>Ga0335084_10000990_pt1 | contig 25717 bp, 20 predicted proteins | sample Lox_Sample_44_FD_206721 | JGI IMG/M metagenome (GOLD analysis project Ga0335084, IMG submission 206721) | Soil microbial communities from Loxahatchee National Wildlife Refuge, Florida, United States - Lox_Sample_4.4 | ecosystem: Environmental > Terrestrial > Soil > Wetlands | place: USA... | reverse complement strand
TTTCGCTCATCTAAAAATCTCGCTTTGCGGCTGTTATCGACACTGTCGCTTTTCTTCCACATGTGAGAGATTTTTTTGGAAATAGATAGTAATCGGGCATCGGGGAGATGATGGTAACGTATAGTATATGCAAAAGACTCATTAGAATATAGACGATATTGAAGGTCATGCAATAGGAAACGTTGCAGAGCTCTATTCAGTTCACACTAACGGGAGCATGGTCCGTGACCCACAGTCTTTGGAGAATAAAACAATAGACTTACGAAGTGCACCTCCCAGTAGGCATACGTGATGAGATATGATTCTGCTGTGTTACGCGGAGGAAGAATTGCAAATGTGCGAACGCGGGATGGTCTTATTGATACCCGTATATCTTAGAGGCCCTCTCCGTAATATCTTTCGGCAACACTATGCCTAAGTTTTTCGCCGCCGTCTGATTGAAACAGAATTGGCCTTTCTCTGGAACAACGACAGGCACATTTGCTGCTTTCTTACCATGAACGAGAATTTCAACCGCCTGATCGGCGTTTTCCATTCCCAATTGAAAATAATCAACTCCTACAGCTGCCAGCGCTCCCAGTTCCACGATCTCGCAGTTCCCCGTAAACACCGGCACCTTCTTTTTCTGGCATAGATCTATGATATCACTCGAAGATGCCTGAACGGTGTTGTCTTGAGGGATAAATAACAAGTCGATCTTTTCGTTAAGCAGGGCACTCACTGCCGCCCGAATCTCCGAAGACATTGTTGCGGACCTCTCCGCGAATTTGATACTCCTCTTTCTGCACTGTGCCTTTATGTATTTCACCGACATCCGGGAGTTTGACTCATTAGGGTTAAAGACAATTCCTATCTTCTTCATCTTGGGGAAAAGGGTTCTCATCATATCAAACTGAGCTTCGTAAGGCCAAAGGGAGAGCGTGCCCGTGATATTGCCTAAGGGGTGCTGCAAATCTTTCTGAAAAAATCCTGCCCCCACCGGGTCGGTGACTGCTCCAAAAATTAACGGTGTGTTCTTTAATTTTGGAAATACCGCTTCTGTGGCCTGTGTGCCAAGACTAAAGATCAACTGGTAGTCACCTTTAGTCACTTCATCTGCGATAGCGCTGAGGCCCTTGGGATTGCCCTCTGCGGAGCGAGAAATCTTCTCGACAGAGACGCCATGCGCGGACATCCGAAATTCAAAGCCCTCCTTGATCTGGTTAGCCCATTCGACCGGCTTGTCTTCGACTATGGCGATCTTCGGTACTTTTGAGGAAGAGCCGATTTTCCTGCAACCCCACATACCAGCAACACAAAAGAGAACCACAACGATCGCAAAGAGAATGACCTTTCCACAAACCGGACATTTCATGATGTGCTTTCACCACTCCTATTCTTCTGGTTAATAGTAATACACTTTCGGAATAAATTCAAGTTCATAAACGTGCAACTGCAGCGGAATGATTAGCGGAATTGAAGTTGTGGCTTACATTTGCACAGTTCGACATGTACTCCCTAAACACAGCCCCATCTGACGGATGCTAGGTTTGAACGGCAATCATAACCCTGTCTAAATAGCGCCGCTGTGTTGTAGTCGGTGTACACAACAAAATGACCCCGCGTCTTTAAGGAGGAGAGACACACCTCATTAAGTCCCAAGAACGGACTCTGAAGAGCACCTCATTGGGTGTTTATCCCCTGGACAAATGCCGGTATTTGATGCGGTGGGGCTGGTCCGCGGCAGTTCCCAGTCGTGTCTTTCTGTCAGACTCGTACTCTGAATAGTTCCCGTCAAACCAGACCACCCTGCTGTCTCCCTCGAAGGCGAGGATATGGGTGGCGATACGGTCGAGGAACCACCGGTCGTGGCTGATGACCACAGCGCAACCTGCAAAATTCTCCAGTGCCTCTTCCAGGGCGCGCATGGTGTTCACATCCAGATCATTGGTAGGTTCGTCAAGGAGAAGGACATTGGCCCCTTCCTTGAGCATGCGTGCCAGGTGGACCCGGTTTCTTTCGCCTCCGGAGAGCATCGGAACCTTTTTTTGTTGATCTGTTCCCGAAAAATTGAAGCGGGCCACATAGGCCCGAGAATTGACCTGTTTCTTGCCCAACTGGATCACATCGTCTCCGCCCGAGATCACCTCCCAGATGCTCTTGTTCGGATCGAGGTCATCACGGCTCTGGTCCACATATGCGAGCTTTACGGTCTCTCCTGTTCTGAAGGTCCCTGAATCGGGCTTTTCCTGACCGGTGATCATCCGGAAGAGTGTTGTCTTTCCAGCCCCGTTGGGACCGATGACCCCCACGATTCCTCCCGGCGGAAGGGAAAAGGTCATCCCCTCCATGAGAATGGTATCTCCATACGCCTTGCTCACATTGTCAGCATCAATAACCACATTGCCCAGACGGGGACCTGGCGGGACATAGATCTCGAGCTCTTTTGCTCTTTTTTCCATGTCCTGACTCAGGAGCGCCTCATAGGAATTAATACGCGCCTTGGCTTTCGCGTGGCGTCCCTTAGGAGACATGCGTATCCAGTCGAGCTCACGCTGGAGGGTCTTCTGCCGTTCGCTCTCGGCCTTCTCCTCCTGCTGCAGACGGTTTTTCTTCTGCTCCAGCCACGAGGAATAGTTTCCTTTCCATGGAATTCCCTCTCCCCTGTCCAGCTCCAGGATCCACCCCGCCACATTATCGAGAAAATAGCGGTCATGGGTCACCGCGATGATGGTACCGGAATAGCCCTGCAGATGGTGCTCCAGCCAGGCCACGGTCTCTGCATCAAGGTGGTTGGTGGGTTCATCCAGGAGCAGGATGTCAGGTTTCTGGAGAAGGAGTCTGCACAGGGCCACACGGCGTCTTTCTCCTCCCGAGAGGACCTTCACCGAAGTATCCCCCGGAGGACAGCGCAGGGCATCCATGGCCATCTCGAGACGTGAATCCAGATCCCATGCATCCAGGGCATCCAGCCTCTCCTGCACCTTCCCCTGCCGTTCAATAAGTTTACTCATCTCATCATCAGACATGGGCTCGGCAAACTTCTCATTGATAAGGTGATATTCCTTAAGGGCATTCACTATTTCCTGTACCCCCTCTTCCACAATCTCCCGCACAGTCTTTTTATCATCCAGTAACGGCTCCTGCTCAAGAAAGCCTACGGTATGCCCGGGAGAAAGGACCGTCTCTCCGTTGAACTCCCTGTCTCTTCCTGCAAGGATGCGGAGGAGGGAGCTTTTTCCTGATCCGTTGAGACCGATTACACCTATTTTCGCTCCATAGAAATAGGAAAGGGAGATATCCTTGAGCACCGGTTTCTTCTCATAATACTTGCTCACCCGGATCATGGAGTAAATGACTTTATTGGCTTCGTTACTCATGGCAGTCCGATCCTTTCACCGCATAGGTTCATGCGCCTGCCGCCCCTGAAAAGATGCGCGGCCTAAAAGTATACCATAATATAGTCAACGCCTCCCATTTGCCACCACATCTCAGAAATCCACTCCCGCAGCGGCACATCGTGTCCATGTGATAATGAGCACCAGGACTTTATTGGTGTTTTCACTCCCTCTGCAGACTATCCGGGAATGGTGTAATATAAGATAATTCTCAGATGAAGGAGAACGAGAAACGGTTATGGGCAAGGTAGCGGTTATTGACATCGACAATACCCTGTGGCAGTTTTGCGATGCCTTTTATGAGGAACTGAGGAAAATAAACAGCACGTTCCCCACTCCGGATGAGTGGACCGCTTTTGATATATGGGAGGGATATTGTTCTGAGGCGGATTTTTTTAGCGCCATTCACCGGATACATCTTCAGCAAGACAGCACCGCATATCAGCCCTACCCGGAGGCCGGAGATTTTCTCTCCACGCTTAGGGGAAAGGGGTATTTCCTCATCATCGCCAGCCATAGGTCACCTGATACAAGAAATCAGACAGAACGATGGCTCGCACGCCATGGGCTTGTGTATGACGAGCTCCACCTTTCCTATGACAAGACCACATTGTTCACGCGCACGGATGTGGTGGTGGATGATTCACCATATAACCTTGAAAAGGCCTTGGAGGCCGGTGTCCTCGGAACAGGGCTGCTCTTTCCCTGGAACAGGCCATGGGCAGACAATGGATTCAGGCTCTTTCAAAACCTCAACGGTGTCCTGCGGTACATCCTTTCGATGCCCGGACTGCCATCTCGCCGATAGCGCGCGTCTGTGGTGTTCACTTTCCACATACATTCCTCCCAGCACTTCAGTATCTTTGAGTGGTAGAATAGAAACGTATCGCCATAAGGGGAGGAATAAGACAATGACAAAGAAGAACGAATTCTCATGCGGTCTCTGCAGCGCTGTGTGGCAAAAGTCAGGAGCCACAAATTGTTGGAGTGCAGACCCTTCCAAGAGGCCGACAAAACCAGCATATTGCCCAACAGAGGAACACGGAGAGGTGATTCGGGAGGCCTTTGATCTTTATCGTGGAGACAGCCGGGACGCAAAGATGGCGAGGATTGCGACAAAGGTTGAGGGGCTTTGCTACCAGCCCGTCCCTGGCAGTGATGCGGTGAATGCGCGCTGGACGCGGGTGGAAGATACCATTGCCTTTGCCAAACTCATGGGCTACAAGAAAATTGGCATTGCCACATGCATCGGACTCCTTGACGAAACAAACAGACTCGCAGCAATCCTGAATGCTCAGGGCTTCACACCATTCAGTGTGTGCTGCAAAACCGGGAGCATCGACAAGCTTGAACTCGGCCTTGAGGAAAAGAACAAGGTAAGACCCAACACCTTTGAGCCTGCATGCAATCCAGTAGCCCAGGCAGTGCTCATGAACCGCGCAGGAACTGATATGAATGTGATCGTGGGCCTCTGTGTAGGACATGACATGCTCTTCGCAAAATACTCAGATGCTCCGGTGACGACCCTTGTAGTAAAAGACCGCGTAACAGGACACAATCCGGTGAGCGTGCTGTATGGACAGAACTTTTATTACAAGAGACTCCAGATCCAGCCTGTGGATACCGGAGAATAATGGAAAACCGGCGAATCCTTCATCTTATTGAACGTGGAAAGGCTTCTCTGATAGAGTATACAATGACGATTCCAAGAGCAATGGTGAGGCGGGGGGATGAATGAATTCAAAGGCGTAACGGTAGTAAAGAAGGCGAATGTCTATTTTGACGGAAAGGTGACAAGCAGAACCATCCTCTTTGGCGACGGATCAAAGAAAACCCTTGGAGTAATGCTTCCCGGGGAGTACGAGTTCACCACCGGCGACAGGGAAGTGATGGAAATTCTATCGGGTGAGCTTGAGGTGCTTCTTCCGGGCAGCTCAGGCTGGAAAAAGCTAGAGGGAGGGACGTCCTTTGAGGTTCCTGCCAATTCAAAGTTCGGGCTGAGGGTGAAGACGCTCACAGATTACTGCTGTTCATTTCTCAACCCTTGAATCACCCTTCACATAAGGTCCGTTGATACTCCTTATCCATCCCCCTGTTGCCAAACCGTCTGAGCCGCCCGCGGGCATCGCGAGACTCTCGGGCATGCTGCGCAGCCTCGGGGTTGAACATCGTCTCCTTGATGCGAACATCGAGGGACTACTTCATCTCCTCCGGGGCCCTCTTCCTCCAGAAAATGACCGGGATACCTGGACAAAGAGGGCCCTCAGAAATCTTGAGTCTAACCTTCGTGCCATGAGAGATCCCATCCTCTACCGCAACCCAGACCAATACAAAAGGGCGGTGAAGGACATAGGAAGGGTGCTGACCCGCATTACTCCTCAAGGGAAAATGCTAAGTATGGCGAATTACGAAGACCATGGACTGACTCCTTTAAAGAGCAGCCACCTTATCACCGCTGCAGAGCGCCCTGAACTGAACCCTTTTTATCCCTATTTCCGCTCCAGGATTGAGGGGCTCTTCTCATCCCGGAAGCCTAGGGTGGTAGGTATTTCCTTGAACTATCTGAGCCAGGCATTGGCCTCCTTTTCCATGATCGGTTTTATAAAACGACAATTCCCCGGAGTGAAACTGGTTCTGGGCGGCGGACTTGTCACTTCATGGATGAAGAACCCGGCATGGAAAGGTCCCTTCTCAGGCCTGGTTGACCATACAGTGGCAGGGCCGGGCGAATATCCGCTCCTCTCGCTTCTCGGCCTTCCTGCACCTGAGGAAAAGACGCCGAGACCCGATTACTCCTCTTTTTCGCAGGAGGATTACCTTTCACCCGGCTTTATCCTCCCTTACAGCGCTTCCACAGGCTGTTACTGGAACAGGTGCGCGTTCTGTCCTGAGAAGGCAGAGGGAAACCCTTATCTCTCCGTTCCGGCGCAGCAGGTCATTCAGGATTTGGGTGCCCTGGGGCAGGTCACAAGGCCTTCCCTCACCCATATCCTGGACAATGCCATAAGTCCCTCGCTCCTCAACGTTCTTTCCGAGAACCCTATAGGTGTCCCCTGGTATGGATTTGCCAGGGTCAGCCCCCTGCTCGCTGACCCTGATTTCTGCATGGAACTGAAACGATCTGGATGTATAATGCTGAAACTTGGAATCGAATCAGGGGACCAGCATGTGCTGGACACCCTGCAGAAGGGGATGCGTCTCGAGACCGCATCAGTTGTGCTGAAGAACCTCAGGAGGGCGGGTATCGGGACCTATGCGTATCTCATCTTCGGCACTCCGGAAGAGAGTGAGAGATCAGCAGAAAAGACCCTTGAGTTCACTGTTCAGCATAGCGACTGCATTGACTTCCTCAACCTCGCCATATTCAACATGCCCGTATGCAAGGTCCATCCTCCTGATGTCGAGACCCGAACGTTCTCTGAGGGAGATCTTTCCCTCTACACCGACTTTGTGCATCCTCATGGGTGGGACAGGAGACATGTCAGGCTTTTTCTCGAAAATAGATTCCGCAGACACCCGGCAGTGGCAGGGATACTGAACAATGAGCCTCCCGTATTCACCTCAAACCACGCACCCTTTTTCGTGAAGTGATTTTGGACAATCACACAGAAGGGCGTCTCATAAGCCTCTATGGGTTCTTCTGCAAGGCTGAAAGGTATGGGTTACAGGGGGAATTTTCACATCATCCCCATCGGCTGATCTGCAGTGTCACTGCCGGGGAAAAAGTACCCGAACAGGAGATTGTCTGTCGGTCTTTGAGTCGTCCCCCAACTGAGCATGGGCGTTCCATCCCCAAGCCCATAAGGTGCCATCTGATTTCAGGGCCACGGTATGATTCCAGCTCGTGGCAACGGAGACCCATGTAGTGTCGGTCCCAATCCGTCCAGGCGTTTCTCTATTCGTTGTAGTGCCGTCACCCAGCTCGCCGAAATAGTTGGATCCCCAGCCCCATAAGGTTCCGTCAGATTTCAGGGCTGCACTGTGATACCCTCCCGTGGCAACAGAGACCCAAGTAGTGTCAGTCCCAACGCGTACAGGAGTTGGTCTACTCATTGTAGTGCCGTCACCCAATGAGCCGAGTCGATTGTTTCCCCAGGCCCACAAGCTCCCGTCCGATTTCAGGGCTATGCTGTGATAGTATCCCGCAGAAACCGAGAGCCAGTTATTGTCAGTCCCAATCTGGACAGGAGTAAGGCTGCCGGTAGTTTTGCTGTCCCCTAATCTGGTATCAGTGAAACATCCCCAGGACCACAGCGTGCCATCTGATTTCAGGGCCACGGTATGCACGTCACCTGAGGCGATGGTTCTCCACCTGTTGTCACTTCCTATCCTCACCGGAGCCAATCTGTCAGTCGTTGTTCCGTCCCCCAATTGGCCAAAATTGTTGTGGCCCCAGGACCAGAGAGTGCCGTCTGATTTCAGGGCTACGGTGTAATCATATCCCGCAGCAACAGAGATCCAGTCACTGTCATTTCCAATCCGGACAGGTACCAGCCTGTTCGTTGTGGTGCCGTCTCCCAGCGAGCCATATTGATTATTCCCCCAGGCCCACAAGCTCCCGTCCGATTTCAGGGCCACGGTATGAAAGTATCCGGTAGCAATAGAGGCCCAGCTATTCTCTGCCCCAATCCGGACAGGGACAAAGCTGTCAAAAGCAGGCAGTCTGTTGGTTGGTGCACCGTCTCCCAATTGGCCGCTCTGGTTCCATCCCCAGGCCCATAAAGAACCGTCTGCCTTCACCATTACCGTGTGATCCCATCCCGCGGCTATCCGGGGGGTAACTGCAAAAGTGGTTCCCTCTAAGACCGAGAAGGTGCAGAGAGTGCACAAGAACAAAAAAGAAAAGACCGCAGAAATGCGTATGGCTCCCGCAGGTTCTTTATCCCCCTGCTGAAGTACTGAAGAATATTCCCGATCTCCTTTGGAGGCCGCTAAGCAGTAACGCATATATTTTCTTCACCAGTGCGCTGCGCTATCATCAAAAAAAAGCAGGACGTGCCAAAGGTACGTCCTCCGTGCACTTTTTATAGCACTTTAATTTGTGCTTGTCAATGAAAACACTTCATACCAGCAGAGGATACAGTCGCAGTCCAGCTGAGCGCCCCCTGCGGTGAGCTCAACTTTTCACTCTGATTGTTCCGAAGCACCTCCAGTAAAGAAATGCATGAGAAATTCCTCATCTTTTGGAGGCAGATCAAATTCCAAAGAGGCTGCTTCGATCAACTTGAATAGCTTCGCTTCAGGGTTATCAAGGCGTTCATCCGATATCCATTTTATTGCCTTTCTCAGATGTTCACCCTCAGCGTGCATACTCATTCTCTTTTCCTCCTGAGGCTTCTGTTGATTGAGCACTTATACATTATTCGTAGTACTTTAGGACAATTATATCATATAAAAACATCTCAACCAACGGGAAGATGTTTTGCTCTACGGGTCCCAATTCCTTGCCTCTTTTACCCAGCATGACGTAGGGTTTTTGTACGGAATGCCCCCACTGTCAGCTTCTGCCCATACTAAGCGCCTGGCCGATGGCAGGAATGAAATCCTTCTTCCTTGACATGACCCGTGGCAGAATGCAGGTCCCTCCTTCAACCTGCACGTTGAAGGCCTTCTCCACGATCCAGGTCTCACCGCTTAAGAGAACGCGCTCATGAGAGGAGCTGAGAGGGTTTGTGACGAGAAGCACCGTGAGGTCATAGCCATTGGACACCCTCATCCGTTCCAGTTCCGCGAGGATCTCCTCTTCCCTGAGGTCTATGTCCTTACATTCCAGGACCATCATCTGGCTCACCCCCAGTTTTTTCCCGCTGATGAGGAATTCCTTAAAATCTGCGGCAATGAGGTCAGCAGTGGTCCTGTCCTCAATATGGATGCTTGCATGAAGGAGTTCCCTTCCGTAGTGCTCCAGGGAGACATCTGCTATTTCTGCCAGCTTCTGTGCAGCATGTCGGTCGCGCTCAGTGGTAGTGGAGAGCGTGAGCAGGAGCGTGTCAGAAAGGATTCCGGAAAGGAGCAGTCCGGCCACTTCTCTGGGAATATTCACCTGATAGAGGAACATCATTCCTGCCACCACGGTGCAGGTACTCCCCAAAGGGTCATTATAGACATAGATGGGTGCAACAGTCGAGATATCGCCCACACGGTGATGGTCGATGATCTCCAGAATCTCCGCATCCTCGATATTGTCTACTGCCTGGGATATCTCGTTGTGGTCAACGAGGATCGCCCTTTTCCTTACAGGATCAAGCAGGTCTGTCCTGGTCACCACCCCCATCAGTCTGCTGTCCCTGTCCACCACGACTGCGCTGCGGTAGTCTGATTCCAGTATCTTCTTTCTCAGTTCCGACACCGGCGTATAGAACCCCACCGTCGGATGGTGAATGGTCATGATGGTCGAAACAGGCTCGGACATGGTCATGAGCTGAACGGTAGCAAATGCCGGATGGGGGGAGGAGACAAGCAGGGTGCCGTGTTCTTCTGCTGCTGTCACCACCTCACTGTTCACCGGCATTTTGTCCACAACAATGAGTGCCGCACACCCGGAACGGATGAGCTCAAGCTGGATGTCATGCTGGTCGCCGATAATGACAATGTCCCCCGGACGGGTCCTGTTCAGGACAGTCCCCTTCTGCATGGACGCGATAAAGATCCTGCCTTTCAGCAGGTCGACCTTCTTTGAATTGCTGATGACATGTCCGTCCAGTGTCTTGAGAACCATATCAAGGCTTAGGGGCGCTCCGGTGAGATCACTGAACCCCACGCTTTCCATATAGTGCCGTGCAATGTCCTTCAAACCGACGATCCCCACAAACCCTCCGCCTTCACCCACAACCGGCACTGAGCGCACTCCTTGTTCACGCATGAGAAGGGCAAGGGCCTGGACAGAATCCCGCTCATTGACCGAAACCGGTCTCTTCAGCTCAAGGTCAGCCACTGTTGCCGCAAGGCTTTCCACCTCGAGGGGCGCCGGCACACCAAACCGTTCCAGGACAAACTGGGTTTCCCTGTTGATCTTGCCTGCACGCGCAGGAGTAAAGAGAAACCGCTTGTCCGTCAGGTTCTTGAAATGCGCATACCCTATGGCAGAACAGATAGAATCAGTATCCGGATTCTTGTGTCCCAGCACATACACCATCTTTGTCTGTTCACTTGCCGCCACGCACTACTCCTCCAATATAATTTTCTTCTATTTTACATTGAGTCCTCTTCAAATGCCATTCATCAATTCCTTTTTGTACCCATCCCTTCATTATTTCCTCATCCTGAAAAGCAGAAAAGGGTGTCATGAAATACATAGAACAGCTTTTGTGGAACCCAGGATAGAATAGTAATCTGCAGTTGTGCGTTGTCGGGTCCACCGACGACTCCGCAGGTATTGAATAGTGAATCTGATGAAAGTTTGCACCAAGAAAGGTGCACCAGTTCACCTAGTGCTGTCTTGAGTTGATAACATTGAGCAGTTTGCGTGCTTCATATTGATCGGGGCTTATTCTAAGAACCAATTCAACTTCTTTCCGCGCCAACTCCACATTGCCCTCACTCAGGTAAATAGCTGCAAGATTATAATGAGCTTCTGTGAAATCAGGCTTCAGTCGTGATGCGGTTTGGAGTTCGGTTTTTGCCCTGTCTAAAAGGCCTTGAGATAGATACGCGGCACCAAGGTTATTATGAACCTCTGCAACATCAGGCTTCAGCCGTAATACGGTTTGATATTCTTCTATTGCTCTATTCAATTGGCCTTTAGATGCGTATGCAATACCAAGATTATAATGAGCGTCCATGAAATCAGGCTTCAGCCCCAACGCAATCTGAAATTCTTCTATTGCTCTATCCCATTGGCCTTGAGATGCATATGCAATACCAAGACCACTATGAGCCCTCGCACTATCGGGTGATTTTTTGACCGTATCTGACCAAAAGCTAAAGCTGTCCTTCCAGACGGCATTCCTCTTTATGGTTTCAGTCGCGTATATCCCTATGACTACCATGATGACTATTGTGATGCTTTTGACCGTATGTGGCAGCTTCTCCCTTGCCCATGATAAAAAGATTACCACGAGAAAAACGTAACCGAGGGAGGGCAAGTAAAGATATCGCTCGGCATAGGGTCTTCCGCTAATTCCCTTGATATAAAATACCGGGAGCAGGGGTATTACTACTAGAAGAAGGCCAAACAAAATTTCTTTGTGCTTCCTGTATGCCACGATCATTGCAACAATGAAGATTATCGTCACCGCCAGGGAAATCACTCCCTCCATCTCCATCAAAGAGCTTATGGGATGAAATGTGTGCCAGAAATTCAGATCAAATGGCCAGAGCAGGCTTGTAAGATAATCCCTAAAAAGTGGGAAAATATTTATGATGACTTGATAAGTGCTCAGATGAGTATAGGATTCCATCGGTGCCAAGCTTCTAAGGGCATAGTACCGCATCACAAGATAAACACCTGAAACGACCACATAGGGAATATACACCTTGATCTCTGAGAGTATTGTTTTATCCCATTTCTTGAAGAGATAGTCATAGGCGATGAGCATGACGGGAAGAGTGAGCGCGGGCTCTTTAAACAGAGTTGCCACCGAAAATGAAAGAATCGACAACAGATAACTTCTTTTGCCATCATCCCGAAACAAAGTGTAAAGATAGAAAGAGAGGAGATAGAAAAACGTAACAGCTACATCCGGCAATCCGGCAATCCATGTCACGGCCTCAGTATGAATAGGATGTGAGGCAAAGAGCAAAGCGGCTATAAAAGCAGGAGAAAGATACACCGAGGACTTCGATACTCTCTGATCAGTCAGAAATTTCCGTATGATCAGAAATACAAGAACTGATGTGCCACAATGAAAGAGGATGTTAATCAGATGAAAACCCCAGGGTTTCAAGCCGAAGACGTGATAATTGAGCATATACACAACGTGCATCATGGGCCGGTAGTAGTTGGATGTGTTTGGATCCGTCTGGAAACTCCAAACATCCCTTAAAAATATTGTCGGTATGTTCCTTATATCCCTGATCCAAAGATTGTCCAGTATCTGTGTCTTATCGTCATATATGAAATCGCCAAAAAGGGCATTGAAATATACGGCAAAGGCGACAAGTAGTAAAATGAGGATTGGAATAAAAGTAGCCCTTACAGAAGTTTTTTGCAAACTGCCTTTCGATGCCGACTCCTGCGAGGGCTTAAATACTTTCTCACGTCTGCCTTGATTGACCAGGACTCTGTCCTTTGAACCCTTTTCTTTCTTTGAAGCCTTGCCCATGGCAATTAGTATAGCATGGGGATTACTACAACCATGGAGAGTTCAGATGGGTCGTTTCATTAAGGCGGTCAGTGCTTTTTTACACAAATGAGCTTTAGATTGGTTATCTGGAAGCGTTTGCCAGAAAGTGAAATAAACAGTTATCAATGCTTGAGGCGGGTCTGGAGTTCAGAAAGCAGGTGGAAAAGGGATTTCTCAGATTTCGAACGGGAATCGTTATTTAGTGCGCGTTTGGATACACGGAAATCCCTGTTTTGTGAAGATGCAGAGCAGGCACTTTCGATGCCTGCCCTGGTCTCCGGCATCCTCGCTGCTCAGCCTAGTTCGTGCGGGGGCCGATATGCTTTCCCTTCATCGCCATCTTCGCGTTCATCTCTGGACTGCCCCTAATGCTCATCCATAACTTCATTCCTCCTTTGATGAGTGCAATTCATTTCAGGTACACTATGGAGATGATCCAGGTCAGCAATCTTTCAAAGGCATACGGCACTCAAGTCATTTTTGACGATGTGGGCTTTACGGTCAATGCAGGAGAGCGCATCGGCCTGGTGGGCAGAAACGGCCATGGCAAGACCACTCTCCTCAGGATGATTACCGGAGAGGAACGGCCGGACGGAGGCGTGATCACTGTTCCCGGCAACTACACGGTGGGCTACCTTTCACAGCACCTTGTCTTCAGCGAAGATACAGTTCTCAAGGAAGCCTGTCTCAGCCTCAGGCCTTCAGAAGACGGGAGGGACGAATCGTATAAGGCAGAGACCATTCTCATGGGCCTCGGGTTTTCCACAGAGGATTTCCCGCGCCATCCCCTCGATCTTTCCGGGGGGTACCAGGTCCGTCTGAACCTTGCCAAACTCCTCGTCTCTGAACCGAACCTCCTCCTTTTGGATGAGCCCACCAACTACCTCGATATTGTCTCCATACGATGGCTCACAAAATTCCTGAAGTCCTGGAGAGGGGAACTCATCCTCATTACCCATGACAGGGAGTTCATGGACAGTGTGACCACCCACACCATGGGCATCCACCGCACGAAGATAAGGAAGATCGCGGGCCCAACCCACAAACTTTACCAGCAGATACTCATGGAGGAAGAGGTCTATGAGCAAACAAGGGTAAACGAAGGAAAAAAACGCAGGGAAATAGAGCAGTTCATTAATAGGTTCAGGGCCCAGGCGACTAGGGCACGGGCGGTCCAGTCAAAGATCAAGGCACTCCAAAGGAAGGAGAGGCTCGAAAAAATGTCGGGGGTGAAAGACCTGGAATTTGCATTTGTGTCTGCTCCCTTTACGGGGAAATCCCTTATGGAGGCCAGGGACATCTCCTTTTCCTTTACCCGAAAAGGTCCGCCCCTTATAGAGGACCTGAATCTGACCATCGGAAAAAGGGACCGCATCGCGGTAATCGGAAAGAACGGGAAGGGCAAAACCACGCTGCTGAACCTCCTTGCAGGGGAGTTGCAGCCCCTCACGGGCGAGGTGCTCCACCATTCACAATTGAGGCTCGCGTACTTCGGTCAGACCAACATCCAGCGGCTCTCCCCTGATAAGACGGTGGAAGAGGAGATACTGGACGTGCAGCCTGATTCTCACAGGAACGCTACACGCACCATCTGCGGCATCATGATGTTTGAAGGCGACCGCGCCCTTAAAAAGGTGAGCGTGCTTTCAGGGGGAGAGAAAAGCCGGGTGCTTTTGGGAAAACTCATCGTCAGCCCCGCCAACCTGCTTCTTCTGGACGAGCCCACCAACCACCTTGATATGGAATCCGTGGACTCACTGCTTGAGGCCTTGGAGGCATTTGAGGGCGCGGTGGTCATCGTCACCCACAGCGAGATGATCCTGCATGCATTGTCCACAAGGCTTATCGTGTTCGATGATGACCGCGTGAAGGTATTTGAAGGCACCTACCAGGACTTTCTTGAGCGGGACGGCTGGAAAGATGAGGGTGAAGAGACAGCGCATGCAAGGCAATACACAGAGAAGAAGGGTGGCGGCACAGACAGAAAAGAGTTGAAGAGGATCAAAGCTGAATTGATCGACAACCGGTCAAGAGTTCTGGTCCCCCTTCAGACAAGGATAGTCGAAGTGGAAGAGGCAATCACGCAGCTTGAACAGGGGATGGCGCAGGATACGCAGGCCCTTGTGGATGCGTCGGTAAAGGGAGACAGAGAATCCATAAAGAGACTCTCCAAGTCCATTCATGGGTCCAGGGGGAAAATAGACACCCTCTTTGACGAACTGGAAACCCTGACCAATGAGCTTGATGCTCAATCAAGAGACTTTGAGGAGAGGCTTGATTCCCTGAAGACAGCGGGAGCGTAAAAAAGCGCTCTACGACCGGGGCGAAGGACGAGGTTTCTTTTCATCCCTCCTGTGGTGTGTGCGCGGTCTCTCAGACCGGGATGCATGGTCGCCGGTTCTCACCGCTTTGTGCTTCCCGGCCTCTCTTTTTTCTCTCTCCTTTCTCTGGGGCGGGAATGGCTTCCCCCGATGACGTGCCGAGACCCTCTTATAGTCGGTGACGATCATCTCGTCAGTCACAGCCACCACGGGGATTTTTCCCCTGATATATTCCTCGATATCAGGAAGTGAATGCACACACTCTTCGCACGCAAGGCTTATTGCCCTTCCCTCTGCGCCGGCACGGGCAGTCCTGCCGATGCGGTGCACGTAATCCTCACGATCCTGGGGGAGGTCGTAGTTGATCACATGGGTCACCCCTTCGATGTGGAGCCCTCGGCTCGCCACATCCGTGGCCACGAGGATAGGAAGCGTGCCGTCCTTGAAATCCGCGAGCACCTTCATTCTCTTCTTTTGCGGAAGGTCCCCGGTGATAGCTGAGGCGGCAAAGCCGTTTGCGTTCAGGAGAAGTTCCAGCCGCTCTGCAGTGGATTTCATATTGCAGAAGATGAGATAACGCCCCCCCTGTTCATGCCTCAGGGTACCCAGAAGCAGTCCGAACTTCTCATCCTTTCCCACATGATAGATCTCCTGCTGAATCTTCTCCACCGTGACCTGCTCAGGGGTGATGGTGAACCGCTCGGGCAGGTTCATATGTTCATAGCAGAGTTCCATCACGCGGTGAGAGAGGGTCGCGGAAAAGAGCATGGACTGGCGACGGTTATAAGGTGACATCCGCCTGAGGAGGAAACGGAGGTCACTGATGAACCCCATATCAAACATCCGGTCTGCCTCGTCTATAACGAGGAACTGTGTTTTTCTCAGGCTGTATACATTTTGCTTGAGATAGTCGATAAGTCTTCCGGGTGTGCCGATCATCACGTCCACACCCTTCATTATCTCCTGTCGCTGCTTCAGATAGTCAATGCCGCCAAAGACCGGAACAATCCTGAAGCCCCCAGAGCCTTCCAGTATCTTTGCCTCGGCCTCAATCTGGGCCACAAGTTCCCTTGTGGGCGCGATGATGAGTGCCCTGGGAGACGGCCCTGATCCTGGATGCCGCATGGTGAGCATCCGCGAGAAGATGGCAATGAGAAAGGCGGCGGTCTTGCCCGTACCTGTCTGGGCCTGGGCAGCAATATCTCTGCCCTTGAGTGCTTCAGGAAGCACCTCGGCCTGTACAGGCGTGCACTCTGTAAATCCTGCCCGCCTTATTCCCTCAAGTATCGCCTGGGGGATATTCAGTTCTTCAAACCTCATAACTCACCTATCATTATAATACAAAGACAAAAGATTGTCGGCCTGTTTCATCAGGACAGCATGAGAACATGGTCTTTCCGTACGGAATTACTCCCTCCTCTCTCATAAGGTTTTGTCCATGACCAACAATAGACAATAGTGCCTGAAAGGACAAGGACAGGAACCACAAGGACACAGGACGGGTAGATCATCCTTTATTTTCGCAGGGTTAGTTATTTAGTTGCGAATATGCTTGACATGTTATATGTTATGTGGTATAGTTAATTCAAGAAGGGAAAGTAACCATAGAGAAGTAAGGTTACTCTGTAGTAACAGTGCTTATTCCTGAAAGGAGGAAGCCATGGCAAGCGTAAAAAGCAGAGAATTCAGAAATTATTGCGACGACATGTACAGAGAGCTTTCCGGCATGAAGTCAAGGGTGGAGGGATTTGTGCACGAGATAGAGCATATGAAAGGGCCGGAAGGTGAGGTGCTTAAACCCCATATTTCGCATTTCCAGGACATTGCAAGGACCATAGACTGGAAACTGGAAATACTTACAAGGGTATGCCCGTTTGAATGGAGCGGATATACCAATGTGGAAAGGACCGCTTCAGTATTTGTAGAGGAATTGCCCGAAAAGGAAACCATTGGAGCCGGTTATCTCGGCGGGTAACTAAACCCCTGTTGCACGTCAGGTGCTTATGGCTGGCGGAATGAACCATTTCCGCCAGTTTTATTTTGCATCTAGGGAAGAACTTGAGACATGTGGTTCGGCGTGTAAAGGGAAACCATTTCACTGGTTAAAAGCGCATCAGGCTATCAAGGGACACATTTCCTCCAGTTCGTTACTATCGCAGGCGCGTCACACTCCCACCGGTTCACTCCTGAACTTTTCTCTTCTCTCTTCGTTCCCTGCCATGTCCCGGTAAATGAGTTCGTCAGATTCAAGATCATATTCCGGTATTCTGTTGTCGTACCACCACTTAAGGAAGTACTGATAAAAGGGCACGTAGAGGCTGCCAGGATTCTGGTTGTATCCAAGCACATATTCGGGCATGCGCTGCACATCGAATCCCGCGTGGTAATGCTTGATCCAGATATAATCGCCTGATACCAGGATTTTCAGAAAGGGCACTTCGTCATAGAGCTTGAGCCTGACATTCTTCTGAATCGCTTTCAGACCCTTAAGAAAATCTATGCTCTTCCTGATCTGTTCCCTGAAGTGCGCAAGGGTGATCTCAGGGTCGAGAATACCCTTTGCCCGTATGCTGGCCCCTTCACCATACGGATTAAGGAGCATGATCTTGGCCTCCTGGCAGTTTTTTATCACGGTATGCAGATCACCCTTCTCTTCAACAAAGGTCCGGAACCCTGTTGAGCCGATCACCATGATATCCCGTGCCATTCCCTTGCTCTCCTTCAGTTTCTTGCTCTTTTTCCGTGCAAGAAATCCCTTGAATGAAGAGATAAAGACCAGACCTGCCCTCTGTGCCAACTTTGAAAACTTTCTGTCCTTCCGACTCCTGCCCACATAGTTGAAGAAGAGGACGAGGGTTATCGCCAGGACTATCTCCACCGATACAAGGAATATCTTCTCGTTCCCTATGAGAGCCCAGAAGACCAGGAATTTCTCGGCAATGAAGTCAGCCGTATAGGGCAGCGATAAGGCGACCGATGCACTAAGCGCAATCAGGACAACGTGATAAAGCACATGCGCCGGCCCCTTTATCATGTCTTTGAAATATCGCTTATTCAACATTCCAACCTCCTTGAATTCTTTCGCTCTAAAGTCATGCGGTGAGATCCTCTGTTAAGAAAAGATGATGAGGGTCGTAAGAAGGAAAAAAGCGATATCCGTCTCAACACCGCGATCCCCATCAGTGATGCGTTCAGACAGAGAGACGACCATGTGCAGGCGATCTTCTCTCAGGGTTGAAAGTTTATCCTCCACCTTTTGAATCAGCTTTGGATCTTCTATCCTTCCCTTCAGCACCGACAGTATTTTGAACACTTCAGATGCATGGTTTCCCTGACCGGTCAAGGCATCGTGGACAATCAGCGCACTTCCCACTCTTGATGTGACTTCCCCCCTCGCGTCCCCTGTGGACCCCGCAGCACCGAAGGAACATATGACGGATATAAAGAACAAGAGAATTTTGTCCGTTCTCATATTCATACCTCCACATTTGATTCTGCTGTCCGATACCTGTGGACTTCTTACGTGCAGATTATATCATTAAGGACATGCAGGGAGAATTAAGTTTTGTTAATCATCACACTAATGAGTGCACCTGGAGATATTTGTCTGCGCGGGAAGCCGGGGTTTTTTCGAACCCTCATGAGATATTATTCGATCCTTGCCTCAAGATCGTGAAATTCACCGATTGTATGTAGTTTCTCCTTCAGCCCTTTCCCATCGAACTTCCCGTATGCAACGGAATCATCATAGAGGCGGATATATCCGTGCTCCTCATCTATCTCGTACTTTCCCCCTCCCACTATTGTCCAGCCTGAGTCTTGAATGGAAAACCGCTTTCCCTCGCTTTCGTGAACACCGCGAATCTCTCTTTCGAGACAGAAGCGCTCCACAATGTGGGCATGGTAAGGGGTCAGTTCCTTGGAGGAAAACACCAGATACTCGGTATCACCCCTTCGTATCTGGACGAACTTTCCGTTTCTCTTATCTGGCCGAGAGGTTCTTGCCCCACCCGGATCATGAAGCACAGAATAATCAATAAGAATCACTTTCATACTTGTCCCTCAATGGACAAGTATAACAGAAATGAGGCAGCACTCATTATGGTAATGCCAGGGCAAAACACATCACACAATAATTCAAGGTATCCCCAACTGCATGCTTCCCTCATGTATCAGGTGCTCAGTGTTCATCACAACAAAAAAAGCGGCGCCTTTCTATTTAATCTCCTTCTTTAACCGGTCAATAGCCTTAACAAACATTGCTTCGTACCTCTTTTCGTGCTCAGCCAGAAACTCCCCTACCCTTGCCTGTACTGCCTCATCCACCGACGTGGTTGCCTGGAGCACGGTCCTGCCATCAGGGGTTCTCACTGGCCTCACCCTAAGCTTGGGATTCTCTTCAATAGCCACCCTGAGTTCCTCCACAGCCCTTTGTCTTATGTCAGTATATTCCCTCTGCACCTTGTCAACGGCGCTTAAAGAGTTTTCGATTGCTGCCATGTTCTGCCTTTCTTTCAACGCCTCAATGGCAAGGATGCCGTCCTTCTTCTTCTGAAACTCTTCAGGCATATTGCCCATCCTCAGGGAATCAACCATGCTCTCCTGCGCCTCTTTCAGGAGAGGGGCTCTCGTGCCCTTCAACTTTTCCCATATTGCATCCCTCTTGATATCCCCCTTATAAAAGGCTGCCAGCACCGACCTCAGTTTCTCACGATCCTTCATCTCTTCTTTTTCTTCGGGGCCAAGCCCCTGGATCTCTTGTATCTTTTCCATAGCCTTTTCAAAGGCGCTCTTTACCTCTGCCATGCTCATCTGCTCCTTTCTTTTTCAAATAGGGACCCTTTCAATTTTAACAAACTTTCCTTCGATCATAATCACTCTGGAAGGAACCGTGCAGTTTTTTCTTGACAATGCAGTATCAATTATATTATTTTATTAAGTTTTGTGTAATTTTCCTAGGTCGTATTGTTCCGCCTCCACGGAATCTAAAAGCCTGGAAGAGAATGCGCCACGGGAAAAGTGCGGCAAGAAAAGATTATGGAATTTTGCCCGTAGTGCACACAACACATAAAGAAGAAAGGAGGAAACAGTATGGCTGAGAAAGCAAAATCAAAGACCGACGTGGCTTCAAGGGCCGAGTCAAAGAGCAGGACACAGCTCTGCAGAAATTGCGGGAACAAGGTAGAAGTGGTACTGGCCGTCTCTCCCAATGGAAAGAAAAGAATGAGACGCTTGTGCTGCGAAAACTAAGATGCTGACTCCTGCGGCAATGAGAGAAATTCTTGCCGCAGGAGACGCCTCATCAATAGTTACGATTCTTTTCTTGTATTGGTAATTCCCGCGGTTGTATCCTAAGCCCCCTGCTGAATTCTTATGGATATCTTGTGCAGTCTTTGAAGTAATGAAGAGGGTTCTCTGATTTCCCTATGAAAGACCAAAGAACAATAATGATAGAAAATGCCTTGAGGCTGCTGCACGAAAGCGGGAGCCAGAAACTTTTCCTCTTCCTCAATACCCTCCAGGAATGCCGGTGGTGGCTGAAATCTGGCATCAAGGAAAGAGAACACATTATCCTCGTCATCCCTCAGGATATGAAAGTACCTGTAGGCAATCTCAGAAATTCCTGCATTGCCGTAATCAAGAGCTGGGCAGGGAACCAGAGCAGGTTTTCGCGGATAAAGTATGCATTCCTTCACGGTGTAATGCAGGGAATGATTGCCGAAGACAGTAAGGTCGTCTGTGTACTCGGCCCATCAGGGAAAAACCACCTTGATACGATTACCATTCACGACCTCTCCCTTTCGTGGAGCGAGGAATTCCCCTTTGAAGTAAAGGGGATCATTAAGAACAAAGCATTTCACACCATTATGGCTGTGGTGGACATTGCCCTAGACATCGGTGCCCTGGGAAGGGAAGGCAAATCCGTAGGAACCATATTTGTCATCGGAGATACCGAGCATGTGCTCAGGTATTCCCATCAGGCAGTATTCAATGCCTTCAAGGGATATTCCAGAGGGGAGAGGATGGTAAGCCAGCCTGAGGTGGTAGAGAGCATAAAGGAGCTGGCAAAGCTTGATGGAGCCATCATCGTTTCCGAGGAAGGCATTGTGGAGGCTGCGGGAAGGCACCTTGACGCCGGTGGTGCCAGGGCAAAAAGGTTCAGAGGATTGGGTGCGAGGCACAGGGCAGCCATGGGAATCACGCGCAGGACAAGGGCAGTGGCGGTAGTGGTCTCTGAAAGCACCGGTAAGGTGACCGTATTCGAAAAAGGCCGTATCGTATCTACCCTGGAGCCCCTCATCAGCAGAAGGCTTGTCTAAAGACCACTTTCGCAGTCCCTCCTCAACCCCTCTTTGTTTTCTTTCTGCTCCGCTGCGGTGGGGACTTCCTTTTTTTTCTTAGGGGAGAAGGACCGGCCTTCTTCTTTTGAGCTGTCTTGCCTTTTGATGGGGATATCTTCCCTGCGGTCTTCTTTGTTCCTGCCGTTTTCTTTGCCACTTCCTTGGGGACTAAGGTCTTCTTCTCTTTCTTCGCACCAGTTCTTTTTAGTGCCTTCGATCCAGTTCTTTTGGTAATAGACTTTGTCAGGCCCTTCTTTTTTGTTTTCGTCTCTCCTGCTGTTTTGGTGCTCTTTAGGACCACCTTCTTTTTTGCGACCCTCTTTTTTGCTGAACTCTCCTTCTTCGCAGGAGCTGCAGGAATGGCCTCTTTCTTTCCCATAGTTACCACCGGCCTGCGTTGTTGTTCAGGTTCCCTTCTGGCCGGTTTCCTCTCACCCTCAAAGGTTCCGAGGATGTCGTCCTCCCTCACAAGGGTGAACTTCTCCCCTCCTTCTTCAACCTCTTTTGCCGTATATCGCGGGTAAGCGACCCTCTGGCCAGGCTGAAGCGTGGTTGGGACGAATTTTTCCTTCCCTTTTATTTTCTTATAGCTTCCCGGTCCTATTGACACCACAACCCCCTCAGAAGGTCTGTCTTTTGCCGTGTCGGGGATGATAATGCCTCCCGGAGACCTCTCTTCAGCTTCAGATCTCTTGATCACTACCCAATCATGAAGCGGTCTTAATTTCATGCCATATACCCTCCTTGGATAACTGTATCTTTTATGTCAATCCATTATACTCTACAGAACATGGTCCAGGGAAGACTTTCTGCCCTGGACCATCGTTCAAAGCGGCTCCCAGATCCTCACCGCTCACTCCTGATACTGGTGATAAATATCATCAAAGATGGGTGCGGCTTTGATAAACGCATCCAATACATCCGGGTCAAAATGTCCGGGGACAGTCCTGCCATCGCCTTCTGTAATAATATTGAAGGTCGTTTTGTGGTCGAACGCCGGTTTGTACCGCCTCCTGCTCCGTATTGCATCGTAATGGTCACAGATCATGACAATTCTCGCATCAATGGGTATCTCGTCTCCACTCATTCCATGGGGATAGCCGCTCCCGTCCCAACGTTCATGATGACAGAGGGCAATGGACGCTGACATCTGCATTTTGGGGTAGGCTGAATCCGCAAGGATCTTTGCCCCGATTATCGTGTGCGACTGCATAAGGGTCACTTCTTCCGGAGTGAGTGTACCGGCTTTCAGAAGTATACTATCGGGTATACCGATTTTCCCTATATCATGCATGGCGCTTGAAAAGGGTATCGACTCAACAAAATCATCAGGCATTTTGAGCTCCTCAGCAATCACCTTGCAGTAGAGCCCAACCCGTGAGACATGTCCGCCTGTATCTTCATCCCTTGACTCCACCGCCTTGGTGAGCCGTAGTATCATCTCATTGCTCACACTGCTGAGCATCGAGAGGGCATTGGCCAGCTCCTGCGTCCGCTTCTGTACCGTATCCTCAAGTATTCTTCCATAGTCCTGTTCCACCCGAATCAGCCCCTGAACCTTGGCATTAATCCCTCCAGGAGAAAGAAGACTGATGAGGCCTTTATCCGATGCACCCTTCCGATCACCTTCGGTTGTCTTTGCGAGAAGATCAGTAACAGATGAAAATTCTTCCTCCAGCCTCCGTACTGCGGTGTCGAGTTTGAAAAGATAGGTCATGAGATACACGTACGTGAACGAAAAGTGGAACATTGCAGGGGCAAGCCAGAGGTCCAGGGAAGAGAAAAGGTAAAATGACGATGCAGCTATCATGAGAAGACTCAGAAACCAAACCAAAGCTGAAATCTTTTCACTGAACCTCATATACATCAAAAGAGAGAGGAGAGAGAAGAGGACACAGACACCCCATCGAATCCAGACATGCACATCTTTTATGGGGCTGTTATCAAGGAGGTTGTTCAGAATATTTGCATGGACCTCAACGCCGGCCATCCTGTTCCTTTGTTGGCTGAGAGGGGTGTTCACTCTGTCTCCGATGCCCTGCGCGGCGACTCCGACCAAAACGGCCTTGTCGCGAAAAAAGGCTGAAGGATACCTGCCCTCAATCGCATCGGAGAGTGAAACCTGCTGAAACGTACCGGGAATCCCATAATAGTTTATCTTTGCGAAGTCCGCCTGAAACACGTCGCCCCGCAAAGACGGCTCTTGGATCTTGAATGGCACCTCACTTCGATGCAATCGTGTGCCGGACAATGTCTCATACGTAACTGAAGAGAAAGAGGGAAGCTGAAGATCCTTAAAAAGAAGAGTGTGAAACACCTCGCGCGCAACGTTATCCACACCTTGCTCTAAATGTACATGCCCAACCCTATATGGCGACAACAGACCTACCGGGTAGACCCTCTCCATTTCCCTTCCCACATACACGGGTAATATTACCCTGCCGTGTCTTTGGATCGCTTCTGCGAGGGAGGCATCGTCATCAGACTGCTCGGACAGGATAATATCAAAGCTCACCACCTTCGCCTCCCTCAGTCTGTCAAGGAGGCGGGCATAATGGATCCTCCTCAGGGGCCACCTGCCCAATGCGTTGAGGCTCCTCTCATCTATCGCTACAATGATGATCTTGTCTGAAAGGGTTCTGGGGCCACGCAGCCTGAATGAAGTGTCGTAGATGTACGTGTCAATTCCCTCGAAGAATCCCAATTGCTCTGTGAACAAGATGAGAATCAACCCGGCGACAGTGATCAAAATGTGGCGTATCGTTTTCTTGGATAAAGGGCCCACTAAGCCTTCACCATTCCCCTGCAGAGAGATAAAGCCATACGGTCAGAAGACAAGCCAGTAGAGTAACCCCTCAATTTTCTGAATCTGGTAACTCTGGGGTAGCGAGAAATCCCCTTCATATCCTTCCCGAGCAATGCCTTTTGCACGGAAATAGTATTTTCCTGCCTCCTTGGGTCTTGGGAGTGTCGTCTCGGGCATTTCCATTTCCCTGTCTATCAGCACGTTTTTGAATTCGTTGTCCGTGGACATCTGGAAGCGGTAGGTGACCCCTTCGCCCAGGTTCTTCCATCTGAGACGAATCTCTTTAGTGTCCATTTCGGGCTTTTCGATCACCGGCGCAGGCGGAGGCGAGACTAAGGCAAAACTCTGGATAGGGGAGAATATTCCCTCATAGCCGTCCCGGGCGATGGAACTCACCCTGAAGAAATAGGTCTTGTAATCGAGTGATTGCGAGGTAAGCTCCGGCGCAGCAATGCCGCTCCTGTCAACCACGCTCCGGGTGAACTCCCTGTCCTCAGCAATCTGCATATGATAGCTCGCTGCATCTTTTACGCCAAGCCATTTGAAGTCCACCGTGTTCGTTCTAAGACTGGCGTTCTCAACCGGTGACTGAAGAACGGGCGGCAGGGGGTTAATCCTCAGCCGGAACGCTACAGGATCTGAGGGCAATCCTTCCAGCCTCTCAGCGTCTATGCTCTGGCTTATAAGGAAATACTCGCCGTCGTCCACCCCGCCAATTTCCGCCCTTTCTCCCGGCGTTATCACCTTTTCTTTTACGACATCTTTTCCCGCACTGTCTCTTGCTATCATGACTCTATAGGACAATGCTCCCTCGATCTCAGAGAACTGAAAGACAAGGGGCATTGCCGTATAAAGCGCTTTCCCATCGAGGAGCATTGGCGGAGGGAGGAGCTTTCGTGGTGGGATAGGTGGCTCATTCTTCTTGGCAAGTGTTCCTTCTCCCTCCTGCACCTCAACTTTCGTCGCCATTGCCTCTACATCCACAAAGCCTTTCAATACTTCGGATCTCATGGTCTCCTTTTCATCCACCCCGACCCTAAAAGATGTACCCCGTGCAACAGCCACGGCCGAAGGGGTCTGTATCTCGAAACGGGATTTCCTGCCTGTAGCCTCCTTCACCCTGGTAATGGTCCTCCCTGCACTGAGAAACAGCCTCTGCAGAAAATTCAGTATGCCTCGTTTCTTTGCAGCCTTGATCATGAGGGTACTGTTCGATCTCATCAGGAAGGAGTCACCATCCTCAAAACTGATCTCCACTCCGCTCTCATCTCCTGTCCTGATACTGCTTCCCTGTTTCACCAGGTCATTGATATGGAGCGTTTTCCACTCTTCGCCTTCCTTTGCCTGTGCCTTTACCTCGCCACTCACAAAAGTAACTATGCCATCCAGGGGGACGCCACGCAACATGTCTGTGGGAATGATCAGTTTTTGCCCTGGGAAAATCAAGTCCGGATTTTTAAGTTTGTTTATTTTTGCGATTACACCCCACTTGCGGGGCTCTTCAAGAAGTTTTTTGCAGATATTGATCAGGTTGTCCTTTGTTACCACGGTCACTTCAACAATGTCACCGTAATCTGTATATGCATAC
>Ga0335084_10000987_pt1 | contig 25760 bp, 24 predicted proteins | sample Lox_Sample_44_FD_206721 | JGI IMG/M metagenome (GOLD analysis project Ga0335084, IMG submission 206721) | Soil microbial communities from Loxahatchee National Wildlife Refuge, Florida, United States - Lox_Sample_4.4 | ecosystem: Environmental > Terrestrial > Soil > Wetlands | place: USA... | reverse complement strand
TGCCGAGGTGGGTGAGGACCGCCAGCCGCGGGCGGATCGCGCCCACCAGCCGCTCGGCGTCGTCCGCGCCGAGGTGCAGGTAGCGCCGGTCCCCGCCGTGCGCCCGGGTGGTGTTCACCAGCAGGAAGTCGACCCCGGCGTAGGCGTCCACCAGCGCGTCCATCCAGAACGTGTCGATCACGTGGCCGGCGGTGAAGCCGCCGGCGGCGAGCCGGTAGCCGTAGGTCTCGACCCCGTGGTCGTGCGCCAGGGGCGTCTCGAGGAGCACCCCCGGGGCGAGCGCGTGACGCGCGCCCTCCGTCAGGACCTCTCGCCGCGCCACGAAGCGCTGCGCGTAGCGGAACACCACCGGCTCCACCTCCAGCGCGTCGCGGGGGGCGAGGAGGGTGCCGCGCGGGGAGAAGCCGCCCTTGGTCATGGCCTCCACCACCGCGGTGGCGTCCCCCACGTGATCGAGGTGGCGGTGGGTGACGACCAGCGCGTCGACGTGGGCGGGATCGACCTTGGGCCGGGCGGAGAGGGCGCGCACCAGGGCGCCGGGCCCGGGGTCGACCCAGATCGTCTGACCGGGGAGCGTCCAGACCAGGCCGCCCGAGTGCCGGAGCTGGGTCGAGACCGCGAACCGCGCCCCGGCCGTGCCCAGGAACTTGAGGGTGGAGGGTCCGTCGGCCGGCACCCGGGGATCCTAAGCGCGGCCGCCCCGCGCCGCCGTCGCGCGGGCGGGGCGCCGGGTCAGAAGCGGATCAGCGGGTGGACCTTGTCCGGCCCGAGGCGGCGGGCGCCGTGGAGGAAGGTGAGCTCCGCCAGGAAGGCGTAGGCGACCAGCTCCGCCCCCTGCCGCGCCACCAGCCGCCCGACCGCGTCCGCGGTGCCACCGGTCGCCAGGACGTCGTCCACCACCAGGACCCGCTCCCCCGGCCCGACCGCGTCCACGTGCAGCTCGAGGACGTTCTCCCCGTACTCGAGGGCGTAGACCTCCCGGATCGTCTTCCAGGGGAGCTTCCCGGGCTTGCGCACGATGGTGAAGCCGGCCCCCAGGGAGTAGGCGATGGGGGCGGCGAAGATGAACCCGCGCGACTCGATCCCGATCACCTTGGAGATCCGCTCGCCCCGCCAGCGCTCCGCCATGGCGTCGATCACCTGCCGGAAGAGGGCGCCGTCGGCGAGGACGGGGGTGATGTCCTTGAAGACGATCCCCTTCTGCGGGAAGTCGGGGACATCGCGGATCCTGGCGCGGACGGCGTCGAGCATGGCGCGCGAGCGTACCACGGCTCCGGCCCGCGCCGGGCCTCCGGCCGGTCAGGGGAGGAAGAGGAGCGGGTTCCGCGGCCGCGTCCCCTCCCGGACCTCGAAGTGGAGGTGGGGCCCGCTGGTCCGCCCGCTCTGGCCGACCCGGGCGATGGGCTGGCCGCGAGCCACCCGCGCCCCCTCCCGGACGAGCACCGCCGAGTTGTGGGCGTAGACGGTGACCAGCCCGGAGTCGTGCTTGAGGATCACCACCTGGCCGTAGCCGGGCTGCTCGCCGACGTAGAGGACGCTCCCGTCCGCGGCCGCCCCCACCGCCGTCCCCTCGGGGGCGGCGATGTCGATGCCGTCGTGGCGCTGCCCGGCCCGGACGCCGAAGCGGCCGTAGAGGACGCCGTGGAGCGGCCAGGCGAGGAGTCGCTCCGCGGCGCCGCCGGGCGCCGCGCTCGCCGGCCGGGGCGGGGGCGGCGGGGCGCGCCCGGGCGAGGGGTGCTCGGGCGGCGCGGCCGCGGCGGGCGTGGCCGGGGCGGGATCGCCGCCGGGTGCCCCGGCTCCCGGCGGCCTCGCCGGCTCGGCGGGCGCGGCCGGCACCTCCACCGGCGCCTCGGCGCCGGGGACGAAGAGCTCGGTGCCCACCGCCAGGGCGCGCGGGTCGGAGATCCCGTTGGTCTCCATCAGATCGGCCGGGTCGATCCCGTAGGCCCGCGCGATCCGGTAGAGCGTCTCCCCGCGGCGGACGACGTGGACCACGCCCGGCAGCGCCGGCTCGTCGTGGCCGGCGGGGACGTCGAGGGGGATGGGCGGCGGCCGGACCGAGGGGCGCGCCGCAGGGCAGCCCAGGCAGGCGGCGGCGAGCGCGGCGAGGACCGCCGGCCGGCGGAGCGGCAGCGCGCGGACCGCGATCACCTTTGCCGCTCGCCGTCGCGCCGCCGTCCGCCGCGAACGGGGGCGGGAAGGGCGCCGCTCACGGACCGGGCTCCTTGGGATAGCCGGGGACGGTGAAGCTCCGCAGCTCCTGCAGGACCGCGCCGTGGGTCGAGTCGAGGTGGAGCGGGGTGATCGAGGCGAGCCGCTCCTGGAGCACGGTGTTGCAGTCCGAACCGGGGATGTCCTCGTTCCGCGCTCCCCCCTCGCCGCCGATCCAGTAGTACTTCCGCCCGCGCGGATCCGTCTTCTCCACCACCTCGTTGCCATACGTGCGCCGCCCGAGCCGGACGAACCGGTAGCCGCGCACCGGGCCGGCGGGGACGTTCACGTTGAGGAGGAGGGGGGCCGGCGGGCGGCGCTCCACCACCTGCCTGGCCAGGGCGGCGCCGAAGCGGGCCGCCTGCTCGAAGTCGTGCGGGGGAGGGGCGGCGAGGGACACCGCCAGGGCGCTCACCCCGAGGAGCGCGGCCTCGACCGCGGCCGCGACGGTTCCCGAGTAGAGGACGTCGTTCCCCAGGTTGGGCCCGTGGTTCACCCCGGAGACCACCACGTCCGGCCGGAGCCCGCGCAGCACCAGGTGGAGCCCCATGTACACCGCGTCGGTGGGCGTCCCGTCCACCGCGTACCAGCGGGGCGCGACCTCGAGGAGCCGCAGCGGGCGGTGGAGCGAGATGGCGTGGGAGGAGGCGGACTGCTCGCGGTCCGGCGCGCACACCCAGACCTCGTCCTCCTGCCCGAACGCCGCCGCCAGCGCCCGGAGCCCCGCCGCGTGGACCCCGTCGTCGTTCGAGAGCAGGACGCGCACCGGCGAGAATCTACCAACCGGGCCGCCCCGCCGCCAGGCGCGCGCTCGGGCCGCGGCCGCGTCAGGGGCCGCGCTCCAGCTCCTCCACCAGCGCCCCGGCGAACCCGCGCGCCGCCCGGGCGGGCGTCGCGCCGAGCCGGCCGAGCACCCGCCGCACCGCCGCCTCGACGCTCCCTCGCCGCCGTCCGTCCAGCCGCCGCCCGCGCGCCGTGAGGTGGAGCAGCGCCCGTCGCCCGTCGGCCGGGTCGGGCCGGCGCTCGACCATGGCGCGCTGCTCGAGGCGCTTCAGGATCCCGGTGAGCGTGCTCGGGTGCAGGTGCAGGACCGCCGCCAGCCCGCCGGCGGAGATCCCGGGCGAGCGGCCGACGATCCGGATCACCAGCCGCTGCGGCCCGGTCACGCCCAGCCTCGCCTCCATCCGCTTGGAGGCGGACTGGAGGGCGTGGTCGAGCGCCCAGAGGGCGCGCATGAAGTCGAGGACCGGGCCGAGCGAGCGGCTTGGCTCCGGTCCGCGGTACAGGGCGGCTCCCGCTCTGCGGCCGGGCGCGGGCATGGCGCCACGGTAGCTCGGGGCGAAAGCCCGGGGAACCCCGAAGGCTTCCGCCCGCGCCCGGGGGGCGGGCAGGGCGGCAAGCGGTCCACTTGTTGATGGACCCAAACGGGGTTAACGTGACCCCATTGACGCGTCGCCGGGGGGAACGCGCTCATGCCGGGGAAGAAGCGAGCAGGCAAGGGGGGCCGGGCCGTCCTCGCGGAGCGCGCCGCGCGCCGCGAGGCGGAGGCCGTCGCGGCGCGGCTCTCGCTCCTGCAGGGCGCCACCGCCGCGCTGTCGCGCTCCCGCACGCCAGACGAGGTGGCCGAGGTGGCGCTCGGCGCGGGGGTGGCCGCGCTGGGCGGCTCGCGCGGCTACGTGCTCGCGCCCGGCCCCTCCGGCGGCGGGCTCGAGGTGCTCCGCGTGGCCGGCCTGTCCGAGGCGGAGGTGCGCCGGGCAGAGCGGGACGGCCCGGGCCCGGCGGTCGAGGCCTGGCGGAAGTCCGCGCCCGTGTTCCTCCCGGACCGCGACGCCCTCCTGGCGCGGTACCCGGAGTGGCCGGCGGCGCTCTCCGTCGGGGCGCTGGCCGCCCTGCCGCTCGGGGCGGAGGGGAGGTCGCTCGGCGTGCTGGTGGTGGCCTACGACGGGGTCCGCCCCTTCGCCGAGCGGGAGCGTCTCTTCGCCTCCGCCGTCGCCGGGCAGTGCGCCCAGGCGCTCGATCGCGCCCGGCTGTTCGTCGCCGAGCGGCGGGCGCGCGCCGAGGCGGTGGCGGCCCAGCGCAGGCTCGCCTTCCTCGACCAGCTCTCCGCCCTGCTCAGCGGCACGCTCGACGAGCCGCAGCTCCTCGCCGGCGTGGTCTCGCTCGCCGTCCCCGCCCTGGCCGACTGGGCGGCGGTCTTCGTGACGGGCGAGGGGGCAGCGCCCGCGCTCGCCACCGAGGCCGGGGATCCCGCCCTCGGGGTGCTGGCCCGCCGGACGCTCGAGGCCGATCCCGCCCGCCGCCTGGCGGCCGCCGCGGGTGGCGGCCCGGCGGCCCTGGTGGGCGAGCCGGCCGCCGATCCGGGCACGCCCTGCGCCCTCGCGGTAATGCCGCTCACGGTCCGCGGGCACGCCCTGGGGGCGCTCGCGCTGGCCGCGGCCGACCCCGCCCGCGGCTACGTCGCCGCCGACCTGGCCCTGGTCCTCGACGTGGCCCGCCGCACGGCGCTCGCGGCATGCTGCGCGAGGCGCAGCTGGCCGCCCAGGCGCGCGAGGACTTCCTGCACGTCGCCTCGCACGAGCTGCGCGGCCCGCTCGGCACGCTGCGGCTCGGGGTCCAGCTCCTCGCCCGGGACGTCCGCGCCGGCAACGAGGCCCGGCTCGAGGCCCGGCTCGGGCTGGTGGAGCGCCAGGCGGAGCGGCTCTCGCGCCTCTCCGACATGCTGCTGGACGTCTCCCGGATCACCTCGGGCCGCCTGGAGCTGTTCCGCGAGGACGTCGACCTGGCCGCCCTGTCCGCGGAGGCGGCGGGCCGGCTCGCCGGCGAGGCGGCCGAGGCGGGGTGCGTGCTCTCGGTGAAGGCACCCTCGCCCGTGCGGGCCCGGATCGACCCGGGCCGCCTGGACCAGGTGCTCGTCAACCTGCTCTCCAACGCCCTCAAGTACGGCCGGGGTGGCCCGGTCGAGCTCCGGGTGGAGGGCCGGGGCGACCGCGCGGTGATCTCGGTGAAGGATCGCGGCATCGGGATCGCGCAGGAGGACCAGGAGCGGATCTTCGGGCGCTTCGAGCGGGCGGTGTCCGGCCGGAACTACTCCGGGCTCGGGCTGGGGCTCTGGATCGTCCGCCGGATCGTGGAGGCCCACGGCGGGACCATCGGCGTCTCGAGCGCGCCGGGAGAGGGATCCACCTTCACGGTGGAGCTGCCGCTCGGGCCGGTGGGCGCTGGACGCACCCCGGCCCCCTGACACCCCAAGCGGGGCGTGCGAGGATGGTCCCGCGCCATCGGGAGGGGAGCGCGCCGGAGACCCGTGCGTTCCGCCCTGCGCTTCCCCGCCACCCTCCTCGCTGCGATCGCCCGGCTGGCCGCGGCGCCCGCCTCCGGGCTCCTGGCAGGCGCGCCGCTCGCGGGTGGCCGCCGGGCCGGTCCGGCGAGCCGGTTGCGCCGCTCCCTCCGCGCCTCGACCGCCGAGGGCCTGTTCGCCGAGCTGGTGGCGGCCTGCGCGGGCACCACCGCGCTCACCGGGTGGGCGCTCCACCTGGGCGCGAGCCCGCTGGAGGTCGGGCTGGTCGGCGCCCTCCCCCAGCTCGCCCAGGTGGTGCAGCTCCCGGCCGCCTGGGCGACCGCGCTCCACGGACGCCGGCGGGTGGCCATCGCGGCGGTCACGCTCTCGCGCCAGGCGCTCCTGCCGCTCGCGTTCCTGCCCTTCCTCGGCCTCGGTCCGGCCCCGGCCCGGGCGGTGGTCCTCGCGGTGGCCTCGCTCTCCGCCGCCCTGGGCGTGGTGGGGAACAACGCCTGGACCGCCTGGATGGGAGAGCTCGTGCCCGAGGGCCTGCGCGGGCGCTATTTCGGGCGGCGGACGGCCGCCTGCACGCTCGGCGGGACCCTGGCCGGGGTGGCGGCGGCCCGGATGCTGGACGCGGCCGGCGCCCGCCAGGCCGTCGGCCCGGCCCTGGCAGCGCTCGCCGCCCTGGCCTGCGCCTTCGGGGCGGTGACCACGTTCCTCATGTCGAGGCAGCACGAGCCGCCCGTCCCGGCCGCTCCCCGCCCCACGCTCGCCGCCTCCCTGCGGCCGTGGCGCGATCCAGAGGCGCGCGGCCTCCTCCTCTACCAGCTCGCCTGGAACGCCTCGGTCGGCCTGGGGGGCGGCTACTTCACCTTCTTCCTCCTGCACGACGTGGGGGCCGGGTTCACGGTCGTGGCGATGCAGGCGGCCGGGTCGGCGGCCGCCAGGGTGCTGACCGCGCCGCTCTGGGGGAAGGCGGTGGACCGCTTCGGCGCGCGCCCGGTCCTCGCCGCCTGCTCCTTCGCGGTGGCGGGGCTGCCGGTGGTCTGGCTCGCCACGGGGCCGGGGCGGCTCTGGCCCATCGCCGTCGACGCGGTGGTGGGCGGGGTGGCGTGGGGCGGACACGCGCTCGCCTCCTTCACCGTCCCGCTGGCGGTGGCGCCGCGGCGGGATCGGCCCTTCTACCTGGGCGCCTTCGCCATGGCGGGCGGCATCGCCTACGCCGGGGCGGCCGCGGCCGGGGGAGCGCTGGTGGCGGTCCTGCCCCGCACGGTCTCCACGCTCCTCGGGGCGGGGACGCCGCTCGCGGTCCTGTTCGCGATCTCCGCGGCCGGGCGGCTGGCGAGCGCGACCCTGGCCCTGCGCATCCCGGAGCACGGCGCCGGGACCTTGCTCGAGCTCCACCGCGCCGCCCGCGGCGCCGTGGCGGCGGTGGCGATCCGCATGGCGGGACGGCGCCCGGAGCCGGGGTGACGTCCTTCCGCCCGGGTGGGGCGAGGCGGGATGCCACCCCGTTGCGGCTCCTGCCGCGGGTGGCGGCGGGGCGCTAGGATCTCCTCGGCCGGGGCGTCCTGCGCCGGCTGGGAGGCGCGCCATGCCCACCGCGGAGTGGAAGAAGATCTGCTGCCCCATCGACTTCTCCGACGCCTCGCGCGCCGCCATGGAGATCGCAGCGGACGTGGCCCGCCGCAACGACGGCGAGCTGACCCTGCTCCACGCCTACCCGATCCCCGGGTACACCTTCCCGGACGGCTCGGTGGTGGCGAGCCCCTCGATGCTCCAGGAGCTCGCCGACCAGGCGCAGCGCCACCTGGACGAGTGGGCGGCCGAGGCCGCCCGGCTGGGCGCGCGGGTGGTCACGGCCAAGGCGGTGGGCGAGCCGGCCCACGAGATCCTGGCCTTCGCCCAGGCGCAGGGCACCCAGCTGGTGGTGCTCGGGACCCACGGCCGGACCGGGCTGGAGCACGCGCTCATGGGCTCGATCGCCGAGCGGGTGGTGCGGCGCGCGCGCTGCCCGGTGCTGACGGTGCACCCTTCCACCCCGCGGCCGGGAAAGCGCGGGAAGAGCTGACCTGGCGCCCGGCGCGCATTCACGATCAGTCACCGATCGCCTGAGGGCAGGGAGGCGGTCGGGCCCGGTCCCCGGCGGTTTTCTTGGCGCAAGCGGTCCGGGTCGGATATCCCGGGGCCAGGGAGAACGCCATGGCCGACCTGGTCACCGAGTACATGGGGCTGGCGCTGCCGTCGCCGCTGGTGCTGGCGAGCTCCGCCTTCTCGAACCGGATCGAGAACCTGGAGGCGGCCGAGGGGCACGGGGCGGGGGCGGTGGTGCTCCGCTCGCTCTTCGAGGAGCAGATCGAGGCCGCCGGGACCGCCCTGGAGGAGGAGCTGGCGCGCGGGGCGGACTCGCACCCGGAGGCCCGCACCTACTTTCCGCCCCAGCGGGTGGGGCCCCACGAGTACCTCTCCCTGGTGGAGCGGGCCAAGCGGGCCCTGGAGATCCCGGTGATCGCCAGCCTCAACTGCTGCACCCCCGGGAGCTGGACCGAGTACGCACGCGACATCGAGCAGGCCGGGGCCGACGCCCTCGAGGTGAACCTCTACGCCGTGGAGGCCGATCCGCGGGTGGGCGCCGAGGAGGTGGAGCGGCGCTACCTCGAGGCGGTCCACGCCGTGCGCCAGGCGGTGCGCATCCCGGTGGCGGTGAAGCTCTCCCCCTTCTTCAGCTCGCTGGCGAGCTTCGCCGGGCGCCTCGACGCCCTCGGGGTCTCGGCGCTCGTCCTCTTCAACCGCTTCCTCCAGCCCGATATCTCGCTGGAGAAGATGGCGGCCGCCCCCACCATGACCCTCTCCAGCCCGGCCGAGGCGCTCCTCCCCCTGCGCTGGATCGGGATCCTCCACGGTCGCGTCCGGGCCGACCTCGCCGCGAGCACCGGCGTGTACGACGCGCCCGGGGCGCTCAAGCAGATCCTGGCCGGCGCCAAGGTGGTGCAGCTCGCCTCCTGCCTGGTGAAGAACGGGATCCCCCACCTGGGCAAGATCCTGGCCGGGATGGAGGAGTGGCTCGACCGGCGCGGTGCCGGCTCCGTCGGCGAGGTCCGGGGGACGCTCTCCCAGCGCGAGATCCACGATCCGGGTGCCTTCGAGCGCGCCCAGTACGTCCACCTCATCCTCTCCCAGAACATCTGAGCGCGAGCGGCCTGGGCCGACGGCGCCGCGGGCCGATGCTCGGCGGAGCGGCCTGTCGTCGCAGCCCCGCGCGGGGGGATGAAATGCGCCCGGACATGGATACCCATCCCCCGGACCGAGAGGAGGACGATCGATGGCCAAGCTCAGCGGGACCAAGACCCACCAGAACCTGAAAGACGCCTTCGCCGGCGAGTCGCAGGCCAACCGCCGCTACCTGTACTTCGCCAAGGTGGCGGACGTGGAGGGCTACCCGGAGGTGGCCTCGAACTTCCGCGAGACGGCGGAAGGGGAGACCGGCCACGCCCACGGGCACCTGGACTTCCTGAAGGCGGTGGGCGACCCGGCCACCGGACTGCCCATGGGCGACAGCGCCCTGAACCTCAAGGCGGCCATCGCCGGGGAGACGCACGAGTACACCGACATGTACCCGGGCATGGCCAAGACCGCGCGGACGGAGGGGTTCGCCGAGATCGCCGACTGGTTCGAGACCCTGGCCAAGGCGGAGAAGTCCCACGCCGGCCGCTTCGACAAGATGCTGAAGTCGATCTCGTAGCGATTTAGACTGTGTCTAAATATAACCGACCCGGCGCGGCCCCGCGTGGGACTGCGCCGGGTCATTCCGTCCTGGCGCGGCGCAGCCGAGGATCCCATCCATGAGCACGTCCGACCAGCAGCCCGAGAAGCGCATCTCCTACCTCCCGACCCCCGGGCTCAGCTACGACCCGGCGGAGGAGCGGTACTGGGATCCGTCCGCGGTCGACGCCGAGGTCCACCGCGCCTTCGAGATCTGTCACGGCTGCCGGATGTGCTTCAAGTACTGCGACAGCTTCCCGCGCCTCTTCGACTTCATCGACCACCGCCACGACGGCGACGTGCGCAAGCTCGCGCCGGACGAGGTGGAGCAGGTGATGGACGCCTGCTTCCAGTGCAAGCTCTGCGAGGTGCAGTGCCCCTACACCCCCCGCGACGGGCACGAGTTCCAGCTCGACTTCCCCAAGCTGGTCCACCGCTGGCGCGGGGTCCGGCAACGCGGGAAGAAGCCCACCCTCCGCCAGCGGGTGCTGAACGATCCCGACGGCGCCGGGAAGCTCGCCCGCCGCTCCCTGGGGATGGCGAACGTGATGAACCGCGTCCGCCCCTTCCGGATCCTGATGGAGAAGGCGGTCGGCGTGCACCGCGACAAGCTCCTCCCCGACTTCGCCGGACAGGCCTTCGACGCCTGGGCGGAGGCGAACGGGCACGTGAAGGCCGAGCCGGGCGGCGAGGCGGTCCTCTTCCAGACCTGCTTCGTGCAGCACAACGAGCCGGAGCTGGGGAAGGACGCGCTCTTCGTGCTCAAGAAGAACGGGGTCGACGTCCGGGTGGTGAAGGGGCTCGAGTGCTGCGGTATGCCGGCCTGGGAGCACGGGGATCTGGAGTCGCTCCGCCGCCAGGCGCGCCACGACCTCGACCTCCTCCTCCCCTTCGTCGAGCGGGGGGCCAAGGTGCTGGTGCTGAACCCCACCTGCTCGATGATGATGCGGCGGGAGTGGCCGCACCTCCTCGCCGGGGACGACCGGCCCCGGGCGGAGAAGCTCGCCGCCGCGGTGATGGACGTGTCCGAGTTCCTCTGGTCGATCCGGAACGAGCCCCGGTTCGACACGGGGTTCAAGAGCGCCCCGCCGGGCGGCAAGGTGGCCTACCACGCCCCCTGCCACCTGCGGGCGCAGGCGATCGGCTTCAAGGGGCGCGATCTGCTGCGCAAGATCCCGGGTGTCTCCATCGCCTCGACGGTGATGGAGTGCTGCGGACACGACGGGACCTTCGCCATGACCGTGGAGGGGTTCGAGCCCTCCCGGCGGATCGGGGAGAAGGCCTTCCAGGGCATGAAGGCGGCCGAGGCGGAGGTGTGGACCACCGACTGCCCCCTGGCCGCGATCCAGTTCCGGCAGCACGCCGGCAAGAAGCCGCTCCACCCGATCTCCATCCTCGCCCGGGCGTACCGCGAGGGCGGCTTCGGGCCGGGGAGCGGCGAGGGAGGCGAGCGATGAAGGCGGTGCGGCGCGAGGAGATCCTGGACCCCTCCACCTACGAGCGGTCGCGCGGGGAGATCCGGCCGGCGGTGATCGAGGCGAAGCGCCTCCGCCGGGTGACGGTGGGTGGGGTCCTCACCTTCCTGTTCGAGAACACCGCCACCATCCGTTACCAGATCCAGGAGATGGTCCGGGCCGAGCGGATGACGCGCGAGGAGGACATCCGCCACGAGCTCGAGACCTACAACGAGCTCCTCGGCGGGACCGGCGAGCTGGGCGTCTCCCTGCTCATCGAGATCGAGGAGCCGGAGGAGCGCGACCGGAAGCTGCGCGCCTGGCTGGACCTGCCGGGCCACCTCTACCTGAGGCTGGCGAGCGGCGAGAAGGTCCGGCCCCGCTACGACGCCCGCCAGGTCGGGACCGACCGGCTCTCCTCCGTCCAGTACCTCAAGTTCGACGTGCGGGGGGAGGCACCGGTGGCGGCGGGCGCCGACCTGCCCGGGCTCACCGTCGAGGCGGCGCTCGACGCCGCGCAGCGCGACGCGCTCGCCCAGGACCTGCGCGGGGAGTGAGGGGCGGGGCGCGGCCCCCGTCAGCCGACCAGCTCCCTCAGCCGCTGGGCGCCGAGCTTGCGCCGGAGGACGAGGAACAGCTCGCCCGCCGCGATGGCGTCGGTGAGGGCGTCGTGCTGGCCGTACTCCGGGAGCCCCAGCCGCCGGCGGGCCGCGACCAGGTTGAGCTCGGGCTCGGGCTCGAGCGCGTCGGGGTCGAGGAAGCGGGTCCGCTTCGCCATCCGGAGGAGGAGGCCCACGGTGTCGACCACCGGTGGAGAGGGCCAGCGGAGCCCGGTCTCCCGGTAGCCGCGCCGCAGGAAGGCGACGTCGAGCGACGCCTGGTGCACGAGGAGCGCCCCCTCCCGCAGCCGCCGGTCGACCTCGACCAGCACCCCGTCGAGCGCCGGCGCCTGCGCGACCTCCCCGGGCAGGAGCTGGTGCGCCTTCACCGAGCCGGGATCGAACGTGGCCGCCTCCTCCGGCCGGATGAGCGAGGCGTACGCCTCGCCGAGGCGGATCCCCCCGGCGCGGATCGGGACCATCCCCACCGAGAGGATGGCGTCGCGCTTCGGGTCGAGCCCGCCCGTCTCCAGGTCGAGCGCCCAGTAGACGACATCGTCCCACCGCGGTGAGGGCCAGAGCACGAGCGTCTCGTAGCACGGCCGCAGCGCTCCCGGGCGCACCACCGGGATGACGGCCGACGAGTTTACGCGGGGTTCCAGCACCACCTACGGGTAGCCCCATTGTGGGGCTTTCGGCTACCAACCCGCATCGGTGTCTCATCGGCGGGTGTCGCGCAAGAATGCGAATGACGGGAGGTATTCCCAGCGGCAGGATGGACTGGTGAGCCTCCGCCTGGTCCCTCCCGACGCGAGCCCAGACCCGATCGGGAACGATCCGGAGCCGGCCCGCTTCGACCCCCTGCCCGATCCCGAGCGCGCCGCCTTCCCGCGCCGGCTCACGCTCGCCGACATCCGCCAGGTGCTCGACGAGGGCCGCTTCTGGACCGAGTACCAGGCGATCGTGCACGCGCGGACCGGAAGGACCGTCGCCTACGAGTCGCTGGCGCGCTTCCGCCGCCGCGACGGGCGCCCGATCGGCCCGGCGCGCGTGTTCTCGGTGCTGCACGCCGACCCCGGCCTGCTGCTGCGCGCCGAGCTGACCGTGAAGCTCCACCAGGTGGAGCGGGCCCCCCGGGCGCCGCTCTTCGTGAACCTGGATCCCGACTGCTGGTGCCGCGCCGGCGACGGGCGGCGGAACCCGTTCCTCGCCCTGTTCTCCGGGGCGCCGGCCCGCGTGGTGGTGGAGGTCACCGAGGCGCTCGCCACCGCCGACGCGGTGAGCGCTCACGCCATGATCGACGCCCTGCGCGGCCGGGGGCTGGCGGTGGCCCTCGACGACGTGGGGGCGGCCAACGGGCTCCTCTCCTTCGACGCGGTCGCCGAGGCCGAAGTGATCAAGTTCGACCGGACCCTGATCCCCCGGATGCGCCACCCGCGCTGCCGCGCCCTGGTGCAGGCCCTGGCGCGGATGGCGCGCGAGACCGGGGCGCGCACCGTGCTCGAGGGGGTCGAGACCACCTCCGAGTTCGTCCTCGCGCGAGAGCTCGGGGTGGACCTGGTGCAGGGGTTCCTCTTCCGGGACCGCGCCCAGGTGGCGGGGCGCTGAGCGCCGGCGGCGCTCCCCCGCCCGCCTCCCTCGCCTCCGGCCTTCGCTCCTCCCCGATCGCGCCGGGCTCGGCGCGTCCTCGCTCCTCGGGGTGCCCCGCGGGTCGAATCTCCGACCCGTCGGAGGGGGGGCAGGGCGTGGTGCCCCGGACCCTGGGTGCGGGACGCCTCTGCCCGGCCAATCCCTTGCCGACCCGAACGACCGGCCCGCGCCCGCGCAAGCGACCGAGACCCCTATCACTCACTGGTCACCACCGTCCGACCTCCCCGGCGGCCCCGCGGTTGCACAGGGGCGCGGTCGAGGCCGAACCCAACCCCCCATTCACGAGGTCGTCGACATGAAGAAGATTCTCATCTGCGCCGCGGCGTTCCTGGCGCTCGCCGCCGCGCCCGCCCGCGCCCAACTCGCCGGCAAGAAGGTGCTGTTCGTGAACTCGTACCACGAGGGCTACGAGTGGAGCGACGGCGAGGAGAAGGGCGCGAAGTCGGTGCTCGAGGCCGCCGGCGCCCAGGTGACGTTCTTCCGGATGGACACCAAGCGCCACCAGGACGAGGCCTTCCGCAAGGCCGCCGGCCAGAAGGCCAAGGCCCAGATCGAGGCGCTCAAGCCGGACGCGGTCATCCTCTCCGACGACCCGGCCGTCCAGTACCTGCTGGTCCCCTTCTACAAGGACGCGAGCCTCCCGTTCGTCTTCTGCGGGGTGAACTGGGAGGCGACCAAGTACGGCCTGCCCTACAAGAACGCCACCGGCATGGTCGAGGTCGCCCTGGTGAAGGAGCTGCTCGGGGCGATGAAGGACTACGCCAAGGGCCCGCGGGTCGCCTTCCTCACGGTGGACTCCGAGACCGAGCGGATCGAGCTGCCCTACTACAAGAAGGCGCTCGGCCTCTCCTTCAGCCACGAGAAGCTGGTCAAGACCTTCGCGGAGTGGAAGGACGCCTACACCAAGCTCCAGGGCGAGACCGACGCGATCCTGCTCGGCAACTTCGCCGGGATCAACGACTGGAACGAGAAGGAGGCGGCGGAGTTCGCCGCCGCCCACGCCAAGGTGATCTCGGGCGCCATGTACGACTTCATGATGCCCTACGCCATGCTCGGCTTCGTGAAGGTGGCCGAGGAGCAGGGGCAGTGGGCGGCCAAGACCACCATCGCCATCCTCAAGGGGACCGCGCCGAGCGCCATCCCCGTCACCCCCAACAAGCAGGCCAAGGTGCTCCTCAACCCGGCGGTGGCGGGCAAGGCCGGCATCCTCTTCAAGCCCGAGCTCGTCCGCTCGGCCCAGGTCGCCAAGTAGCCACGTCTCCGGCGCCACGCCGGAGCAGGGAGGCTCTCCATGTTCGTCCGGGCCAAGGTCGCGCTGGTCCAGGCGCTCGCCGTGGGCGCCGCGCTGGCGGTGCTCCTGTGGGTGAACTACCTGGTGGTCTCCGGCGTGGTGCAGGAGAAGGACGAGAAGCTCTACTTCCAGAAGCTCTCGGCGGTGCTCTCCCGGATCGAGGGCGAGCACGCCACCCTGTCCAAGAGCGGGCTGGGCGAGGTCGAGGCGTACGTGCAGAACGCCCAGCGCGCGGTGGCGGACGAGCTGGCCCGCTCCGCCGCCGCCGAGGGTGGGGTCTTCCTCCTGGTTCTGGACGGCGAGGGGAAGGTGGTGGTCCACCCGCGCCTCGCCGCCGGGGCGGCCGACTACGCCCAAGCCGGCTGGCGGGTCCGGCTGGGTGAGCAGGCCGGCGGCGCCCGCACGCTGGCGGCCGAGGTCGACGGGGCGGACGCCTGGCTCGCCTACGACCGGTTCCCGGCCTGGGGCTGGACGGTGGCCTACGTGGTTCCGCAGGCGGTCCGGACGGCCGCCGTCCACCACCTGCTCTGGATCCTGCTCGGGCTCTCCACCGGGGCCATGGCAGTGATCCTGGCGATCAGCTGGTTCGGACACCGGACCGTCTCGCGGACGGTCGGGGCGGTCGTGGCGGAGGGCGCCCGGCTCCGCGACGCGGTGGCCGCCGGCCGGCTCGAGACGCGCAGCGACGCCGAGGCGATCGAGGCCGAGCTCCGCCCCGTGCTCCAGGGGATCGACGAGATCATGGAGGCCTTCGCCCGGCCGCTCCGGACCACCACCGAGCGCCTGAGCCGCATCGGGCGGGGGGACATCCCGCCCCGGATCGAGGAGGCCTACCAGGGCGACTTCAACGTCATCAAGGAGTCGCTCAACGGCTGCATCGACGCGGTCAACGCGCTGGTGGCCGACACCCGGATGCTGGCCCAGGCGGGCGTGGAGGGGCGGCTCGCGACCCGGGCCGACGCCTCCCGGCACCAGGGCGACTTCGCCAAGGTGGTGCAGGGGGTGAACGACACCCTCGACGCGGTGGTCGGCCCGCTCACCGCGGCGGCGCGCCACGTCGAGGAGATCTCCCGCGGAGAGATCCCCGCGCCCGTCACCGCCGAGTGGCGGGGCGACTTCGGCGCCCTGAAGCAGAGCCTGAACCGCTGCATCGTCGCGGTGAACGCGCTGGTGGCCGACGCGGACGGCCTGGCGGTCGCGGCGGTGGAAGGGCGGCTCGCCACCCGCGCCGACGCCTCCCGGCACCAGGGCGACTTCCGCCGGGTGGTCGAGGGCGTCAACCGCACCCTCGACGCGGTGATCGGGCCGCTCACCGTGGCGGCCCGCTACGTCGAGGACATCTCCCGGGGGCGGATCCCGGAGAAGATCACCGCCGAGTACCAGGGCGACTTCGACGCCGTGAAGCGGAACCTCAACGGCTGCATCGAGGCGGTTCGCGGCCTGGTGGCCGACGTCCGCCTCCTCGCCCAGGCGGCGGTGGAGGGCAAGCTCTCCACCCGGGTGGACGCCTCGCGGCACCAGGGCGACTTCGCCCGCATCGTGGAGGGGATGAACGAGACCCTCGACGCCGTGGTCCGGCCCATCGACGAGGCCAGCGGGGCGCTCGAGCGGCTCGCCCGCCGCGACCTGCGCGCCCGGGTGAGCGGCAGCTTCCGCGGGGACCACGCCCGGATCGCCGGGGCGGTGAACGGCACCGCCGAGGCGCTCCACCAGGCCCTCGCCCAGGTGGCCGACGCGGTCGACCAGGTGTCGAGCGCCGCCGCCCAGATCGCCTCCTCCAGCCAGGCGGTGGCGAGCGGCGCCTCCGAGCAAGCCTCGAGCCTGGAGCAGACCACCTCCAGCCTGGACGCGGTCTCGTCCAGCACCCGCCACGCCGCCGACAGCGCCCAGGCGGCCAACGCCCTCGCCCAGGCGGCCCGCGGGGCGGCCACCGAGGGCGGGACCGCGGTCGACCGGATGCAGGACGCGATGGCCAAGATCAAGGCCAGCGCCGAGGGCACCTCCCAGATCATCCGCGACATCAACGACATCGCCTTCCAGACCAACCTCCTCGCCCTCAACGCCGCGGTGGAGGCGGCCCGGGCGGGCGACGCGGGCCGCGGCTTCGCGGTGGTGGCCGAGGAGGTCCGCTCGCTGGCGCTCCGCGCCAAGGAGGCGGCCACCCGCACCGAGGAGCTGATCCGCCAGTCGGTGAGGGAGGCGGCCGACGGGGCGGCCACCAGCCGGCAGGTGGCCGGGAAGCTGGGCGAGATCGTCGAGGGCGTGGGGAAGGTCTCGGACATCGTCTCCGAGATCGCCTCCACCGCCCGCCAGCAGGCCACCGGCATCGAGCAGGTGGTGACGGCGATGTCCGAGATGGACCGGGTCACCCAGCAGAACGCGGCCAGCGCCGAAGAGTCGTCCTCTGCGGCGAGCGAGCTCTCCGGGCAGGCGGAGGAACTGGCGGCGATGGTGGGGTCGTTCCAGCTGGAGCGGCTCCGGCTGGCCGCCGTCCCCGCTCAGAAGAGGTCGGTGCGGTAGTGGTAGGCGGCCCGCTCCTGCCAGACCTCGATGGCGCGGAAGGCGTCCCGTAGCCGGCTCCGCTCGATCGAGGAGAGGTCGGCGATCGACACCACGTTCACCGGCGGCTTCCCCTCGGAGATCATCCGGAGCTGCTCGCGGAGCCGGAGCCGGAGGAGGAAGCGGTAGGCCTCGGAGAGCGTCTCGCAGCTGTCCCGCTCGATCAGCCCGGCCGCTACCGCGCTCCGCAGCCGCTCGAGGGTGTTGGAGGAGACCGCCCCCGCCTCGAGCCCGTACACCCGGGCGAGGAAGACGATGGGGCTGATCCCCTTGAGCTTCAGGTCCACCTTGGAGGAGTCGCCCCGCAGCCGGAGGACCAGCCCCCCCGGGGGATGGAAGGTGAGCGCGCTCTTCGCCATGGCGGAGAGGAAGACCCGGGCGCCGCGGGCCCGGGCGACGATCTCCCGGAGCGAGGCCACCGCCAGCTGGCCGTGCGCGGTGCGGAAGTCGAAGAAGATGGAGGCCTCGAGCAGCGCCTGCGGCGTGGGGCGGTCGAGCCAGGCGCCGAACCGCTCCTTCCACTCGGAGAGCGGCCCCTGCCAGCGGGTGGCCATGTAGCCGCCCGGGCAGCGCGGGAACCCGGCCGCCTGGAGGTCGGCGTTGACCCGCTCGGCCAGGCGCTGGAAGTACTCCCGGGCGGCGGGCGAGTCCTCCTCCCAGGCCAGGGCGTTGTCCTGGTCGGTGAGGAGGGTCTGCTCCATCCGCCCCTCGGAGCCGAACACCAGCCAGGCGTAGGGGGAGGGCGGCGGCCCCAGCTCCGCCTCCGCCCAGCGCAGGATCCGGGCGAGCAGGGTGTCGTTCAGGCGGGCGACGAAGCCGCCGATCACGATCGGCTCGAGGCCGCCGGCGAAGAGGGCCGACGCCATCTCGGTGACCTTGGTGCCGTAGCCGGGGAGGGCGTCGCGCCCGCCGAGCCGCTCCACCCGCTTCATCACCGCCACCGGCCCGGCGGCGGTGCACTTGAGGAGGTCGGTGGAGGAGAGGACCCCGACGATCTCCTGGCCCCGCACCACCGGCAGGTGGTGGACGCCCGCGTCGAGCAGGATCTGCCAGGCCTCGTACACGGGGGTGTCGGCGGGGACGGTCTTGAGCGGCGCGGAGTAGACCTGGAGGAGGGGGGTCTCCGGCCCGCGCCCGGCGGCCAGGACCCGCCGCCGGAAGTCGCGGTCGGTGACGATCCCCGGCGGGGTCGAGTCGACGATCACCGACGAGACCGAGCGCTCCGCCATCACCCGCGCCGCCTCGCCCACCGAGGCGCTGCTCGGCACCCGAACCACCGGACCGCGCAGGAGCGAGGAGACCGGCACCGCCAGGTCCGGCTGGAAGCTCGCCACCTGCGAGCGCTCCAGGCTGTTCTTGAGCCGCTCCGCCAGGCCGGAGGCGAAGTGGCCGGCGAAGGGGGCGTGGGCGAGGAGGGCCTCGAACTGCCGCTTCGGGAGGCGGTAGGCGAGGAGGTCCTCCTCCACCATCACGTCGAGGGTGGCCTTCCCGGAGATGAGGGAGGTGAACCCGAAGATCTCCCCCTCCTCCAGCACCTGGAGCGTCTGGCCGTCGCGCTCGAGCCGGACCGCCCCCTTGCGGATCACGTAGAGGTGCTCCGAGGGCGTCCCGCCCCGCTGGAGGAGGCGCGTGCCCGCCGGGAAGAAGACGATCTCGAGGGCCCGGGCGGCCTCCTGGAACGCGGCCGGCGGGAGGGCGTCGAAGGGGGCCGTGCCCCGCACGAAAGTGACCGGGTCGAGGGCGGCCATCGGCGACCATCCTAGCAGAGCGCGCGGGCCGGACGCGGGGCGGGGCTCGAGACCTCACGGCCCCGCGAGCCGGGCCACCGCCGCCTCGATGGCGGCCGCGTCCTGGCCGCCCTGCGCCGTCACCTCCGGGGCGAGCGGGGGCTCGTAGGGCGTCCCCGCCCCGGGGAGGTCGGGCAGCTCGCCGGCCCGGGCCTGCTCCCAGAGCCCCTTCGGATCCCGCGCGGCGCAGACGTCGGCGGGGACGTCGACGAGGATCTCCACGAAGCGGGGGGCGCGGGCGCGGACCCGGTCCCGGAAGGCGCGGCGCGAGCCGGTGGCCGCCACCACCGCGACGAGCCCCTGCCCGGCGAGGAGCAGGGCCAGGTTCCCGAGGGTCTCGTAGAACGCGCCCCGGCCCGCCGGGTCGTGGCCGGGGGCGGGCACGAGCGCCTCTCGGACCGCGTCGCCGTCGAGGAGCAGGGCCGGGATACCCCGGGCGCCGAGCCGGCAGGCGAGGGCCCTCCCCAGCGTGGACTTCCCCGAGGCGGGGAGGCCCGTCACCCAGACCACCGCGCCCGGCCTCATCCGCCCTCCTCCTTCCCGAGGAGCTCCTCGGCCGCCCCCGGGTCCAGCCGGCCCGCGTCGAGGGCCCGCTCCGCCAGCGAGAGCACCGCGTCCCGCGCCGCCGCGGAGAGCCCGGGGTAGAAGCGCGGGCTGGCGAGCACCAGCGCCCTCCAGGCCAGCCAGGGGGGGGCGGCCTCGAGCAGCCCGGGGTCGCGCGCGCCGGCGAGGTAGGTCTCCCAGAACCGGCGCCAGAGCGCCCCGAGCCCCTGCGGCCAGGCGGCTCGGTGGTCGAGGGCGAAGAAGACGTAGTTCACCGAGAGCGCGGTCACGTCGTCGGCCGGATCCCCCTTCCCGCCGCGGCTCGCGTCGAGGGCGGTGAACCCGGTGCCGTCCTCCCCCGGTCCGGGCGGCCGGAAGACCAGGTTGAAGGGGTGGAAGTCGCCGTGCGTGCGGGAGAGCCGCCCGGCGCGCTCGCGGAGCCGCCAGCGCCAGGCCAGGCACCGCTCCTCGATGGCCCTGAGCCGCGCCGGGGGCGCACCGGGCGCTCCGCCCGCCCAGGCGTCGACCATCCCGAAGATCCCCTCGCCGTGGCCGAGCAGGTCGCGGAGGGCGCGGCGCCAGGCCGCCGGGTCGTCCAGCTTCCCGGCGTGCAGGCGCACCAGCCAGCGGGCCAGGGCCTCGCAGCGGGCGAGGTCGAGCGGGCCGGCCGTCCCCTCGCGCGCGATCCGCCGGAGGTCCTCGGCGTAGAGCGTCCCCTCGGCCCAGCCGGTGGCGAGCCAGAACTCCCCCGCCCCGCCGAGCCGGATCAGGGCGCCCCCCGGGCCGATCGCCCCGACCTCGAGGGCCGGGACGTGGTCGGGGGTGCGGTTGAAGAGGTCGAAGGCGAGCAGGGCGGCCTCGGCCCGGTCGGCGCGCCGGTCGTGCCCGAACTCGTTCGCCGCCTGGAGGCGGAAGACGAACCGGGCGATCCGACCCTCCGGGAGGCGGAGGGTCACGCGGAGCGGCCGGCCGTAGCCGAGCGCCTTCGGCTGGTCCGCCGCCCCGGCGGCGTCCGGCCCGAGGGGCTCCACCTCGACCACCTCCGCGCCCGGGTGGAGCACGGCCGCCAGCTCCCGGAGCGCCGCGTGCTCGACGGGCACCCGCGCACCTCCGCCGGCAGCATAGGCCCGGCGGGCCGCCGAGGGCTCGCGCCCTCCGGGGGGCGGCGGAGGACCGCGGGGGTTTGCCTTCGGTACGGGCTGCGGCGAGACGGCTGCGGCGCGGGGTTTGTCGTGGACGGAGCGGGCGGCGCCAGGTAAACAGCCCCCGATGCCGCTCGCCCTCATCCCCTGGTTCGAGTTCCCCAGCCTCTCCTTCGGCCCGTTCACCATCCAGTCCTTCGGGGTCCTCTCCGCCCTCGGGATCCTGGCCGCCGTCCAGCTCGCGGCGCGGGGCGCCCGTCAGCTCGGTCGCGAGCCGCAGGTGATCCTCGACTTCGCCGTCGTGGGTGTGCTCTCCGGCGTGGTGGCCGGCCACCTCGCCCACCTGTTCTTCTACCACCCGGAGGAGCTCCGGGAGCCGTGGCGGATCCTCAAGTTCTGGGAGGGGCTCTCCTCGATGGGCGGCCTGGGCGGCGGGATCCTGGCGGCAGCCGCCTGGTTCCGCTGGAAGCGGATCCGCTTCGCCGACTACGCCGACGCGTTCGCGCTCGGCGTGGCCCCGGGCTGGGGGGTGGCGAGGGTGGGCTGCTTCACCGTCCACGACCACCCGGGCGTCCACACCACCTTCCCCCTCGCCGTCGCCTTCCCCGACGGCCCCCGGCACGATCTCGGCCTCTACGAGGCGATCGTCCTCTTCGCCATCGGCGCGCTCCTCTGGTCGCTCCACCGGCGCGGCGCCCTCCGCGGCCGGCTCCTGCCGGCGCTCGCCCTCCTCTACGGGATCGCCCGCTTCCTCCTCGACTTCCTCCGCGCCAGCGACGTCGCCTACGCGCGGCATGGCGGGCTCACCTTCGCGCAGTACTTCGCGGTGGCGCTGGTCGCCTACGGGGCCTTCGGGCTCCTGCGCCGGGAGGCCGCCGCCGGGCCGGGCGGGACCTCCACCGCCCCCGGCCGCGGGTGATACCGTCGGCGGATGGCCGAGCCGTCCGAGAGCGCGCGGGGCGGGCCGCTGGCCCGCCAGCGGGCGATCGCGCGAGCCGGGGGCGAGGCCCCCTCGCCGGCCGCCGATCTCGAGGCGCAGCTCCGGGCGATCCTCGAGGAGGTGACGGCCCTCGACCTCGAGATCGAGGCGCTCTCCGCGGCGCTCGCCGACTTCGGCCGCGCCTGGGAGCGTGCGCTGGGGGAGACCTTCGCCGAGCTCGCCCTGGCGGAGCGGCTGGTCCGGCGGATCCAGGCCCTCGAGGACGGCCTGGCCGCCCTGGCGGACACGATCGCGGCAGGCGAGCGGCCCCTGCGCCCCCGCCGCGGGCGGCGCGCCCCCCGCCGGGCGGCCGGCCGGGAGGGCAGGCGCTCCGCGGGCGGCGCCGGGCCCTTCGAGGGGCCGGGCGGGAGCGAGCCGGTGGGCGAGGCGGAGATGGACGCCGGCCCTCCCGAGGTCGAGGCGGCCGAGGTGGCGCTGAAGCGGCTCTACCGCCGGCTGGCCCGGGTCCTCCACCCGGACCTGGCCCGCGACGAGGCCGAGCGCGCTCGCCTCTCCGACCTCATGGCGCGGGTGAACGGCGCGTACGCCCGGGGCGACCTGGCCGCGCTCGAGGTGATGGCGGAGCGGGTGGGGGCGGGGGCGCCGCCGGGCGAGCTCTCGGAGGAGGAGCGCCGCGCCCACCTCGAGCGGCGGGTCGCCACCCTCTCCCGGATCGCCGCCTCGCTGCGGCGGGAGCGCGACCGCCTCGCCCGGAGCGACACCGAGCGGCTCCGCGCCGAGGCGGCCCGCCGCGCGGCGGACGGGGGCGACCTGGTGGCGGAGACGCGCGCCGAGCTGCTCGAGGAGGAGGCGGCGGCCCGGGCCGAGGCCATCGCCCGGCTCGCCCGGCTGGGGCGGGCGGCCCGCCAGGTGGCGCGGGCGAGGAAGGATGCGATGAGCCAGATCCAGAAGCGGGGCCCCACCGGCGCGCGGCGCGCCTTCGATCCCCTGGCGGAGAGCGAGCTGGTCCGGCGCGGGGCGGCCCGGCTCGATCAGCGGCGGGCGACGGCCGAGGCCCGGGAGCTGGCGCGCTCCCTGGAGGACCTGGCCCGGAGCGCGCCCTGGGAGGTGGCGCTCACCTGCCTCGCCTACTTCGCCGAGGCCGCCGGGGAGCGCCCGCCCGAGGCGATCGCCTCCGCGGCCGGGCTGGAGCGGCGCTGGGACGCCCTCCGGGCCGCCTGGCCCGCCGCGCCCGACCTGCCCCGGATCCTGGCCCGGTTGCCCCGCCACCTCGTCCTCGGGGCTCGCTCCGAGGGGGACGCGGTCCAGGCCGGGCTCCAGCTCGCCTCCGCCGATCTCGCCGCCGGGGTGCGGATCGCCCTGGAGCGTCCGGCGGTAGCCGGGATCGCCGCGGCGGTCCTGGCCGGCCTCGGCCCAGAGGAGACCTGCGAGGCGTGCGGCGCGGCCGGCCCGCTCCGCCACCTCTATCGGACCCGCGGCCTCGACGAGCGGCACGGCCTGGCCTGCGCGAGCTGCGGTGCCATCCAGCGGAGCTACTGGCGCTACGGGGAGGTGGACGGGCTCGAGGCCCTCGCCGACCACGCCCTGCGGCTCGGTCTCGTGGCCGAGGTCACCGCGGCGCTCGCCGGGACCGCGATCGGCTTCCAGCTCCTCCCCGCGGAGGCCGAGGCGCTCACCGCCGAGCGGTTCCGGCGGCGCTTCGCCGAGCTCTACCTCGCCCCTTACGAGATCGCCCTCCCTCCGGGCGCGATCGAGATCCGGGCGGGGCGCGGGACGCTTGGCCCGGCCGCCCGGGTGGGCGGGCAGGGGAAGCTCCGCCTGGGCGTGGCCGAGGGCGCGGGGCCGACGGACGAGGAGCTGCTCGAGCTGCTCCGGGCGAGGATCGAGCGCCGGTTCCGGCCCTGAGCGCGGAGTCCCGCCGAGGCCCAGATAACTCTCGGTCGGCTCCGGCTGGTCGGCTCGGGCTGGAACCCCGGACTACTCTCGGTCGGCTCGGGCTGGTCCGCTCGGGCTGGAACCCCGGATTACTCTCGGTCGGCTCGGGCCGCTCCCGCCTGGGCCCAGCCGGGGTCCGGACCGACCCGCATCACCCGATCGATGCGAAGCCCGTCGGGGTTGCTCCCTGGGCCCGGCGCCGAGACCGGGTCGCACCTATGAAGGATCTCGAGGAGTCCTAAGCCCGGACGTCCCGGAGGTCCCATGACCTGTCGGCTCTGCTCCAGCCCCATCGACCACCGCGCCACCGCCTGTCCGCGCTGCGGCCTTGCCGTGACCCCCATGGACCCCGCCGTCTCCTCCAGCGGGCGCGTCGCCCGGCGCTCGGCAGCGCTCGGGCTCCTCTTCACCCCGGGCACCCTCGTGCTGATCCTCGGGGCGGTGGCCGCACAGGCGCGCTCCCATGAATCCAGTGCTTGCGGGCCACGGAGCGGCCTCGCCGTGGCCGAGGCAGGGGCCTGCCTCGCGCCCGCCTCCGTCTGCGAGAACCTGACTGCCGCCAGGCTCCTCCAGGACCCGCGGGTGCGCGCCGCGTACCGGCACGGCCTGGAGACCGGTGAGCCGGCGCCGGCGCAGCTCGAGGCGCTGGTGAGCGGGATGCGCAGGGCGGTGGGGTGCGAGGGCGCCGCGCCGGAGCCCGAGGTCGCCGCCCCTGGTCCACGGCTCCCGCCCGGCCACCCCCCCATCGGTCCCGACCGGCGCCTGCCGCCCGGCCACCCGCCCATCGACGTCTCGCCCGCCCTCCCACCCGGTCATCCGCCCATCGGCGGTGGGCCCGCGGCACCGCTCTTCCAGGCGCCCGAGACGGTCGACATCTGACGGCAGGGGAAGTCCGGTCGCCTGCCACCCGGCACGGTGGTATGACGTGCCCGGTGAGGGCGAGCCGACTCATCCTCGTGGTCGACGACGACGTCGGGATCCGCGACAGCCTGGTGGAGTGCCTGGTGTCCGAGGGTCACCGCGTGTCGGCGGTGGCGAACGGGCATGAAGGGATCGCGCGTCTGCGCGCAGGGGAGCGGCCGGACCTGGTGGTCCTCGACCTGGTGATGCCGGTGATGAACGGTGCGCAGTTCCTCGCCGAGCTCAGGGCCGATCCGGGCCTACCGAGAGTTCCGGTGCTGCTCATGACCGCGGCTTCGCCCAACGGTGGCCGAGGGCTGCCGGAGGCGACCGGCTACCTCTCGAAACCCTTCGAGCTCGACGACCTCCTCGACGCCGTCGAGCGGTTCGCGGCCGCCGAGTAGCGCGCTCCCGAGTGGGGCCTCCCGGGTCTTCGCGGGAGGGCTTACCTACGGGAGGCGCACCCAGAGTTCCCTCCACTCGTCGTGCTCCTTGCCGATTGACGCGGAGCAAGCATGACCACCGAATCGCTTGGTCCTGCCCCCTCGAGCGGCTTTCCGGTGTGGGGCGGCGCTGCAGAACGGCTCCGGTTCCTGCTCTCCTACGCTGTCCTCGCTCCGTCCCGCCACAACGCCCAGCCCTGGCTGTTCGAAATCGAGGGAGACGAGCTCCGGGTTTACGCCGATCCCGCCCGAACGCTGCCGGCTGCCGATCCCGATGGCCGCGAGCAGGTGATCGCCTGTGGCACGGCGGTGGTGAACCTGCGGCTTGCTGCCGCACACTTTGGGCATGCAACCTCGACTGAGGTCCTGCCCGGCCACCGGAGCGACGGTCTCCTCGCCCGCATCCGCCTCGAAGAGCGACGCTCGTCGACGCCGGAGGTGGAGGAGCTGTTTCGGGCCATCCCCAGGCGCCGGACCAACCGGCTGCCGCTCGATGGGCGCGAGCCGCCCGAGGGGATCGTGACGCAGCTCCTTCGGGAGGCCCGGCAGGAAGGCGTGGCGCTGCGGCCGGTCGGGGAGCACGAGCGGAGGGTCGTCGCCGAGCTGGTGGCGGAAGGCGACGCGGCGAGGTGGGCCGACCCCCGCTACCGGGCCGAGCTCGCCGCCTGGACCCGGAGCAACGCGAGCGGGCGGCGGGACGGGCTCCCGGGCTACGCGCAGGGGCTGAGCGACGTGGCGGCGCTGCTCCAGCCGCTCGTGGTCCGCCTGGGAAACGTGGCTCGGGAGGAGGCGGAACGCGACCGGCGGCGCGCGCTCGGGACCCGATCGCTCCTCGTCCTCTCGACGGCGAAGGACGGCCAGGCGGAGTGGATCGCGGCCGGAGAGGCGCTGCAACGGGTACTCCTGCGCGCCACGGCGGCGGGGCTGGCGGCCTCGTACCTGAATCAGCCCATCGAGCGGGAGGGGCTGCGCTCCCGGCTCGCCTCGGCACTCGGCGACCGTGGCGCACCCCAGATCATGATCCGGCTCGGCTACGGGCTCGAGGTGCGGTCCACGCCGCGCCGGCCGGTGAGCGAGATGCTGCGCTTCTCATCCGCCCGTCCGCCTCGCCCCGAGCCGCTGGCGGTACGGGCGGTGGCGCATGGGGCCAAGGCGGCGTCGCAGCGGGAGCTGGCCGAAGCGCGCCCACCTTGAAGCGCGCCCACCTTGACCTGACCGAGAGTCATTCGCAGCCCGACGAGGCTCCGTCGGTGCCGCGCGCGAC
>Ga0335084_10000986_pt1 | contig 25763 bp, 26 predicted proteins | sample Lox_Sample_44_FD_206721 | JGI IMG/M metagenome (GOLD analysis project Ga0335084, IMG submission 206721) | Soil microbial communities from Loxahatchee National Wildlife Refuge, Florida, United States - Lox_Sample_4.4 | ecosystem: Environmental > Terrestrial > Soil > Wetlands | place: USA... | reverse complement strand
GGCAAACGAGAACCGCGCTTGGATTTCTATTTTTCTTCATCAATTTACCCTTTTGAATGCCTGTTTTTTCGCCTTGCAGACGGGACATTCGTCGGGTGCCTCGCCCTCGGCCGTGTACCCGCAGACCTGGCAGACCCAGTAATCCGCGTCCACGCTCCTATCGAGGTTCTTGATGGCCTTTTCATAAAGCGCGGCGTGAACCTTTTCCACTTCATTCGCGAGAGTGAATGACCGCAGAGCGCCCTGAATTCCTTCCGCCTTTGCGTCCACAATCATCTGGGGATACATCTTCTGGAATTCGTAGGACTCGCCGCTTAGTGCCGTGTTCAGGTTTTTGTCCGTGGACTGGATACCACCAAGCTCCCGCAGGTGATTGATGGCATGGACTGTCTCAGCCTCTGCGGCAGCTCTGAAGAGCTTTGCGACCTGCGTATGACCTTCGGCCTCAGCCTTCTGCGCGAACGCGAGGTATTTCCTGTTTGCCTGAGACTCACCGGAAAATGCATCTTTCAAATTTTGTTCTGTCTTCGACATAAGACCTCCTCCTGATTATAGATGTGATAACAGAATGCACAAGAGTTGCTGAGATAACCGCTGTTCTCGAGAATTACAGTGAATACGTGAAACTCTGCATGATCTCCACCATGGCATAACCGTAGTATGTGAGATTGTCACCGGAATTTCTGGCGTTAATCACTTCATTCCACCCAAAGAAGCACCGGTATTTAACCCTGTTTTTGACGTCCCTTCATCTGCTTGTTGTCTATGCGACCCTTTCAAAGGATTCTTTGCCAACCTTGCACACGGGACATTTCCAGTCGCCGGGTAGGCTTTCAAACGGGGCCTTCTGCACCTGTTCCTTGTAGAGCCATCTGCAGGCCGAACAGCGCCAAACGTTGAAATCTTCACGCACGCCCTCTTTCTTTACGACCTCCCAGCCCTTTCCCGTCCATTCCTCGATGCGCGGAGGATAATACCCTGAAAATATTTTTTTATCCCGCGCATCTTCCATATTGACTTCAACGGTATAGTCTCCCTTTTTTACGGCATAGCTCCAGGTGAAGTTCTCCATGCTGTCAGGGCTGGTGGCCTTGCCCACATAGGCGAACACATTCCCAGACCGCTTGACCTTCGACCAACTGTAACAGCACGGCAATACAGCTGTACACCCGCACTTCCCGTTCTTCAATTCAAGCCCGTCAACGCTGAAGCCTCCGGGGACCTTCTCAACTATGACATCCATGGCATCCTCCGCTCCGTTTCGCATTGATGATACTCTATAAATGAACAGGTTCCTCTTCGCGCGCCTTTCTCCAGCCTTCCCGTGCCAAGCGCTCCATCCGCTTGTTGCCCCAACTCTTCAGTTCGCTGAAGTATCGTTTCGGGTCGGTTTTCGCGTACTTAAGAATCTCCTCCCGCTCACGGAGCGAGTCAATATGGTCGGTCGGCGTGACCCCCCGCCAGCAACAGTACCCCTCATCAAAGATGTACTCGGGGGTGATCTCGGAGGGCGGGACCGGAAGCTTGCCGAGCATGAACCTCGCTATATCCATCTCAAAGTGAAGGACCCAACCGTTGTCATGCATCATTGTCCGGGAATCGCGCTGCACGCCGGACGAGCATTCCGGGCAATATAATTCGGTGATGACCTCGCCGGGCAGGAGCGAATCCTTGAAATTAAAACTCGCGGATCGGGCTCCGCACTTGCATTTTTTTGCATAATCCATACACATGGCCATTCTCCTTTTCTGAAACTTAATAATTTAGAACAATTCCAATGCATTCTAAAATATAATATAGGACTGTTTTTGTCAAGTATTTTTCTTGCAATTTATTGTTATGAAAAGATCATCCATGAAGAGTGAGGTAACCGCCCCCCGTGATCCATCCTGACCGGACGAATCAGATAGGCTTTCAGGAACGGCAGACGGTAGCCGACATATTGATTGTGTCTGTAAAAATATCTCTGCTCGGCTTATGGTAATAGGGACATTTCTCTTCGCGGCACCCGTGCGGATGCCTGCTGCTGTCCTCGCAGACTATCGATACTCTCGCGACCGGGAACACGATCCCGAACCGATCAGCAAAGATTGCCGCGGCAGCGGCGAGCGCCGAGCGCACGTAGGCCTTGCAGCAACTCGGCCCCGTCAGGTCGGCAATGCCCTGCGAAACCTTGATCACGGCGTCCATGGTTATTTTCTGCTCCGTGTCCGAGCCGCACCGTGAACCGAGAAACACCGAGAAACAAGCACCGACAGCCGGTGCAATACCGCACACCCCGGTAAGGCCGCAATATCCGCCTACGGCCTGCTTTTTAGTCCTGTCGAATACCTCATGAATGTCCTGGTTGGTGACCTTTGCATATGGTGAGTTCCGGAGCGCTGCAAGCAGCGCTCCCGCCGCAATAAAGGCATGTTCGCAGCCGAGCATGGGGAGCGCTGGATGGCTCATCATGAGTTCGGCAATTTCAATGGGATCCTTCAGCTGCGTCGTGAACGTGATATCCTCTATCATCTTCCGGGAGTCCCGGCTATGGCACGCCTCACAGACAAAATGTCCCTGAGGGCATTTTATAGAAGCTCCTTCGCGGTTCCCGCAGGAAGAGCAGGCCAACTGCTCAGATTGTTGCAAATACTCAAGGGGGGAACCACAGACCATGCAGTGTTCGGCTTTTTTCGGGTTCATTGTGACTTGAAGTATACCCTTTCCGCGATTCCGTTTCAAGACCATCGTGAGCTAGCCAAGAGGTGCATGCGTCCGTTGTTTCTCGGCATCCTGACCCGCAAGCATCCTCTCGCCTGCGCTATCGTTTTCGCAAGAGAAACGCGTGGGCCGAAAGACCGGCGCCGAAAGCTACCATGATGCACCACTCGCCGGGTTCGATTCCTCGCTTTTCGATCTCACGCAGTACGAACCAGACCGTGGGCGATGACATATTGCCGTGCTCGGCCAATACCCTGCGCGTAGCACTCACCTGCTCTTCAGACAGCCCGATCTCGTCCCGCACCGCGTTGATAATCTTCTCTCCGCCGCTGTGGAGCGCCCAATGCCTGATGTCCGCAGGCTTGAGCGACCGTGGCTTCAGCACATCGGCCGCGACCTCCGCTGCGGCTTTCCGGACAAGGTCAGGCAACTTAAGCGAAAGCTGATTGTAGAGCTGGCCATGTTTGTGAACATAGCGTATGGTATCGCGCTGCTCGGGCACATAACGGCTCGCCGAGGCCACGAGCTCATATCCCACAGGTCTCGTCCAAAGCACGGCCGCTGCTGCCCCGTCGCCGAACAGTGTGTTCGAAAGCAGCAGGCTGAGGTCGTCCTCCATCTGAAATGTCGCTGTGCATATCTCTACGGAAACGCTCACGACCACGCCGTCTCCAGTGCGTGCAAGCAGGGACTGGGCGATCTCTAGGTTGGGGATCGCGCCACCGCAACCGCTCCCAACGAGATCATACACGCGCACGTTGCGCGAGAGGCCCAGTTTTTCGATCAGATAAGTTGAGATCCCCGGGCAGATGTACCCGGTGCAGGTGTTGACGACCAAACCGCCAACATCACCGGTATTTAGACCGGCCTGTGCAAGCGCCTGCTTGACCGCCTGCGCTGAAAGTTCCAGGGACCAGAACATGAAGCGGGCAACGCGCGCGTCTAGGTCTTCATCAACGAGGTCCTCGACATTGTCGACCGCGAAGTTTCGCCGTTTGATACTCGGATGCAAGAAGAGCGCGCGGATGAGCGACAGGCTCCGAGAGCTCAATCTCCCTTTATAGTGCTTTTGGGCGAGCTGTTCGAGATCACGTTGATCCATGGTAAAGGGCGGCGTCGCGACCGCCACCGAAGCAATATGGGCATTTTGCGAGTGCATAAATAGTGGTCCGCTTTCTTAAATAAAATTCAAAATTCCAGCACGCGATGCTAGATCCGTATGTAACGAACAAATTGCAAATCACAAAGTCCAAATCCAAAATAAAATTCCGATTCCTAGGTAGCCTTATCGTTGGCGTTTGAACGATGGCATCCATTTGTTGTTTGATATAAGGTCTTTGAAATTTGCTGATTACCCATCCATCCCTATAAACCGAAGTCCTCTCCTAATGGAACGCGTGTACCGCCAAAGCGGCGTTCTGAACCCAAGCCAATATCCAATACGATGAATCAGCGGAAAATAAGGAACGTTGAGAGAAACGGCGCTCATGAAATTCATATTTCGTTTAAGAGAGGCCTTCACCTGCTGTTCAATCCATGCCCCATCCACGTCGGGCGATACATAGAACACCGGCGACAGCATATCCGCCGTTGATGCTGACAACACTCCCTGCTTCCGCGCGGTCGTTTCGAGCTCCGTACCAGGGTAGATCCGAATGCCGATGGTAAAGAATGCTGCATCCTGCTGACGTATTTGGGTTTCAGCAAAGTGCAGCGTTTCCTTGACCGTTTCCTCGGTCTCTCCCGGACCGCCAAGCATGAATATCCAGAGGCACGGCAGCCGGCGGCGCCGTACGGTCTCGGCCGCAGCATGTACGTGACGGGAGGTAAAACCCTTTCTGAGTCCCTGGAGAACCTCATCGGACGCACTCTCCACGGTCATGCCGATGCCCGCAAAACCCGCATGCTCCATGATGGAGAATAGTTCATCGTCTACAAAAAGCGGGTTCACGTCCATGCTTTGAAAGCGGACCGGAAGCTGAATGCGGGCAAGGGCTTCGCAAATAGCCATCGCATGGTCATAGGGAGCATTGAAGACACTGTCAACAAACTCGATGTCCCGCAGTCCCGATGACGCAAGCCGTTCGGCAGCGTTCGCCACCTGCTGCGGGTCCGACAACCGATACGCACTTCCCTCTATTTTGCGGTATGTGCAGTAAGTGCATTGAAACTGGCAGCCGAGTTTGGTCTGGAGCGGTACCGCAGCCAACCGCGAACTGTATGAGCCTACGTCGATCCAGCGATGATACCGGGGTACCATGAAGTCGCCGGAGAATCCTGTAGACGCAGAAATATTTTTCCTGAACACGCCGTTTTCAAAATACGCAATCCCCGGCAGATTTCCGAGGGCTTCACCGCTCGAGAATTTTTGCAGCACCAAGGGGAACACTACTTCCCCATCATTGAGCACCGCGCACGAAGCGCCGGTAGCACGAAGGATCTCTTCAGGCATGACCATGAGCGAGGCCCCGCCCAGAATTATGGGCGCCCTGGTCAATCTGCGAATAGCCTTGACAAGAGGAAGCAAGTCGGCAATATAAAATGCGGGCTCCCGCATGTCATTATTGTCGATATTCCGCACCGACAGCCCGATAATATCGCAGGACGCCTTTCGCAGTGCCGATTCTATCGCACGCAGGGGATCAGATGCGAACATGAGGTCCAGCACCCTGACCGTGTGGCCTGCGCGGTCCGCAGCTTCTGCAACCATACATGCGCCAATGGGCATCACGGGTGCAGGAAAGGCACTCCTATTTGTGGCAATGATGAGGACGTTCATGGGCTTCAGCGTTTGCGGGAAAAGGCTGGCAAACACGAGTGATGCTCTAGTTAAATATTACAGCATACAATCATCGTGTCAAGAATAGTTTTATTGAACTCCTGTTACGCTCTTTCGGTTTGACTTTTAGGAGGTTTTTGTGTAGTGTTTTACATTCATACAGAGTCCGGCACTACCCTCCATTTCACGTTCGGACCGCGCAATACGGGAGCAGAGTCCTATGGACACGTTCCAGAGAATCAAAAAGATTGTTCTTGAGAAGATCGACATCCAGGAAGATATGCTGACCCCCGATGCAACGCTGGAAGGTCTCGGCCTTGACTCCCTCGACAAGGTAGAATTGATGTTCTCGCTCGAGGAAGAATTCAAGATAAAAATACCTGACCGTGAAGTGACCACCGTAACCATCCAGGACGTGGTGAACGTCGTCGATAAACTGGCGGCAGAACAACACGGTGCGGTCTGAACGTGAGGAGTGACTGTTGAAACGGGTGGCGATTACGGGCATGGGAGTCATTTCTCCCGTCGGCAACAGGACTAATGTCTTTTTCTCAAATCTTATGGCTGGAACATCAGGCGTCCGGAGGATGACGTCTGATTTTTCATCTCAACTCTCCGTAAAAATCGCAGCGGAGTCGGACTTTTCTCCCGAGGATTTTTTTTCAAAAAAACAGATCAGGGCATTCGACCGGGTTACCCTCATGGCGCTCGCAGCGGCGTCACAAGCATGGGATGATTCCGGAATCACTCTGGCCGAGGAGGAAAAGAAACGCGCAGGGGTCTACCTCGGTACGGGGATGGGAGGGTCCCCGTCGCTCGATGAATTATTCGTTCAACTCTATAAGAAGGCGGCTTCGCGGGTAAATCCTTTATTTGTCACGAAAATTATGAGCAATGCTCCGGCTTCCCACGTTTCCATCCGGTACGGACTCTCGGGGCCCTGCCTCACTTTTTCCACAGCCTGTTCTTCGTCCGCTGTAGCAATCGGCGAGTCCTTTCGTCAGATTAAGGCGGGATATTGCGACGTCATGCTTGCCGGGGGAACGGAATGTCTCCTCACCTATGGTTCCTTTAAGTCCTGGGAGTCCCTCGGTGTACTGGCTGCCGAAGATCCCGAGGACCCATCCGCTTCATGCAAACCCTTCGCGAAGGACAGAAGCGGGTTTGTTCTGGGAGAAGGCGCCGCGCTCCTGGTACTGGAGGAAATGGAGCACGCGCAAAAAAGAGGCGCCAAGATATTCGGAGAGATTATCGGCTATGGCTCATCCGCGGATGCCAGCCATATCGTCAGACCATCCGCGGCCGGCCAGGTGCGGGCTATCCGGCTTGCCCTCGATGAAGCGCGGATGGGACCAGATGCAATCGATTACATCAATGCCCACGGCACAGCTACCGCTGCAAACGATCTTGCAGAAACGCAAGCCTTGAAAGAGGTATTCGGTAAGAGGGCCTATGCGATTCCCGTCAGTTCTACCAAATCAATGCACGGGCACCTGCTCGGTGCAGCAGGTGCCGTGGAATTCGTGGCTGCAGTCCTCGCCATGAAGAACGGAGCGATTCCCCCGACTGCCCACCTCAGGGTGCCTGATCCTGACTGCGATCTTGATTACGTGCCGAACAGCGGCAGATCTGGCGTGGATATCAAAACGGTTATGTCCAATTCCTTTGCCTTCGGTGGGACGAATGCAGTATTGATCGCAAGGGCGCTTTGATGGTTTGCCGGGGTGTCCCGCAACGGAGAATCCTCAACTCACCCCCTATCGGCTTGACTTTTTAAGTTTTTACGCTATTCTTATAGATAGGTATTTGCTTGTCTCAATCCGGCGCAACAAAATCCCTCCAAACAAAATTCTCGTTACAGGAGTTGGCGGTGAGGAAGTCTTACTTCTTTTTACTTATCAGCATGCTCTTGGTAAACGTCGCCTTCGGTCACGAGACCGCGGCCACCAAAGCAGACATTGCGCTCGATGAAAAACTGGGGGGATACGTGCCTGCGGACTCTATGTTCGCCGATGAGCGTGGCAAAAAAATAGATCTGAAAACCCACATCGATAAGCCCACGATCATCGCTCCCGTCTATCTCAGTTGCATGCACGAGTGCCCCATGCTCCTCACTGGTCTGGCGCAGGTGCTGGGGAAACTCGAACTCCTAAAACCCGGCAAAGATTTTCAGGTGATAACGCTCAGCTTCGACGATAAAGATACTCCGAAGATAGCGGCTGAAAAAAAAGTGAACTATCTCAAGGCCATCGGCAAGCCCTTTCCCGGAGACTCCTGGGAATTTCTAACGGGCGATGCCGCTAATATTAAGAAATTTACTGATTCCATCGGCTTTAGGTTCCAGCGGGACGGAGAGCACGGTTTCTCCCACCCTGTTACGATCGTCATTGTAGCGCCCGGCGGCAAAATCGTGCGCTACCTTGAAGGCACAAATTTCTTGCCTTTTGAAGTGACCATGGCGCTGACCGAGGCCGCAGAGGGCAAAGTGGGATCGCCCGCGCGCAAGGCGCTCATGTACTGCTTCAGCTACGACCCACTCAAGAAGTCCTACGTGTTCAATATCCTGAAAGTTACGGCGACCGTGATGGTCCTGTTCGTTGCATCGTTCTTTGCGTATCTTATGATCTCAACAAAAAAGAAACATGGAACACTATAAGGGGAAAGGGAGGGGAAAATTAAAGAAGAATTATTCTTCTCCCTTTCTCCCTGCCTCCCCTCTCTCTTGAGGAATAATTTGCTGATTCTTTTCCTCCGCGACCACCGCGGTAAAAAGTTATTTTAATGCGGTCAGTACTGTATGGAAACGAGCTTTTATAATACTCCGGGCAGGTTCCCGGGCATCTTCGGATGGATCTTCACGACCGACCATAAGCGGATCGGCATTCTCTACCTCATCTCGACGCTCGCCTTCTTCTTTGTGGGCGTATCGCTCGGGCTCACCATGCGGCTCGAACTCATTCGTTCGGGCATGCACCTTTACAGCGCCCAGACCTACAACGCCATATTCACGCTCCACGGCGTGATCATGATCTTCCTCTTCATCATCCCCGGCATCCCGTCGTCGCTCGGGAATTTCATCATGCCGCTCCAGATCGGAGCGCGCGATGTCGCCTTTCCCAAGATCAATATCCTCTCATGGTGGCTGTTCATCGTGGGTGGAGCGATTGCCGTTACGTCCCTCTTTACCGGCGGCGGTCCTCCGGACACAGGCTGGACCTTCTATGTGCCCTACAGTATCCGCACGGGCACAAACGTTTCACTCGCAGTCTTCGGTGTGTTCCTGATCGGACTCTCGTCCACGTTTACGGGGATGAATTTCCTCACTACGATTCACCGCCTCCGTACTGAGGGCATGACCTGGAGGCGCATGTCTCTCTTTACTTGGGCCATCTATGCCACGTCGTGGGTCCAACTTCTGGCCACGCCGGTTATCGCGATCACGCTCTTGTTGATCATCATCGAACGTTTCTTCGGCGTGGGCTTCTTCGATCCGGCGAAGGGAGGCGACCCCATTCTTTTCGAACATATGTTCTGGATCTACTCGCACCCGGCGGTCTATATCATGATCCTTCCGGCCATGGGCGTTGTCACAGACATCATCCCGGTGTTCGCACGCAAGAACATCTTCGGATACACGGCCATCGCCGCGTCGAGCCTCGCCATCGCCTTCGTGGGTTACCTCGTCTGGGGCCACCACATGTTCACGAGCGGCATGAGCGACACGGCGAGGGTCATCTTTTCCTTCCTGACGTTCATCGTCGCCGTCCCGAGCGGCATTAAGGTCTTCAACTGGATCGCGAGCCTCTACAAGGGCTCGATCACCATGGCCGCCCCTCTCCTGTATACGATGGGCTTCATATTTCTTTTTTCCATCGGCGGCCTGACGGGGCTCGTGCAGGGCGCTCTGGCGACAAACGTCCATGTTCACGGCACGTACTTCATCGTGGCTCACTTCCACTACGTGATGTTTGGCGGCGCGGCCATGGGGTTCTTCGCCGGCCTCCACTACTGGTTTCCAAAGATGTTCGGTAAAATGTACGAAGAGCATCTGGCGAAGCTAGCGTGGGGCTTCCTTTTCATCGGGTTCAACATGCTCTACTTTTCGATGTTCGTCCTGGGATGGGAAGGCATGCCGAGGCGCTATTATGATTATCTCCCCAAGTTCAACGCCCCGAACTTGGTCTCAACCATCGGGTCCTGGATACTCGCGATGGGCCTGTTCATCATGTTCTACAACTTGATCCACTCGCTCTTCACGGGCGAAAAGTCCGGGGATAATCCCTGGGGAGGTGCGACACTCGAATGGCAGACGTCGTCGCCTCCGCCTACGGAGAATTTCGAGGAATCCCCGGTGGTGACGAAGGGACCGTATTCGTACAGGTGAAGCGAGCACGAAGCCCGAAAAAAACCTTTATTATCGATTTGCTTGGAATTTCGTAATTCGTATTTAGGATTGTCATCCTTATGGCTGAACTTTCTCACACAGAACACCGCGACTATACCGGTGCCAAGCTCGGCATGTGGCTCTTCCTGTTCACGGAGATCCTGCTCTTCGGCGGCATGTTCCTGCTCTACTCCATTTACCGCACGGTCCATACGCAGGAATTTCACGAGGCCGCGAAGGAAATGAGCCTTGTGCTCGGAGCCGTCAACACCGTTATCCTACTGACGAGCAGCATGACCATGGCGCTTTCAATATCGGCGGTCAAGCAGGGCTTCAGAACCCGCTCCCTGGTCTACCAGGCCGCGACGGTCATCCTCGGTCTGGTCTTCCTGGGGAACAAGTTCTTCGAATGGCGCAGCCATATCCAGCACGGTTATTACCCGAACGCTCCTGAACTGCTCGCCATGAGCCACGGGAAGATCCTCTATTTCGGGCTCTACTACGTCATGACGGGCATTCATGGCCTCCATGTGCTGATCGGTGTCGGGATCATCTGCTTCACCTTCATCCTGACGCTTCGGGGCATAATATCGAGCGCGGACTTTATAAAGCTTGAGAACACAGGGCTATTCTGGCATCTCGTGGACGTCATCTGGATTTATCTGTTCCCGCTGTTCTATCTGATCACCTGAGGGCCGTTATTGTTATTGTGAATCGAAGAACAAAATGCAAGATTATCGTTATGGCCTGGCTGCTCCTGTTCTTTCTCCTGGGGTTCGGGGTCTGGAACTTCCAGGGCGGCCAGCTGATGATCGCAGCGTATTTTACCCTCAGCGTCGTTCTGTACGTTTTCTACGCGTCCCTGGCCCGATGTCCGCGGTGCAGGATGCCGGTATTGCTCAGGCCGGTGAAGCTGTTCGGGATGGAGCTGTACCGATGGTCGCTCCTCTCGCCTGAGCGTTGCAGCCATTGCGGCGAAGCGCTGCCGTAGACCCTCGGGGGTGCACCTCTCATGAAGGAACAGGAAAAACACATTGTTGTCAGCACGAAGACCTTCGTCATGATCTGGCTTGCCCTGCTCGTTCTCACCGGCATGACCATCAAGGCCGCCCAGATGCGCATGGGCGAATGGAGCATGCTCGCCAACCTTCTGATCGCCTCAACGAAGGCGAGCCTCGTGCTCTGGTTTTTCATGCACCTGAAATATGAAAAGTTGTTCTTCAAATTGTTGTTTATCGTCCCCATTGCGACGATAACGATCATCATCGGGCTTACATTTTTTGATATCTGGTACCGGTAGCCGGGTATGTGTACTCGGTACTTTGAACTCTGTACATCACCAAAGGTGGAACTATGGTAACCGGCTGGCCGAATCTAGCAAATCCCGCAGACAGCGTCTTCTACTTCATCCTGGGTATTGCGCTTACCTTTCTCTTTCTGAATACAGCGGTAATGATCTACTTCTTGATCAGGTACAGCCGCAAGAGGAACCCCAAGCCCGAAGACGTAAAAGAGAATCTCACGATCGAGATTCTTTGGACTGTGATTCCCACCATCCTCGTGCTGCTTATTTTCTTCGCGGGATGGAAGGGCTTTCAGTATATGCGCACGGTTCCGCCTGATGCGATGCCCGTGAAGGTCACGGCCCGCCAGTGGTCGTGGCTGTTTACCTATGAGAATGGGAAACAGGACAGCGTGCTGAGAGTGCCGCTGCGAAAGCCGGTGAAGCTGTTAATCACGTCTGCTGATGTGCTCCACAGCCTCTTCATCCCCGCATATCGCATTAAAGAAGATTGCGTGCCCGGTATGGAGACGCACCTCTGGTTCCTTCCAGACGAGGTCGGGTCTTATGACCTCTTCTGCACCGAATACTGTGGCATCGGGCATTCGGCCATGATCACGAAGGTTGAGGTCGTCACGCAGAAGGATTTCGATGATTGGTACCAAGGTGAGAAGAAGATGGCCCAGGCAGAGGGGAAGAAACCGGCTGGGAAAGTACTGGCGGCAAAGGCAGCAAAAAAAACGACTGCAAAAACGGGAGTTCCCGGAAGCAAGGGGGCAGAACTCACCCAGGTGAAAGGCTGTGTCGCGTGTCATACGACGGACGGAACGCCGAAAATCGGGCCAACGTTCAAGGGTGTTTTTGGAATGAAGGAGACCGTTATCCGCGATGGGAAAGAACGGGATATCGTGGTTGATGAGACATTCATCAAACAGACCTTGCTCCAGCCTGAGCTCGACCGGGTCAAAGGATTTCCGCCAATCATGCCGTCGATGCGGGGACAGTTGACTGACAAAGAAATGGATGAAATCATCGAGTACATAAAGAGTTTGAAGTAGCAACCCTATACTAACGCATGAGCAGACGTTGCAGCGTCATTGCGAACGGCCCAAGGAGAGCGGCGATTTCGCAGTTATTGCGAAGATCATTGGACCCTTTGTCAACAAAAGACCTCAAAAAAGCCTGTTTTGCACTAAGACGCAAGGGTCGAAAAATTCTAATCATGAATTTTGAATCATGAATCTTAAATATTGTTCGATCCTTTAAGGCTCTGCGAGAATAGAAGCGGTATATCATGTTTGAGATAAAACCATATGTCACACTCTGCCGGGTAAACATTTCCCTCTTTGCCGCTGGCTCCGCGGCAACTGGCTTTTTTCTCGCTCCCTATCACCTGATAACCGGCGTACTTCTCCCCGCTGCAGCGGTCTTTCTCCTGGCCTGTGGCGCATCTGCCTTGAACCAGTATCAGGAGCAGGATATCGATGCGAAGATGGAGAGAACGCGTCAACGGCCACTTCCCTCCGGAATCATCACCCCTGCATGGGCCCTATCTCTTGCCCTTGTTTTAATAATCTCGGGACTGCTCCTACTCGTCATTGCGGGAAAGGTTGCGGCAACGGCGCTAGGTCTTTTCGCTTTTCTCTGGTATAACGGAATATATACTCATCTCAAGAGAATCACGGCCTTTGCATCCATGCCGGGAGCCTTAGTCGGTGCGATCCCTCCCGCCATTGGGTGGTCCACCGCAGGGGGTGCTCTCTTCGATGTCCGCCTCTTTGCCCTCTGCTTTGTATTTTTCATGTGGCAGATTCCGCACTTCTGGCTCCTGATCATCCGCCGCGGTGAGGAATATCGAAAGGCGGGCCTTCCTTCTATTGCCGCCGTTATGAGCACCGCCCAGATATCCCGTGTGACGTTCGTCTGGATATTCTCCGCTAGCGTCGCCTGCCTGCTGCTTCCTCTCTACGGGACGATCAGATCTCCATTGGTGTATTATTCTCTCATCCCCCCGGCGGCCTGGCTCGTCTGGAACGGGAGGGCCCTGATGCAAAAGCAGCCGGCGGCAACGCTGTCTTCCGGACTATTCAAAAAGATCAACATATACCTAATCCTCATCATGTCCCTCCTGTCGCTTGAGAACATATTCTTTCACGTGCCATGACAGAGACCCGCGTTGTCGTCGCAGAAAAGCTCAGGCATCTTCTGATCGAGTCCTCGACGCTCATCGACAAATATACAAGCGAGGTTTGCCCGCACTGCACCAATGTCTGCTGCAGGCAGAGACACGGAATGCATCAGGAAAGGGACATCCTTTACCTGCATGCGCTGGGTGTCGAGGTCCCGCGGCGTGATGAGGTGAGACCACTGGAAGGACCTTGCCAGTTCATGGGGCCTCGGGGCTGTGATAAACCGCGGTGGCTCCGGCCGTTCAAGTGCACGTGGTATTTCTGCGAACCACTTCTTGCGGCGCTGAACGAAGGCCCGCAGAAAAAGGCCCGACAACTTTCCGCCATAATGCAAGAGATGATCAAGCTGTATGACATGCTTTCAGCCGAATGATGTACCATTTCCCCAGAATGTTAATATGATAGACCTCTCTGCAGATCATCTTCCCCGCCTATGATAGAATCAGTACATGGAAAGATCTGGGGATGACAACCGCGCTCTTCTGAGGTTTGTATTCAATGCCTCGCTCGCAAGCCTCTCCTATGAAATAGCACTCATGCGGGCCTTTTCCATCTCCCTCTGGTATCACTTCGCTTTCATGGTCATCAGCATCGCCATGCTGGGCATCGGCGCCAGCGGTACCGCGCTCTCGGTTTTTCCAAGTCTGAAAAATATCCACAGAGTTCAACAGTATGCACTCATGCTAGCTGTAAGCATCCCCGCATCCTATTTCCTTGCCAATGCCGTACCCTTTGATCCGGCAAGGCTTTCATGGGACAGGTTACAGATACTTTTCATAAGTCTCTACTATGTCATTCTCTGCATTCCGTTCTTCTGCTTCGGACTGATCGTCTCAATTTCGTATTCTACGATGTCCCGTGAAGCAACGGCTATCTACGCCGCGGACCTTCTGGGGGCCGGCGCCGGAGCAATTGCCATGGTCTGGCTTCTCTCCCTCGGCGGACCCGAGACAAGCGTGTTCATCATCTCTTCGCTCCTTGCCACAGGGCTCCTGTACCGGGTCGACAGGAAGACGCGGACTGCTTCAGTGCTGCTCCTCTCCTTAAATATGGCGGTCCTTTTCATGCATCCGGCGTTTATTCAGCCCAGAATATCGCCTTACAAGCCTTTCGCGCTCGCCTTGCAGTTTCCCGGCGCTGAGCACCTCAGCACAGCGTACAGTCCGTACTCACGCGTCGACTTATTCAAAAGCCCTGCCGTCAGGTTCGCGCCGGGCCTAAGCTTTGCATACCTCGAGGCGTTGCCTGAGCAGACAGGGGTTGCGGTTGATGCAGGCGACATTTATGCTATGACCGACGATGCAGACAGCACCAGGCTCGCTTTCATCCGCTCACTCCCCTCGAGCGTCGCCTACCTTCTCGGCAGCAACAACGACGTGCTTATTATCGAGCCGCGGGCCGGTCTCTCCCTCCTCACGGCCCGACAGTTCGGAGCACGAACTATCTCTGCTGTAGACTCAAATCCCCTTGTGATACGGGCTGTGCGGGAATATGGCAGTGCTCACGCATCAAGCATCTATGAGGAAAATACCTGGAGTGGGCTTGGACGCACATGGCTTGCAACCACGGACAGGGAGTTCGACCTTATCGACCTCTCGTTCATGGGATCATTACCTACCGCGACCTTTGGTTTCGCCGAGGATTACCGTTTCACCGTGGAGGCCTTCCAGCAGTATCTGGGCCACCTGAAACGCGAGGGGTTCCTGTCTCTTAATCTCTATATCATTCCACCACCAAGATCGGAACTTCGCCTGCTTGCGACCCTGGCCCGATCCGCGGAGGTGATCGGCATCAGGGATATTTCCCATCATATAGCCGCCATACGGAGTTGGGACACCCTGACCATGGTCATGAAAAGATCAGCCCTTGTCCCGGAGGACATCCGGCGGATCAAGACGTTTGCGCGCGATAAAAGGTTTGACCTAGTGTACTACCCCGGCATCAGTCCGGACGAGAGCAATGTCCATATAAAAATGCCGGGGAACGAATATGCGGAAGCCTTCCAGCGCCTGGTGAGTAAAGAAACGCGGGACCGGTTTGTGGCTGATTACCTCTTCGACATTCAACCGGTCTCTGATGAAAGACCCTTCTTCCATTATTATTTGAAGGTGAAGAACATCAAAACGATCTACCGGGTAATGGGCGAGAAATGGCAGTATTTCATTGAAGAGGGCTACCTTCTTCCGGTCCTTTTTGTTCAGGTCCTCGTCGTGAGTCTTATCCTGATCCTCCTGCCGCTCCTGACGCTCAAGAGAGCCATAGCCGCTGATCAGGTCAAGAACTCCCTGCGCAGCCTCTCATATTTCGCCCTGCTCGGCATCGGATATCTGTTCTTCGAGATCGCATTTATCCAGAAAATGATCCTCAGCCTCGAGAACCCGGCATACGCGGCCAGTACGGTCATAGCCTCGGTCCTGATCAGCTCAGGCATCGGGAGCCTGCTGAGCCAGCGTAGCAAGACGCTCAAAAGTCCCCGAGTCCTCCTCATCCTTGCGGCCCTCGCCGTTGTCTACAGCATCATACTGCCTGGGACAATAGTATCCATGAGCCATCATCCTCTGCTGGTAAAGACCATCCTCGCCTTTGTCATCCTCTTTCCCGCTGGCATCTTTATGGGCATTCCCTTCCCCCTCGGCATCTCGGTCCTCGGCTCGACTGTTCCTCAGCTTATCCCATGGGCATGGGCAGTGAACGGTTGCTTCTCAGTGCTCTCACCGGTCCTCGCGGTCATGCTTGCCTTGTCCGCAGGCTATCAAACAGTGTTTCTCACCGGCGCGGCGATGTACCTCCTAGCTTTTTGGGTAATGCGGTGGGGATGAAATATCGCCGCAGAGAAATAATAAATATCTATTCTTGACAACTGATGAAATCCAAATCCTTGAGTCTCACGGGTGACGGATTGAAAACTGCTGTATGATACATTGATTCTATGATATATTCGATTAACGAGAATAACTTTTTGAATTCTGCATTCAATGAGAAATCACCGAAACTGCAGATTATGTTCTGAAATGGATGAAGTAGAACCTGTTGATTATCGGTCTTACTCTCGGCGAAACACTTATTTTTCGAATCCACCCGGAGTCAGACTCTTGACAAATATTATTTCCCTGATAGACTTAAATCAACTTCTTCGAGCTTGCCGAAACAAATCATGAAAAATGGAGGTGTCCTATGAAAGCTCTAAGATCACTTTTTCTCATTGGTTTTGTCCTGTTAATCGTAGTTGGAGTAGCGCTTGCAGTGGAGAAGGAGATGTCTGGAGAAGTTACCGCTGTGGATGTTGCGAAAGGCACTCTTACCTTGAAGAGCGGATCGGTTGAGGCGGGCTTCGATTGCGAGACGGGTTCCCTAATTAAAGATGTGAAGGTGGGTGATCATGTTACTGTGCAATACAAAGAGGAGGGTGGCAAAAAGAAAGCTATTAAACTCTGGGCTACTCCGATGCAAAAGAAAACTGGCGGATACTAACTAATATTTCCTGCAGAAAAGGCAGGCTTTTGCCTGCCTTTTCTGTTTTCATTGGAAGTATGTTTTAAAAATTCTTACCTAAAAGATTTTGGTGAATAATAATATCATTTGCTTGCTTGATGAGGGATGTCTTTAAAAGTCAGCCCTTTTTATTTATTTCAATCGGCAATCCTCATTAGTTTCAACTTCCTGAATGTGCAGACCAGGCGGTACAAACAAAAACTAGACCGTCAGTCAATACATGATTTCAGCATGAAATCTGCAGAATACATTCTGCGGTCAAATTCGAGATTGTATCTGCCGCATGCTTGACCTGACTCAGCAACCTCGCCCTATCTCTTTATGAAAGAATTGCTACCGCTTCTGCATCTCTCCCACCATGGGTACAAAGGCCACAGGGCTTATTTGCTCAACATCCAGATCCCCTTTTCTCTTTGTCGCAAGGGTGAGAGTCTGAAAATAGACCGTGCTCCCCAGCGGCACGATCAGCCTGCCGCCCTCTTTGAGCTGTTTGATGAGCGGAGGAGGAACATGGTTTGCTGCAGCGGTGATGATTATCGCATCGAAAGGCGCCTGCTCTTCCCAGCCGAAATACCCGTCGCCGCATTTCACCTTCACATTCCGGTATCCGAGAGCGGCAAGTCTCTCCGCAGCATGATCTGCTAGGGATTTCCGTATCTCGATGGTATAGACTGCCTTCACGATCTCGGCCAGCACCGCAGCCTGATAACCTGATCCGGTTCCTACCTCCAAGACACGGTCTTCGGGCTTGAGCCGCAACTCCTCGGTCATGAGAGCAACCACATAAGGCTGTGAGATGGTCTGACCTTCTCCGATAGGTAGCGGATGGTCTTCGTATGCCTGGCTCCAGAGCGATTCATCAACAAACAGGTGTCTCGGCACCTTGCGCATCACCGTGAGTACCACAGGGTCCTTCAGCCCGCGATCCCTCATGTCTTTTTCAACCATCTGCTGCCGCTTGAGAGCATAGTTGTCGTCGACAGCAGCTATGGCCATGGAGAGAGGGAGAATGATAAGCGTCGAGACCAAAAACCGTAAGGCGGTTTTTGATAAAACAACCATGGATAAATCACCTCCATGATTTAATTATGGCATACGGAGAGAAGAATGAAATATTTTTTTTGAGTGGAGAAAGGATGGCAGAAGATGCGAATAAGGCTTCACTTTTTGCAGGTCAATTTTTTTGGGCCTGGCTTCGCGACTTGACAGTGCCTTTAAAATGCAAGGCACTAAGTTTCTAGGCGAGGGATTACGGGTTGGGGTGAGTTAAGTCTCTATTAAGAAATCAGTGCTGGGCCGATTTGTGGATAATCTCTTACATCAAGTAATAAGACTGGTCTTACACTCCGTGGAACTTTAATCAGACCGGACATTTTTGTCTCGGCAGGAAGAGCCCTACTACTTTGGTCCTCAATAAAGAAAAAACAGGAGAACTTGACACCGCTTTAAAGACACGTTAAACTTCTCTTATACATTTTACAAAATAGTTCGCTTGCCATGCCTTTATCCGGTCAGACCTTTGTATCAAGCTCGATACAACATCTTTTGCATTGTGTAAACATCATTCGCATTGGGTAATTTGGTAACATCATTGAATGCGCATCCTGGATGTACCAGTCAGCACGAGGGCCGTGCCTGTGTATGCCTTTAATATGCCAATCAAGCCGGGAGGTTGGGATGAACGTCCGAACTATATTGACATCTGTGTAAACCACTATGGAGGTAAAAATGTACGTAACTCGAAGACAGTTTTTCAAATTTTGTGCTGGTGGACTGGGGACTTCCAGTGTGGCGGCTCTTGGCTTTTCGCCTGGCATTGCATTGGCTGAGGTGCGCCAGTTCAAGCTGGCCCGCAGTACCGAGACCCGCAATACATGCCCTTACTGCTCGGTGAGTTGCGGCTTGATCATGCACAGTCTGGGGGACAAGGCGAAGAACGCCGAGTTGTCCATTTTCCACATCGAAGGCGATCCGGACCATCCGGTGAACCGTGGTACTTTGTGCCCGAAAGGCGCGGGGCTGGTGGACTTCATCCACAGCCCGAACCGGCTCAAGTACCCGGAATACCGCGCCCCCGGCTCCAACGAATGGAAACGCATTTCCTGGGACGAGGCCTTTGCCAGGATCGCTCGGCTGATGAAGGACGACCGGGACAAGAACTTCATCAATAAGAATTCGGACGGCTCTGTGGTCAACCGCTGGCTGACCACGGGATTTCTTGCGGCCTCCGCTTCCAGCAACGAAACCGGTTACATCACCCACAAGGCGGTCCGCAGCACCGGCATCCTTGCATTCGACAATCAGGCCCGTGTCTGACACGGCCCCACGGTGGCCAGTTTGGCCCCCACGTTCGGCCGCGGCGCGATGACCAACCACTGGGTTGACATCAAGAACGCAAACGTCATTCTCGTCATGGGCGGTAACGCCGCCGAGGCGCACCCCTGCGGATTCAAATGGGTGACCGAAGCCAAGGCCCACAACCACGCCACGTTCGTCGTGGTGGACCCCCGCTTCACCCGCTCGGCGTCGGTGGCGGACCTCTATGCTCCGCTCCGCACCGGCACGGACATCGCCTTCCTGGGCGGGCTGGTCAACTACCTTCTCACGCACGACAAAATCCAGCACGAATACGTCAAGGCCTACACGGACGCAGGCTTCATCGTGCGCGAGGATTTCAATTTCGATGACGGCCTGTTCACCGGCTACGACGCCGCCAAGCGCTCCTACGACAAGGTGAGCTGGATGTACGAAATGGGGCAGGACGGCTACGCCAAGGTGGACCCCACCCTGCAGCATCCCCGAAGCGTGTTCCAATTGCTCAAGAAGCACTATTCCCGGTACACGCCGGAGGCGGTGAGCAATATCTGCGGCACGCCCAAGGATGCGTTCCTCAAGGTGTGCGAGATCATCGCCACCACGTCTGCGCCGGACAGGACCCTGACCATCATGTACGCCCTGGGCTGGACCCAGCACTCGGTGGGATCGCAGATGATCCGCACTGCGGCCATGATGCAGCTCCTGTTGGGCAACATAGGCATGGCGGGCGGCGGCATGAACGCCCTGCGGGGCCACTCCAATATCCAGGGCCTCACCGACCTGGGCCTCCTGTCAAACCTTCTGCCGGGCTACCTCACCCTGCCTGGTGAAAAGGAGACGGACTACCAGGCCTACATCAACAAGCGGGCGCTCAAGCCCCTGCGGCCCGGCCAGATGTCCTATTGGCAGAACTACGCCAAATTCCACGTCAGCCTGATGAAGGCCTGGTTCGGAGATGCCGCAACGAAAAAGAACAACTGGTGTTTTGACTGGCTGCCCAAGCTGGACAAGGTATACGACGTGCTCCAGACATTCGAGCTGATGCATCAGGGCAAGCTGAACGGCTACTTCTGCCAGGGCTTTAACCCGCTCGCCGCCTTCCCCAACAAGGCCAAGATCGGCGGGGCCTTGGCCAAGCTCAAATATATGGTCGTGATCGATCCTCTTGCCACGGAAACCTCGTGCTTCTGGGAAAACCACGGCGAATACAATGAGGTGGACCCCTCCAAGATCCAGACCGAAGTCTTCCGCCTTCCCTCCACCTGCTTCGCCGAGGAGAACGGGTCGCTCACCAACAGCGGTCGATGGCTGCAATGGCACTACAAGGGCGCCAATCCGCCCGGTGAAGCCAAGCCCGATGCCGACATCATCGCCGGCATCTTCCTCAAGCTGCGTGAGCTTTACAAAAAGGAGGGAGGCGCGTTCCCCGATCCGATCCTGAACCTTACCTGGAACCATAAGATCCCGCTTTCGCCGTCCCCTGAGGAATTGGCGATGGAGTTCAGCGGCAAAGCCCTGGCTGACCTCGTCGATCCCAAAGATAAGACCAAGGTTATGCCGAAAAAAGGCCAGCAGTTGGACGGCTTTGCCCAGCTCCTGGACGACGGCAGTACCAGTTGCGGTTGCTGGCTGTTCTCAGGCTCCTGGACGGAGAAGGGCAATATGATGGCGCGGCGGGATAATTACGATCCATCCGGCCTGGGCAACACACTCAACTGGGCCTTTGCCTGGCCCGCTAACCGGCGCGTCCTCTACAACCGCGCTTCCTGCGACCCGTCCGGAAAACCGTGGGACCCGAAGCGCAAGCTCATCGGCTGGGACGGCAGTAAATGGGCCGGCGTGGACGTGCCCGACTTCAAGCTCGACGTGCCGCCCGGCAATCCCATGAACCCGTTCATCATGAACCCCGAGGGTGTGGCGCGGCTATTCGCCGTGGACAAGATGGCGGAAGGGCCGTTCCCCGAGCACTACGAGCCCTTCGAGACGCCCATCGATACCAATCCGCTTCATCCTAAAGTGATCAGCAATCCGGCTGCGCGGGTGTTCAAGGGAGACATGGATGCCTTCGGCAAGAGCAAGGATTTCCCCTATGCCGGGACCACGTACCGCCTGACCGAGCACTTCCACTACTGGACCAAGCACACGAAGCTGTCGTCCATCATGCAGCCCGAGCAGTTCGTGGAGATCGGCGAAGAGCTGGCCAAAGAAAAGGGCATCAAGGCCGGCGATTGGGTCAAGGTGTGGTCCAACCGTGGCTTCATCAAGGCGAAGGCATTGGTGACCAAACGCATCGTACCGCTTCAAGTGAACGGCAAGACCGTACATCACGTGGGCATCCCAATCCACTGGGGCTTTAAAGGCATCGCCAAGAACGGCTACATCGCCAACACCCTGACCCCTTACGTGGGCGATGCAAACGTGCAGACACCGGAGTTCAAATCCTTCCTCGTGAACATCGAGAAGGCATAGGAGGCGGATCATGGCACTGCAATCACTTGACATCATCCGTCGTTCCGCCACCACCACCCCCTCGCCGAACCAACGCCAGACCCCGGAGGTGGTGAAGCTGATCGACGTCTCGAAATGCATCGGCTGCAAGGCCTGCCAGGTGGCGTGCATGGAGTGGAACGACACCCGCGACGCCATCGGCACGAACCACGGCGTATATGACAATCCGACGGACCTCACGGAGAACTCCTGGACCGTGATGCGCTATGCCGAGGTGAAAACCGAGCGAGGCCTGGAGTGGCTAATCCGCAAGGATGGCTGCATGCACTGCACAGATCCGGGCTGCCTAAAGGCGTGTCCCGCGCCGGGAGCAATCGTGCAGTACAGCAACGGCATTGTGGATTTCCACGAGGAAAACTGCATCGGCTGCGGCTACTGCATCACGGGATGCCCGTTCAACATCCCGCGCCTGTCGAAGAAGGACAGTAAGGTCTACAAGTGCACCCTCTGTTCGGACCGGGTGGCGGTGGGCCTCGAACCGGCCTGCGTCAAGACCTGTCCCACCGGGGCGATCGTGTTCGGTACCAAGGAGGATATGCTCCTTCACGCGGAGGAACGGGTCGTCGAACTGAAAAGCCGGGGGTTTGACAAGGCAGGGATCTATAACCCTGCTGGAGTCGGCGGCACGCATGTGATGTATGTGCTTCATCATGCCGATAGACCTGAAGCATATAACGGTCTCCCCAAGAACCCTTCTATCGGGGCGATGGTTGATCTCTGGAAGGGCGCTGCCAAACCGTTGGCCTCTCTGGCCCTCGGTGTGGGTGTTTTGGGTGCCTTCCTCCACTATGTAACCAAGGGTCCCAACGAGGTCTCAGAAGAGATCGAGAAGGAGTTTAAAGATGAAAAATGACCCGAAAGAACTACTCAGATATACACCGTTCGAGCGTGCCAATCATTGGCTGACGGCAATAACCTTTATCCTGATGGCACTGTCCGGGCTCTGTTTCTTTGAACCCCTCTACTACCCGCTCAGTCAGTTGTTCGGCGGCGGCGTCTGGACACGCATCCTTCATCCCTTCATCGGGGTGGTGATGGCCGTTTCTTTCGGTATCGAGTTTTTCAATTACCGACAGCTGAATGTCATGACGCCCACTGACTGGGAATGGATGCGCCATGTCCGCGAAATGGTGGGCGGCGATGACCGCAACATGCCGGAAGCCGGCAAGTTCAACGCCGGTCAGAAGCTATTGTTCTGGCTGCTGGCAGCCTGTATGGCGCTGCTAATCCTGTCCGGCATTGTTATCTGGCGCGCCTATTTTTCGTTCCTGTTCCCGGTTGCGCTGATCCGCTTCGCCGCAGTCGTTCACGCCGCAGCGGGAGCAATCATGATCGCCCTGATCATCTTCCACATCTATGCCGCCATCTGGACCAAGGAGAGCATCGGCGCCATGCTGTATGGCCGCGTCAGGCGTGCCTGGGCGAAACAGCATCACCCTGCATGGTTCCGAGATATGACCGGAGGAGGCAAATGAGCACAGAGACCCGCATCCTTGAACCTGGTCAGATGGAAACGCCGGCCGGAGAGATCCGTTTTCTCTTCCTTCCCGACCGAGATCTGTTTGCACGTCGCGCCGAGCGCCTTCGGCTCCTGTCCAAAGGTCATCCGCTGGGGGATTACATGGCCTTTCTGGCATTACTCGCAGATGCGCAGCAAAAGGTCTTGAACCAGTTCCCCACGCTGTCTCTGCCTGATCCAAATGAACAGGCGCTACATCGCGAGCGTGGTACACCGCTCTTGGCCGCCCAGTCCTGGCCCCGAAACCCGGCTTGGCGGTCGGGACTGACCACGATCCTGCGGGAGATGAAGGAGGCCGCCCTTCCAGCGGTTGCACAGGAGGCCGTGGCCGGCCTGCTTGATGCCGCTGAGGCCGGGTTGGAGGAGATAGCAGACAGTATCCTGGCGGGAGGTCTGGGCGCTATTTTGCCTCAGGAGTTGCCGTTTGTCGCCGCCGCCCTGCAGGTCTATTGGGTGCACATGGCTTCATCTTTGGGAGATGATGCGTTTGGCAGATTGGAACAGGGGGGGGTGTGCCCTGTGTGCGGTTCATACCCGAGCGTCGGTATCGTGCGCAATGGCGGGGCAGAGCAGGGATTGCGCTATCTTTCCTGCTCCCTCTGCACCTCACAGTGGCACATGGTGCGGATCAAGTGCAGTGCCTGCGAATCCACCCGCGGGATCGACTACCACACCTTGGAAGGCTCGAACGGCGCAGTCAAGGCGGAGAGTTGCGACGACTGCGACTTCTACCTGAAACTGTTGTACCTGGGAAAAGACACTCAGATGGAAGCGATGGCAGACGATTTAGCCACCCTTGCATTGGACATGCTGATGGACAATGAGGGCAAGACGCGCGGAGGTCCAAACCTGTTTTTCCACCCGGGGAGACCGCACTGACAGCAGCCGTCACAGGAATGTGCTGTCAAGTGCGCTGACGAATAATCTGTCGTGCTCTGCGCCATATACGGCAAAGACCATGGACGTAGCCATTCTACCAAAGTCTTGTTGACTCTTGCAGGTCACTGAAAAGGTCTGTTGGCCTTCTTTGCGAGCGACGCGATCTCAGCTTCCATAAAATCAATGCCTTCGAGATTGCCGCATCGCAAAAAACGCTCCTCAAATGATATTGTAGGATTTTTCAACACAAATGAAAGGACTAAAGGAGTGATGTATGTCACGGTTGAATTTTGAAACCCTTCTCCAGGAATCGGTAGCGATGCATGGACATCTCTGCCCGGGGCAAGTGCTCGGCGTCCGGATGTCAATGCTCGGTCTCCGGGAAATCGGCATTTCAGAACCGAAAGAAAAAGATCGGAAGAACCTCATCGTTTTCGTCGAGATGGACCGCTGCGCCACGGACGCGGTCCAATCCGTCACCGGGTGCAGCTTGGGGAAGAGGAGCATGAAATTCTTTGATTACGGAAAAATGGCGGCCACGTATATGAACCTTACAACGAACGAGGCAGTGCGGGTGGTTGCCAAGGAGGATTCGCGCGAGAAAGCAAAAGGACTCTTCCCCGGCATCGAGAGCAAGTATATGGCGCAACTTGAAGCATACAAAGTGATGTTGGACGATGATCTCTTTGATGTGATGGAAGTTGCAGTAAAGGTGCGACCCGAGGATATGCCAGGAAGGCCCATGCGAAGAGTACGGTGCGACTCTTGCGGTGAGCATGTCCAGGACATGAGGGAAATCTACCAGGATGGCAGCGTGCTGTGCGTTGCGTGCGCTCAGGGCGGCTATTTCGAAGTAAAGAATACTTTTTTGGCCATGCGTTATGCAGAAAAACCATAACGGTTTGGATATCAGATCCAAAATATGGATCGAAGTCGACGGTGAACCGGTTTTCGTCCGGTGCAGACGTTTATGAAGCGACAATAGTTGCGGTAGAAGGGGCGGGCTCCTGAATGTCACGGCCTGGCCACTCTGAGCCTCGACGGATCCCATTGTAGGCTCCCTCTTTATCGCGTCAGGCGCCTCGATCGGTGCTGCTTGCCATCGCTTTGGCCATAATGCGCTAAAGCATCGCTACAGGCGAGGCCTTCATGCGGTTGGAAATCTTCGACCGCGTAGCCATGATGGTTGAGCTTCTGCTCATCATAGTGATGGTAGTCATCGCCGGTCGGTACGCGGTCCCGATCCTGCGCGGCTGGTATGGGCTCATGTTCTGGGGCGGGATCGTGGCGGTCGGCATTCTTGTGCCTCTGTGGCTCAACTGGTCCGCCCGTGGGCCCGGCTCCACTGTGGACAACCATGTGATGTTAAGCGCCGTGCTCATCCTCTTCGGCGGCGCACTGCTTCGTTTCAGCCTGGTACAGGCGAGTCAGATGTGATCATTTCATGAACTCGATCATAGGGGACACCATGAATATCGACAGGCGTGATTTTCTAAAGCTGCTTGGCATGGGTGGTGCTGTTCTCGTCCTGGGGCAGCGCGGTTCTGCAGATGCGACCGATATGGCCGGGGGCAAAGATGACTTCTTTTTCGTCCAGCTATCAGACACGCACTGGGGATTCAACGATCCGAAGATTAACCCCGATGCGACAGGGACCCTTAAAAAGGCCGTTGCGGCGGTCAACAGCATGAAAATACAGCCGGACTTCGTCG
>Ga0335084_10000984_pt1 | contig 25792 bp, 23 predicted proteins | sample Lox_Sample_44_FD_206721 | JGI IMG/M metagenome (GOLD analysis project Ga0335084, IMG submission 206721) | Soil microbial communities from Loxahatchee National Wildlife Refuge, Florida, United States - Lox_Sample_4.4 | ecosystem: Environmental > Terrestrial > Soil > Wetlands | place: USA... | reverse complement strand
GCCGCTGCACCAGGTAGCCCGGCTCGCGCAGCAGCTCCGCGAAGCGGCGCCGCGTCAGCTTGTCGCCGCGGTAGACGGCGCGGCTGCCGAAGGAGGTCGCCGGCTTGAAGACCCACTCGCGCCGCGCCGCGAAGAGCGCGTCGGGATCCTGCTGGGAGAGGAGCCGCGTCTCGGGCACGAGCGTGGTGAGGAATGCGCTCTCCTCCTCTCCGACACCGAGCGCCGACAGCTCCTCGCGCGACGAGAGCCAGGTCAGGCGGCGCTTGTCGGCCAGCAGGTGGTACTCGCGCGGAGACGGCGTCACGACGACCGACCCGGCGAGGTAGGCGTCGCGCAGCGCCTGCGCGCGCGGCGTCTCGAGCGTGAAGTCGGTGTCGCGCAGGTACACGAGGTCGACGGGCCAGTCGCCGAGCGCGAGGCCGCCCGGCTCGTGCGGCGCGAGCTCGCGCGTGTCGGCGATACGCGCTTCGATGCCGTTTCGCGAGAAGAGCGCGCGAACGAGGCGAAACTCGGGGTAGAGGAACTGCTCGCGCGGATGGTCGTCGACGATCGCGACGCGCCGCAGCGCGGCCTGCGGACCGCGCGCCGCAGCGAATTCGTCGCGGAACTGTCCCACCAGCCGCGACTCCATCTGATCGACGGGCAGCAGCTCGTCGCACACGCAGGCGAGCCGCTCGGGATCGCAAAGCGCAGCCGTGTGCAGGCCGTTCACGAGGGCGCCGCCCGCGTTGGTGTTGATCTCGATCAGGCGCGGGCCTTCGCGCGTCAGATGGAAGTCGTATCCCATGAAGACGCCGAAGTTTCCCGGCGCATGGCGCAGGTGGGGCGGCGCGCCGGCGTCCACGCGCGCCTGCCAAGCGGGCGAGTGCGCGATGCGGAAGCAGAGCGACACGCAGCGCCGGATCGCCTCGAAGTGCCGCGCCTCGAGCGCGATGATCGTGCTGCCGGCGAACGGGATCGCGGCCTGTGTCACGCCGGGATCCGGAACGAAGGGGTCGCGAGCGCCATCCAACCACCTTGGCGGCCGAGGGTCCGCAGCGCGCGCGAGAGTACCTCGCATGCGCTAACCCCTGCCCCGGGGACGGGACCAGGGCCCGCAAGTCGGGCTCGAGGGGGTCGATGCGAGCTGCGCGGATCGGATGGATCGTGGCGCTCGGGCTCTGCCTCTGCGCCGCGACGCCGGCCGGTGAACCCGCCCGAACGCCCGAGACGCTCGCGTGGCAGCTCGACCGCGCGCAGCTCGGTGGACGCCTGTCCTTCGCGCAGGCGCGCGACGGAAACTTCGCGGAGGCGTCGATCCGGCCGGACCTCGAGTACGTCGGCTGGGACGGTCGGACCTGGCGCGCGGAATATCTCGGGGGCGGGCAGTTCTACATCTACCGGCCGGGCGACGAGGTCCCGACGCGCGCGCGCGAGCTGCGCTTCCTCGACTGGTGGGATCAGCAGTGCAGCGCGCGCGTCGAGCACGGCGCCTTCACGATCGTGAAGCCGCCGCACCCCGCGCCGGCGCCGCCGTCGGCGCCGCCGACCGCCGCGGCGGGCGACGTGCAGATCGGCATCGTCCCGATCCAGAGTCCGCCGCTCGTCTACCGCGGACAACGCCTCGACGTGCGGACGCCGACCGGGAAGTGGTCGGTCGCGCTCGCCGACCCGACGGGGAAGCTGGCGCCGGCGGGTCATCCGGAGCTCCTGCCCGAGCCGTCGAAGGAGGTGCTGCCCGAGGCGAGCGCGCTCGCGATCGCGACCGCGCAGATGACCGACGCGCAGCTCCTCGAGGTGATCCAGCAGCAGATCGACCGCGCGCAGGAGCCGCCGCCCGAGCCGCCGCCGGGCGCGCCGGTGCGCGCGTGCCTCTTCGCGGCCGCCGACTTCCGCGGCGAGAGCCTGTGCGTGCGCGCGGGCGAGAAGAGCTCCGACGTGCCAGCACCGATCGGCTCGCTCCGCATCGACGGCGGTCCCGCGCAGGTCACGCTCTACGAGCAGAAGGGTCGCGGCGGCACGAGCGTCCGGCTCGCCGCGACGAGCGCCTCGCTCGCGCCGCTCGCGTGGAAGCCGCGCGAGCTCGAGGTCACGAGCCTCGAGCCGGTGCGCGGCGAGGCGGATCCGGGCATCGCCTACTTCTTCTCCGACGACGGCTGGCAGGGCTACCTGTTCCAGGTGCGCGCGGGCGATCCGGCGATCGCGGATCTCCGCCCGAGCGGTCTCGACGACGCGATCGCGTCCGTGCGAGTCGAAGGCGACGCGCGCGTCGCGCTCTACGGCGATCTCTACTATCGGGGTCGCGAGTGGGTGTCGACCCAGGGCTCGACGAGCCTCGCGGTGAGCGACGCATTCGGGCGTCGAGCCTCCTCGCTCCAGGTCGTGCGCGCGTCGCAGCCGGAGTCGGCGCCCGCCGATGCGATGACCTGGACGCTCCTGCTCGCGCCGAAGGACGACTGGAAGCAGGCGCACCGCGACACCGTCATCAACTACCGCACCTGGGGCGGCGGCGAGTGGACCGCCGCCTACCTGGGCGGCGGACGCTTCCGCCACACGCAGCGCGGCGCGACGCGCTCGCGCGAGTCGATCGGCGTGAACTACATCGACTGGAAGGGCAGCGAGTGGACCGCCACCGTGGAGGGCGAGAAGTTCCGCCACACGCGCCGGGACGGGAAACGCGACGAGGTGGACCGCACGATCCACTTCCAGACCTGGGACGGCGAGCCGTGGTCCGCGCGGCTCGTCCCGCCCGCTGCGCTCGCCGCGCAGCCCTAGTCATGCAGGCGCGACCGCGGCACGTGGCGACCACTCGCGTCTCGCTCGTGCTCGCGCTGGTGCTCGCGGCCGGCTGCATCTCGATCCCGGTGCGCGTCGAGCGCTCCGACCCGGTCGCGGTGCACCGCGAGATCACCGCGAACGTGCTGACATCGGGCGCGCCGTCGGACCGCTCGCTCCAGGTGCTCCAACGCCTCGGGCTGCGAGAGGAGTTCGAGCTCTACCCCGCGGAGACGCTCGCGCTGCTCCACTCGCAGCTCGCCGAGACGGGCGATCACCGGCGGCTCTCGGCGCTCGCGGAGCTCTCCTTCTACCACGCCGACCGCACGCGCGACGGCCGCTACTACCTCGCCGCGGCGGCCTACGCCTACGCATTGCTCTTTCCCGGCCCCGGCGAGGACACGCTCGACGCGTCGGATCCGCGCCTGCGCCTCGCCTACGACCTCTACAACCGCGGCATCACGCAGGCGCTGACACGCGGAAGCGAAGGCGAGGTCTTCTTCGAGTCGGGGATCTACGAGCTGCCCTTCGGCACGGTCGAGATCGAGATCCCGCCCGAGGAGATGCAGTGGGCGGGCCATCGCATGCACAACTTCATGGCGGCAGCGGATTTCGACGTCACGGGCCTTCGCAACCGCTACCGCCGCACCGGCGTCGGTGCGCCGCTGCTCGCCGAGCTCGACGCCGAGCCGGGGCCACCTCTGCCGGAGCGCTTCTTCCCGGGTCTGCGCGTACCGGCGACCATGTTCCTGCGCTTCGAGGATCCGCGGCACTCGCTGAAGCAGGGACACCTTCGGACGCGCGCCGAGATCTACACGCCCGACGAGTCGTTGACCGTGTCGGTCGACGGCCACGAGATCCCGATCGAGTTCGAGACCAGCTCGGCGCTCGCCGCGAGCCTCGCCGAGTCGCCGCTCTGGGACTTCGAGCTGAAGGGCTTCTTCTCGGGGACCTTCAGCCCGCTCGCCAAGGCGGTGAAGACGACCGTGAAGAAGGCGGTCGTCGGCACGCCCACGGTCGAGGCGGAGAGCGAGGACGAGGGCCTGCTCTTCCTCCAGCCCTATGTGCGCGGGCACATGCCGATCGTGCTGATCCACGGCACCGCGTCGAGCCCCGCGCGCTGGGCCAACCTCGTGAACGAGCTCGGCAACGAGCGGCTCGTCTGGGAGCGCTATCAGGCCTGGCTGTTCATCTACAACACGGGCAATCCGATCGGCTACTCCGCGGGGCTGCTGCGGCGCGCGCTCGAGCGCGTCGTCGCGCGCTTCGACCCGGACGGCACCGACGCAGCGCTGCGTCACATGGTCCTGATCGGGCACAGCCAGGGAGGGCTGCTCGCGAAGCTGACCGCGGTGGACAGCGGGACCCACCTGTGGGACCAGCTCGCGAAGGTGCCACTCGACCAGCTTCAGCTCTCCGACGGGGTGCGCGAGACCCTGCGAATGAGCACATTCTTCACGCCCGAGCCCTTCGTCGGCCGCGTGATCTTCCTGTGCACGCCGCAGCGGGGCTCCTACCTCGCGAGCTTCAGCCTGGCCGGGCTGATCTCGGACTTCGTCGCGCTGCCGAGCAACCTGACGCAGGTCGTCGGCGAACTCGTGCTGCGAAACCACGACAAGCTGGCGCTGCGCTCGATGGCGCGGCTACCGACCAGCATCGACAACATGACACCAGGCAATCCCTTCATCAAAGCGCTGGCCAACCTGCCGATCGCGCCCGGCATCCACGCCCACTCGATCATCGCCGTGCGCGGCACTGGCCCCCCACAGCACGGCTCCGACGGCGTGGTCAGCTACGAGAGCGCGCATCTCGACGGCGTCGACTCGGAGCTGGTGGTGGATTCCAGCCACTCGGCGCAGGATCAGCCGGCCGTGATCGAGGAGATCCGCCGCATCCTGATGCTCCACGCGGCCTCGTACGAGTCCACGGAATCCGCGCCGATCGCCGACTGAAGGAGAGACCATGGGACGCAGCCAGGACGAGTGGATCGCGCTCGCGCACGCGCACGCGACGTACGAGGGCGCGGGCGACGAGGGCGCCCTGCTCGCCACGCTCGAACCCGACCCGATCTACGAGCTCCACCCGGTGGGGCTCGCCTTCCGCGGCATGGAGGCCGCGCGCACGTTCTACCGGCACTTCTTCGCGAGCTTCCAGCCGCTGATCGAGTCGTACTCGCTTCGCAGCGAGTGGGTCGGCGCGGACGGCGCCGCGCAGGAGTACGTGATCCGACTGCGCTTCCCGGACGGGAAGCGCGAGACCCACCGCGTGATCGGCGTCCTGACCTTCGGCCGCGAGGCGCTCTCGGGCGAGCGCGTCTGGGCAAGCGAGCGGCTGCTGCGCCTGATGTTCGGACCGGCCTACGAGCTGGCGACACCGATCCGAGACTAGTGAGCGCCTAACAGCTCTCTCTTCAGGTCGGCCTGGACGGGATGCTCGCCGAGCCAGTTGCGGAGCAGCGCCGGGTAGAAGGCGGCGTCGGGAATCGGCTCGCGCGGCGTGCCGTCGATCGCAACCACGGTGCCGGCGTCGGGGACCTGGTCGATCGCGATCCGCGTCCCCTTCTTCACCACCTGGAGCGACGTGAAGATCGACTCGAAGCGCGCGACGCTCGGCGCGAGCGCCTGCATCGCGGCCTCGTCGTGGTTGGCGCGCAACGCCTTCTCGAGCGAGTCCACGAACTGCGCCGCGTCGACGTCGCGCAGCATCGCGATCGACACGCGCTTGCGTCCAGGCGCCGAGATCGCCGCCTCGGCGGACGGCGCGAGCGCCGGCAGGTAGAGCCCGACGGCGTAGACGTCGAAGAGCAGGAAGTGCCGCACGCCCGCGCCGGAGAGCACCAGCGGCGCCGCGCCCGGCACCGGCACGACCTGCGCCGGGAAGTCGACGCCCTCGACGTCGTTCGCTCGCGCGACGTGCGCGGCGGCGACGGCGAGCGCGCACGCGACCGCCGCGAGCGCGATCCGCGCGCGCGTCATGCGACGCGCGCCACCGCGATGCGATAGAACTCGTAGCCTCGCATGCTCGTCGATCTCTCTCCGTAGGCGAGGCGGCGGTACTCGACTGCGCCGAGGTCACGCTCGAGCTCGAGTCCGCGCGCGCGCAGGTACTCCGCCAGCTTTGCCGGGTCGAGGCCGAAAGTCCACGGCTCGCCCGCGGCCGCGAGCGTCGCGAAGAGCCGCTCGGTGCCGGCGTACTTCGCGGGCTGCGAGAGCACGTCGGCGTTCACGTAGGTGAAGACCACGCGGCTTCCCGGCGCCGCCCGCGCGCACCAGCGGAGCGTCGCGTCGACCGCGTCGGCGCGCAGGTAGTTCGTCACGCCCTCCCAGAGAAAGAGCGTGCGGCGCGACGGGTCGTAGCCCGCGGCCGCCATCGCGCGCTCGAGGTCGCGCTCGTCGAAGTCGGTGGCGACGAAGCAGACGCCCTCGGGCAGCGCGCCGAACGCGCGGCGCAGCAGCGCCTGCTTGCGCGCCTGCGTCGCCGGGTGGTCGACCTCGAAGACCACGGTTCCACGCAACGCCGGAAGGCGAAAAGCGCGCGAGTCGAAGCCGGCGCCGAGGATCACGAGCTGCTCCGCGCCGCCCGCGAGGGTCTCGCGCACGATCTCGTCGAGGAGCCGCGTGCGCGCGACGCCGGACGTGCGCGCGCCAGGCCAGCGCCGATCGACGTAGCTCGCGAGCAGCGAGAAGACGCCCGGGATCCGCGCGGCCCTTGCCACGAGCGCGAGCGGCGTCGACAGGAAGGCCCGCGCGAACGGATCCTCGCAGCGGCGCGACGCCCCGGGCGCGCTCGACTCGAGCGCGCGAAAGAAGGCCATGTGCTCGGCGGTGCGGCTGGCCCGACCCGACTGCATGCGAATCCCCTTCTCGACCTGGGCCGGGCGCTCGGGAGATACTGGCCCTCCCGCGCGAGGGATGCACCCGGTGGAGCTCGGCATCGTCACGGTGGCGTGGTTCGGAAGGGTCGAGGGGCTCGCGCGCCGCATCGAGGGCCAGGGCTTCCACACGCTGCTCCTGACCGACAGCCAGAACCTCTGCCCCGAGGTCTGGAGCAATCTGGCGCTGGCTGCCCGCGCGACCACGCGGCTGCGCCTCGGACCCGGCGTCACGAACTCGGTGACGCGCGACCCTGCGCTGACGGCCTGCGCGGCGGTGACGTTGCAGTCGCACAGCGAGGGGCGCGCGCTGCTCTGCATCGGGCGCGGCGACTCGGCGGTGCAGCGGATCGGACGGCGCGAGCAGCGCGTCGATGACTTCGAGGTGTATCTGCGCGCGCTGCAGGCGTATCTCCACGGCGAGGCCGTGCCGCGCGACGGCTTCCAGAGCCGCCTCGAGTTCCTGCCCGCGCTCGGCTCGCTGCCGAAGGTGCCCCTCGAGGTGATGGCGACGGGCCCGCGCGTGATCGAGCTCGCGGCGCGCGTGGCCGACCGCGTCTGCTTCGCGGTCGGCGCGGATCCGGAATTTCTGGCGAGCCGCATCGCGCTCGCGCGCGAGGCGGCGGCGCGCGCCGGACGCGATCCGGCGAGCCTGCGGCTCGGCGCGGTCGTCAACGCGGTCGTGCACGACGACCTCTCCGCCGCGCGCGAGGCGGCGCGCGGCGGCGCCACCACCTTCGCGCGCTTCTCCGCCTTCCGCGGCAACGACGTGCTCGCGCTGCCGGCGCCGCTCCAGCGAGCGGTCGCGTGGATCCGTGCTCACTACGACATGCGCGACCACACGCGCACCGGTGTCGCGCACACGCGGGGCATCTCGGACGACTTCGTCGACTGGTTCGCGATCGTAGGACCGGCGGAGCGCGCGAGAGAGAGCTTCCGCGCGCTCGCCGAGCTCGGCCTCGACTTCGTGCACGTGGTGCCGGGCTCGACCGGCGCCGACCCCGCGGTCGTCGGCGCCTCGCTCGAGGCGATCGCGAAGCAGATCGTGCCGGCCTTCGCCGGTCGGCCCGCTCGCTAGTCCTTGCGCGCCTCGACGGCCGGCGCCTTCCAGGTGCCGTCGAGCACGGACGGTTCCGGCAGGTAGATCCGCAGCGCCGCAGCGAACGGTCCCTTCGGCGCGGGCAACCAGTTCGATTCGAGCGCCTTGCCCGGCGATTCACTCTGGAGGTAGAGCGTGAGGCCACCGTCCGCATCGCGTTTCAGGCCGGGCAGCATCGGCGAGTTGATCAAGTAGCGGTTCAGCGGATTCGCGACGAGCAGCTGCTGCGGCAGCCCGTACATCGTGAGCGACCAGAAGCCCTTCGCCGGCGGCAGTGCGCCCTTCGCGAAGTGGAGCACGTAGCCGTGCTTCGCGGCGTCGAGCGGCTGGCCGGTGGCGTCGCCGCCGTACACGACGTTGAAAGCCTCTTTCTTCGAGTTGCCGAAGTTCCCCATCTGCGCCGCGAGCGCGCGCTTCACGTAGTCCGTGCCGAGCTCTGCGCGCGAGCCGAAGAGGCCGGCCGACGAATTCGTCGTCTTCCTCAGATTCGCGATCTCCTTGTCGCCGTCGATCATCCCCTTCACGAAGCCCCCGCGCACCTCGCGCGAGAGGCTCTTCAGGTCGAAGGGCTTGCCCGGCACCACGCCGATCTTCACGAAACGCTCGCGCAGCGCGGCCTCGTCGGGGAGCGTCGGGCAGAACTGGAGCACGAAGGCGAGGATGTCGAAGAAGCGCGGCGACGAGCGCTGCTCCTTCTCCGTCAGCGGCGGGACGAACTCGATCTTGCGCGCGGCGGGCTGCGCCGGCTTGCCGAGGAAGGCCGACAGCGGCTGGACCTTGTAGCCGGCCTGGATCTTCTTGACGTTGTCGAGGTCAGCGGGGCTCTTCAGCTGCGTGCGGTAGATCGCGATCGCGAGCTCGGTGTCGGCGCGTATCACCGTGTCGACACCTTTCGGCGTCTCGCCCTTCCAGGTCGGGCCCGCGATCAGGAAGCTGCCGCCCTCGTTGCCCGGCGTGCCGAGGTAGCCGAAGTTGTAGCTGTAGAGGTCGACGAGCTGGACCGAGTCGTAGCGGTCCTTCTCGACCGCGGGCAAGGTCAGCACGACCGGCTCGGCGCGCAGGTCGAGCGCCGCGTACGAGTATTGCGTGTCCGAGTTCGGCGTCGGGACCTTGTCCTCGGGCGTGTAGACGCGCGCCGTGCTCTTGATCGTGTTGAAGGGCGCCTTGTAGTCGGGGCTGTTCGTGTCGACCGCGTACGTGTAGAGCAGGCGGTACTCGTCGACGAGCGGGTAGCCGTAGACGTAGGCCTCCTTCGCGATCGCGCGCGCTTCCTCGGGCTTGAGCGCGGCGCGAGCCGGCGTCGCGAACGCGAGCGCGAGCGCCGCGAGCGAGGCGGCGCGGAAGAGATCCGGAACGTGGCGAAGCATGGCACCTCCGAGTGGGGCCACACCATCGCCGCGAAGGCGCCGCGACGCCAGAGGCGCGCGGGCGGGCGTTTCAGCCCGCGATCTCGACCGGCAGGTTCAGCGGACGCCGGAAGAGGCCCATCGGCTGGAAGCGCTGGAGGTCCTCGCGGACGTGCGAGCCGGGGGTCACGATGTCGAGCGCGGCGTCGAGCATGCAGCCCATCTCCTGGCGCGCGAGGTTGGCGCCGAGGCAGTAGTGCGGGCCGTTGCCGAAGATCAGCAGCTCGCGGTTGTCGCGGTCGAAGTCGAGCACGTCCGGGTCCGGGAAGACCGCGGGATCGCGGCTCGCGCCGCCGAGCGCGAGCATCAGCATCTGTCCCTTGCGAATCGATTGCCCGCGCAGCGTGAAGTCGCGCACCGCGTAGCGCATCATGCCGGCCGCGCCGCCGAAGGCGAAGCGCATGATCTCGTTCACGGCCTTCGGCACGAGCGACCGGTCCGCGCGCACGCGCGCGAGCTGCTCGGGGTGCTGGAGCAAGGTCTGGATCATCACGAGCCCGCCGAGGTTGGTGGTCTCGCTACCGGCGCCGATCAGGATCGAGACCATCATCACGATCTCGTCGTCGCTGATGGGCTCGCCCTCGCCCTGCGCGCGCAAGAGATCCGAGATCAGGTCCTCGCGTAGCTCCTGACGCCGCTCGGCGATCATGCGACGCACCCAGGGCGCCATCTCCTGGAGCGCCTTCTCCGCGCTGGCCAGCGCCTCGGGCGGCGCGAACGGGAAGAAGGCGCGGATCATCTCCTGCGCCAGGTCGCGGAAGCGCGCCTCGTCGGCGCCGGCCCGCACGCCGAAGATGCGGCTGATGACCGTATTGGGGATCGGGTTGGTGAAGTCGCCGAGCAGGTCGATCACCTCGCCGCGGCGTCCGCGCAGCGGCGCCGCGAAGCGCTCGACCACCTCGCGGATCTGCGCGTCCATGCGCCGCACCGCGCGCGGCGTCAGCGCGCCGTTGAAGAGCCGGCGGAAGCGCGCGTGCTCGGCGACGCCCTTCGACGGCAGGCTCTCCTCCTGGAGCCAGCGCACCAAGGTGCCCTCGGGCGCGGGCACGTAGTGCTCCCAGGCGCGCCGGTTCTGCGTGACGTTCTCCGGGTCGTTGAAGAGCCGCTTCACATCGTCGTGTCGGGTCACGAACCAGAAGCCGAGCGGCTCGACGAAGTGCACCGGATCCTCGGCGCGCAGGCGGTGGAGCTGCGGTGTCGGATCTCCACCCGCGGAGGCCGTCTCGACCAGCTCGAGGAAGGGATCGCGGGCGGCAGAGCTCGTCGTGCCAGCGGCGCTCATGGCGGTCTCCTGGGGTGGCGCTTGAATGGACTTCTAGTCTAGTTTTGGACCCGTTGTCAACTGCAGCCCTCAGCCGCAGCGAGCGCCGCCGCCAGGAGACCGCCGACCGCATCGCGGAGGCGGCCGCGCGCCTCTTCGGCGAGCGCGGCTTCGCGGCGACCACCGTCTCCGAGATCTGCGAGCGCGCCGACGTCGCGCGCCAGACCTTCTTCAACCACTTCGCGACCAAGCAGGAGGTCGCGCAGGAGCTCGCGCGGCGGGGCCACGACTTCTTCCTCGAGGCGCTCGCGGCAGCGCAGCGAGAGGGCGAGAGCACCGGCGATCGCCTCGCGCGCTTCTTCGCCTCGATCCACGAGGCCGCCGCCGAGGTCGGCCCGATGCACCAGGACCTCGTCTCCGAGGTGGTGCGCGCGTCGTACCGGGTCACGGATCCGACGAGGATGGGCGCGCTCCAGCGGGCGGTGGAGAAGCTGCTGCGCGCCGGACGCGCGCAGGGCGACGTGTCGCGCCGCCACGCGCTCGAGGATCAGGCCGCGCTCGTGCTCGGCGCGCTCCAGAACCTCTACTTCGAGTGGACGCACCGCAGCGACTTCCCGATCGCCGAGCGCTCGGCGCGCATGGCGCGCCTGCTCGCCGATGCGCTCGCGCCGTAGCGCGCGGCCGGAGACGGATTCGGCTTCGCTAGGGTTCGCGCCTCTCGGAGCTCGTCTGCATGCGCCCAGCCGTCGCCATCCCGCTGCTCGTCGTCGCCGGGGTCGTCGTCGGTGCGGGCATCTTCGAGCTCGCGCTTCGGATCGCGGTGCCGGGTGCGCCGGATCTGCGCGCGCTTCACCTGGCCGAGCCGGACAAGCCGTGGCTCTACCGGCTGCGGCCGGGCGCGGAGGCCGAGCTCGACAAGACCGGGGGCATCCACTACCGCGTCAACGCCGACGGCTTCCGCGGACCGCGCTACGCGCGCGAGCACCCCGACGGCGCCTTCCGCATCGCCGTGCTCGGCGACTCGCTCACTTTCGGTTTCGGCGTCGACGAGGCCGACGTCTACACCGCGCAGCTCGAGAGCCTGGTCGCCAGGAGCCTCGCTCCGCGAAAGGTCGAAGTGCTGAACTTCGGTGTCGGCGGCTACAACGCCTACAACGAGGCCGCGCTCTACGAGGGCATCGCGGCGGACTACGCGCCCGACCTCGTGCTCGTGCAGTTCTGCATCAACGATCTGAACGACCCGCGCCTGCACTTCGACGCGCACACCTTGCGCCTGCTCGATCTGCCGGACGCCGCCTTCCCGGATCCCGCGGTGCGCGCGCTCCCGATGCCCGACAAGTCGCCGCTCGCCTTCTGCGCGGGACGCCTGCGCCTGTGCGATCTGCTCCAGCACGCGCTCTTCGAGGACCGCGCCGATCGGCGCGCGGTCGCGCGCGCGGTCGCGCCGCGGGCGTCGCTGCGAGGCGCGGAGCGCGAATGGCTGCGCGCGCGCTACGGCGAGCTCGCGCACGCGGCCGCCGCGCACGGCGCCGCGTTCGGCGTGATCGTCTTCCCGTATCCGAAGCAGCTGCAGGAGCCGCCGCGCGACCAGCTCCCGCGCGACATCGCGGAGCTCGGCCGCGAGGACGGCTGGGCGGCGATCGACCTCACGCCCGCCTACCGCGCGGCGATGTCGCGCGGCGACGACAAGCTCTTCCTCGACCTCTGGCACCCGACTCCGCTCGGGCATCGCGTCGCCGCGCAGGCGCTCGCCGAGGAGCTGCCGCGGCTCGGCCTCGTGCCGGCCGCTCAGGGCGTCGGCGCGCGGTAGATCCCCGTCAGCACGGGCAGGCCGAGCTCCTCGCCGACCTCGCGCACGGTCTCGGGACAGAAGCCGTAGCTCCGCAGCCGAGACACGCGGCCGTCCTCCTCTTCGAGGCGGTGCATGCTGTCGAGGCTCTCGCGGCCGCGGCGCGTGTGGAAGTGCAGGAGGATCGGCTCGCCGCGGAAGATCGCGCGCTCCATGCGCTGCGACTCGAACTGGAACCACGCCGGCCAGTCCGGGTGACCGCCGAGCGCGCCCTCGAACCAGCTCTTCTTGCTGCGATGGCCTTCGTAGCCCCAGTGGATTCCGCCGCCGCCGACGTTCTCGACGGTGGCGTTGTCGAGCACCAGCGCGAGCAGGCCCTGACGATCGGATGCGTTGAAGAGCGCGACGAAGCGGTCGACCAGCGACACCGACGGCACGGAGCGGCACGGCGCACTCGTCTCGTCTCGCTCGGGCTCGGCCTTTCGCAGCCGCTCGCGTGCCCGGTGCAGGGCCGACTTCACGGCGCCGACGGTGGTCTCCAGCACTTCCGCGCTCTCCTCCAGGTCGAGGTCGAAGACGTCCTTCAGGAGCACCGCCGCGCGCTCGCGCGGCGGCAGGCGCAGCAGACGCTTTCCTGCGTCGCGGAGCTCGCCGCTCGGGGTGCCGCCGCTTCCGGCCTCGGCGTCCGCTGCGGCCTTCTCCGCGAGCGCCGCCGCCTCGCGCTCGCGACGCCGGTGCCGGTCGATCCACAGGTTCGTCGCGGTGCGGAGCAGGTAGGAGCGCGGATTGCGTACGGGCTCGGGGATGCGCCCGAGCGACCCGAAAGCACGCAGCAAGGTGTCCTGCACGAGATCCTCGGCGTCCCACAGGTCGTGGGTCAGCCGCCGGCAATAGACGTGGAGCGCCGGCCGCAGCGGCTGCACGAAGTCGAGGTAGCGCTGCCAGGCCGCGCGCAGGTCGTCGCGCAACGCGTCGGGAAGCTCGAGGTCCGCCACGGTTTGCCTCCTGTCTCCTACCGGGAAGACGAACCGGCGCGGAGCCAGGATACGCGGAACGCCCCGCTGGCAGGATCCGAGGGGTCTTCGTCCTCGACGACCTCGAACCGGCGGGGGATGCTCCTCGCTGCGCCCACGGAGGCTCCGCCATGTCCGAGTCCGCGCCGCGCACCCTCGGTGCCGTGCTCTACCCGCAATTCGAGCTGCTCGACCTCTACGGACCGCTCGAGATGTTCGGCGCGCTCGAGAAGGAGATTCGCATCGTCACGGTGGCGGAGAAGAAGGGGCCGGTCGCGTCGACGCCCGGCGTCGAGACGGTCGCCCGCTACGACTTCGACGACTGCCCGCGCCTCGACCTGATCCTCGTGCCGGGCGGCATCGGCACCCTGCCCCAGCTCGCGAACGAAGCGCTGCTCGAGTTCCTGCGAAAGCGCTCGGCGTCGGCGGAGCTCACGATGTCGGTCTGCTCGGGCTCGGCGCTGCTCGCGCGCGCGGGGCTGCTCGACGGGCGCCGCGCGACCTCGAACAAGATGTACTTCCAGGTCGCGCGCAGCCAGAGCGACAAGGTCCGCTGGATCACGGCCGCGCGCTGGGTCGAGGATGGGCCCTTCGCGACGTCCTCCGGTGTCTCGGCCGGCACCGACATGGCGCTCGCGGTGATCGCGAAGCTCTTCGGTCCCGCGCGCGCCGAGCAGGTCGCGATCGGCACCGAGTACACCTGGCACCGCGACGCCGACCGCGATCCGTTCGCGCAGTACCTGGACAAAGCCGGCGCGATCCTGCCTAGCTAGGCCATCTCCTGAAGGGCGCGCGGCTCGGACTCCGCGACGTCGAGCGGCTGCGTCGGGTCGACGCCGAGCCAGCAGAGCGCGGAGAAGCCGTAGAGCACCGCGACGGTGTAGAGCGGCGCTTCCCAGCTGTTCCAGGCGTCGAGGCACCAGCCGACCACGAGCGGGCTCGCGACGCCGCCGAGGTTGCCAAAGGTGTTCATCGCGCCCGACACGACGCCGGCGTGGCGCCCGCCGATGGCCAGGCACACCGACCACGCGGGCGCGACGCCGAGCGCCGCGAACGCGGCGGCCGCCGCGAGGCAGAAGGCGCTGGTGCGCGGATCGGAGGTCGCGACCGCCGCGGCGATCGCGAGCGCGGCGAGCGGAAGGCCGACGAGTCCCGGCGCGCGCAGCGCGACGCGCGCGCCGTGGCGTCGCGCCAGCCAGTCCGCCAGGAACCCGCCGGCCAGCGAGCCACCTGCGATCCCGAACAGCGGCAGCGCCGCGAGCCAGCCGACCGCCGAGAGATCGAAGCCGCGACCGCGCAGCAGATAGGTCGGCAGCCAGGTGATGTAGAAGTACCAGCCGTAGATCGCGCCGAAGTACATACCGGCGAGCGCCAGCAGGTTCCGGCTGCGCGCCATCGCGGCCCAGGGCACGGGCGGGTGCTCGCCCGGCGAGTCGTGGCCGATCCGCGCCAGCTCCGCGGCGTCGACGCTCGGATGCGTACGGGGATCGTCGCGGAACCAGCGGAACCAGACCGCCGCGTACGCGATGCCGACCGCGCCGAGGATCGGGAAGGTCTGGCGCCACGAGAAGCGCTCGAGCAGCGCCACCACGAGCGGCTGGGTCAGCGCGCCGCCGAGCGCGGCGGCCATCAGCGTGAGCCCGAACGCCGCGCCGCGCTCGTGCGCGGGCAGCCAGCGCGAGAAGGCCCGCGTGAGGCTCGGCAGCACGCCCGCCTCGCCCATGCCGAAGAGCCCGCGCAGCGCGAGCAGCGACCCGAAGCCCGCGGCGGCGCCGGTGGCCGCGGTCATCGCGGACCACCAGAGCACGATGCGGGTCAAGGTCACGCGCGCGCCGAAGCGGTCCGCGAGCCAGCCGCTCGGCACCTCGAAGAGCGCGTAGGCCAGGGTGAAGGCGCTGAAGACATAGCCCATCTGCGCGTCGTCGAGGCCGAGGTCGGACTTGATGGCCGGCGCGGCGGTCGAGATGCAGACGCGGTCGAGATACGCGACCGCCATCGCCCCGAGCGCGAAGGCGAGCATGGTGTGGCGCGCGCGCGTCGCTCGCATGACTCCCCGGCCGCGAAGCGGCACAGGGTATCAGCGATCGGGTGGGGCGATCGGTGGCGCTCGCGGCGCGGCCCGCGGCGGGTAGAGTCCGGGACGTGTCGGGCCTCGCGAGCGAGCCGAGTTCACGCGGACGCGTGCTGCTCCTCTACGCCGCGCTGACCTACGCCGTGCTCGTCGTCCACGTCGGGCTCCTCGCTCGCGATCTGCCGGAGACGGGTTTGGCGCCCGCGCTCTTTTTCCTCGCCGCGCTCCTCGACTCCTGCCTCCTCTACCTCGCCATCGCGTTCGCGCCCGTCGCGCTCGCGCACGCCCTCACCGCGCGACTCGAAGCGCGCCGCGGTCGCCAGCGCGCCGCGAGCGCGGTGGTGGTGGCGCTCGCCGTCGCGCTGCCGGGCGCGCTCCAGATCGCGGTCTTCGCCGACCGCCGCATCTACGAGATCTTCGGCTTCCACGTGAACGCCTTCGTGATGAACCTGATCACGACGCCGGGTGGAATCGACTCGATGGGCGGCGACGACGCCTCGACGGCGCTCTTCGCCGCGATCGCGCTCGGACTCTTGGCGCTCCAGGCGGCGCTCTTCGCGCTGGCACGGCGCCTCGCCGCGCGCCCGCCGCGGCAACCCGCGCGCCCGCTCGGCCGCCCCGTGCTCGCGACCGCCGCGGTGCTGCTCGCGCTGACGCTCTCCGAGCGCCTCGCCTACGCCTTCGCGCACCTCTACGGCTACCCGCCGCTCCTCGACGCGGCCGAGACGCTGCCCTGGTACGAGCCGGTCGGCATCCTCGGCATCGCGCGGTCGCTCGGCTTCGCCCCGGACCGCATCGAGGCGCCGCACTTCCGCGTCGCGTCGGATCGCCTGCGCTACCCGCTCGCGCCGATCGACCGCGTGGAGCACCCCGTCCGCAACATCGTCTGGCTCGTGTCGGAGTCGCTGCGCGCGGACATGCTGAACCCCGAAATCATGCCGAGCACCTGGGCCTTCGCCCAGCACGCGCTCTGGTTCCGCGACCACTACAGCGGCGGCAACGGCACGCGCATGGGCATGTTCACGATGTTCTACGGGCTGCCCGGCTCGTACTGGTTCCCGTTCCTCCAGCACCGCCGCCCGCCGGTGCTGCTCGACGTGCTCCAGCAGGAAGGCTACCAGCTCGGGCTCTTCACCAGCGCGAGCTTCGGCTACCCCGAGTTCGACCAGACGATCTTCGCGGGCGTGCCCGGCTCGGAGCTCCACTCCGGGCAGAAGGGCCCGGGCTGGCAGCGCGACCGCCGCAACGTCGGAGAGCTGCTCGACTTCGTCGAGCGCCGCGACCCGGCTCGCCCGTTCTTCGCGTTCCTCTTCTTCGAGTCGCCGCACGCCCGCTACTACTTCCCGCCCGAATCGGTGATCCGGCGCCCATACCTCGAGGACCTGAGCTACGCGACGATGGACCTGCGGCGCGACATGCCGCTCATCTTCAACCGCTACGTCAACGCGTGTCATCACCTCGACAGCCAGTTCGCGCGCGTGCTCGACGCCCTCGAGCAGCAGCACCTGCTCGACTCGACGATGGTCGTGATCACCGGCGACCACGGGGAGGAGTTCCTCGAGAAGGGGCGCTGGGGTCACGGCTCGGACTTCAGCGAGGAGCAGACGCGCGTGCCGCTCGTGCTGTGGATCCCGGGAGAGTCGCCGCGCGAGCTGACTCAGCTCTCGAGCCACGCCGACATCCCGGCCACGCTGCTCGCGCGCCTCGGCGTCGTGAATCCGCCGTCTGACTACTCGGTCGGCTTCGACCTGCTGGGCCCGCCGCAGCGCGTGGACGCGGTCCTCGCGGACTGGAATCGCATCGCCGTGATCGACGGCGACGCGAAGCTGATCTTCCCGATGGGCGCGTCGAGCCTGCTCCAGCGGCTGCGCGCGACCACGCGCGCCGACGCGCCGCTGGCCGCGTCCGAGACCGACGCGGTGCTGGAGCGGAAGCGCCCGCGCTTCCTCGAGGTCGTGCACGATCTCGCGCGCTTCAGCGCGCGCGGCTAGCCCGATGAACTCCGCTCGGCTTCGCCTCGCTGCGCGTCGGCCGACTCCCGAGTCGGCCTCCTGGCCCTCACTGCGGCTTCGGCTCCGCGGGCTTCGGCTCCGCCGGCGCGGGTGGCGCCGCGCCGGGCGGGCCCATCATGCCGGGACCCACGCGGCCCTGCGGTCCCATCATGCCGGGACCCATGATCCCAGGACCCATGCCACCTGGACCCATCATGCCCGGCCGCATCATCCCGGGCGGGCCCATCATGCCCGGTCCCATCGGGCCGGGCCACGGCGCCCCCGGCTCGCCGCGCATCATCGCGCGCGCCATCGAGGGATACGCGCTGTCGAACTCGCCCTGCGTGTGGTAGCGGATTCCCCAGTAGAGCGTGCAGGCCGCAGAGAGCACCGACCCGACGAGCACCACCAGCGCCGCGGCCCGCAGCATGCCCGACCCCGCCACTCGGCCGTGATGCAGCAGCAGGGCCCCCGCCGCGAAGACCGCGAGCGCGAGCAGGAACGAGATCTCCATCGCGAACATCGCCACGGCGTATTCCCTCCGGCTCCTCGAATCGGTGTCGAACTCTACTCCAGCTTCGGCGGCCGCCCGGCCACCACCTCGAACTCGCTCCGGCTGCCCTGGAAGACGTCGAGGTCGATCGCGCCGCGGATGCCGCGGATGCGGCCGTTGTCGGCGAACTGCCAGAAGGCCCACGGCGCGACGCGCTGCGAGGGCTCGCCGAAGAGGCTGCGCGGCCAGCGCGGATAGCCGTGGAAGCGATCAGCGATGATCTTTCGCGCCGCCTCGCGCGTGTAGTAGAGGATGGGCTTGCGCCCGATGCCCACCTCGATGCGCGCGAGGAAGACCTCGAGCTCGGAGCGGATCTCCTCGACCGACTGCCAGCCGCGGCAGTTGCCGGAGAACTCGATGTCGACGACCGGCGGGAGCTCCGGCTCGAGCGGAGCCACGCGCGAGAGGTAGTTCTCCGCCTGCGCAGCGCCTTCGGTGCAGAAGGTGAAGAAGTGATAGGCGCCGCGTGCGAGGCCCGCCTCGCCGGCGCCACGCCAGTTCTCGTCGAAGCGCGTGTCGCGGTGCGTGGCTCCCTCGGTCGCCTTGATGAACGCGAAGGAGAGCCCCGCCGCCTTCACCACCGGCCAGTCGATCTCGGCCTGATGATGCGAGACATCGATGCCCTGGACCGGGAAGCGCTCCGGGTCGGGGTAGTTGAAGCGCACGAGCCCTGCCCGGTAGAGCTCGACCACGACGAGCACGAGCAGCAGCAGAGCCGTGAACGCAGTGAGGAGATTCTTCACCGAGTGTCGAGATCGGGGGAGAGGGGTCGAGGCGCCCGTGCGAGCTTACAGCGGCGACTGGATCCGGTGTGCGATGTCGAGCACGGTGCGGCGCGGAAGATAGGGTACGAGCCGTGCCATGATGCGGTTGCGTGCGCCCGTGATGAGAACGCGCCGGTTCTCCTGGTAGGCGCGGTAGCCCGCCTCGGCGACACTCTTCGAGGTGACGGGCGTCCCGAGCGTCGCGAGGCGCGTCTTGCCGGTGCCGGCGCGCTCGCGGAAGCGGCTGGCGGTCGGGCCAGGACAGAGACACGAGACGTGCACACCGCTCCCCTGCGCCTCGCGCCAGAGCGCCTCGGAGAAGGACAGCACGAAGGCCTTGGAGGCGTAGTAGACCGCCATCAGCGGACCCGGCTGGAAGGCGGCCGTCGACGCGACGTTCAGCACGCCGCCGCGACCGCGCTCGAGCATCCCGGGCCACAAGGCGTGCGTCAGCTCGACGAGCGCGCGCACGTTGAGATCGATCATGCCGAGCTGCGTCGGCTCGTCCGAGCCGGCGAACGCACCGGCAGTGCCGTAGCCCGCGTTGTTGACCAGCACGTCGACGGTCAGCCCGCGCGCGCGCACCTCGTCCGCCAGCCGGTGCCCGGCGCCCTGCGCACCGAGGTCGACCGCGATCGGCACGGTACGGACTCCGTACTGCTTCGCGAGCCGATCCGCCTCCCCCTTCAGCGCCGACTCGCTGCGCGCCGCGAGGATCAGGTCGTAGCCGTCCTTCGCGAAGCAGTCCGCGAGATCGAGCCCGATGCCGTAGCTCGCGCCGGTCACCAGCGCGGTCTGTCCTGCGCCTCGTCGCGTGGCCGCCATGGAGAACTGTTCTACCACCTCGGACGAATCGAGGCGAGCCGAAGAATGGCCAGACCGACGAGGAGCAGGGGGCCGGTCCGGTCCGTACGTGTCCGTGTGAGCCGCTTCAGCGCCTCCCTGTGAACTGCTTCACAGGTCGTGAAGCGCTTCACAGCGTGCAGGCCCGCCCGGACGCAGCTTCCGCGCACCATGACATCCCAATCGCGAGATGGAACGGAAGCTGGAGGATGGCGATGCGCTGGATCATCTGGATCGTTGGCTCGATCGGGGTCGCGCTGATGTTCGACTACGAGACCCTGGCGTTCTACGTCACCGCGGCTCTCGTGCTGATCGTCGGGAGCACGATCGGTGGCCGGCGTACCGCCGACGCGACCGGCGAAATGGGCGCGGCCAAGGATTAGAGCGAGCGAAGCCGGGACGACTGCTAGTCCCGCGCCGCCAGAATCCCTCCGAGCCGAACCAGCTGCGGCGTGCCACTGCCGAGCGTCAGCTCGAGCTGGCGCGCGAGCAGGAAGTAGCGGTGCAGGGGGTACTCGCGGTCGACGCCGACGCCGCCGTGGAGATGCTGAGCCGCGTGCACGATGCGCTTGCCGCCCTCGCCGGCCCAGAACTTCGCGACCGCCACCTGCACGGCCGCGTCCAGGCCCTGCGCGATCCGCCACGCCGCCTGCCAGGCCGTCAGCCGCACCGCCTCGGTGTCGATGTAGGCGTCGGCCGCGCGGTGCCCGACTGCCTGGAACATCGCGATCGGCTGGTCGAACTGCTTGCGCGTCTTCGCGTACTCCTTGGTCAGCTCCATCGCGGCTTCGCAGGCGCCGAGCGTGATCATGCAGAGCGCCGAGCTCGCGCGCAGCGAGATCCACTCGACGATCCGATCGCCATCGCCCTCGCGGCCGACGAGCGCGCCCGACCCGACCTTCACCCGCACGAGCTCGAGCTTCGACTCCGGCTGACCGGTCGTCGTCGCGAGCGGCACGAGCGTGAGGCCCTCGGCGCGCGCCTCGACCAGGAAGACGCGGGTCGCGCCGCCCGTCTGCGCCGGAACCAGGATCGCGTCCGCGATCTCGGCGGCCGGCACGAAGAGGCGCGTGCCCGTGAGGCGCCACCCGTCACCGTCGCGCGTCGCCTGCACCGGCGCGTCGCCGGCCAGCGCGGCGGTGAGGATGGCCTCGCCGCGCGCGACGCGCGGGAGCCACACTTGCTGCTGCGCCGCGTTGCCGAACTCGGCGAGCGGCAGCGCGCCGAGCACCAGCGTCTCGTAGAACGGGACCGGCGCCGCGGAGCGCCCGACCTGCTCGAGGATCGCCGCGAGCTCGAGGAAGCCGAGGCCCGCGCCCGCGTGCGCCTCCGGCACCGGCGTCGCGAGGAGCCCCGCCTCGGCCAGCGCCTTCCACAGCTCGCGGTCGAAGCGCACGCCTCCGCCCATCTTCTCGAGCGTTCGCTGGCGCTCGTTGCTGGCGAGGTCGTCGAGGATCTTGCGGGCGAGCTCCGCGATCGCCTGCTGGTCGTCGGAAAGCGAGAAGTCCACGTCGTGCTCCAGAGCTACATGCGCGGGATGCGCGGGAAGCCGAGTCCGAAGAGGCTGATCAGATCGCGCTGGATCTCGTTGGTGCCGCCGCCGAAAGTCAGGATCAGGAGCCCGCGGTAGAGCGACTCGAGCTGACCGTCGTGCACGGCCTCCGGCGAGCCGCGCTTCAGGTACCCGCGCTGGCCCATGATCTCCATCAGCAGCCGGAAGGCCTCGAGGTAGAACTCGGTGCCGAAGACCTTGATGGTGGAGGCGTCGGCCGGGTCGAGCTTCCCCTGCGTCGAGCACCAGGCGACCTTCCAGTTGATGAGGCGCAGGAACTCGTAGCCCGCGTAGACACGCGCGAGGTTCACGCGCACCCACTCCTGCTCGATCAGCTTGCTGCCGTCCGGCAGCTCCGCGCGCTTTGCGAAAGCGCGCGTCTCCTCCAAGACGCGCTCGAGGATGCCCGACGAGCAGAGCGTCACGCGCTCGTGGTTCAGCTGACCGGTGATCAGCTTCCAGCCCTTGTTCTCGCCGCCGACCAGGTTCTCGACCGGCACCTTCACGTCGTCGAAGAAGACGGCGTTGATGTCGTGCTGCGAGAGCAGATCGAGCGGGTCGATGCGGATGCCGGGCGTGTTCTTCATGTCGACGAGCAGCATCGAGAGCCCGGCGTGCTTCGCGGCCGCGGGGTCCGTGCGGACCGCCAGCCAGCAGTAGTCGGCGTCGCCGGCGAGGCTCGTCCAGAGCTTCTGCCCGTTGACCACGTAGTGATCGCCGCGGCGCTCCGCGCGGGTCGTCAGCGCGGCGAGGTCGGTGCCGGCCTGCGGCTCGCTGTAGCCGATGCAGAAGTTGATCTCGCCCTTCAGGATCTTCGGCAGGAAGAACTTCTTCTGCGCGTCGGAGCCGTGGCGCATGATCGTCGGGCCAACGGTGTTGATCGTCAGCATCGGCACCGGCGCGCCGCTCCGCATCGACTCGTCGAAGAAGATGAACTGCTCGATCGCCGTGCGGCCCTGACCGCCGTACTCCTTCGGCCAGCCGATTCCGAACCAGCCGTCCTCGCCCATCTGGCGCGCGATGCGGCGCGTGGTCGGGCCGATGCCGTGCTCGCGCGCGAGCGCCGAGCGGATCTCGGGCGTCAGCAGCTTCTCGTAGTAGGCGCGCAGCTCCTTCCGCAGTGCTTCCTGGGCCTCGGTGTAGCCGATGTACATAGGATGGGGTCCCCGTGGGTGCTTCCAGATGTAAAGCGCGTCCATGTTGGCGCGATCGCGGGCCATCGTCGAGCCGCGGCGCGCGGCGAAGCCCTAAGGAGTGACGATCGCGAAGTTCGCGTCGACCGGGTCGAGCAGCGAGAAGAAGGACAGCAGCGCGACGCGGCTGCCCTCGACGGCGAGATCGTCGGAGAAGATCAGGTCCTTCAATCCCGCCTGACCCGTCGCCATCTGCAGGAACAGGCTGCGCGTGAGCTTCACGCTCGCCGCGGCGTTCGGATCGGCGTCGCGCTTCCAGTGGTGGAGCACGCCGTTCTCGACGTTCAGCACGTGCGTCTCGCCGACGTCGGTGAAGACGAAGTTCAAGGTCACGGGCTCGGAGTCGGCCGCCTTCTTTCCATCGAGGCGCGTCGCCATCGCCGAGAAGAAGAGGTCGAGTGGAATCTGCGCGAGGATCGCCTGCGCGGAGCGCGGCCCGATCGCCTGCTTCACGATGCCGTGGCGCAGCTCGTTCGCGCCCGAGAGATACTCCGCGCGCCATACACCGGACTCGGACTGGTAGCCGAGCTGGTCGTAGGCACGGGCGAGCAGCTCGCGCGACTCGGCGTCGTTCGCGTCGGCGAAGACGAGGTGGTCGAGGAGCGTGGCGGCCCAGCGGTAGTCGCCGGCGTCGAGCGCCGCGCGCGCCTTCTCCTTCACCTTGGCCGCGCCGCCCATCGCCTCGACGTATTTTTTGGCGAGCGGCTCGGGCGGCAGCGGGTCGAGGTTCGCGGGATTGCCGTCGTACCAGCCGAAGTAGAACTGGTAGACCGCCTTCGCGTTCTGGCGCAAGGTGCCGTAGTAGCCGCGGTTCGCGTAATGCCTCGCGAGCGACGGCGGCAGCTCGAGCTGCTCGGCGATCTCGCGCGGCGTCGCGCCCTGGTTCGCGAGGCGCAAGGTCTGATCGTGGATGAAGCGGTAGGTGTCGCGCTGGCCCTTCAGGAAGTCGCGCGCGCGATCGCGACCGAAGACGGGCCACGTGTGGCTGGTGAAGACGATCTCGGCGTCGGGGAAGCGCTGGATCGCGTCGTCGATGTAGCCGCTCCACTTCAGCGCGTCGCGGACCTTGGTGCCGCGCAACGTGTAGAGGTTGTGCATCGTGCGGTTCACGATCTCCGCGCCGCACCAGGCCTTGTGCGCCGGCAGGTAGAAGGTGAGCTCCGCCGGCGCCTCCGAGTCGGGCACGTAGGTGAAGACGAAGGGCACGCCGTCGACCTCCATCTCCTGCGGCGTGCGGTCGACGAAGTCGGTCGGCACGGCGAAGCTCGCGGTGCCGGCCAGCGGCTTCTTGCCGAGCCCCGTGTCGACGTAGCCCCGCGGTCCGACCGGCAGGCCGAGGCCAAATTGATAGGTCGCGCGACGACCCATCGCGGTGCCGGCCAGCACGTTCTCGCTCGTCACCTCCTCGACGAAGCGGCGCGGCGCGATCACGTGCAGCTTCGAGACGTCGCCGTCCGGCGCGATCGCCGCGACGCCGCCGAAGTGATCGATGTGGCTGTGCGTGAAGATCACGGCCGCGATGGGCGCGTTGCCGAGGTATTTGCGCGCGAGATTTCGCGCGGCGGTCGCCGACTCCACGCTGGTCAGCGGGTCGACGACGATCCAGCCGGTGCGCCCGCGGATCCACGTCATGTTCGAGACGTCGTAGCCGCGCACCTGGTAGATGCCTTCGTCCACCTGGAAGAGGCCGTAGTTGTCGTTGAGCTTCGCTTGGCGCCACAGGCTCGGGTTGACGCTCGGCGGCGCGTCGCCCTCGATGAAGGCGTAGAGGCTCGGGTCCCAGGTGCCGCCGAACGGTGTCTGCACGGAGATCGAGTCGTCGCGGCCGAGGAAGCCGCGCTTCGCCTCCTCGAAGTCCACGTCCTCGCCCGGCGGCAGCGCCGCGCCGACCTTCGCGTTGGCCTGCGCGGTGTAGGCGCTCGGCGCGCTGAAGCCCTGCGCGTCGGGCGCCTCGGCCGCGCCCGGCTGCGCGGGCGACGGCGCGGGTGCGCGCTGCTGCGCGCGCTCGCAGGCGAGCGCGAGCGCGAGCACTGCGGTGACGTAGGCGAGGCGAAGGAACATGTGCGCGCTCCTGCTGATCGGCGTCGCGGGACCTCAGGCTCCGGAATCGATACCCGTCGGGTCGGAGGGATCGGGACGAACCGCGAGGTTCCACTCGTAGGGCGCGCCGGCTTCGAGCCGGATGCCGAGCTCGGCGAGCGAGATCCGGGTGATTCCCCCGGGCGTCGGTGAGGGCAGGTTGCGTTCGGCGACGATCTCGTCACCACGGGCTACGCGAAGCGCCTTCAGGCCCTGCGTCTGATGTCGCTTCAACGTCCCAAGGGGGACGCCCAGCAGCTCTGACGCCTCCTGGTAGCTGTGGCCTTCCAGATAGAGGGCTACGAGCACACGGCGCTGGATCTCCGGCAGATGCTCGAGGCCGACCTTCAGATCCGAGAGCAGGTCCGGATGATCCTGCGTGGTGAGCCCCGAGCTCGCGAGCAGACGGTCGTCTGCAAGCCCCTCTTCGTCCTCGAGGCTTTGTGCCGACTGCACGCGCGAGTTCTTGCGCAGCCAGTCGATGAGACAGCGCCGCGTCGTCGTTCCGACGAAGGCCACGAAGCCTTCGGGCTTCTCGATCTGCCCGGCGCGAGACGCCCGGATCAGCTTGATCAGCACTTCCTGCGAGACATCGGACCAGGAATCCCGCTGCTCATAGGCCCGAAAGCGCGCCAGGTAGCCCGTGACGAGCGCGGTGAGTTGCGCGAGCGCCGGCCGGTCGCCTCGCTGCACCCGCTCGAGAACGTCCAGCCAATCCGTGCCCGACACCTGTCCCCGGTCGTCTCTCGATCCGGCGCGATTCTAGACGCTCGGACGCCACGATGTCGGAGTTTCGGGCGAGCGACCCGTAACGAGTCAGGGCAACCCGAGGGTCATCCCGAGGTGGATGCCCTCGTCCTCGAGGGTGTGCTCCCCGAAATGGGTCACGTTCTCGATCGAATCACCCCAGTAGATCTCGAAGTGCGCTCGCTCGTTCAGGCCGAGCAGGAGCCCGATGCCAACGCTCGCAAGGTTCTGGTCGCCATTCGTAGGGCGATTCGCATTCCACGAGCGTCCCGCGTCGAAACGGCGCGATCGCAAGGTCGGGGCGCCAGCGCTCGCTGCTCGGCAACGGCACCGAGATCCGGAACTCGATCGAGCCCGCGACCCCCTGGTCGCGGACGAGCTGGCTCTCGCGATATCCACGCACGGTGTAGCTCTCGCCGATCTCGAATTGCTCGAGACCGAGGAGCGGTCGGTCCGAGAGCTGCAGCGACAGCGCCCCGACGATCTGTGTGTCGAACCACGGCAGGCGCCGCGCCCCTTGCAGCTGGAGCAGCCACGACACGAAGCCAGGACACAACCAGTGATCTGGCGCAGCAGCGCTCACTCCTCCTTTCTACTTCCCGCAGACCTACCGTGATCCAGGTCCCGGTCGCTGTGCCTCCGCCGGCCGCGACACCTTCGTTCTCCCCACCGAGCGCGGGGGATTCGGGCGCGGGCAGCAGCGGCTTGCGCGAGATCCACTCCGACGGCGGGACGGGCTTCGATCCCTATACCCGAGAGGCAATCGAGCGTCTGCGGACTCCTTAGGGGGAGTTCAAAGGCCTGCG
>Ga0335084_10000981_pt1 | contig 25804 bp, 24 predicted proteins | sample Lox_Sample_44_FD_206721 | JGI IMG/M metagenome (GOLD analysis project Ga0335084, IMG submission 206721) | Soil microbial communities from Loxahatchee National Wildlife Refuge, Florida, United States - Lox_Sample_4.4 | ecosystem: Environmental > Terrestrial > Soil > Wetlands | place: USA... | reverse complement strand
GTCCTTCATGTCACGGTAGAGCGGGCTCGCCAGAATCGATCGGCTGCCCAGCGCCCGCGCGCCAACTTCCATGCGCCCCTGGAACCATCCAACGATCCTGCCCTCGAAGAGGAGGCGCGCCACCTCCTCGACCGTCGAGAACGAGCGCCGGAACTCGAGCTTGGACTCGCGCAGTGCCGCCTCCACCTCAGCGTCGGAGAATTCCGGGCCCCAGTGCGCGTGGCGCATGCGCTCGAAGGCGGTCACGCCGGCCCGCTGCGCCAGGACGAGGGCTGCGCCCAGCGCGATGCCGTTGTCGGCCGAGGCGGGCTGGACGAAGATCTCCGACACCTCCGGCATGCGGGAGAGCTTGCCGTTCATGCAGCAGTTCATCGCGACGCCACCCGCCAGGCAGAGCGACCGAACGCCCGTCGCGGCGACGAGACGCCGAACGAGGGCGGCGCCCACCTGCTCGAGCCGCCACTGGACGTTGAAAGCCAGGTCGCGGTGCGCCTTCTCGATCGGCTCGTGGGCGCGGCGCGGCGCGCCGAAGACGCCGACGAAGCGGTCGGTGAAGCGCCGGCCGTGCGTGCGCGGCCCCAGGTAGCGCATGTAGGGATTGGTCCTGAACTCGCCCGAGGCGGGATCGTACGGCAAGATCTCGTCGAGCCTCCGCTGGATCTCCTCCGAGTGCTCGCCGTAGGGCGCGAGCCCCATGAGCTTGCCCTCGTCCTGGTACGCCTTGAAGCCGAGAAACTCCGTGAAGGTCGCGTAGTAGCCGCCGAGGCTGTGCGGAAGCTTGACGCTCCGCACTTCCTTGATCGCGTCCCCCGCCCCGTGCCAGATGAAAGTCGAGTACTCCTCGCCGCTGCCGTCGAGCGTGAGAATGCCGGCCTCGGCGAAGCCCGAACAGTAAAAGGCGCTGGACGCGTGGCAGAGGTGGTGCGGCAGGAACTGCACGCGAGAGGGATCGAGCCGCACGCCTCGGGCGGAGAGCGCCTGCTGCAGATCCGTCCGGATCCGCGTGGGGTGATAGAGGTTCAGCAGGTAGTCCTCCTGCAGCACGTTGTACTCGTTGTCGTCCTCCGGGTACTGCGCGCGAAACTCCTCGTAGAAGCGCGGCATCGTCTCCGTGTACCGGTCACACTCCCAGCCAAAGCCGATGGCGTCCACGTCCGCGATGCCGAGCCGGCCTTCCTTCAGGCAGTAGAGGAGGGATGCCACGGGCAGGCTGTTGGGCGCCGTCTTGATGCGGTTGAAGCGCTCCTCTTCCGCGAAAGCGACGATCGCCCCGTCCTTGACGAGCGCGGCCGCCGGGTTGGGCCCGTAGCCGAAGAGACCGAGGTAATAACCCATGGCTCCGGCCCTATGCTCCTTCCAGCACGACGGCGCCGCGCCCGGCGCCGCGCTCCACGCGCCCGACTTCCCTGAAGCCGCAGCCCCGGAACAGCGCAAGCGAAGCCGGGTTACGGTCGAGCACGAGCGCCCGCGGCCGCACTGCGGCGCCCCAGTCGCGCTTCGCCTGCCGCACGGCCTCGGCGAGCATGGCGCGTCCGTAGCCCCTGCCGCGCTGCCCGGGCGCCACGCAGATGTCGATCTCGCCTGCGGCCCCCGCGCGGTCGACGCGCACCTGCCCCACCGGCGTACCCTCATCGCTGAAGATCCAGATGCGCGTTGCCTCCGAGCGCAGGCGGCTCGCCAGCCATACGAGGTGCGCGGCGTACGGGATGGGCGCCCGGCTGAACGCGTTCGCCCGCGTCACGGGATCGTTCGCCCACCGCCAGAGGAGATTGGCGTCCTCCATGGAAGCCCTACGGCAGCCGAGAGGCATCGTCGACCATCTCCGCGGTGATGGGCGCGCCGGCCACGACGGCGCGGGCCGCCGTCCGACCGAGCAGCGCCGGATACGCCGACGGCGGCAGCCCTGGCGCGTTCACGCCGTTTCTCAGCACGAGGATATTATCGGCGGTCAAGGTTTCGCCCTTGGCGATGGCCCGCGCCGCGAAGACCGACCGTCGCGCGAAGTCCCGAAGCTCGTTCTCGACGCCCAGGACTTCCTTGGCGCCCGTGCCGAGCACGAGTTCGGCGTCTCTCACCGCCTTGACGAGGGCTTCCAACTCTTTGGGCTCGACGGCGAAGCGATGGTCGGGCCCCGGCAGGCGGTTGTCTATGGTGAAGTGCTTCTCGATCACGCATGCCCCGAGCGCCACCGCGACGACCGGCGCGAGCACTGGGTCGCGGGAATGGTCGGACAACCCCACGAGACAGCCCGTCGCCTCGGCAAGCGTGACAATGGCGCGGGCGTTGACGCTATGGGGCGGCGTCGGATAGGACGCCGTGCACTGCAACAGGACGATGCGCTCGTTGCCCGTCTCCTTTGCCAGCTCCACGACGCCCCGGACCTCGCCGAGAGTGGCCGCACCGGTCGAGATGAACGTGGGCTTGCCGTAGGCGAGCACCTTCCGCATGAGCGGTGCGTGGGAGAGCTCGTACGAGGCCATCTTGAACGCGAACACGTGCGGCTCGAGCGCTTCGGCCCACTCCTCGTCGAAAGGTGTGCAGAGGAATTGCACCCTGCGCGCCCGGCAGTGCTGGGCCAGCAGCGGGATCCAGTCGAGCGGCATCTCCATGGCCTTGATGATCTCGAAGATCGTCCGCGGGTCTCCGAGGTACTCGGCCTTGCCGGCGGTCTCGGGGTAGAGCGTCCGCGCGCGGAACCCCTGGAACTTGACGGCATCGGCGCCGGCGCGCGCGGCGACGTCGATGAGCTTCAACGCCATGTCCAAGCTACCGTTGTGGTTCGAGCCGGCCTCGGCGATCACGTAGCACGGCTCGCCCTGCCCGATCCAGCGTTCGCCCACGCGGATGCGCCGCTCGCCCATCACGCAGCGCCTCCCGCCGGAGTGCCTTCGGCCAGCGACTGCAGGACGTCGAGAACGCGGTCCGAGCTCTTGCCGTCGTCGAAGCCGACGAAGCGCTCGACGTACTGCGCGCGCGCCGCAGGCTCGAGAGGAAAGTCGGCGATGCGCCGGCGCGGCAGCTCGCGCACGACCTCTTCGAGCGAGACCGGATAGATCACGCCGGGGAAGTTCCAGCTCCCTCCCTCGTCGAGGTTCAGGAACCACTCGCGCCACAAGGGCGGGAAGCCCAGGTCGTCGAGGTCCGGCGCCACGCAGAGCGACGGCACCCCGGCATAGGCCGCCTCGTAGGCGACCGTGCTGAAGAAGTGCAGGCAGAGGGACGAGATGCGCAGGAGCTCGAGTATGGTCGCCGGGTAATACTCCTGGTCGTCGAGCACGAGATCCGCTTGTCCCCTCAGGTAGCGCGGGGCGGGGTCCTTCTGACGTTCCTTGACGACGAGGGTGGCGCGGTTGGCGTCGCAGAAGGCGCGGACGGCATCGACCGTCCCGCGGTCGGTCAAGCCGCGGGCGGCCTGCTCCCGGTACCGGGCGTCACCGTGCATCCACACGCGCAGACGGCTCAGCACGTCGGACCCGCCGCCGTAGACGTGGCGTACCCAGAAGGGGTTCGGGTTCGAGTTGAAGGGAAAGGGGATGTACAGCACCACGGGGCGTTCCGGCTCCAGACCGAGCCGCGCCCGGACCGCGGCGGGGTCGATCCAATGCGCCTGGTCCATCTCAGGCGTGCCGACAACGACACCCCGGCGCCTCACGACCTCGGCCAAGGCGGCCTCATCCACCGCCTCGGGCGCCTTTCCGGTCCCGCGGGCCCGGTTGAACGCGATGATGCGAAGAGAGGCGGCCACGTGGTCCGCCCAGTAGCGGCTGTGGAGTCCCAGGGCGTCGAAGCGCGTGGCGCCGGCCGGCGTGAGGAGGCTCGCGACGTCGAGCGTGTACTGCAGGCCGAACCACCGCGTGCGCAGACCGTCGCCGGCTCCGGCGGGGCGCGACAGGGCAACCATCACGTCGGGAGCGCCCGCGGTGAGCTGCGCGGCCAGATCTGCCGCACTCTGGAAAGTGCGCAGCCCCGGCTTGCCATGGCGGAAGGACGGCATCATGTCGGGGCATTTCGTCGCCTTCGGCCCGATGCGCAACTGTGGCAAGTCATGCCAGCACTCCGCCTCATGCCCGCGCGCGAGCGCGCGCTCGACGATGGGCCCGAAGAGCCGATAGTAGTTCCACTTCTCGATGAGGAATCCGACGCGCATCTAGCCAGCGCCTCGCACCGGGCCGGCGCTCGGCGCCGCCTGCGCCACAGCGGCGATCAGCTCCGCCGCGACGCGGGCGGCGCCGCGCCCGTCCACCAGCGCGCGGCCTCTCTCGGCAAGCGCCTCCCGGAGTGCCGCGTCCCGGGACAGGCGCTCGACGGCCGCCGCCAGATCCGGTTGGCCCGGCAGGGCCATGCCCGCGCCCGTCAGCTCGTCGAAGTTCGGCTTCTGATTGTCGGCCACCGGCAGCACCACGGCCGGCGTCCCCGCCGCGAGACACTCGTAGAGCGTCATCCCGGCGCCCGTGACGGCGAAGTCGGCCTCGAGGAGCAGGGCGCGCAGTGAGACCAGCCCCTGGTGGAGCCTGACGCTGGCGTTGCCCGCGGCCGCGGATCGAGCGAAGTGGCCGAGCGCCAACTCGATCACCGCCCCGGGTGCCGCCCGCCCGACCGCCGCAAGCGCCGCTGCGACCACGTCGCCGGCATCTTCACCGCCAAGCGTGACGAGGACACGGGACACAAGAGGCCGGACCGCGCGGCGGGGCAGATCGGCGAAGCCGGGTTCGAGGAGCGCGAAGCGGGGGCCGAGGAGGAGGCGTCTGCCGGAGACATCCGCGTACCCGCGCCGCCCGGCACCGTAGGCGCCGTTGACCACGACGTCGACGGGCAGCTCGCGGTCGGCGAGGTCGTCGATGGCGGCGACCACGGCGCCGCGGGTCCGGAGCGCCCGCAGCAGCTCATCCGTCGCGCGGTACGCGTCCACCACGATGAGCTCGGCGCCGGAGCGCTCGGCGATTTCGAGCGCCAGGCGGGGCGAGCCCAGCCACTGGAGCGCCTCGAAACCTGGCAGCGTCGTGCCGAGCGGGCCGAGCCTCTCCGCGTCGCCGGCGACGGCGAAGCGGATGGAGGCGCCCACCCGTGCCAGAGCGGATCCGAGCGCCGCGCAGCGCTTGACGTGGCCGAGCCCGGCGCCCGCGCCGGCCACGGTGAGGACGAGGACGTTTGGACACGCGCTCATCGCAGGTAGTGCCCCAGAACCTTGCGCAGCGCGGCGACCACGTCGTCGGCGTCGGCGTCTTTCATGGCGGCGAAGAGCGGCAGCGTCACGAGCCGCTCGAAGGCAGCCTCGGCGCGCGGGCAGAGGCCGCGCCGGTAGCCGAGCGACCCGTAGTACGGGTGCCAATAGGCCGGCACATAGTGGACCGCTGCGCCGATGTTCTCCGCCCGGAGCGCGGCGACCACGGTCCGCCGGTCGGCCGAGATCCGCTCGAGGTCGAGCAGGACGGGGAAGATGTGCCAGCCGTGGCGCATGGCCGGGTCGACCGCCGGTACGCTCACCGCCGGCACCTCCGCCAGCGCTGCACGGTAGTGCTCCGCGATCTGGGTCCGCCGCTTGAGAAAGCCCTCTGCCTTTGCCAGCTGGGACAGCCCGAGCGCGCACTGGATGTCGGTCAAGCGGTAGTTGTAGCCCATCTCCACCATCGGCGAGTAGACCTCGCCCCGGATCTGGCGTTCACGAAAATCGGTGTCGAAGCCGTGATTGCGGAAGCGGCGGAGGCGCGCAGCCATCTCGTCATGGTTGGTCGTCACCGCTCCGCCCTCGCCCGCCGTCACGAGCTTGGCCGGATGGAAGCTGAACGTCGTCAGGTCCGCGAGCGATCCAACGCGGCGGCCGTGGTATTCGGCGCCGAGCGAGTGAGCGGAGTCCTGAATGACGGTCAAGCCGCGCGCCCGCGCCATCGCATTGAAGCGATCCGCGTCGCACGGCTGGCCGGCGAAGTCCACCGGGAGCAGCGCCTTGGTGCGCGGCGTGATCAGCGACTCAGCGGCCGTCGGATCGAGAGTGAGCGTGTCCGGCCGCACATCGGCGAACACTGGCACGCCGCCGCAGTAGAGCACTGCGTTGGCCGACGCGACGAAGGTCAGCGGTGTGAGGACCACCTCGTCGCCCGGGCCGATGCCCGCCGCCGACACGGCGGCGTGAAGCGCGGCCGTGCCAGAGCTGACGGCGACCGCGTGCGCGGCGCCGGCGGCCTCGGCGACCGCGCGCTCGAAGGCGCCGACCATCGGCCCGGTGGTCAGCCAGTCGGATCGAAGCGCCGCTGCCACGGCCTGGACGTCGTCCTCGTCCACGGCCTGCCGTCCGTACGGCAGGAGCGTGGCGCGCACAGGTGCGCCGCCCTCCAAGGCGAGGCGATCAGCCATTGGCCATCCCGCGCATCTCCGCTTCCGAGAACCACCAGTCGTTGGTCTCGCTCGAGTACCGGAAGCCTGCCGCCGGCGGCTTGCCGCCCGCCTGCGACCGGAATGGCCACGACGGATAGATGGGCTCGATGATGAACATGTCCTCGAACTCGACGGCCTGGCGGCTCTCGTCGTCGGACATGAGGATCTCGTGAAGCTTTTCGCCGGGGCGAATGCCGATGAACTCCACCCGGCAGCCTGGCGCGACCGCGGCGACAAGATCCATCATCCGCATGCTCGGAATCTTCGGCACGAAGATTTCGCCGCCGCGGATCAGGGACGCGCACCGGATGGCAAACTCGATGCCCTGTTCGAGCCGGATCCAGAAGCGGGTCATCCCCGGGTCGGTGACCGTCACGGTGCCGCTCGCCCGCTGGGACGCGAAGAGCGGGATGACGCTGCCGCGGCTGCCGATGACGTTGCCGTAGCGGACGACGCCGAAGACCGTGCCCCGCGCGTGGCCGTACGCGTTGGCCTGGACGAAGAGCTTTTCAGCGCAGAGCTTCGTGGCGCCGTAAAGGTTGATCGGCTGGCATGCCTTGTCCGTGCTGATGGCGAGCACGCGCTTCACGCCCTGGTCGATTGCGGCGTCGATGACGTTCTTGCCGCCGACGACGTTGGTCTGGATCGCCTCGAAGGGATTGTACTCGCACGACGGGATCTGCTTCAGCGCCGCCGCGTGCACGACGATGTCGATCCCGTGCATGGCGCGCTCGAGCCGCTCCTTGTCCCGCACGTCGCCGATGAAGAAGCGGAGCGACGGGTCGCTGAAGCGCGCCATCATCTCCGACTGCTTGAGCTCGTCACGGCTGAAGATCGCCAGGCGCTTCGGGTGATATCGCTCCAGCATGATCTCGACGAACTTGTTGCCGAACGATCCGGTGCCGCCGGTCACGAGGACGGCCGCGTTGCTCCAGTCGATCATCGGATCCGGAGTGCTCACGTGGGTTCCTTTCCCTCGCTCAGAGCCGCTCGGCGGTCTCCGCCTCGGCGAACTGGAGGCGGTAGAGCCGGCTGTACGTTTCGCTGGACGCCAGGAGCTCCGCGTGCCGCCCCACGGCCTCGATGCGGCCGCGGCCCAGGACCACGATCTTGTCTGCGTGCAGCACGGTCGAGAGGCGATGGGCGACGATGAGGGACGTCGCCCCCTGGATCGCGCGATCGATCGCCTGCTGGACCAGCCGCTCGGACTCGCTGTCGAGCGAGCTGGTCGCCTCGTCCAGCACCAGGATGGGCGGATGGCCGGCGACGGCGCGCGCGATCGCCACCCGCTGCCGCTGCCCGCCGGAGAGGCGGATTCCGCGGTCGCCGACGACCGTGTCGTAGCCCTGCGGGAACTCCATCACAAAATCGTGGGCGTTCGCCACGCGCGCCGCGCGGACGACCTCGGCCTCGGTGATCCCCTCGCGCCCGTACGTGATGTTGTCGCGGATGGTGGCGTTGAAGAGCAGGGCTTCCTGTGAGACGACGCCGAAGAGCTTCCGGTAGCTGTCCTGACGGAGCGTGCGGAGATCCCGGCCGTCGATCGTGATCACGCCCTGAACCGGGTCGTAGAGGCGCAGGATGAGGTCGGCGAGTGTGGATTTCCCCACGCCGCTCGGACCGACCAGCGCCACGACCTCGCCCTTGCGGATCTCGAGGGTGACGTGCTCGAGGACGGGCTCGCCGCCGTAGCTGAAGGATACGTCGCGAAGCGCCACCCGGTCCGCGAACGACGCGATCGTTCCCGTCCCGTCCGTCACCTCGGGTGCTAAGTCCAGGAGCTCGATCACCCGGCTCGAGGCGGCCAGCGTGGTCTGCATCTGGGTGTAGGCGCCCGCCAGCAGGCCGATCTGCGTCATGACCGCGCGCCCGACGTAGAGGAAGAGGAAGAAGGTCGGCGCAGCCAGCCGGCCCGCCAGGAGCTCCCACGCGGCCATGATGAGGATGCTCGCCTCGACGACATGGTTGACCACGGACCGCGCGGGCTCCTCGACGTGCTTGTAGACGCCGAACTTGACGTTGACCCGCAACACATCCTGCACGGCCCGGGCGACGCGCCGGATCTCGAACGCTTCCGCGCCGAAGGACTTCACCACCCTGATGCTCAGGATGGCCTCCTGGAAGCGCGTCGCCAGATCCGCGAAGCCCGAGAACTGGTCCATCGCCAGGCGCCGGATGGGCCCGCGAAGCAGGCGCACGGCGCCGAAGTGCAGCAGCACCGCACCCGCGGCGGCCAGGAGCAGTCCTGGGCTCGTGCGGACCATCAGCCAGCCGTAGAAGGCGATCAGGAGCGGGGCGGTCAGGACGGTGCCGACGATGGTCTCGAGCCCGCCCGTGGCGGCGCGCGTGTCGGACTCGAGGCGCGAGACCAGCTCGCCCGTGCGGTGTGTGGTGAAGAACCGCATCGAGAGTCCGAGCAGGTGGCCGAAGAGATCCATCTGGAGCGCGGCGCCGGCCCGGACCCGTATCCACAGGGCCAGGATGAAGTTGCCGAAGTCGAGCCACCCTTTGGCGAACCCGACGCCGACGTACGCGGCGCAGAGCCACACGATGGCGCGGAAGCGGTCGTCGCCGGGGCCCGCGCCGAGCCACCGGAGGACGAGGGCGCCCAGATTGCTCAGGCTCAAGCCGCCGCTGGTGCCCGAGGCGCTCGGGGTCGGGACACCCAGGGCCAGGTCCAGGATCGGTGCCATCAACACGGGGAAGAGCGCGGCCAGAGCCATGGCGAGAAAGCTCGTGGCCACGAGCAGGAGCACGGCCCCCCAGTGCGGCGCCAGATAGGTGCGCAGCAGCCAGGCGAAGCGGCCGAGATCCCGTGCGCGGGTCACGGAGGCGTTCCGTCCGGGAGCGCGAGCACGCTCGGGCGCCGGAGCGTGAGGAGCTTTTCCGTCGGCACGCCGATGGCCAGGAGCTCGGCGACATGTCCGTCCGGCGGCTCGAAGGTCGCGACCACCACGCCGTCGATCTCTTCGCCCGGGATCTCGGCCAGCCCCCGAACCGGAAAGCCCAGGAACGCGCCGGCGCCGTCTCGCGAGAACACCCCGACGGGCTCGAGCCCGAACTCCTTGATCGTGAGGTAAGCGAGCTCGGCGGCCTCGCCCGTCCCGTACAGGGCGATGCGCTTCATGCCGCCCTCGGGCAGCCGGCTCAGCGACTCACGCAGCGTCTGCCTGGCTCGCCGGTAGAGGCTCAGCGAGTAGGCGACGTGCTCGTAGGTGAGGCGGGTCTTCTCGCTGATGCCCTGGGGCGTCAGAAGGTAGCGCAGGCGCTTCCGTGCCGCAGGCTTGCGTGGGAAGTCGGTGATCTTGATGAACCCCTTGCGGGCCAGGCGCTTGAGATAGAGGTTCGTCAGTCCGAGGGCGACACCCAGGCGTTCGGCCAAGTCCCGCTGGGTCAGCGGATGGCCCTCGCTTATTGCCGTGAGGATCTCGAGGTCTCTTTCGAGGTTCTTTTCCATGGGTCCTTCGACGTTCAAGAGTTGAACATGGTAGCCCATCGACCGTCAAGGTAATTTGCTGCCCCTGCTATTCGCTCAAAAAGTTGATTCTACTGACTTTTTTGAATATCCAGCCGATCTCGGTGGGTGACGTCCGGCAACAGGCACCCCCTCCTTATATATAATGCGGCGATGCCAAGGCACCCCTGGCTGACCCTCGGCGCGCTCTTCGCCCTGCTGTGCGTGGTGACAGCCGTATGGGTCTCGGTCGACCGGCGCCCGCCCGAGTGGGACCACGCCAACCATCTGGAGCGCGCCGTCGAGTGCTACCGCATCCTCTCCGGGCCCGGCCACGACCGGCTGCGGGAGATCCTGGACGTGTCGTCGTTCTATCCGCCCATCACGGCGTGCGCGGCGGGACTCCTCTACTTCGTCTTCCCGATCATGCCGCTCACGGCCCAGGCGGTCATGCTGGGCTTCATGGCCCTGGGATTCGCAGCGATCTTCGCCCTCGGCCGGCACCTCTTCGATTCGGAGACGGGCCTGCTCGCCGCCTTCTTCTTCGGAACGGCGCCCTTCGTCATCTTCTCGCTGACCAACTTCCAGCTCGACCTCCCGCTGGCCTCCATGGTCGCGGCGGCGCTCTACGCGTTGGTCCGGAGCGAGGGCTTCTCGCGCCAAAGCTGGAGCGTGGCGCTGGGCATAGCGCTCGGGCTCGGCATGGTGACGAAGCCGCCGTTCGCCGCCTACGTGCTGCCGGCGTTCTGCTGGACGGTCTGGCAGGCGCTCCGGGCGCCGGACCGCCGCCGGCGCCTCGGCTGGCTCGCCGTCGCGCTGGTTGTTGGCGTAGCCATCGCGCTGCCCTGGTACGGACCGCGCATCATGGGCCTCCCGACGCAGGCGTCCAACCGGTCGTTCAAGCAGGCCGCCGAGGCGGGGCAGGCCGGGTACTTGTCCGCCGAGTCCCTCCTCTACTACCCGCGCGTCCTGCCCACGCAGCTCGGCATGCTCGCGAGCCTGCTGTTCGTGATGGGCGCCTGGGCCTGCCGCCGGTACCGGGAATCGCGGGCGTTTCTCTGGCTCTCTGGCGTCGCGCCCTTCGTGATGTTCTCGCTGATCCAGAATCGGAACCTTCGGTACACGCTCCCCATCCTCCCCGTGGCGGCGCTCCTGGCCGCGCTCGGCGCCCGCAGCCTGCCGCCGTCGTGGCGGCGCGGGGGCCTGTGGATCTGCGCGGTCGTCGGGCTCCTCCAGATCTCCATGACGGCCTTCGGCGTTCCGGTCCCTCCCCGCCTGCCCGGTCTCGGGATCCAGGTGGCCATTTCCTATCCTCCGGACCGGCGCGACTGGCAACACGAGGCCATCCTGGCCGACCTCGTCCGCGCTTCGGGCGGACGGGCTGCGACGGTCGCGGTCGTGCCGAACTACAACTTCTTCTCGGTCTCGAACTTCCGCTACGACGCGGCCCGCCTCGGGCTGCCGCTACGCATGACGCGGGCGTGGAGCGAGGCCCCGCTCGGCGTGGACTTCGTCATCCTCAAGACCGGCTCGCAGGGTCCGAGCTGGACCGCCGGGAAGCTCGAGAGGCTCAGCGGCGCCATCGCCGGCGGAGATCCGTACCTGGCGGCGATCTATCCCGTGATCGGCGATTACTCGCTGCCTGAGAACAGTCGCGGCATTTTGAGAGCGCGTCGCATCCAGCCGCTCGAGGGGGTCCCAGCGGGGCGCGTGGCACGGCAGCTCCAGAGCGCGCCTGAAAGGCTCCTGGCTGCCAATTTCGCCGAGGCGGTCGATTTGCGCACCCGCGTCAGCTACAAGCCCGAGGCGCTCCTCCGGGGTGAGGCAGAGCGATTCGAGATCCTGGCGGACTCGGCCCTGGTGGGAGAGATGGCCCAGCGTGATCGCGCTCCCCTGCGCGTGCGGAACATCCGCATCGACGTCGAGGGCTTGCTCTTCGATCCCCGGCGCCTCGTGGAGACGGGCGAGCTCCAGATTCTGGACGTCAGGGCCATTGCGATCCGCCAGCTCACCATCACTGAGGATGACCTGCGGGAGCTGCTGAAGGGACAGCCCGCCGGCCAAGGCGTCACGCTTCGCCTGCGCGACAGATTCGCGGAGGCCGACGTTCGGCGAGGGGGTCTCCACGTCTCGGCGCGCGTGAAGCTCGTCGCGCCGGCGGGAGAGCGGCCCCTCGGCATGGAGGTCGCGGACGTGCGCGTGGGCCCCCTGCCCATCCCTGACTTCCTCACCAACTGGGTCGTCCGGCATTTCGACCCGACCCTGGCGCTCAAGCATCTGCCGGTGCCGGTCACGGTGGAGCCGATCAGGATCAGGCCGGGCCGGATCGAAGTCGGCGGCCCTGCCCTCGCCGCAGCCCGCTGATGCGCTGCGCATAGCAGGATGCCGAAGAACCAGCAGGGCGTCGAGAAGGGTCCAGATGCAAGGCGGCGCCCCGCTGTTCGAGTTGAGCGACGGCGCATGCCGTCGTGAGACGAGGGCTGAGTAGAATCTGCGGACGAACCGTACAACTGTCTCAGCCCTCGCCTCGTGGCTTCGCCCCTCAGCTCGAACGGCCACGAGCCCGCAGCCGAGGGCGCTTACGAAGCAGATGGGCCCTTCGCGGCGCCCTGCTACGTCAGCTTGACCTTGTCGCCCACGAGGGTGACGAGCCGCACGGCGGTGAGGACCTTGATCACCACCCATGAGGGATCGAACTCCGAGCGCCGCACGCTGAACTTCGGGCTCGACGGGTAGGCGTGATGGTTGTTGTGCAGGCTCTCGCCGCCGGTGAGCCACGCGAGCAGCCGGATATTCGTGGCGGAGTTGCCCCGGAAGTTCCTCCGGCCCCACCAGTGGCCGAGCCCGTTGATCGAGGGCGCGAGCACGAAGACGTAGAGGACGAGGTGGGCGGCAACCACGAAGATGCCCCACATGGGGCCGAGGACCAGCATCGCCAGGATCAGTCCGAGAATGCCGCCGAGGGTCCCCTTGGAGAAGATCCGCTTGTCCCACCAGTCCTCGCGGATGTCCTTCGCCCAGCGCGCCAGCGTCTCGGCGTTCCGGGCCTCGCGGATGTAGTAGTACACGTTCCAGAGCTGGATCTTCCAGAAGCCGTGGACGAGCGGGCTGTGTGGGTCCTTCTCCGTGTCGGTGAAGGCGTGATGCTTGCGGTGGACGGCGACCCACTGGCGACGGTCCTGGCCGGTGGTGATCCACAGGATGATCCGGAAGAAGAAATCGGCGATCGGGTGCAGGGTCAGTGCGCGATGCGCCAATCCCCGGTGGAGGTAGATCGAAGTCGCCAGCACCGCTGCCTGGGTCACGACTACGGTGAGCGTTACTGCAAGCATCGCTTTCAGCACAAAGAGCTCCTTTTCCGAGTGAGGTGAAGAGCCTGCGCTAGCTCATCATCTTTGGATCGAGGAGATCCCTGAGCCCGTCGCCAAGCAGGTTCAACCCTAGCACAGTCAAGGCGATTGCGGTACCCGGAAACACGGCGAACCAGGGCGACATGCCGAGGAAGGCTTGGGCCTCCCTGAGCATGAGACCCCAGGACGGGTTGGGCGGCTGGGTGCCGAGGCCGAGATACGACAGCGCCGCCTCGGCCAGAATCGCGACCGGAAAGCTGATGGAGGCCTGAACGATCAGCGGAGCGAGCGTATTCGGCAGGATGTGGCGTCCGATGACGGCAGCATCTCCGGCTCCGAGCGCCCGCGCGGCCATCACGAACTCCCTGTCCCGCAGCTCGAGGAAGGCGGCGCGCGTCAGCCGCGCGAAGATGGGCAGGAAGCTGACGCCGATGGCGATCATCGTGATGGCGAGCCCCGGCTTGAACACGGAGGCGATGAGCAGGGCCGACAGGATGGCCGGAAAGCCCTGGACCGCGTCCATGAGCCGCATGAAGACCTCGTCGAGCCAGCCGCCGAAGTACCCGGAGAGCATTCCCAGGAACACGCCGAGTCCCACCCCGATACCGACGGCGATGACACCCACCAGGATGGCCGTGACCGCTCCCACCATGATCCGCGACAGGAGGTCACGGCCGAACTGGTCCGTGCCGAGCAGATGCGCCTCCGACGGACCCTGGAGCCGCGCCTCCATCGACATCTCGAGCGGATCGCGGGGCGTGTAGGAGAGGCTCAGCGCCGCCGTCAGCAGCAAGAGCGCGGTGATCGCGAAGCCCACGGCGAACGTCACGTGCCGGAGAGCGCGCCTGATCGCCCTATTCATACCGGATGCGGGGGTCCAGCACCCCGTACAGCACGTCGACAGCGGCGTTGATCGTGACGATACCGGAGGCGACGAAGAGGACGACCCCCTGGACCACGGGCAGGTCGCGCGCGCCGATGGCGCCCAAGGCCAGCCGGCCCAGCCCAGGCAGGTAGAAGACGGACTCCAGGATGATGCTGCCGGCCATGAGCTGGCCCAGCTGAACGCCGGCCACGGTCAGGATCGGGATCATGGCGTTCTTGAGCGCGTGTCGGAAGATCACGGAGCGCTCGGCCACGCCCTTGGCGCGGGCCGTCTTGACGTACTCTTCGCGGAGCACCTCGAGGAGGGCTGACCGGGTGGTGCGCGCGAGGACGGCGAACTGGAAGAGCCCGAGCGCCACGGCCGGCAGGAGGAGCGACTTGAGCGCGCTGCCCGCGCCCTGACCCCAGCCGTCGAAGCCTCCCGACCGGAACCAGCCGAGCTTCACCGAGAAGAGCAGGATCAGCAGGAGCCCCGCCCAGAAGCCCGGCACGGAGATGCCGAACTGCGAGAGCGTCATCGCCGCGTAGTCGCCCCAGCGGCGGTGCCGCGTGGCGGCGTAGATGCCGAGGGGAATGGCGGCCGCGACCATGAGCGCCGCCGCCATCAATGTCAGCGGCAGGGTCACGGCAAGGCGGGAGACGATGAGGCCGGCCACGGGGACGTCGTACTGGATCGAACGGCCGAGGTCGCCGAACGCAGCCCGGCCGATCCACTCGACGTACTGCACGGGCACGGGCCGGTTGAGGCCGAGGCTCTCGCGGAGCCTGGCGACGGCGTCGGGGCTCGCCTCGATGCCCAGCATGATGAGCGCGGGGTCGCCCGGCAGGACGCGCACGACGACGAAGACCAGCAGCGACACGAAGAGGAGGGTGAGCAGCATCGCTGCCACCCTCCTCAGGACGTAGCGGCGCAGAAAACGCCCCCTATCTACTCAGCCCTCGCCTCACCGCTCGAAGCGAGCGTTTCGGCTCGAACTGCGTCTTCTTACTTCTGCCAGCCGACCTCGGAGAGGTCGAGGGACGGGACCGGCAGGTCCTTCCAGATGCCCATGACGCCCTTCTTGGTGACGACCAGGCGCGGGTGCATGTAGAGCCAGACGGCGGGCGCTTCGTCCGCCAGCATCTGTTGCATCTTGAGGTACAGCTCCCGCCGCTTCTTGTCGTCCACCGTCACTTCGGACTCCTTGAAGAGCGCCTGGAACTCCGGGCTGTCCCAGCGGAAGTAGTACTTCGGGTTGGCGAAGTTCCCGATGTCCCAGGCCTCCGCGTGGCCGATGATGGACATGTCGTAGTCGGGGTTCTCGCAGGGCTTGAGGCAGAAGACCTGGGCGAGCCACTGCCCCCACTCGACCTGCTGGATCTTGGCCTTGATGCCGACCTTGGCGAGCTGGTTGACGACGATCTCGGCGCTCCGCACCGTGTAGTAGTACTGCGGCGCCACCTTGAACGTCGCCTCGAAGCCGTTCGGGTAGCCGGCCTCCGCGAGGAGCTTCTTGGCCTTGGCCGGGTCGTATGGCTCGCGTTTGGAGACGTCGACGTAATAGGGGTTCAACGGGTCGACGTTGGAGCCGAGGATCTTGCCGTACCCGAACATGGCCCCCTTGAGCACCTCCTCCTTGTTGATCGCGTGCGTGACGGCGAGCCGCACGCGCTTGTCGGAGTAGGGCTTCTTCCCGTTGTTCATGCTGAGCGTGACGTCGTTCGTCGTGTCGCCCAGGATGACCTGGAAGCGCCCGTCCTTCTTGAGCTCGTCCACGTTCTCCGGGCCTAGCCCGAAGGCCGACACGTCGATGTCGCCCGACTTGAGCGCGGCGAGCGCCGAGTTGGGATCTGGAATGATGCGGAACGTGACCTTGTCGAGCTTGGGCAGCCCCTTCTGCCAGTGAACGGTCCCGTGCCGACCGGCCGGTTCTTGAGCGTGTCCACGGCTTCCCTTGGATAGATGACCGATCCCTGCCGGGCGACCGTCCAGAGGAAGTTCGCCTCGACCCGCTTGAGCGTCACGCTGATCGTGTAGTCGTCCTTGACGATCACGTCCTGGATGTTCTCGTACTGGACGCGATACGGATGCTTGGTCTCCGGGTTGACCGCGCGGTCCAGCGCGAACTTGACGTCCGCGGCCTTCATCTCGCGGCCGTTGTGGAAGCGGACGCCCTTTCGGAGGAAGAACGTGTAGTTCTTGCTGTCGGTCGTGTACCAGCGCTCGGCGAGCCAAGGCACGAGCTTGCCGTGCCGGTCCACCTTCACGAGCCCCTCCTGGACATTGTAGAAGACGACGGCAGCGATGGCCGACGACGGGTTGGTCGTCAGATCGAGCCCGGGGGGCTCGGTCGGCACCTGGACCGTGAGTGCGCCCTGGGCCGCCGCCGGCGCCGCCCCGAGCAGGAGCGCCAGCAGGGTGACTGCGAGGCCGCGCAGCGTCGTCATCGTCTCCCCTCCGTGAAGTAGTCCACCGTCCGTCTCAGCCCCTCGGCGAAGTCCACGAGCGGCTCATAGCCCATGTCGCGCTTGGCCGCGCTGATGTCGGCGAGCGTGTGCGGCACGTCGCCGACACGAGCCGGCTCATGTTTCAACTGGACCGCGCGCCCGAGGAGAAGCTCGAGCGAGGCGACGATCTCGAGCAGGCTCGTCCGGCTGCCGCAGCCGACGTTGTAGGACTTGCCCGAGACCGCCCGTGCCGGCGCCGCGGCGGCCAGGAGATTCGCCGAGACCACATTGTCGATGAACGTGAAGTCGCGCGATTGCGTCCCGTCGCCGTGCACCCGGAGCGGCTTGCCCTGCCTGCCCCAGAGGATGAAGCGCGGGATGACGGCCGCGTACTCGCTCTTGGGGTCCTGCCGCGGGCCGAAGACGTTGAAGTAGCGCAGACCGACCGTCTCGACGCCGAAGAGCCGGCTCCAGACTGAGGCGTAGAGCTCGCCCGCCACCTTGGAGGCGGCGTACGGCGAGATCGGCGCCACGGGTTGCTCTTCCCGCTTGGGCAGATCCGGCCTCTCGCCATAGACCGACGAGGACGACGCGTAGACCACGCGCGGCTTCTTCTTCTGGCGCGCCGCGGCGACCAGCACGTGGAGCGTCCCGGTCACGTTCGAGGCGTTGGCGCCGAGCGGGTCGGCCACCGAGCGCGGGACCGAGCGCATCGCCGCCTGGTGGAAGATCGCGGTCACGCCGCGCACCGACCGCTCGACAGTGGCGAGGCTCTTGAGATCCCCGCGGATGATCTGGAGCCGCGTGCTGCCCTTCGCGAAGCCGAGGTTGGCCCGCCTGCCCGTCGAGAAATTGTCGAGCACGCGGACGCGGTGCCCCTGCGCGAGCAAGCTCTCGACCACGTGCGAGCCAATGAAGCCCGCGCCGCCGGTCACGAGATAGATCGCGGGTGACGTCATAGCGAGCGCCCGATTATGGTGGCGCACGGGCAGGTTGTCAAACGCGCGGGTTCGCGGGCCCGCATGCTCACTTGTACCCAGACCCCGCCTTCTTGTACTCTTCGCGAGGCGGTGAAAAGATGTCGAGCACCACGGCCCGCTTGTCCGGCAGCGCGCGCCCGCCGTGCGGCACGTTCGGCGGCGTCTGCCAGAAGTCGCCGGCCTTGACGTGATGCTCGACGCCGTCCTGGACGCGGACCCACTCGCCCTCGAGGCAGACGCCCCACTGCTCGTTGGGGTGCGCGTGCACGGGGGAGACGGAGCCCGGTGCGATGTCGACGACGGACAGCATGAGATGCTCACCGGGAAAGACGCGCGCAGAGAGTCCTTCGGCCAGCTGGCGTGGGATGCCGCCCCGTTTGAGGTTGTGGAAGTGTTCGCTATCGGCCATGATTCGCTCCTTGTCCGCCATGATGGGCTGCGTGTCGGGTAGGCTGCGGTTATTGTACAGGAGAGCCCGGTGAGACTGTTCCTGGCGATGATGTCCCACGAGACGAACACCTTCAGCAACCTCCCGACCGACCGGGCGCAGTTCGAGGCACGCAACCTCCACTACGGCGGCGAAATCCTGGAGGCCTTCCGCGGCACGGGCACCTGCATCGGCGGCATGATCGACGCGGCCGCCCGCCGCGGGGCGACGCTGGTCCCGTCGGTCGCCGCGGCTGCCTCCCCGGCCGGGCTCGTCACGAAGGACATCTACGGCCACGTCAAGGAGCGGATGCTCCGCGACCTGAAGGCGGCGGGCAAGGTGGACGGCGTCCTGCTCGACCTCCACGGCGCCATGGTGCCGGAGGGCCTCGACGACGGCGAGGGCGACCTCATCGGAGCCGTCCGCGCTGCCGTCGGCCCTGCCGTGCCGATCGCCGTCACCCTCGACTTCCACGGCAACCTGTCCGACAACATGGTCCAGGGCGCCGACCTCCTTAATGGCTACAAGACCTACCCGCACGTGGACATGGCCGAACGGGGAGCCGAGGCAACGGAGCAGCTGATCGACATCATCGGCAAGCGATTGAAGCCCACCGTCGCGCTGCGCAAGCCGCCGCTCCTTCCTCCGCTCGGCAACCAGGGGACGGCGCGCGGGCCGATGCGGCGGCTCTACGACCTGGCGGCAGAGATGGAGAAGGACCCGAAGGTCATCTCGATCTCCATCTTCGCGGGCTTCCCGCACGCCGACATCCCGGACGCGGGTTTCGGCGTCTACGTCGCCACCAACGACGACCAAGGGCTGGCGGACCGCCTGGCCGATCGGCTCGCGGACACGGCGTGGACGCACCGGCACGAGTTCATCCACGCGGCGCTGCCCGCGCGCGAGGCCGTCGCCAAGGCCCAGGCATCGCCCGGTAAGCCGATCGTGCTGGCCGACATGGCGGACAACACCGGCGGAGGCGCCGCCGGCGACGGCACGGAGATCCTGCGGGAGCTCTTGCGGGTCGGGGCCCGCTCAGCCGTCGTTGCCTGCATTTGGGACGCGAAGGCTGTCGCCGCGTGCGTCAAGGCGGGCGTCGGCGCCTCGGTCACGCTCGATGTCGGCGGCCGCGTGGACGGCCGGCACGGGGCGCCGCTCGGCGTGACGGGCGTGGTCCGCACGCTGTCCGACGGCCGCTTCGTCCACAAGGGGCCCATGGCGCGCGGCCTGCCCGGGCGGCTCGGCACGACCGCCGTCCTCGACGTGAACGACGTCAAGGCCATCTTGATCTCGTACCGCTGGCAGACGCTCGATCCCGAGATGATCCGGTTCGTCGGGATCGACCCGCTCGACCACAAGATCCTCGTCGTCAAGTCCACCATCCACTACCGGGCCGCGTTCGAGCCCATCGCGAGCGACATCATCGAGGTGGACGCCCCGGGGCTGTCCTCCTCCAACCTCTCCCGCTTCGACTTCAGGCGGATCCGGCGGCCGATCTTCCCGCTGGACCCGGACACGACGTATCCTTGAGGAGGCCCCGGCATGGCGTTCCGAGGACTCGCCCCCGCCGACTTCACGGTCTTCGACATCGAGGGCTTCAAGCCCCGCATGGAGGCCATCAAGACGCGCATCCGTCCCAGGCTCGAAGCGATGGGCCGTGACCTCGTGCCCGACGTCGCACGCATCGCGGGCGGCGAGGCCTTCGCCCACGTCGCCAGGCACATGCGGCTCACCGTCAACCCGCCGGACGACACGTGGGTCGCCTTCGCGCTCGACGAGCGCGGCTACAAGCAGCACTGCCACTTCAAGGTGGCGGTCTCGCGCGGCGGCGTGCGCTTCCTCTTCGAGGCGGGCCCCGAGCACGCGCGCAAGAAGCGCTGGGCGGCGGCATGGAAGCGTCAGGGGCCCAAGCTCGCGCCCGTCTTGCGGCGCGCCAAGGGCCTCGCCTGGTTCAAGAACGAGCACGACGAGGCGCCGGCCGCCGTCCTGGCCGACCTGCCCGCCGAGCACGTCGCGCGGATGGGCGACCTGCTCATGCGTACCCGCGACGGCCAGGTGGTGCTGAGGCGCGCCGTGACGGCCCAGGAAGCCGCGCGCTGGAAGCCCCGCGACTACGTCCGCGCCGCCCGCGAAACGTTTCAACTGCTGGCGCCGCTATACCGGCTCAAGTGAGGCCTTGCACGACTCCGGGTGGCCGGTCGACATGAGCGGCCCGGCCGCGAGACGAGGGCGAGGTGGAAATGGCGAAGCCAGCCGGCCCGGCAGATGACTGAGGCGGTCATTTTTGACATGGACGGCGTCCTGGTCGACTCGGGCGTCTATCACCGAGCCGCGTGGCGGGCGCTCCTCGCCGAGCTCGGCGAGGAGCCGGCGCACCCGGAGTACTGGCGCCTCACGATCGGGCGCCCGAGCGAGGAGGCGGTGCCGCTCCTCCTCGGCCGTCGCGTCTCCGAGCACGAGGCCCGGCGGCTCGCACGGCGCAAGCGCGACCTCTACACCGATCTTTCCCGCAGCGGTGTGGTCCCGGTGCCCGGCGTGCGGGACTTCGTCATGGCGCTCTCGCGGCTCGGCATCCGCCGCGCGGTGGGCACCTCGGCCTCGCGCTTCGACCTGGATCGCCTGCTCGTGACGGTCGGGCTCCGCCGCCACTTCGACGTCATCGTGACGGCGGACGACGTGACGCTGGGAAAGCCCGATCCCGAGGTCTACGAGCTGGCGGCCGCGCGGCTCGACGTCCCGGCGGACGCCTGCATCGTCTTCGAGGATTCGCTGGTCGGCGTCGAGGCCGCGCGCCGCGCGGGCATGCGCGCGGTCGGCGTTACTACCGCCCACACCGAAGCGGAGCTTCGCGAGGCCGGAGCCGAGCGCGCGATCTCGGACTTCGAGGGACTCGAGTGGACGGACCTCGCAGCCGGGTAAGCGCGGCCGCATTCTGGGACGGGCTCTACGCCGAACGACAGGACGGCTGGGAGCTCGGCGAACCGGCTCCCGCGCTGCAGGCCTATCTCGCCTCCGGCCGCTCGTTCGCGCCCGGTGCCCGCATCGCCGTCCCCGGCTGCGGGCGGGGCCATGACGCGAGGCTGCTCGCGAGGCACCGCTTTGCCGTCACTGGCTTCGATTTCGCCGAGGCCGCCGTGACTGACGCCAGGCTGACGGCTTCGCGCGAGCGGCTCGCGGCCGCCTTCGAGCGGCGCGACGTCTTTACGCTGGCGACGGACTACGCTGGGGCCTTCGACGTGGTCTGGGAGTACACCTGCTTCTGCGCCATCGATCCCGACCGCCGGACCGAGTACGCCCGCGCGCTTCACGACATCCTCAAGCCGGGGGGCACGCTCCTCGCCTGCTTCTACCCCTTGAAGGACGGCACGGACGGCCCGCCCTTCCCGGTCTCCCGCGAGGGTATCGAGGCCGCTCTCGAGCCCTACTTCGTGATCGTCGAGGCCGGGCCGCCGCCTGCTTCGCCCGAGCGCCGCCGCGGCCTCGAGTGGCTCGTCCGGGCCGAGCTGCGCCCTGGTTGATTGACCCCGCCTGACATGCTAGGGTTGGGCACTTTTTTCGGGACGGCCTCGAAGCGCCCGCTCGCACGTTCAGAGCCAAAGGAGGCACGCGCATGAAAGTGTTCCGCATCGTCCTCGTCCTGCTGCTGATCGCCGGTGTCGGCGGCTGGGTGGCATCGCGCGACATGGCCGACGCCCAGGCGCAGACCATCAAGATCGGCCTACTCTACGACCACACGGGCCCCTTTGCCGCCGGAGGATCGCTCAACTGCTGGCGCGGCGCGAAGATGATGATCGACTTGATCAATGAGCGGGGCGGCGTGGCCGGCAAGTACAAGATCGTGCAGGTGGACGGTGACGGCCAGTCGAAGGCCGACGTCGCCATCAACGAGGCCGAGCGCCTGCTGAACGTCGAGAAGGTGGACATCCTGGCCGGCATTTTCTCGAGCGCGCATGCCGTCCCCATCGCGGAGCGCGTGGACAAGCAGAAGAAGTTCCTCTGGATCACCACGGCCATCTCATCGAAGGTCTTCGACGGCCGGAACCTCCAGTACACCTTCCGCCCGCAGCCCACTGGCGACCAGTTCGGCGCCCTTTCCGTCCAGTACATCAACGACTACTCGCAGGAGAAGTTCAAGAAGCCGGCCAAGGAGCTGCGGCTGGCCATCATTCACGAGGACGGAGCCTACGGCGCCGACGTGGCGCTCGGCAGTGAGCTCAAGGCCAAGGAGCTGGGGCTCAATGTGGTCCTCAAGGAAGGCTACTCCATCAGCGCGCCCGATCTCTCCGCGCTGGTGACCAAGCTTCGCTCGGTCCGGCCCGACGTGCTCTTCCACACCGGCTACAACCCCGACATTGCGCTCTTCCTCCGCCAGGCCACGGAGCAGGGTCTCCGCCTGCGGGCCTACATCGGCCACGGCGCCGGTCACAGCCAGATCGACAAGCTGAAGGAGGCCTACGGGGCGAAGGAGATCGAGGGCTTCCACACGGTCGACCCCATCCCCTCCCAGCTTATCGATCCCAAGAAGCTCAAGCCGGGCGTGGGCGACCTGACGGCCGAGATGGTGAAGCGGTACAAGGCGCTGTACGACAAGGACGTGGCCGACCGCGCCATCGCGCCGCACGTCTCCATGGGCTTCAACAACATGTGGATCCTGCTCAACGACGTGGTGCCCCGCGCGATCACCAAGTACGGCGGCTTCGGCCCGGAAGCGCTCGCCAAGGCGGCACGGGACACGGACATCCCGGAGGGCGGCACGATGCAGGGCTACGGGGTAAAGTTCAATCCGCCGGGCAATCGCTTCGCGGGACAGAACCTGCGCGCCTTCCCGGCGGTGTTCGAGATCATCGAGAGCAAGTTCGAGCTGGTGTTCCCGAAGACCGTGGCGACCGCTCAGCCCCTCCTTCCGCTGCCGGCGTCCTCGCCGCTTGCGGTTCGTTGATCTAGGCCCCATCGCGAGCCGGGAGGTGTTCGTCCGCCTCCCGGCTCGCTCCCTATCCGCCTGGTGCTAACCGTCACCCGAGTAACGAAGCGCTTCGGAGGGTTCACCGCGCTCAACCAGGTGTCCTTCGAGGTGCGCGAGGGCGAGATCCTCGGGCTGATCGGCCCCAACGGCTCCGGCAAGACCACGCTGTTCAACTGCGTCTCGGGCGCCCTGCCGCCGACGGCGGGCTCGATCAAATTCCGTGGTGACGAGGTCGGCGGCCTCACCCCCGACAGGATCTGCCACCGAGGCATCGCGCGGACCTTCCAGATCCCGCGGCCATTCCGCAAGCTCTCCATCCTCGACAACGTGGCCGTCGCCGCCCACTACGGCGCCAAAGCGCCGAACACCGAGGCGCAGGCCCGCCAGCGCGCGCGGGAGATGCTCGAGCTGGTGGGCCTGCCCACCGACCCCGAGGCCGCCACCACGCTGCTCGGCGCCGGTGGGCTGAAGAAGCTCGAGCTGGCGCGCGCCCTCGCCACGGGCCCGACACTGCTCCTGGCCGACGAGAGCCTGGGCGGGCTCGACCCGTCGGAGATCCACGATGCCGCCGAGATGCTCAAGCGCATCCGGCGCGACCTCGGGATCACCATCGTCTGGGTCGAGCACATCATGGGCACCCTGATGCGCGTGGTTGACCGCATCGTGGTGCTCGACCACGGCGAGAAGATCGCCGAGGGACTGCCCCTCGACATCGCCGAGCACCCGCAGGTGATCGAGGCGTATCTCGGCGAAAAGGTCCTGCTAGCGTGAGCATGCTCGAGCTCTCCGGCGTGACAGCGAGCTACGGCCACTTCACAGCGCTCTGGGACGTGAGCCTGCGCGTGGCCGAAGGCGAGGCGGTGGCCGTCGTCGGGCCCAACGGGGCGGGCAAGACCACGCTCCTTCGAGTCATGTCGGGCCTTATCGGGCCGCGAGCGGGCCGCATCGTCTTCGAGGGCGCCGATCTCGCGGGCCATCCGGCCTATGACATCGTGGCCCACGGCATCGCGCACGTGCCCGAGGGACGCCGCCTCTTCCCCGGCCTGACCGTGGCCGACAACCTCAAGATGGGCGCCTTCCGGCCCTCGGCTCGGGCCCGGTTTCGCGAGAGCCTGGAGCGCGTGTACACCCTCTTCCCGGTGCTCGCCGAGCGCCAGGGGCAGCGGGCCGGCAGCATGTCGGGCGGCGAGCAGCAGATGCTCGCCATCGGACGGGCGCTCATGTCGCAGCCGAAGATCATCCTCCTTGACGAGCCCTCGCTGGGCCTCGCCCCCGTGATGGTGCTCCGTGTCTTCGACCTGATCCGGCGCGTGCGCGAGGAGGGCTACACCATCCTCGTCGTCGAGCAGAACGTGCGCCAGGTGCTCAAGCTGGTCGACCGCGCGTACCTGCTGGAGGTCGGGCGGATCAAGATGGAAGGCCGGGCCGCGGAGCTCGCCGAGCAAGACTTCGTCCGAAAGGCCTACCTGGGCGTGTAGCCAACCATGGATCCAATCTTCCTCGTCGAAGCGGCGATCAACGGCATCCTGCTTGGGGGCGTCCTCGCGCTGCTCGCCTTGGGCCTCAACCTGATCTTCGGCGTCCTCGACATCGTATGGATCGCCTACGTCGACCTGGTCATGCTGTGCATGTACGCCATCTATTTCTTCAACGTCGCGTTCGGCTGGCCCATCTGGGCGGCGGGCCTCGTCTCGCTCGCCGCCGGAACGCTCCTCGGCGTGGCCGTGCACCTCCTGATCATTTCGCCCATCCTGACCAGCGCCCCCATCAACCAGCTCCTCGCGACGGGCGGGCTCCTGTTCTTCCTCCAGTCGGCCGCCACCTTCCTCTGGACCACGGATCACAAAACCGTGCGCCTGAGCCTGCCGAGCTACGAGATCGCGGGGATCTTCCTGCCCGCCACGCGGATCATCCCCTTCGCCATCTCCATCCTCGCCGTGATCGCGCTCTACCTCTTTTTGACCCGCACCTACATCGGCACTGCGATCCGCGCGGTGTCACAGGACCGCGATGCCATGTCGCTGATGGGCGCCAGCCCCCAGCGCATCTACATCGTCACCTCCGCCGTGGGCGGGCTCATGGCGGGACTGGCCGGCGCGCTGCTCATCTTCCAGTACTCGGTGCACCCCTACTTCGGCGGGCAGTTCGGGCCGCTCACCTTCATGATCTGCGTGCTGGGCGGCCTGGGGAACATGGTCGGCGCCTTCATCGCCTCGTTCATCATGAGCGAGATCATCGCGATTGGCGGCGTGGTCATCTCGACCGAGATGGGGTATGTCATCGCCTTCGTCATTTTCATCGTGATGATGTTCGTCCGACCGGGCGGCATCATGGCCAGGCGCGAATGAGCCGCGGCCGCTTCGCTGCGGGCGTGGTGCTGGCGGTCCTGCTCGTGGCCCCGTTCGTCCCCATGGTCGGCGCGCAGCAGTACGTGCTCCACGTGGCCATCCAGATCTTCATCTGGTCCTTCATTGGCCAGGCCTGGTCCTTGATGGGCCGCTTCGGCCTGGTCTCGCTCGGCCACGGCGCGTTTCTCGGCGTGGGCGCCTACACAACCACGCTCCTCTGGAACTTCTTCTCGCTCACCCCGTGGATCGGCGGCTTGCTCGCGGTCGCCGCGGCCGTCGTGCTTGCCGTCGTGCTCGGCATCCCGTGCTTCCGCTTCCGTGTCATCGGCCACTACTTCGCGCTGGTCACGCTGGCAGTGGGTGAGGTCATCCGCCTTCTCATCATCGCCGAGCGCGACTGGACGGGCGGTTCGCTCGGCGCGAGCCTCAAGACCGCGGGCACGGCGTCCGGACTGTGGACGCTCCAGTTCGCCGACAAGCGCGTGTTCTACTACGCCTCGCTGGGCATGTTTCTGGCCGGCCTCTGGATCTGGGACCGTGTGGACCGGAGCATGGCGCGCTCCGCGCTCGAGGCCATCGGCGAGGACGAGACGGCGGC
>Ga0335084_10000980_pt1 | contig 25806 bp, 20 predicted proteins | sample Lox_Sample_44_FD_206721 | JGI IMG/M metagenome (GOLD analysis project Ga0335084, IMG submission 206721) | Soil microbial communities from Loxahatchee National Wildlife Refuge, Florida, United States - Lox_Sample_4.4 | ecosystem: Environmental > Terrestrial > Soil > Wetlands | place: USA... | reverse complement strand
GCCGCCACGCGCATCGCTGCGCGCGCGGGCCACGGCAATTCGTCTCCTCCGAGGTTGCTCGCGTTCTCGGCGTGTCGCGCCTCGTCGCGCTTCATCGCCTCGACGACGCGCCGCGAGGCGAGATCGCCCGCGGGCAAGCGCTCGAGGTGGCTTTGGAGATGTGCTTCGACCTGACGTTCGGTTTCCGCCATGAAACCGAGGCTCGCGCGATCGCCAAGACGTGCCGCGAACAATCCGATCGCGAACGAGCCCGCATGCCAGAGCGGATTGAGCAGGCTTCTGCGTCCACCCAATTGCTCGATGCGCCGCTGCGTCCATGCAAGATGATCGCGTTCCTCGCTCGCTGCCGCGATGAACATCGCGCGCAACCGGTCATCGCTCGTGCCGATCGCTTGGGCCTCGTAGAGCGCCTGCGCGCAGACCTCGCCGACATGATTGACGCGCATCAACGCAGCCGATTCAGCGCGTTCAGCAGCATTCAGCGATGCATCTGCGCTGCGCTCCTCAGGTGCAGCGGGATGTTCACGCTCTGCGTGTGGCGTGCCGTACATCACCGCAAGCGCGCGATTTGCACTGCCCAGCAGAAGATCGAAGATCGAATGCTCTCGCATCAAGAGATCCCACACCAATGGGATGCGCTCTAAGGCCTGTTGCGCCCAAGAGACAAGGATTCCTCCTCAGAGAGAGAAAAGCATGCCAGATCTTTGCTCCTGTCATGTGATTTTGTTCAAAATACCCCGGACTTCCTGAGGCTGGCTTTGGGGGTTCTGGCGGGACGCGCAGGTAGCGCCAGGAATCAACAACCTTTCGTGGAGATACGCAATGAAAAAATCGCTTCTCGCACTGGCGGTTGCGGGCGCGTTCTCGGGTGCGGCATTCGCGCAGTCGAGCGTGACGCTGTTCGGTGTCGTAGACACCGGAATCAGCTATTACAGTGGCGACGGCAATGGCCACATCTGGGCCCTGAGCAATAGCGGCCTCAACTCGTCGCGTATCGGCGTTCGCGGCACGGAAGATCTGGGCGGTGGCCTGAAGGCCAACTTCTGGTTCGAAGCCGGCGTCAACACCGACAACGGCACCGGCGCGGCGACGAGCACGAACAACCAGCTCAATGGCACGAACCCGGTCACGACGACAACAACAACGACAAACTACGCCGCCGGTGTCACGCAACCGAACGGCGTGGTCTGCGCGCCGGTTGCGCCCGCCACGACGTGCTCGTTTGCGAGCACGAGCACGAGCACCGCGACTTCGGGCGGGAGCCAGGGCCTAACGTTCAACCGCCGTATGTTCGTCGGCCTTTCCGGAAATTCATGGGGTGAGTTACGTCTGGGACGTGACTACACGCCGCTGTTCTGGCAGATCACCAACAACGATCCGTTCGGCACGAACGGCGTCGGCGACACCAAGATCTACGGCTTGACCGGCCTCACCGGCGCAGGCTTCGTTCAAACCCTGGTGCGCACGTCGAACGCGATCGAGTACCTGAGCCCTTCGGGATGGGGCGGCGTCTACCTGCACGGCATGTACGCGTTCGGCGAGAACCCCTCGAACTCGGCCAACCCCACCGACGGCAAGACGATCGGCGGACGTATCGGCTGGGCCGGCGGACCGGTCGACATCTCGACGGCGTACAACAAGGTGTATCTCGTGTCTTCGCCGACTCAGGGAAGCTTCACGGGCATCGCGGTTTCGGCCACGCTGACCTTTGGCACCTTCAAGCCGAGTTTCCAGTACGTGCGTAACGTGATCGATCTGAACCCGGGTCCCGATCCGCAGACCGACAACTGGGAGGCGGGTTTCGTGTGGACGTTCGGCGCTACCGACCTCCGCGCGTCGTACAACCTCTACAACGTCAAGAACTCGAACAACGACGGCCAGCAGTTCGCAATCGGCCCGGTCTACAACCTCTCGCGCCGCACTGCCCTCTACGCGACGTACGCAATGATGGACAACAAGGGCAGCGGCACGCTGTTCGTGACCGGCTCACGTCCGACGATCGAGCCCGGCGGCAAGACGTTTGGGGTCGACGTGGGTATTCGTCACGCGTTCTAAACACGCACGCGGCTTGTCCGCGCCTGCATGGAAAAGGGGGCCTCGGCCCCCTTTTCTATTTCTCCGTCATTCGATCCAGGTCTTGGCGCGCTCGACAGCGCGTTTCCAGTGCGCGAGGAGCGCATCGCGCGTGGCTGCCGCGATCGTCGGCTCGAAACGCCGCTCGACCCGCCACAGCGAGGCGATCTCGTCGGTCCCCGACCAGAAGCCAACCGCGAGCCCGGCAAGATATGCCGCGCCGAGTGCCGTCGTTTCCGTCACGGCAGGACGCACGACCGGAACACCGACGAGATCGGCCTGGATTTGCATCAGCAGGTCGTTGCGAGCGGCGCCACCGTCGACCCGCAACTCCGTGAGGGGACTGGCTGCATCGCGCTGCATCGCAGACAAGACCTCCGCCGACTGGAACGCGATCGACTCGAGTGCCGCGCGCGCGACGTGCGCGCGCGTCGTTCCACGTGTCATTCCGATCATCAGCCCGCGCGCGGCCGGATCCCAATGCGGGCTGCCGAGACCCGCAAACGCCGGCACGAGATACACGCCGCCGTTGTCGGGAACCTGCGCGGCAAGGGTCTCGACCTCCGCCGAGCTGGCGAAGAAGCCAAGGCCATCGCGCAGCCATTGCACGACCGCGCCGCCGACGAACACGCTTCCTTCGAGGCAGAACGTATCGGCGCCCTTGTTGCCGAGACGCCAGCCGACCGTGCACAGCAGCCGATTGCGCGACCTGCGCGGCGCGTGCCCGGAGTTCATCAGCATGAAACAACCGGTGCCATATGTGTTCTTCGCCATCCCCGGCGCGAAGCACGCCTGGCCGAACGTCGCCGCCTGCTGATCGCCGGCGACGCCCGCGATCTTCACCGGGGCGCCGAGAATTTCGGGCGCACTCGTTGCGATGACTTCGCTCGAAGGCACCAGGCGCGGCAGCAGCGCGCGCGGAACCTTCAGCAATTGCAGCAGCTCGTCGTCCCAATCGAGCGTGTGCAGGTTCAAAAGCAGCGTGCGCGAAGCATTGCTCAAGTCGGTCGCATGCACGCGTCCGCCGGTGAGCTGCCAGACCAACCACGTATCGATCGTGCCGAAGGCGAGCTCGCCGCGCTCGGCGCGCGCGCGTGCCCCCGGCACGTTGTCGAGCAGCCACGCGATCTTGGTGCCGGAGAAATATGGATCGAGAAGCAGCCCGGTCTTTTCAATGACCCGCTCCTCGATACCGGACGCGCGCAAGGCCGCGCACGCTTCGGCCGTGCGCCGGTCCTGCCATACGATCGCGTTCGCAATCGGGCGACCCGTCGCGCGCTCCCAGATCAGCGTGGTCTCGCGCTGATTCGTGATGCCAAGCGCGACCAGATCAGTCGCAGCGCAGTGGCCATCGTGCAGCGCGCGCTGCACGCAAGCGAGTTGTGAACTCCAGATTTCGTTCGCATCGTGCTCGACCCAGCCTGGACGGGGAAAGATCTGCCGGAACTCCTGCTGCGCGGTCGCCACCGCCGTCGCATCGCGATCGAACAGAATGGCGCGCGAGCTCGTCGTTCCCTGATCCAACGCGAGCACATAGCGGCTCATGGCGTCTCCTCTCATGGTCGAACCACTATAGACGGAGCCCAACCGGCTAGGCAGACTCGTCTTCCCGAACGCTTGCGCAGCGGCGCGCACGTTTCGATGAGGAGATCCGATGAATCGCAGCTTCGTCCCGCTCCTGTTTTCTGCGCTGGCATTGTTGGCCGGATCGGTGGGCGCCCAGACTTATCCATCGCACGCGGTGCGGCTCATCGTTCCCTTCCCCGCGGCAGGCACGACCGACATCATCGCGCGCCTGATCGGTACGGAACTGCAGCGAATGTGGGGTCAGCCGGTCGTGGTGGAGAACCGCGCGGGCGCAGGCGGCGTCATCGGCACGGACGTCGCGGCCAAGTCGGCGAACGACGGCTACACGCTTCTGATGGGGACCGTGGGCACGCTCGCCATCAACCTTCCGCTCTACGCGCAGAACAACAACAAGCTGCCATACCACCCGCTCAACGATTTCGTCGCGATCACCAACGTGGCGGCGGTGCCCAACGTGATGGTGGTGCCTGCGTCACTGCCCGCAAACAACGTCAAGGAGTTCATCGAGTTGGCACGCTCGCGCCCCGGCGGGCTGAACATGGCATCGAGCGGCAACGGCACGTCGATTCACCTGACCGGAGAACTGTTCAAGAGTCTCACGAAGACCTACATGGTCCATCTGCCGTATCGCGGCTCCGCGCCCGCGTTGCAGGACATGCTGGGCGGCAGTATCCAGGTGATGTTCGACAACCTGACCTCGTCGTTGCCGCACATTCGCAGTGGCAAGTTGAAGGCGCTGGCCGTGACCTCCACCGTGCGCTCGCCGGCGCTGCCCGACGTACCGACGATGGAAGAAGCTGCCGGGCTGAAGGGATTCGACGCCACCGCGTGGTTCGGCCTGGTCGCGCCGGCGGGCACGCCGCGCGAGATCATCAACAAGATCCGCAACGACGTGGCGAAGGTGCTGGAGAGCGGAGAGATGCGCGAAAAGTTCGCCATGCAAGGAGCCCTGCCCGTCGGTGACACACCCGAGCAATTCACGGCCTACATCCGCGCCGAGGTCGACAAGTGGACGCAGGTTGTGAAGTTCTCGGGGGCGAAGATCGATTGAGCCCCGAGTTGGACGCGTCCATCGCATCGAACGCCGCGTTTCGCGAACGCATCTTCGGCGCGGTGCTGCCGTCGCTCGAGGCGGACGAGAGGGTGCGCGCGTGCTTTGAGGGCGGCTCGGTCGCGATGGGACGCGCCGACGAGTTCTCGGACATCGACCTGTACGTCGTGGCCGAGCCTGCTGTGCACGAAGCGATCCTCGATGAGTTCGAACGAGCGCTGGCGAACGCCGCGCCGCTGGCGCACACCTGGAAGGTCGATCCGCCTGCTTTCCCCGGAGTCGCGCAGCGCATCTACCTGCTGCGCGACGCGCCGCGCTTCTTCGCCGTCGACTGTGCCGTTCTCACTGCCGCTGCCGCGGAGCAGTTCCTGGAGCGAGAACGCCACGGCGAACCGCGCGTGCTGTTCGATCGGGACGGTACGATCGGCGCGCCGCCGCTGGACCGCGCGCGACACGCGGCACGCCTGCATGCGCGACTGGCCCAGATCCGCGCATCGTGGCCGGTGTATCGCACCATCGTCGAAAAGGAACTGGCGCGCGGCCACGCGCTCGACGCGATCGGTTTCTACTTCGTTGGCCTGCTGCGTCCGCTGCTCGAGCTGGTCGGCATGCGTTATCGCCCCGAGCGGTTCGACTACGGCTGGCGCTATCTGCACGTGGATCTGCCCGCAAAGCTGCAGCGAACGCTCCAGGACTTCGCTTACGTCGACAGCCCGGCGGCGCTCGGCGCGCATCTCCCGGAGATCGACCGGCTTGCCGCGTCGCTATTCGCCGAACTGCCGGGACAGGAATGAATGCCGTCGCGACGACCCAAAGCGATCGCGACCGGCTGCTGTTCGCACTGCTGCTCGTCAATATCGCGGCGCTCGTGATCTCGGGTTGGCGTCCATACGATCGGTTGACCTGGTTGCTCGAGGTGATGCCGACTCTGGTCGCACTGCCGTTGCTGGTGGCCACGCGCCGCACGTATCCGCTCACCACCCTGCTCTACGTTCTCATCACCTTGCACGCGCTCGTGCTCGCCGGCGGTGGCGCATACACCTATGCCCGCGTTCCGCTCGGCTTCTGGGCGCAGGAGGCGTTCGGACTCGCCCGCAATCCATATGACAAGCTCGGCCACCTCATGCAGGGTTTCGTTCCCGCACTGATTGCGCGAGAAATCCTCATACGCGGCGATCACGTGCGCGGGCGCCGGATGCTCGCGTTCGTCTGCATCTGCATTCCCCTCGCGATCAGCGCCTTGTACGAGCTGATCGAATGGTGGAGTGCACTCGCACTCGGACAGGGCGCAGACGAGTTCCTGGGGACGCAGGGCGATCCGTGGGACACGCAATCCGACATGTTCTGCGCACTGATGGGCGCCGCTGCTGCACTGCTCCTGCTGTCATCGGCGCACGACCGCGCGCTCGCGCGCATGGGCAGCTTGCCCACCCGCACGTCCGCCGAATAGGCGACGACCGGCGGACGTTTTCTCCAGACGGCGGACTGCTGTCATCGGCTTAACTTCTCATGCGTTTGGTCGATAGACGGAGTAGGGACACCGAGGCAGCTGGGGCCGACCATGCAGATGCGCGTGCGGGAGCAAGGCGATGAAGTCCACATCGAACTGACCGGTGTCGCCGGCCGCCAGCAGCGTGTCTTGCAAGCCCTGAACGAATGCCAGCGCAGCGCCTGTGGCTGCGCCGACGACGCACCGCCGTTCACCCGCGCCGAGATCAACGTGCGCGCCGGTGCGAACGACATGCGCATCCGCCTGAAGAGCAGCAACGGACTCCGCTTCGAGGCGGCGGCGATCTACCGTTGCCTGCGTCACGCACTCATAGAGCGTCCCGAGACACCAGGCACGACGGTCGTCGCCGCCTGAACAGCCGGAACGCGAACGACGTCAGGGCGCCACGCACGGAATCAGCTCGACGGTCGTGCAGACCGCCGCGTGATCGGAGTTGATGCGTCCGAGATCGGGACCTGCGACGAGACCCTGCGCATGCGCCTGCCGTTCCGCGAGGTGATCGTTGTAGATCTCGACAGCCACGACACGCGCGAGTTGCGGGTGGCTGCCCGCGACGAACGCCTCCGACACGAACATGTGATCGATGCGTTCCGGTTCGCCGCCGTTCAGGATGGTGAACGCGACGTCGCGTGAGCGCGTCGGCGTCGCGTGCGGCGCCACGTCGAGCGCGTCGAAGAGCATGTGCTCGCGTGGCGGCCGGCTCTCTTCCTTCCACGATGTGTCCGCCACCATCTGCGTCGTCACGGCGTTCGGCGCGTCGTTGAAGTCGCCTCCCACCAGCAGCAGCGATCCCTTCGGCGTCAGGTCGATGACGAGGCGGCGCAGCGCGGCGGCCTCGGCGGCGCGCATCACCAGGGAGCGCAATTGCGCGCGCGCTTCCACCGCCTGGTCATCGACCAATTCACCGGCGACGAACTCCGGCCGGCGCGACTTCAGGTGCACGTTCAGCAACGCGAGCGTTGCTCCATTCGGACCCCAGGGCATCGTTGCCAGCAGCAGCGGCCGCGAGTAGCGCGCATAGTCGCCGCGCTCGGGCACGACGACGGCGCAACCCGGCGGGAAGTCGGCGAGGGTCTCGATGCGCGGCTGCCACGGCGTGCGCCAGATCAAACCGAGGCGCGGCTTGCCGTTCTGGTCGTCCGCCAGCGGCACCGCGACGCCATGCGCGTGCGGGCCGCTCGAACACTGGCTCACCGCATCGCGCAGGGCCCTCTCATGGAAGATCTCCTGCACGAGCACGAAATCGGCCGCGATGCGATCGAGCAATGCAGCGAGCCATTGGGTCTTGGCGATGTACTCGTCGGGCTTGTACGGATCGACGCCGGAATAGAAACGGCGGCCGTGAAGCGCCATGTTCAGGCAGTTCACCGTCGCGATGCGCAGGCGGGGCGGCAGTTGCATCGTGCACGCTCGATGCGGCGACGATAGCGGCGCACGACGCAGACGGTCAACGCCGGCGCGCGTTCAGCGCAGCCGATAGGTGAACTGGAGGTAGATGAGTCCCGGGAACTGCAGATCCTTGCCGAAGTTGCCCCCGGGCAGGATGGTGAGGTTGCCACCGATGCGGCTCGGCCGGTGCTCGAACGAAAGCAGCGGCATGATGACCGGGATCAGTTTCAATGGCGCTTCGCCGCGTTCGTCGTCGAAGCGCGTGGTCCGATAGAGCAGCATCGGCGCCGCGGAAACGTCGACCTCCACATTGCCTTCGAGCAGGCGCGCTCCGACGGCGACGCCGGCATAGAGCCCCTGGTTGTCGAAGCTGTCGCGCATGAAGCCGGCGGTGTAGCGCACGACCAACGTCTCCTCGCGCCTCGTGTACTGCACGCCGAGTCCGTCGTGAAAGTCGGTCCACTCCCGGCCTTGCTGCTTCGGCGGGCTGAAGTGATGGGAGAACCCGGGCAGCTGCAGCTCGATCGAGTCTTCAGTCGCGACGGCATCCGCGGCAAGCAGGCCAAGCGCAAGAGCCAGCATGAAGCGCAGCAGGACGACCATCGGCGTGTCTCGTTCGCGGCGCGCACGACAGCGCGCGCATCGAGACCAACCTTATTGGTGTTGGCGCTGTGGCGACTCGACAAAAAGTGATCGCGCTTGACGGGTGATCGACGTTTGTACGCATCACGCCGACAAACGTGGCGCGCAAGTGCGGAACTCCACGCCATTCCCGGCTTAAAGGTTTCCGGAGCGTGGTCGAAAGCGACACCGCACGGCGCGCAACGCGGCGCGCGGGTTCAGTCCGTGCTGTCGTCCGCGCTGCTGTCTTCGTCCTCGAAGCGAGGCTTTCGCGTGAATCCGCGCGCCTCGGGCGTACCTTGATAGCCGCCCGGCGCCCTGTCGCGGCGCGGTGCCGGGGGGCCCTGCACGACCTGCATGAGCTGCAGCACGAGGCGCAACGCGCGATTCACCGACGCATCCCCGCGAAACACGCGCGCGACATCGGGGTCGAGCGTGACCGTGAAACCACGCCCTGTACGCGGGGAAAAATCGCCTCGATCAGGACGCGGCCGCTGGACGCGCTCACCGCGGGTGAAGCGGTTCTCGCCAGAGTCGCGCGCAAACCCGCCCGGCCGGCGTGCAGGCTGGTACGGATCGGACGCATCGCTGCGGCCGCGTGGCGGACGGGCTGGCGCCCCGGAACGGCGCATCCCAGGTTCGTCGAACGTGCGCGGCGGTTTGCGCGGGCCGCCCCGATTCGCGGGTGCGCCCGGCTTGCCGCGCGGTTTGTTGCTTCGATCGCTTTTCATGCCCATGCGTCACGCCGCTTTCTTGTCGCGCAGTTCCCGCCGCAATATCTTGCCCACGTTGGTCTTGGGCAGGTCGGTCCTGAACTCGATGTACTTCGGCTTCTTGTATCCGGTCAGCTGCTCCTTGCAGTAGTCCATCAAATCGCGCTCGGTGAGCGCCGGATCCTTCTTCACCACGAACAGTTTCACCGCTTCGCCCGAATGTTCGTCGGGCACGCCGACTGCCGCGACTTCGAGCACGCCCGGGTGCATCGCCACCACACCTTCGACCTCGTTCGGATACACGTTGAAGCCCGACACGAGGATCATGTCCTTCTTGCGGTCGACGATCTTGGTGTAGCCGCGTTCGTCCATCACGCCGATGTCGCCCGTGCGGAAGAAGTTGTCCGGCGTCATGACTTTTGCGGTCTCATCCGGCCGCTTCCAGTACCCGGCCATCACCTGCGGTCCGCGCAGTGCGATTTCTCCTGTCGCACCGACCGGGAGGTGCGTGCCGGCGTCGTCGAGGATCGCCACGTCGGTCGATGGCAGCGGCAGACCGATCGTGCCGGTGAACGCCGTCGTGTCGGTGGGATTGCACGTGGCCGACGGCGACGTCTCGGACAGTCCGTAGCCTTCGCAGATCGGGCAGTTGGTGAGCTTCAACCACTTCTGCGCCACCGCTTCCTGCACCGCCATGCCGCCGCCGAGAGAAATCAAGAGACCCCTGAAATCGAGCTTGCGAAAGTCCTCGTTGTTGAGCAGTGCATTGAACAGCGTGTTGACTGCGGGAAACGTCGTGATCTTGTGCCGCTGCAACTCCTTGACGAACGCCGGAATGTCGCGCGGATTCGGAATCAGCACGAGCTTCGCACCCAGGCGCATGCCAAGAAGTGCGCACGCGGTGAGGGCGAAGATGTGATAGAGCGGCAACGCAACGACCGTGGTCGGCTGTTCACTCCCAGCCCGCTTCCTCATCGCCGGCTGATTCCACGCTTCCGACTGCAGTACGTTGGCGATCACGTTCCGGTGCAGCAGCGTCGCGCCCTTCGAGACACCAGTCGTCCCGCCCGTGTACTGCAGGAATGCAACATCGTCGTGCGTCAGGTCCGCCGCCTTCATCTGCAGCCGCGACCCCTCTTCCAGCACCTCGGCGAACCGGCGCGCGTTGGGCAGCGTGAACGCGGGCACCATCTTCTTCACGTTGCGGACGACGAAATTGACGATCAGGCCCTTTGCGAATCCGAGCAGATCGCCCATCGAGCAGACCACGATCGTCTTGGTCGGCACCCTTTCGAGCACCTGCTGCAGCGTGGTCGCGAAATTTTCGAGGATGAAGATCGCTTCCGAACCGGAGTCCTTCAGCTGATGTTCGAGCTCGCGCGGCGTGTAGAGCGGATTGACGTTGACGACGGCGGCGCCCGCGCGGAGAACACCGGCCAGCACGACGGGGTACTGGAGGATGTTCGGCATCATGATCGCGACGCGCTTGCCCTTGCCGATACCGCGCGCACCCAGCCAGGCAGCAAGCGCCGCGGAGCGCACATCCAGTTCGCGGTACGTCATGTCGACGCCCATGCAGGAAAACGCCACGCTGGAGGCGTACTTGCGGAACGACTCTTCCAGCAGCTGCACCAGCGAGCGGTACTGGTGGTAATCGACATCGGGAGGAACGCTCGCCGGGTAGCTGCGCAGCCAGAATCGCTCGACGACGCCCCCAAACGTGCTCATGCCTGTCTCCTCGCCGTTGTTTTGTTTCTCGATTCGCGCGACCGTTGGCAAGGGTCGCGGGTTTCGATCAATCATAGCCGCGGGCGCGTGCCTGCGTAGCGCGACGTGACCGCCGGACGTTCCCCGTCTTGTCCGTGCACCTTCATTTCGCCGCAAGCGCTTCCTGCAGGTCCTTTGTGCGTTGTTCCTTGCTTTCGTCCGCCAGCTTCTTGACGCGGGCGTAGAAGCGCGGCAGGTCATCGCCTTCGGCGTGCAGCAACGCTTCGAAGTTCGGCACGAGGTCGTTGTAGGCGCCGATGGCACCGAGGTGGGCGTTGTTCAGCGACTGGGCGAAGTAGCGGTCGTAACCGCCCCAGCCGCCCCACCGCTCGTTCTTCACGCGTGCATAGGCGGTTTGCAGGTCGGCGAAGAGCGCGCGCTTGCGCGCGCGCTTTTCGTCGTCGGTGGCATCGCTCGCATAGTTGGCGGCCAGGAGATCGCGATGCTCGCGCAGCAGCGCCAGGAAGTCCGCGCGCCGTCGCTCCTGCTGGGCATACGCCGTGCGCGTCGCGGCATCGCTCTCGGCGGCGAGCCAGCGCTGCACCCCGACCCGCTCCACGGTGGTGGCGAAGCTCTCGTTGAATCCCGTGTCGTCCTTCGCGTAGACGACCTGGTGCGCGAGCTCGTGAAAGATGAGCCGCGCCAGTTCGCCCTCGCCCTGGTTGATGAACGTGTTCAGCAGCGGATCATCGAACCAGCCGAGGGTCGAGTACGCCGGCACCGGCGCGACGTTGACCTCGTAGCCCTCGGTGCGCAGATCCACCCCGAGCTTTTCCGCGTCGGCCCGATCGAAGTACCCGCGGTACCCGGCGCACCCGAACAGCGGGTAGCACCAGGTCTTCAGGCGCAACGAAAGCTCGGGTGCTGCGAAAACATTCCAGACCGCGGCCGGCCGCTTGAGATCGGCATATTCCGTGTAGCTGCGATTGTCGGGGAGGCCGAGCTGCTGCGAGGCGAACGCACGCATCTTCTGCGCGCGCCGCAGGCGTACCTTCAAATCCTCCGAGGTCGTGGGATCGTCGAGCCACACAGGGATCGGCTTGGCCGCCGCAAGCAGTGCGAACTGGCCGTGCACCGCTTGCGCGTAATACCCGACGGTCGAGCAGCTCGCGCAACCCACGACGAGCGCAGCGAGCGCGACGGCCAGGGCCCAGCGCTTCCGCATCGTGCGCAGGGTCGAAAGGGAGCGTTGCGCCGCACTTTGGACCACGGCACCGATTGTGCACGATCGGTACCGTTCGTCCTCGCTAGTTGTGCCGCGGCTCTGCGCAGATGACACGGCGCAACTTGCCGCTTACCGCTTCGCGCTGTGGTGGCTCCGGCGCGACCTCGAGCCGCGTGTTGACCAGCCCGTTGTTGCGCAGGTAGTGCCTCAGGGCCGCGCACGCGCGCGGCCCTGCGCCGGCCGCGTCGCGGCCTAGCCTGAGGACCAGCCGATCTGCGCCACTCTGGATCAGCTGGAAGTCATGCACCTGCGCATCTTCCTCGAGCACGGTTTCGAGCACGAGAGGCAGCAGCGTGACCGAACTGCCGTCGGGCGCCCGGAGCGCAACCGTATCGTCGTGCCGGCCTTCCACGCGCAACGCGGGCAACGGATTGCCGCATGCGCAAGGCGCGGGCAGGACGGTGATCGAATCGCCGAGGTCGTAACGAAGCAACGGCTGGATGCCGTTGGCGAGGTTCGTGAGCAGCACCGTGGCCGACGTTTCACCCGGATCGAGCAAGCGGTAGCTCGCATCGACCGGCTCGAGCACGACCCAATCCGCATTCACATGCAACGCGCCCTGCGCGCATTCCGCGGCGATCGAAAGGAACTCGGACGCGCCGTAGCTGTTGCGCACGCGGCAATCGAACGCGCTGGCCAGGTGCGCACGCGTGGCAGGGCCGAGGCACTCGCCGCCGGTCCAGATCTCGGCCGGTGCGATCTGCAGGCGTCCTGCTCTCTGCTCTACGGCAAGCAGATCGGCAGCGGTCGGATAGGTCGCTAGCAGCGTCGGACGAAATGCGTTGAGCTGCCGTACGAGTTCCACGACCGGCTGCAGCAGCGAGAACACGCGCACGTTCGACGCGAGCCACGGATACGCGCGGCGCAAACGCTCCACCATCGCCGCGCCGGCAAAGTGCCCGCCCGTGGCAGCGACCATCGCGAAGCGCTCGCCCGACAGCAGCCGTGCCGCCATTTCGAACGGCGCCGCGGGGCCGCGAAAACGGAACATTTCGAGCGCGTCGTACAGCGCAAGCGCATCGCGGTCATGCAGGAAGATGCCGGGCGCCCCGGTTGTGCCGGAACTCGTCCAGACCGCGTATCGGCCGCGCAGAAGCCCGCCAACCGGACCATTCGCGATGAAGCGCTCGATCTCTTCACGCGGAAGATCCTCGACGGTCAGGCTGCCCGCAAGATCGTCCATCACCATGCGCTTGGTGACCACGGGCAGGTCCGCCAGCCTTGGCGTCGCGTTGCGCGCAATGTCGCGATATAGGCGCCGATACAGCGGTGCCCGGCTGCGTGCAAGCTCGAACAGCGAGCGCAGCCGCGTCTCCGACCTGTGGATGATCGATGCGGGCGACTGCCATCCGGAAACCCAGACATCGAATGCCGCACCGATCGAGCGCGCCGTCGCGAAGGACTTCGCGGCATCGTTGCGCGCAGGCTTGCCTTCTGCTTCCATCTCCGCCGCGCCTCTCGATCCGCCGCCAATTCGCTATCCAGCCTGCAGTTCGCATTTTCGGCGTCCGGCTGGGCGGGATCGATTCCCCATCGCCGCGATCGCGCTTGAAGGGCGAATCCGAAAGAGGCCCGTCCTTCCCGCCTTTTCGTTGGATTAGGAATTTGCCCTACAACTAAAGTAAGCCCATCTCCTACAACACACTACGCGGGGACACCATGAACCAGGAACTGCAAGCTCGTATCGCACCGATCACCAGCCGTCTCTGGATGCTGGCGCCGAAAGCGGCGCAGGTGCAAGGGGAAACCCGGCAGCAACAGGAGCGCACCACCACCGCCACCCGGCGCCGTCCGGGTCAGCTGATTCGCACCAGCGCCTGATCGCAACCGGCGGGTGCAGGCGAGTGCCGGTCAGGCCGGCACGCGTTCGACCTGCACGAGGCAGTCGTAGAAAGTCGGCCCGCGGCCGATGTCGGTCAGCCGCTGGCTCGTGAGCTCGTTGGCGTTCTTGCCATCGCGAGCGAGCTTCTTCCACCAGATCGACAATCCGACCACGACGCCGGGCCGCGCACGATCGGTGACGCGCACGGCGAGTTCGATCTCGCCCCGGTCGTTGAACACACGCGCGCGCTCACCATCGCCGATCGCGCGCGCTGCCGCGTCGAGCGGATGCATCTCGAGCGAAGGCTCGCCCTCCGTGTCGCGCAGGCTCTTCACGTTGACGAACGACGAGTTGAGGAAATTGCGCGCCGGCGGCGAAATCATTGCCAGCGGATAGCGCCGCGCGAGCTCGAGGTTGCTGGTCGGACCTTCGTACGGCGGCACGTACGAGAGCAGCGGATCGACACCGAGGCGCCCCACCGCGTCCGAGTGAAACTCGCATTTGCCCGAGGGTGTCGGGAAACCGCCCTGCGCGAACGGCGCGTAGCGCGCCGGCAGATCGAGGCGCTGCCAGCCCTTTTCCTTGACGCGATCCCAGTCGTAGTTCGCCGTGGCGCCGCGCTTTGGAAAGGCTTGAGCGGCGATGTCGTCGTCGCTATCGGCGAAGCAGGGCTCGGTGAAGCCCATGTGCGCGGCGAGACGCCGGAAGATCTCGGTGTTCGGCAACGCCTCGCCGAGCGGCTCGATCGCGGCCTGGTTCGCGATCACATAAAGATGACCGTACGCACCATGCACGTCGACATGTTCGAGTTGCGTCGTCGCCGGCAGTACGTAGTCGGCATAGTCGGCCGTATCGGTCTGGAAATGCTCGAGCACGACGGTGAACAGGTCTTCGCGTGCGAAACCCTGCTGCACAATCTGTGAATCCGGCGCCACTGCGACCGGGTTGCTGTTGTAGACGATCAGGGCATCGATCGGCGGCTGCGCCTGCAGCAGCGCATCGCCAATGGTGCTCATGTTGATGGTGCGCGGATTGCGCCCCGCGAGCAGTTCCGGGCGCTGGAGCGCAGCGAGATCCTTCGGAAAGATGCCGCTCGACGAGAGCAGCACGCCGCCAGCCGGATCGCGCCAATGACCGGCCAGCGCGGGAAGCGCAGCGATCGCCCGCACTGCATTGCCGCCGCCGTGCACGCGCTGCATGCCATAGTTCAGCCGGATCGCCGCCGGGCGCAGCTCCCAGTAATCGCGCGCGAGGCCCTCGACCACGGACGCCTCGAGGCCGCAGATCGCGGCGACACGCTGCGGAGCGAACTCGCGCGCCCGCTCGGCCAAGGCCTCGAATCCGATCGTGTAGCGGTCGATGTACTCGCGGTCGAGCCAGCCCTCGCGCATCATGACGTGCATGACACCGAGTGCCAGCGCGCCATCCGTGCCGGGCAACGGCGCGATGTGTTGATGACATTTCTCGGCCGTGAGCGATCGATACGGATCGATCGCAATCAGCTTGGCGCCCTTGCGCTTGGCCTCCTGGGCGAACGACCACTGATGCAGGTTGGAAGCGATCGCGTTCGCGCCCCAGAAGATGATGAGGCGGCTGTCGGCGAAGGCTTCCATCGCCGGACCGGTGCGAGTCCCGATCGTGTAGGCCAGCGCCTCACCGCCCGCCGATGAGCAGATGGTACGGTCGAGAAGACTCGCGCCCAGCTTGTTGAAGAAGCGCGCCGCCATCGATTCGCCCTGCACCAGCCCCATCGTGCCGGCATACGAATACGGAACGATGCGCTGCGCATCGACCGCGGCGATCGCCTTCAGGCGCGCGCTGATAGCGGCGAGCGCGGTGTCCCAGCTCACGCGCTCGAATCGCCCCTCGCCCTTCTTTCCCACGCGTCGCAGCGGATGCAGCAAGCGATCAGGGTGATACGTGCGCTCGAGATAGCGGCTCACCTTGGTGCAGAGCGTGCCGCGGGTGGTCGGATGATCGGGATCGCCGGCGATCTTGATCGCGACCTTCCGCTCACCCTCCTTGCGCACCGTGACGAGCATCGCGCAGGTGTCGGGACAATCGTGCGGACATGCAGCCCGTACGACTTGCGTGGCTGCATCCTGGGCGTCGCGCGGCATGTGTTTCGGTCGACCGATGGAATCGATCAATCCTAGCACCGGGTGCTCGTCGACATGCCGCTTGCGTGCGCGTCGACAACATCCCTACAGTCACGTTGGCCGGTCGAACGGCGTTTTCACGTACGTTCGCCGGAACTGCGACCATGGATGTTTCGGCCACGACCTGGCAAACACTCTCGAGCCTTCTCGACGAGGCGCTCGACATGCAACCCATGATGCGAGCGGCGTGGCTCGAGCAGATTGCAGCAACGCGTCCCGAACTCGCACCCACACTGCGCAAGCTCCTCAGTGCCCATGCCACCGAGGAGACCGCCGATCTCCTCGCGCGTCCTCCTGCGTTGCCGTCGCTCGCCGCCACGTCGGATACCGATACCCATCGCGGCGAGCAACTCGCGGCCGATACCGACGTCGGGCCCTACCGCCTGCGCAAGGAACTCGGGAGCGGCGGCATGGCGGATGTATGGCTTGCCGATCGCGTCGACGGCACCCTGGCGCGCACGGTCGCCCTCAAGATTCCGCGACTCGGAGCGCTGCGGCGTGACCTCGCGCTGCGCTTCGCGCGCGAGCGCGACATCCTGGCGCGCCTCGAACACCCGCACATCGCGCGACTCTACGACGCCGGCATCAGCGCGGACGGCTTGCCGTACCTTGCGATGGAGTACGTCGACGGCCGGCCCATCACCGAGCGCTGCGATGCGCTGCGGCTCGACGTCGATAGCCGCCTGCGGCTTTTTGCGCAGGTGCTCGATGCCGTGCAATACGCGCACGCCAATCTCGTCATTCACCGCGATCTGAAGCCGTCGAACATCCTGGTCACCGCCGACGGCCAGGTGCGCTTGCTCGATTTCGGCATCGCGAAGTTGCTGGCTGACGACGAGACGGCGCGCGAGACGCATCTGACGCGGATATCGGGACGCGCCCTGACGCCCGATTACGCAAGCCCGGAGCAGGTGCTCGGCAAGCCATTGTCCATCGCGACCGACGTGTATTCGCTCGGTGTCGTGTTGTACGAGCTGCTCGCAGGCAAGCGCCCATACCAGCTCAAGGTTCCATCGATTGCGCAGCTCGAGGAGGCGATCGTCGGCACCGATCCGGCGCGACCGAGCACGGTGGTCGACGAGGGGCCCGCGCCAGCGCGCCGCACGACTGCGAACCGCCTCAGCCGCACGCTCGCGGGCGACCTCGACACGATCGTCATGAAGGCACTCGCCAAGACACCGGGCGCGCGCTACGCGACCGTGGCGGAGTTCGCCGAAGACCTCCAGCGATATCGCGAAGGCCAGCCCATCCGCGCACAGCCGGCCGCGCTCGGATACAGGGTGCGAAAGTTTCTTGCGCGCAACAAGATCGCGGTGAGCGCCGCGGCAGGCGTTTTCCTGGCGTTGGTCGTTGCTACGGTGCTCGTAGGTTGGCAGGCGCGCGAAGCACACCGTGCCGCTGCGAAGGCGGACGCGGTGAAGGACTTCCTCACTACGCTGTTCGAAGCGAACAGCCTCGAACCGTCCGATGCGGCGCGTCGACGCTCCGTCACGGCGGCGCAGCTGCTCGACGAAGGTGCGGCGCGCATCGGCACGCACTTTCAGGACCAGCCGGAACTGAAGCTCGAGCTGCAGGGGCTGATCGGACGCCTCATGCACGACCTGGCGTTGAGCGATCAGGCACTGGCGCTGCGCAAGGAGCGGGTCGCGCTGCTGGAGCGCGTCGATGCATCCGCGCCCGAGCGGGCGCGCGCGTTGCATGACCTCGCGGACACGCTCGCACAGAAGGGTGACTACGACGGTGCGCGCGCTCAGCTGCGCGCCGCAATCGATCTTCTCGACGCGAAGGGCACACGCACCAGCGAGGTGCTGCGCTGGTCGCTCGTGTCGGCGCTGGGTTACCTCGACATGGACACGGATCGAGCCGGCGCAGAAAGGAAGCTTCAGGAAGGCGCAGACCAGCTGCATCGCCTCGCGCCGCAGTCGATCGAGTATGCGGAGGCGCTGCTCCACCTCGGAGAGGCGCACAGTCTCGCCAATCGAACCGAGCTGTCGGTACGGATGTTCGACGCGGCGCTGCAGTTGCTGGAACGCGCGTTGGGATCCCGTTCGGTGCGTCTTGCGCAATATCGCTACCAGGTCGCGGAGGCACTCGCCGACCAGCGGCGCTGGCACGAATCGGAGATGCAGGTTCGCGCGGCGTTGCAGACCTTGCGCGACGTAGCAGGTCCCGATCATCCGAGTACCGCGGTGGCCGAACTCTCGCTCGCGCGCACGTTGTCGATGCAGGGCCAGCCTGAACAGGCGCGCGCGCTGCTGGAGCCGGCCGTCGCAGCGCTGAAAGCACGCCCCGGACTCGATCCGCAACATCTCGCGAACGCATTGCTTTTCATCGGCGAGACGTATCTCGACGAGGGGCGCGTCGCCGACGCCGGACCGCCGCTCGAAGAGGCGCTGCCACGGCTGGAGGCCGACGCGAGTGCAAGCCCGCTCTCGGTCGCGCGCACGCTGTATGCGCGATATCTGCTCGATGCCGGGCGCTATGCCGAGGCCGAGGCGCAACTGGTTTCCGCGCGCGCGCAGCGCATCGCGCTGAGCGGCGCAGACCATCCTTCGGTCGCCGCGCTGACGAATCGGCTCGGGCTCGTGTTTCTCGCTGCCGGTCGCCTTGCGGAGGCGGAGGCGACATTCCAGTCCGTGCTCGTATCGCAGCCGAATCGCGAGGAGGTGTTCGGATCGCCACGCCATCTGGCGACGTTCAACCTGGCGACGCTCGATCTGGAGCGTCAGCGTTACGCCGAAGCACTCCCCGTATTCCGCCGGTTCCTGCAGTCATACGAAGCCCTGCCGGAGGGAGATCGCAATCGGATTTCCGAGCTGACCCTGTGCCTGCGGCTGGCGCGCGCGCTGATCGGCACGGGCCGCATCGACGAGGCCGCTGCCTTCGTCGAGCGGGCTGAGCCACTGGCAGCCAGTCTGTACGAACATGCACCGCTGCGGTTCCAGCTTCATCTGATGAAGGCGAGGTTGCTCGCGGCACGCGGGGAAGCGGCCCAGGCGCGCGCGGAAATCGCGCTCGCGCGCGCCTCGCTGGTCGCGCAGCCGGTGCTCGGGCCGCATTTCGAACGCCAGTTGCTCGCCGCCGAGCGCGACGTTGCAGGGCGCGGAACCATCGACCCGAGCGTCCGGTGAAAAATCGACAGCGGCGTTGGCCGGTTGTGCGATCTCAGACCGTATACGCCATCGACCGGCTGCGCACGGCTCGCCGTCAAGCTTCGTCGGTCAGTGGGAAAGCGAAGTATTGAAGTCGCATCGCTGGTCGGGCGCGTAACGGGGGTTCCGTGCCCGGCCAGGTCGCTGCTCGCATCGGCGCGGTGCACCACCCGCGCCCTGCGGGCGCGACGACACGTCCGTGCGGTCCGACCGAGGGCGAAGGACCACAAAAGGCGCACGAGTTCCGCTGAACGGAACGTGACAGGCGCACGTGGACGCGCCAGACTTGCAGCATCGACACCCTGGTCGCTTCGGCGAATCGATTGCCGCGCCGATGCAAACCCACGACGCCCCGCTCACCCAACTCCTGCAGCGCGTTGCGCAGGGCGAACGCGGTGCGCTCGATCAGGTCTTCGCGGTGCTCTATCCGGAGTTGCGCAAGATCGCGCGCGCGCGGTTGCGCGCACAGGGCGGGGTTGCGCATCTCGACACGACGGCGCTCGTCCACGAAAGCTTTTTGCGGCTGGTGGATGCCGCCGAGCTGGTGCTGACCGACCGCAAGCACTTCTTCACCTACGCAGCGAAGACGATGCGCAACATCATCATCGACTTTGCGCGCGAGCAGTACGCCGAGCGGCGCGGCGGCGGCCAATCGGCATTGCACCTCGACACCGTTCTCGCCAATGAGCTGGCGTCCACCACGGGCGATGCGGCGCTGATCCGCATCAACGATGCGCTCCTGGAGCTGGAGGCACTCGATCCTGCGCTCGCGCAGGTCGTCGAGATGCGCTACTTCGCCGGCTACAGCGAAGTGGAAGTGGCCGAATTGCTGGGTTCGTCCGAGCGCACGGTGCGGCGCCAGTGGGAAAAGGCGCGCGCCTTTCTCCTCGCGACGCTCCAGGGGTGAGCCGGCCGGTTGCGCCGCGCATTTCCGTATGCCCGTAACCCAGGCCCCTGCGCAATGAACTTCTCGGCCGACACCTGGACGACCCTCTCGAAGTTGTTCGACGAGGCGCTCGATCTGCAGCCGCAGGAACGGGTCACCTGGCTCGAGCACGTCGAGCAGACACAGCCGGAGATCGCGCCCGCGTTGCAAAAGCTGCTGGCAGCGCATGCCAGCGACGAGACGGTCGACGTGCTGCGACAGTTGCCGCCGCTCGATCTGCCCGAGATGCAGGAGCCGGAACGGCCGCCGGACAGTCGCGTGGCCGGAATGCGGGTGGGTCCGTATCGGCTTGTGCGCGGCCTCGGTAGCGGCGGCATGGCCGACGTCTGGCTCGCGGAACGCGCCGACGGAGCGTTCACGCGCGCGGTGGCGCTCAAGCTGCCAATACTGAGTCATGTGCGCCGCGATCTCGCCACGCGTTTCGCGCGCGAGCGCGACATCCTCGCGCGCCTGGAACATCCGCACATCGCACGCTTCTACGACGCCGGGATCACCGCGGACGGCCTGCCGTATCTCGCGATGGAATACGTCGCCGGCCACCCGATCACCGCGTACTGCGACGCGCGGCGCAGCGACGTCGCCGGCCGCCTGGATCTCTTCCGCCAGGTGCTCGACGCCGTCCAGTACGCGCATGCCAACCTGGTCGTACACCGGGATCTCAAGCCTTCCAACATCCTGGTGACCGGCGAGGGGCAGGTACGACTGCTCGACTTCGGAATCGCCACGCTGCTGGCCCAGGACGAGACGGCGCACGAGACGCAACTCACGCGCCTCGGCGGGCGCGCCCTGACGCCCGACTACGCGAGCCCCGAGCAGATCAAGGGCGAGCCGCTCACCATTGCTACCGACGTGTACTCGCTCGGCGTCGTGCTCTACGAATTGCTGACCGGCCATCGGCCCTACAAGCTGAAACTGGAGTCGGCGGCCCAACTCGAACTCGCGATCATCGAGGCGGAGGCCACGCGCCCGAGCGCTGCGATCGATGCAAAAGGTGCGGCGGCGCGCGGCACGAGCGCGAGCCGCCTCGCGAAGCTCCTCGCCGGCGATCTCGAGACGATCGTGTTGAAGGCGCTGGCGAAGGAGCCGGCCGCGCGCTACGGAACCATCGCGGCGTTCGCCGATGACCTGCAGCGTTTCAGCGAAGGCCGCGCCGTCCACGCGCGGCCCGCATCGTTCTGGTATCGCACCCGCAAGTTCATCGACCGCAACAAGGTCGCAGTCGGCGCCGCCTCGGCGGCTCTTGTCGTGCTGCTCGCCCTCACCGGCGTATCGCTCTGGCAGGCGCACGTCGCGCGCGAGCAGGCTGCGGTCGCCGCGCGCGAAGCCAAGCGCGCTGAAGCGGTGCAGAACTTCGTGCTGGATATCTTCCGTGCCAACTCGGACCGCCAGAAGGATCCCGCGCGCGCGCGCAACACCACCGCGCGCGAGTTGCTCGACCTCGGCACGGAGCGGCTGGAGTCGGCGCTGAAGGACGCGCCCGAGTCGCGCGCCGAGGTGATGAAGACGCTCTCCGACATGTACTACGAACTTCAGCTCGACGAGCAGGCGGCCTCCATCGAAGGCAACCGCATCGCATTGCTCAAGGAGCTGTACGGCCCCGACGATCCGCGCGTGGCGGAAGCGCTGATCGCGTTCGCTGCTTCGCTGCACTCGACCAAGCGGCGCGACGAAATACTGCCCGCGCTCATGGAGGCCAAGCGCATTCTCGACGCGAACGGCGACGACTCGTCGCGACTGCGCGGCGAGTTGCTGATCCGCCTCGCGCAGCGGCACCAGAACATCTCGCTGGAGAAGATGCGCGTCTATGCCGACGAAGCCGTGCGCGTCCTGCGCGCGCATCAGGTCGCGAATGAAGACCGGATGAGCACGGCGCTGCACCTGGCAGCGCGGGCACGGGTGCAGCTTGGCGAATACGCGGAAGGCGAACGGCTCTACCGCGAGTCGCTCCAGGAGCTGAACAAGTCGCAGCCCGTTCCGCAGGTAGCGCTGCTGCAAGGCGAGGTCGCGCTTGCGGAGTGCCTGGTCGCAGAACAGGAATTCGATGCAGCGATTCGCACGCTGCGCGAGGCGGGCGAGAACGCGCGCAAGAACCTGGGACCCAACGATCCGGGCACCATCGTCGCCGATTCGCGCCTGGCAGCGCTGCTGCACGCCGTCGGCCGGCGCGACGAAGCGCGCCGCATGCACGAGGATGCGCTGCGCCGCGTGCTTGCGATCAAGGGCGATGACGAGACGCTCTTCACGCCGATCGTGCGCTCCGACTATGGGCGCAGCCTGTTCGCGGAGGGACAACTGCAGAAGGCCGAAGAACAGATCGGCCGCGTTGCGGAGATCGACCGCCGCCACTATCCCGAATCGGCAGTGCTCGCGCAGGTGCTGCGCACGCTCGCCTCGATCGCCACGGCGCGCGGTCGCTATGCCGAGGCGCGGGAGCTGTTTGCGGAAGCCGGGCGATCCTGGAGCAAGGGCACAGGCGAGGCGCTGCACGCGTCGCGCAACAACCGGTTCCTGCTCGACGAGGCGCGTCTCGATCTCGCGCTGGGCGAGCCCACGCGGGCGATCGAACGACTGCAGCGCGTGGTGGCGCCGCCGAATGCGACGGCGCTGCCGCTGCGCAACGAGGAGGCCGAGCGCGACATGCTGCTTGCGCGCGCCAGCATGCAGACCGGCGACACTGCGCACGCTCTTTCGCTCGCGCGCGCTGCGCACGCGCAGATCGTGACGTCGTCGGCGCGCGCCGTGTTTCCCGATCTCGAGGCGGATGCGGCGGTTCAGCTTGCGCAGGCCGAGCTTGCGGCCGGCGAGGCCGCGAGCGCGCGCGAGTACGCTGAACGAGCGCTCGTACTCCGGCGCGAACTCAGCGATCCGGGGAGCCCCTGGCTCGCCGAGGCCTATATCGTTCTTGCCGACGCGCAACTCGCCACTGGTGAAACCCACCGCGCGAGCGACAGCGTCGCGCGTGCGCGTGCTGCGCTCGCCGCGCAGAACGAGGTGGGCGATCAGTTTCGCCAGCCGCTGCTCGCACTCGTCAAGCGCATTCCGAACTGAGCCTTTGGCGCTGCGCGGTCGCGCGCGCGTGAATCTTCGGTACACATGGCCGGTCGGCGGCCGGTTCCCCGTAGGTCCAGATCGAAGGGCGGCACTCGCCCGCAAGCAGCGCGCGCGGCGCAGTGTCGGTCGTTCTTGTGTTCACTCATTTGACCAAGGAGCCGTTCATGATCCACCTGAGCAATCTGAGCATGGCAGTGTCCCTGCTCAACGAAAGGGCGCAGTCGGAAAGCGCCCGTGCCGCGCGCGAGCACGTCGTGGCAACCCCCGCCTCGGAACCCGATCCGGAGAACCCGCCCGTGATCGACCTGCATCATCACATCCCCGGTGGGCCGAGCGAAGGGATCGCCGATCCCGTCTCCATCGTTGCGCTTAACCCGCAACCATTGCCGCCGATCGCATCGCTCGCGGGCATCGCGGACATGCTGTCCGCCGTTGCGCTGAATCCGCAACCGTTGCCTCCGGTCGCGTCCCTCGCCAGCATCGCGGATACCTTGTCCGCCGTTGCGTTGAACCCGCAACCGCTGCCTCCGGTCGATTCCCCCGCAGGCATCTCAGACAGGCTTTCCGCTGTCGCGCTGAACCCGCAGCCGCTGCCGCCGAAGGAAGCGCTCGAGGAGCTGAACCGGTTCTCGCTCGCCGGACGGTTCGGCTAGGAACGGGGACGAACGGGGCCGGCGCTCAACGCGCGAAGCGGGGCAACGGATCCCTGATGAGTCGCTCGAACAGCTGCTCGCAGGCGGCAACCTGCGAGTAGCTGATGTACTCGTTCGGCTTGTGCGCCTGCTCGATCGAGCCGGGGCCGAGCACGACGGTGGGAATGCCCGCCTGCATGAACATGCTCGCCTCGGTGGCAAACCCCACCGCGCCGGGCCCGAGATGGCGTGTCTCGGCAAGGTCCTGGGCCCACTCGACCAGCGGCGCATCGGCAGCGATGCCGAATGCCGGCAAGGCCATTCCGAGCTGGAACGTGATCGCGCTGTCGGGCGCCACCGCACGCATCTGCGGCAGCACCTCGCGCTCCGCGAAAGCGACGATCTCGCCCGACAAGGCTTCCTGCGACGTCGCCGGCGTGTTGCGCAACTCGAAGTCGAACTCGCAGTCGCGCGGCACGACGTTCACCGCGATCCCGCCGCGGATCACGCCCGTTTGCAACGTACTGTACGGAACCGAGAAACGCGCGTCGCGCGGTTCCGAGCGGGCCTGCCGGTCGGCGAGACCGCGAATGAACGCGATGATCTGCGCGGCATGCTCGATCGCATTCACACCGCTTGGCGTGAGCGACGAGTGCGCCTCGCGGCCGCGCACGCGACAGCACCAGTCGCGTTTGCCCTTGTGCGCGACGATCACCTGCATGTCGGTGGGCTCGCCGATGATGCAGGCTGCAGGCTTGACGCCGCGGTCGGCGAGATCGGCAAGCAATGTCCTGACGCCGAGAAACGACGTCTCCTCGTCGAACGTCAGCGAGAGATGTATCGGCGTGTGCTCGTGCGCAGCGAAAAAGCGTGGCGCCCACGCGAGCGCGGTCGCGATGAACCCCTTCATGTCGGCGCTGCCGCGCGCGTAGATGCGGCCGTCCGCGTGCGTGGCCTTGAATGGATCAGTGCGCCAGTCCTGGCCGTCGACAGGAACCGTGTCCGTGTGGCCGGAAAGGATCAGTCCGGCCGATTGCATCGCCGCTTCGTCGCCGAGCGAGCAAAAGAGGTTCGCCTTTTTGCCGCTCGCTTCATGGACGAGCCGCGGCTTCGCACCGAGCTTGCGCAGGTAGTCGCGCGCAAATTCGATCAGTGCGAGATTGGAGTCGCGGCTGACCGTCGGGAATCCAAGAAGGGTGTCGATCAGGCGCAGCGCATCAGCGGATGGCGCAGCACGCGCAGGCGCTTCGTTTGGAGCATTCATGGCAGGTCGAAAGCCGAGTTCGACCCATTCTACGCACGCGCGCCGTCGCCACGGCGGGACGCAGTTGTCTTGAAGCGGGAAGGACTTCGACGCGGATTGCGCGGATTTGCGCGAATGACGCGATACAGCTTCCAGATCCGCGTTCATCCGCTTCCGAGGTCGTTACTTCGGCTGGCGCGTCACCCGCAAGTACGGCTTGAGCGCCCGCCACGTGCGAGAAGGACAGAGCGGAAGGACAGAGCGGGCTAGTGCGGCGCGACGCGGCCGAAGTGCGCGAGGCGCGCGCCGCGCATGAGCTCGTTGAAGTCGTTGGCCGAGAGCTTGAGCAGTTGCTCGTGGTCGCCGGCTTCGATGTAGACCTCGGGCACCTGCTGCAACGTCTCGTCGACGATCGTCTCCATGCCCCATGCCATGCCGAGTGCGGGCACCGCGCCGGGTTCGCAATCGCTGAACAGCACCTTCACGCGCGCTTCGTCGCTCAGATGCAGATCGTGGCGGCCGAGGAGCCGCGCAAGCTCGCCGATATGCACGCGCCGGTCGGCAGGCAGCACCGCCATCACGCATCCGCCGTCATCCTCCAGGATCACCGACTTCGCGAGCCGCTGCGGCGGAACGTGCGCCAGGCGCGCAGTCTGCGCGCTGGTTTCCGTTCGCGCGTGTTCGCACACCTCGTAATGCGCAAGACGTTCGGTCAGGAAGTTGGCGAGGCGGGGGGATATCGGCATGAGCGTCTCCGTGGTGCGTGCAGGCGTATGTGATCGCTGAGAAATCGATTCGTTCCAGGGACCGCATGCTGACGCGCATGCGTGGTCGCGTGGAACAAAAAGTCTGCTCCCGTGATCGC
>Ga0335084_10000979_pt1 | contig 25815 bp, 20 predicted proteins | sample Lox_Sample_44_FD_206721 | JGI IMG/M metagenome (GOLD analysis project Ga0335084, IMG submission 206721) | Soil microbial communities from Loxahatchee National Wildlife Refuge, Florida, United States - Lox_Sample_4.4 | ecosystem: Environmental > Terrestrial > Soil > Wetlands | place: USA... | reverse complement strand
CACCGTCCAGCAGCAAGCGGCCGAAGGGCGCGCTTCCGTCTGTCCCGCTGAAAGAGAATGCTCATGGAGGCAAATGTCACGGCCTTGTCACCGGTGGCGGGAAAGGACAGCACGGAATGGGTCTTTTGGAAGGAGAAGTCGGGTTTAGCGCCGGCTCCGAATCAAAACCAAGTCCCCGCCTTATATCTCCGATACGCGTCCCCGAATGCCGCTTCGAGCACCGCGGATTCCTTCCTCGCCCGCCAGAGTTGTAACGGAATGAGCACCACAAAAATCAGCAGCCACTGCGGCTTCCCGAACAGCAGAATCGCGCCAGCAACAATGAACGACCCGAATACATAAATCGGATTGCGAACCTTCGAATACAGACCGCGCGTCACCAGTTGTCGAGCCTCAGCCCTCACAGCAAACGAGGCGCCTAACTGAAATCGTGCAACGGTCCACAAAATAAATCCGGCGATCAGCAGGCACAGGCCTGCAATAGGCAGGAGAGTCCACGCCGCGGGAGGCTGCCGCCACAGCATATAGCCCGCGGCCCCGCCAACGACTAATGTAAGGACTATGTGCTTTGCAACCATCTTTTTGAGGCTCGGGAAGCGAGAGTAAATCAGGAAGGCTGACACCGCAAGGTTATACGTAAACCTACGGATGGATTCATGTCAGGGATTCCTGTCGCACAGTACTTCCTCGCCCACCTGCTAAAATCATACTTACCACGCTCTCATGGATTCCCAGCACATCCGGAACTTCGCGATCATCGCGCACATTGATCACGGCAAGTCCACGCTGGCTGACCGCCTGCTGGAACTCACCGGATCGCTGACGGCGCGCGAGATGCAGGCGCAGGTGCTCGACTCCATGGACTTGGAACGCGAACGGGGCATTACCATTAAGGCCCACGCCGTCCGCATGATGTACACAGCTCACGACGGGCAGACGTACCAACTCAACCTAATCGATACTCCCGGCCACGTGGATTTCTCGTATGAGGTTTCACGTTCCCTCGCATCGTGCGAGGGTGCGCTGCTGGTCGTCGATGCCTCGCAAGGTGTTGAGGCTCAGACTCTGGCGAACTCTTACCTTGCGATCAATCACGGGCTCGAAATCATCCCCGTCATCAACAAGATCGATCTGCAATCGGCCGACATCGCTCGCACGAAAGAAATGATCGAGAGCGCTGTCGGTCTCGACGCGTCGGAAGCCGTCCTCATCAGCGCGAAGACTGGGCAGGGCGTCCCCGAGGTCCTCGAAGCCATTGTGAAGCGGGTGCCCCAGCCCAAGGGTTCGCCCGACAACCGGCTCCAGGCTCTCGTGTTCGACTCCTGGTTCGACGCCTACCGTGGAGTCATCGTGCTGGCCCGCGTGTTTCAAGGCACGCTTCGTAAGGAGCAAAGAATCCGCCTCATGTGGAACGGAACCACCTTCGACGCGGAGACCCTTGGCGTGCTTACGCCTAAACCGGTTGAGATTGATCAACTTCAGGCCGGCGAAGTCGGTTTTCTGATTGCCAACATCAAGAACGTTGCCGATACGAAGATCGGCGACACGATCACCGAAGACGCCAACCCCGCCATCGAACCGCTACCCGGTTTCGAGGAAATCAAGCCAATGGTCTTCGCGGGGCTCTATACTGTTGACGCCCACGAGCACACGCAACTCCGCGAGGCGCTCGAGAAGCTTCGTCTCAACGATTCGTCCTTTTTCTTCGAGCCCGAAAGCTCCGTCGCCCTCGGCTTTGGTTTCCGCTGCGGGTTCCTCGGCCTGCTCCACATGGAGATCATCCAGGAGCGCCTCGAACGCGAGTTCGGACTCGACCTGATTACCACAGCTCCGGGCGTGCGCTATAAGATCACGATGACCGACGGCTCTTTACTCGAAGTCGACAATCCGTCTCGCTGGCCGAATCCCGCCGCAATCGCAAAAGTCGAAGAGCCCGTCATTCTCGCGACCATCCTCACGGCCGAAGAGTATGTGGGAGGAATTCTGGCACTCGTGGAAGAAAAGCGCGGCAAACAGAAGACCTTCGAATACGTCGGTTCCACGCGCGTAATGCTGCATTACGAATTGCCGCTGAATGAAATTGTCCTCGACTTCTACGATCGCCTGAAGTCCGTCTCGCGCGGATACGCCTCACTCGACTACCATCTTGCTGGATATTGGGACTCGCCCATGGTGAAGCTCGACATTCTTGTCGCCGGCGATCCGGTAGACGCTCTGTCGATCATCGTCCACCGCGACTTCGCCTACGAACGAGGCAAGGCGCTGGTCTCCAAAATGCGCGAGCTGATCCCGCGTCAAATGTTCGAAGTTCCTATTCAGGCGTCGATCGGGGCGAAAATCATCGCTCGCGAAACCGTTCATGCCATGCGCAAAAATGTCCTGGCCAAGTGCTACGGCGGCGACATTTCGCGGAAACGCAAGCTGCTCGAGAAACAGAAAGAAGGCAAAAAGCGCATGAAGCGGATCGGCCGCGTCGACATCCCGCAGGAAGCCTTTCTTGCAGTCCTCAAAGTTGGCGAAAGCAGCGACTAACATCGACGAATAAAGCGCACAGGGACAGGCGCTCTGGCTCTTGACGAAGCGAAGGCGACCTCGAACCGCTCGATCCGGGCCGGGCAACTCCACCTCGACTCTCCCCATCTGACCATCCGGAACTTCCGCGTGGTTGCGGGAGTCTATCCATCCAGCCGCCCGCTTGTGCGACATCAGGAGGAACTGATGCACCGCCGCGCCGTCTTCCGATCTTCGATTTTCGCCATCTGCCTGGTGTCCCTCTCGGCTTTAGCACAACAAATTGAACGCGCTGCAACTCCTCCGAAAGTACCGGAACAGTCCACCTCGGCCCGACAGTCTGCTATGGCCCTGATGGAAGGCGCTCTGGCGGGGGCGGGTTCATTGAACGTTCCGTCGAACCGGCTAGCAATCGAAATGCACGCATTCCCAACCGTATGGTCGCGTAGCGATGCGCGTGCCCGAGCCCTGATCCAGCAAATGGCAAGTGAAATCGCTCAGGCAGCCAATGCGATTACGCAAGACCCCGACCTTAATCCTGAGTATGCATTGAACGGCCTGCGCAGCGAGCGAAACGGCATCGCCCGCGGAATCGCGATCTCCGATGCCGAACTCGGACTGCTGTTCATTTCTACGACTCAGCCGCACCTGAAGTCCATTAGTCCGGATGAAAACTCCGAAGACCACGCGCTGATTGTCGAACTCGCGGCACAGGTGGCTCTTCACGATCCGCGGCGCGCGCTTCAACTCGCGGAACAACAATTGAAAGAAACGGATGACCTTCCGCCCTCGATGATCGATCTGCTGGATCAAGTCCGCCGCAAGGATCCACAAGCCGGAGCACATTTGTTTCGCGAAATCGTCGATCATCTTCGACAACAGAATCTCGAGGAAGACAAGGAAGCACTTGCCTTTGCCGCTTCGTTACTGGGAAGTGAATTCAAACGTGAGTCGGATTCGGGTAAACCCGATGACTTGCTGCGCCCTCTCGCCGAGACCGTCATAACCGCAGCCTTGAATTCCGACGTAGTGGAGAGCGAACCCTACATATTGAACGATGCGGAGAATGCCCTTAAGGTGCTGGTTCCAACCAAGAGCGCGGCACTCTATCCAGCAGATGACGATGGAGAACAAGTCCTTCCGGTTCGGGTGTCGCTCTTCTGGCCGAGATTCAACCAAGCCCGTTCTGATGGCGACGTCAACCAGGTGTTGGCCCTGCTTGCGCATGCTCCGGAAGAATTGCGTCCGCAGGCCGAGGAAAAAGCTGCTTGGAGTTTCGCCAACAACGGAGACGTGGACCTAACACGCCAGGTCGCACAGCGCCTCGACCCTTGGAAGCGAAACAATGTGGTGCAATTGGCAATCCGGTCCGCGGCGCTCGCTGCCGGAAGTCGCGCAGACTTTTCCGGTGCGCGTCAACTCGCGGCTCAGGTCACGGACGAAGAATCACGCGCTACCCTGCTGAGTGATCTCGCAATTTTTGCAAATGGCAACGGCAAGCCACGCGTGGCCGAAGAAATGCTCGGAGAAGCGACGTCGCTTGTGATGAACCGCAGCGTAGGCACGACAGCATTTGTCGCGCAGTTACGAATCGCGGAGGCATACCTGCGCGTGAAACCTGCGCAAGCGATTCCCTTGCTCGAGCGCTCCGCCAGACAGATTGAGCAGGCCCTGTCGGCCGCTGCACAGTTGGACGGGTTTCTGCCTGATCGCCATTCTTTTGAAGGTGACGAGTTGATTCTGAATCAAGGCTTCCTATACAACTCGCTATTGGAACCCTACGCCCGCACCACTGCCGAACTGGCTCGCCTCGATCTCGCTGCGGCTCGAACGCTGGCAGACCGCCTTCCATTGCCTGAGGCTCGATTGATTACGGAGGTTTTCGTAGCCACCAGTGTTCTTGATCAAAATGATCAAACGCAAACAGCGTCCAACCCGTCGCAGGCGATACCTCATCGGCCCGAGGATGAGTAACTGACGACGCGCGACCCTTGCCGAACCATTTGGTGTCATCCAGCAAATCGATTTGCTAAATCGGGCCTTTCGCGGGCAACAGATGACATTTATCGGCGCCAGAGGCCTGAAATCACGCCCAAGAACGGAGTGCCCCATTTCGAAAAATGTGCAAATCTCAAATCAGGAACAAAAGTAATGCCAGTTCAAACTTCACAATGTTAATACGGTGTTACTTGCATAACTGGTTACTATTCATACGTTTAAGGCCGCATCTTTCAAGCGGTTGGAACCGACCGATCGGTCTTTGCCAGAAGTAATTTGGAATCAGCTTTTCACTTCCACAAGCTTTTCCACAGGCGGGAGGTGTCTTGTTCCGTTCTTGCAAACTTAAGTCTCTACAGCACTTACCCCCATCCGCTTACTGGAAACTATGTAGAGGCTGGCTCTACTCCTCGGAGCTAAGCCCGCCCTCGGCGAGTGACTCAAACCGAGTGCAATGTTTGAGGAATGCCATCTTGACGCGGCCAATGGGGCCATTGCGCTGCTTGGCAATGATGATCTCTGCTCGACCTTGGAGCTCGGGATCATCCTGCTTGTAAACTTCTTCCCGAAAGATGAACATAACGAGGTCGGCATCCTGCTCGATCGATCCTGATTCGCGAAGGTCGGCGAGTTGTGGGCGATGATCTCCGCCGCGACTCTCGGGCGCGCGGCTCAACTGAGAAAGAGCGATCACCGGAACACTGAGTTCCTTGGCTAGTGCTTTCAGTCCGCGCGAAATCGCCGAAACTTCCTGCGTACGATTCTCGAAACGCTTGCCCCCGCCGGACATGAGCTGCAAATAGTCCACGATGATCAAGTCGAGTCGTCCTTGCGATTGCTTCAATCGTCGGGCCTTGGCCCGCATCTCGCTCAAGGAAATTCCCGGAGTGTCGTCGATGAAGATGGGGGCGTGCGCCAGTTGCTCCATGGCGCGCACAACTTTCTTCGTATCGTCTTGCCACAACGATCCGGTCCGCATCTTGTGTGCATCTACTCGCGCCTGCGAACACAGCAGACGCATGAGCAATGCTTCGCGGGACATTTCGAGCGAAAACACGCCGACTACCTGTTGGTCTTCAATCGCAGCATTCTCTGCGATATTCATCACGAACGCAGTTTTACCCATCGACGGACGAGCCGCGATGATTACCAGATCCGAGCGCTGCAATCCGCTGGTCATTTCGTCGAGATCGATGTAGTGCGTCGCCAGCCCGGTGATGCGTTGCCCACGTTGCAGCAGGGCGTCGACCGATCCGAAAGTTTCGCGAACAATCTCCTGCACGCCCATGAAGCCGCGCCCAATTCGCTTCTCAGAAAGCTGGAAAATCGCCGCTTCCGCGTCGCTCAAGACATCTTCGGCAGCGTCGGCCTGGTCGGATGCGCGCGCGATCGCGGTGCTCGCAGCCGTGATCAGTCCTCGCAGCAGCGCCTTGTCACGAACAATTTTGACGTAATGCTCGATACTCGGCCGCTCAGGAACGCCGTCAACCAGGCTCGACACGTATGCCACGTCGCCGATCGCCTGCAGATCCTTGTGGCGCTCGAGTTCCTCGATCAGCGTGATCATGTCGATCGGACGCGATGACTCGGCCAGATCGACCATGCGCGAATAAATCCGCCGATGCGAATCGAGTGAAAAATCTTCGATGCGGAGGTGCTCCGCCGCCTGGTTATAAGCAAAATTGTCGAGAAGAATCGCGCCCAGAATCGAGCGCTCGGCGTCTACGTTTGCCGGAAGCGTGCTGATCGCGTAATCAGAAATAGCCAAAGACTTGTCCCAAAAGAAATCTCATCAGCTGCAAACGAACGCTAACGCGAATCGCCTTGTGAATGCGACGCGCAAGCTTTGGAAAACTCAATCCAATTCAAAAATAGTTGGCGATGCATTTCCGCTCCCCGCTGGTACCTGAAGTTTAGGCGAATAAATAGCGAATATCAATATTAAAGGTCTATCCGTGCAGATTCGAGGGAATCAGTGGCAAAGAAGTAAGCCGCAAAAATCGAATGCGGTCCAAGGCCAGCCACCTTGGACCGCATCTTTCGTGTGTTCCTGACCCGCTCGTTTGTCACCGCGGAGGCGGTGCAATGACTGCTTCAGCCCGACAGCGCCCGCAAGCGGGTGCCGCATTTGCCAAAGCCAGTTGCCGATTCGTAATCGTGCGATTGCGAATCCGTAACTGCTGCGGTGGCCAGCGACCTTTGTCTCATTCCGAAGAACAAGAACAGGGGAGGAGGCCGCAAAGCCCGGGCAACCAGTCGCGCTGACGCGCGTTTCTGGGTGTTCCCCACGGCGATCCGCTCTCGAGAATCACCGCTGCCACTGGCTCTGCCGCAATCATCCAGCAAAGTCAGAAACTCTCACGTTTCGCTGGACCCACTCTTATCCAGATCGTTGTGTCTCGCAACATAAAAAGCGGCCTGCCTTGTGCAGAAACTGTGGACGATGAGACTTCCCTGTGGAAGACGGAGGAAAACTGAGAAATGAAGCTCGACAGGCCTGCTGCCGGTCACCTGATTTCAATAACTTACACACTGTTTAAGATTTCTTGCGATCAGCAGACGCTCGCGTGGGGTGTTGAAACCCGGCCTCGGAAACTCTGCCCACAATTGAACCGATGAGTGCAGTTTCTTGCACATCGAAAGCACATAACCTCCTCGGAAAGACTAGTTTAGCGGTGACGCTTTCCGTACTTTTGACAATCCTGAGACATACAGCCTTCTCCATTCTGTTAAAAGCACCCTTGCACGCAATTTGCGCCTAGGGGGAAATCGATGCTCTCCAGCCCACGCTTCAGGCCTTGCCTCTTGTTTTTGCTCGCCACGTCATTCGTCGTTTTGCAAGCTGCCGCTCAGAGCGATGCCGTCAAGTCGTCTGCCAATGTGAACTGGCCTCAGTTCAAGAACTCACCCAATCACGTTGGCTTCAATCCTTCGGAAACCACAATCACTCGAGGTAACGCAAACCGTTTGCAGTTGTCGTGGCAGGGACTCATGGGTGACCTGGTCGACTCGTCATCACCGGCTGTCGTCAATGGAGTGGTCTACGTAGGATCCTTCGATGGCAAGCTGTACGCGTTCGATGCAAACGGCTGCGCACCCGCAGACGAGTGCAATCCGCTCTGGACGGGGGCTACGCAGAATGACATCACATCGTCGCCAGCGGTCGCGAATGGCGTGGTCTACATTGGCTCGGCCGATCACAGGCTCTACGCGTTCAAAGCAAATGGTTGCGGGAAGTCCACATGCGCGCCTTTGTGGTGGGGCACGACCGGGAGCGGCATCATCGAGAGCTCGCCGCTGGTCGCAAACGGCGTGGTTTATTTGGGATCCTTTGACAAGAAGCTCTATGCTTTCAACGCCGCCGGATGCGGCGCACGGTCCTGCGCTCCGCTCTGGACCGCTACCACCGGAGGCCGCATCACCTCCTCGCCCGCGATATTCAACGGAGTCGTATACGTTGGATCGGAGGATGGTAAGCTCTACGCATTCAACGCTGCTGGATGCGGCTCGAGCTCCTGTTCTCCGTTGTGGACTGCGCAGGCCGGAAGCTCAATCTCGCAATCCTCGCCCGCGATCTCTAACGGAGTCGTTTATATCGGCTCTTTCGATGGCAATCTGTTCGCCTTCAAGGCGTCCGGATGCGGAGCCGCGACATGCGATCCGCTCTGGCAAGGCGCTACCGGTCCATTCATCTCTTCGTCGCCGTCTGTCGCCAACGGTGTGGTCTATGTGGGCGATGGTGACGCGACCTTCTACGCTTTCAAAGCCAGTGGATGCGGTTCCGCGATTTGCAACCCGCTCTGGAGCGGCGAAGCCGTCGGCGCCCAGGCAGCCATCATCTCGTCTCCTGCGATTGCCAATGGATTGGTATACGTTGGCGAGAACAACGGCATGGTAATGGTTTTCGATGCGAACGGATGCGGCACTTCCTTCTGCTTGCCGGTGACTCAACTGTTCACCAATAACGAGCAGATCGTTTCATCTTCGCCTGCAGTGGTGAACGGAACGGTTTACTTCGGATCGGCGGATCAACTCGCATTCCCGACTGGCAGGTTGTACGTCTACAAGCTGCGGTAGTCTGTCACGGTGGGCTATTTTGCGGGACGATCGCACGGTCGTCCCACATTTATATCGCTTTCTTCCATGACGTTCCCTGCGTTTCCCGCGGTCGCTGCATTTGATTTTTTGATTAGCGAGAATGCGGCTGATGCATGCTTCGCATGCGGACTTTCCTATACACTAAGAGATTATTCCTTACGCAAGGACTCCATATGTTGCATAAGAACCGTCTTTTTACTCCCGGGCCAACGCCTCTCCTGCCGGCGGCGCAGACGGCCATGGCTTCGTTCACGGCGCATCATCGGACAGCGGACTTCAAGGCGCTTTTCCAGCGCGTGATGGCCGATATGAAGGAATTTGTCGGCACAAAGAACGACGTACTTGTGCTGGCTTCTTCTGGAACTGGCGTGATGGAAGCCTCGGTCTCGAACCTGACTTCGTCGGGGGACAAGGTACTGGTGCTGACGGCGGGCAAGTTTGGCGAGCGCTGGACGGGGCTCGCGAAAGCTTTCGGGTGTAACGTCGACGTATTGACCGTGCCCTACGGCGGTACGTTTTCGCTGGAAGAAATTCGTGCGCGTGTGACACCGGATATTCGCGCCGTTTTCGTACAGGCGACGGAGAGTTCGACCGGAGCTCGGCACGATGTACAGGGCATCGCGAAGATTGTGCGCGCGCAAGGCGATGACACTCTGCTGATTGTGGATGCAATCACTGGGCTGGGCACAACACACCTCGATGTTGATGGCTGGGGCGTAGACGTCATAATTGGCGGATCGCAGAAAGCGCTCATGATGCCCCCCGGGCTTGGCTACTGCGCCGTAAGCGAACGGGCATGGAAGCGAATGGAATCTACGACGTCCCCCCGCTACTACTTCGATTTGCGCAAGGAAAGAAAATCTGCGGCCAAGGGCGAGACGGCGTACACGCCAGCGACGTCGTTATTTGCAGCTTTAGGATCCGCTCTGGAATTCGTGCGTGGGATGGGCAAAGGTGATCTGGCGAAAGGCCGCGAAGAATTGGTCAACAATGCCGAACTCTGCGCCGAAATGACCCGCGCCGGAGCGAAGGCACTAGGGCTGACGCTCTACGCTTCGGCACCTGCGGCCGCGCTCACCGCAATCACGTCTCCCAATGGCTTGGACTCGGGCAGGATCGTGAAAGAGTTCCGCGAGTCCTTCGACGCCGTGGTCGCGAATGGACAGGGCGAGATGAAGGGAAAGCTGTTCCGGATCGCCCACATCGGTTACTACGACTATCTCGACACTATCGGTATCCTGGGTGCTCTGGAACACGTGCTGGCCCGCGTTACGGACAAGAACGTTGAGTATAGCGCTGCCGTGCGGGCAGCACAGCAAGTTTATGCCCGCACTCAAGCTGACAAACGACAGCTAGTGAACGCCTGACGGCTCCACTAGTTGATGGTGAAGTCCACCGAGGTCGACGTCTCCGGCAAAGTGCCTCCCCCGTACATGCCGCCACTGGTGCCAGGATTCGTTACCGTAACTTTCACCGTACCCGCAGTTGTAACTGCCGAGGCTGGGACCGCAATGGTGAGCTGCCCGCTACTGACGAACGTGGTGGCCTGACCGGTGCCGTTCCAGTTCACTACCGCTTTCGAAGCAAAATGGTCGCCGTTAATGGTCATAGTGAACGCCGGATCACCGGCATTCGTCGTATTGGGACTGAGCTGCGAGATGGCGGGCATTGTTCCAGCGGTCGCCGGCGTCTGCTTGGCGTTGTAGCCGCAGCCGAGCGAAACCGCAAACAATGTCCCGAGCAGGATGATACTGACGGTTTTCATGGTGTTCTCCCAGGGCCAAGGGCCCGATGAGGGAGAGTGTAGGTACACAATAAAGGGTACTTGTCAGAGGGCTGTCATTTTCAAGTCAATTGCTTGTCAGAAGCTGATTCTAAGGAACTTATCGTGAAAATCATTGTGGCGGAGAAGATCTCGGCGTCAGCCGTGGCGCAACTGCAGGAGCCGGGATGGACTGTACTGACTTCAGATCAGTTGGACGGGAAATTGCCGGAGCATCTCGAATCGGCGGATGCTCTGATTGTGCGGTCTGCGGTCCAGGCTGACGCCAAGTTGTTAGCCCATGGCAAGAAACTGCGTGTCATCGGCAGAGCCGGTGTCGGCGTAGACAATATCGATCTCGAGGCGGCGACCCATAAGGGCATCGCCGTAATGAACACTCCTGGCGCCAATGCCGTGGCGGTCGCCGAGCAGACACTCGGTATGATGCTCGCCATGGCTCGCCACTTGTGCCGCGCCGATGCCCTCATGCACGCCGGAAAATGGGAGAAGAAGTCACTTCAGGGCACCGAGCTTCGCGGCAAAACGCTGGGAATCGTCGGGCTCGGACGAATCGGCATGGAAGTAGCGCGCCGCGCCCGCGCCTTTGGAATGGACTTGGTGGCCCACGATCCGTTCGTGTCCGTGGCGGTGGCAAAGGAACAGGGGATCCGGCTCGCCGGACTCGAGGAAGTCTATGCTGCGGCGGACTACATTACGCTGCACGTTGGCCTGACACCGCAGACCACCGGAATGATCAACGAGGTAGCCATCGCGAAAATGAAGAAAGGCGTACGGCTGGTGAACTGCGCACGTGGCGAACTCGTGAATGAAGCCGATCTGGCCGCAGCGCTCAAGCAGGGACGTGTTGCTTCCGCTGCAATCGACGTTTTTACCCAAGAGCCTCCAGAGAATTCTCCGCTGCTCGCGCTCGAAAACGTGGTATTGACGCCGCATGTCGGCGGCTCCACCCACGAAGCGCAGGAAGCCGTCGGAGTCCAGATTGCCCAGCAGGTGAAGGAATACCTCAAGCATGGCGTGATCCAGAATGCGGTGAACGTGCCCTCGGTCTCGGCCGAGGAATATGCCGTTATGCAGCCCTACATCATCCTGGCCGAGCGCATGGGAGCCTTTCTAGGTCAAGTCTCCGAGGGATCTTTGGAAGAAATTTCCATCCGCTACAGCGGTCACATTGCCGAGTGGAAGACGGAACTGATTCGTAACGGAGCCATTAAAGGAATCCTGAACCAGGCGCTCGAGGAAAAAGCGAACCTCGTCAACGCGGCAACCATTGCTCACGATCGGGGATTGCGAGTCCTGGAATCGCACAAAGCCAAAGCCTCGACAGGAGGTGCGGGAAGCGTGCTTTCGATCTTCCTCAAGACCTCCACCGAGGAGCACATAGTCAAGGGCGCGGTGCTGCACGGCGAGACGCCTCGTTTGCTGCACGTCGACGGCATCGATGTCGAGGCGCCTCTCGAGCGCAACCTGATCTATTTGCGGAACCGCGATGTACCCGGTGTGATCGGCAAGGTTGGCACCGTCCTGGGAGAAGAGTCGATCAATATCGCGGATTTCTCGCTCGGACGACGAACTGCTGACAAGGATTCCACTCAACCGCGAGAGGCCATCGCCGTGGTACACGTGGATGGCGACGTGCCCGAGTCAGTGGTTGTGAAGCTGCGGCAAGTTTCGGCGGTGCAGCAAGCAAAAGCCGTCAGGCTCTTTTGACCAAGTAGGGACAGCAGCCTCGCCTGTCCCACGAATGCAAAGCCGAGCGCTCACACCGCACGCTCTGTGACTAAGATTCTGTATCCTCTCGGCGCAGCTTTCGACTTTCGGCCAGCAGCGACATCGAGTGCATCAGGTTCTGCAGCGTGACGATTCCCACCAGTCGCTGATCTTCAACCACCGGAATGATGCTTGAGCTGCGTGAAGTGAGCTTACGGAAAGCGGTTCCGAGCGAATCCTGGCGTAACGACACCTCGAAAATCTTGCTCATCACGGCCTGCACATAGCCGTTTCCTTCCGCGCGCAAGGCGTCGAGAATACGCTGTCGCGAAATGACTCCCACCATATCGCTCCCGCGCACGACGGGGAAATCATCCTGCAGAGAGTGAACTGCCTTTTCAAGCGCGTCCTGCAGAGTGTCCGCCGGTGAAAGCGTCGCGAAATCCGTCAGCATGACCTCTTCCAGCCGGACATTTTCCAGAACCGACTGGAAGACCAGCGCTCGCTCTTCGAGTTGCGCCGCTGAAAATATGATGACGCCCACCATGGTCAACCAATTGTTGACGAAAGGGCCGGCAAAGATGAGCACCAGCGCCATCGCACTGCTGATCGCCACTGCGCGCCGCGTGGCAGCGGATACGTCAAGAGTACGCGCAAAATAGGCACGAATCAGTCGTCCGCCATCCAGCGGATAGGCCGGCAGAAGGTTCAGGCCGGCAAGATAGAGATTGGCCCAAACCATGCTGCGGGGAAGATTCGAGCCGTACAGAAACGGCCATTTCCAGAGATCCACGCCGCTTCGAAACGCCGTCAGGGCCCCTGCTGCCAGACCGGCGAGCAGCAGATTCACGAACGGGCCAACCAGCGCCACCCGAACTTCACGCTGCCACATCTGCGCGGATGGTTGCTTTTCCGTTCGAGATTCGTCGTATAGAGCGACGCCGGTCAGCGGCAGCAGGATGACCGCTTTCGGAATGAGTCCCAGGCGCCGCGCCGCCAGCATATGGCCAAGTTCGTGTGCGCCGACGCAGGCAAGAATGATGCCGACCAGAGCGAGATCCCGTGCCCCATTGGCATTCTGCTGGTGAACGGCATAATCCGTCCAATAAATGAAAAGAGGAAGGATGAGAAACGTGAGATGCAGGCGAACATCCACACCAAACAGGCGTCCCACCGAGATCGACCAGCTTCGCATAGGCCTTCGCTGCTTTTATTCTACATGCTTGGATATATTGATTGCGGCATCCAAAGGTATGAGGCCATGCGTGTGATCGCGGGCAAATATCGCAGCCGTCCCTTGCGTTCTCTGCGCGGAATGGACATTCGCCCAACTTCCGATCGCCTCCGCGAGACCTTGTTCAACATCCTCACCGCCGGCAACCCCGACAGCCTGGGCGGAACGGTTTGGCTCGATTTGTTTGCTGGCACCGGAGCCGTTGGCATTGAGGCTCTGAGCCGAGGTGCCAAAGAAGTCCACTTCGTCGAGAGTTCCGACCCCGCAGCCGAAGTGATTCGCAGAAATCTCCACAGCCTCGGAATTTCCACCGGATACAACATCCTTCAGGACGAACTGCCACGCGCGTTCTGGCGCATGGAACGGCAACACGTCGCCGCCGATGTGGTCTTTATCGATCCGCCATATCGCATGAAAGAAGCCTATGTCGAGACGCTCAGAGGACTGGCGGACTCCTCGCTGATTTGGGCGATGTCGCTGGTGATTGCCGAACATGAAAAGCAGTTCGATCCGGGAGAGGAATTCGGGCCACTAAGAAGATTCCGCCGCCTGGTGCAGGGCAGCACCGCGCTGAGTTTCTATCGTATGGGCGGGCCGGCTGAGGTGCGGATATGACCGAATCTACATGATCAGCTCATTCGTCCGGCGAACGATCGGGTGCTGCATTTCCTCCAGATCGTTCTTTACCATGTTCAGCCCGTAGACGCAGCTTTCGAAGTTCTTCGAGAGGCTGGCGAAAAGCGGAGCGACCTTTGCATACTCGAAATGTTCGAACTTCGAGACGATGTAGTAGCTTTCCTTGCCGGCTTTCATCCAGTCGATAAAATTCTCCATCCGCTGACGCCGCAGGCGGAAATGATTGATACTCTCGGGAAACATTCCTGCAAAGAAAAGGGCGTAATCGCCGATATGTTTGCGGACCTGGCGCTCGCGATCGAACGAGGGTGCGGGACCATAGACCGGGTCCGATTCCATCAGCATCTCACCCACATCGTCCAGCGGACGGTTCCCGGCATTTCGGACTTTGAACAATTGCTCGGCATCGCAGAATTCCGCCAGCAGGTGTGAAACATAAGCAACGATTTGCGGGTCGCGAATTCCGATCTCCTCCGCATAGTGCCGTCCTACCAGATCCTGAAATAGCTGTTGCAACGGATGCGATTCCGGAATCATTGAGGCCCCCCTGAACTCCGCAACGAGCGCGGAACTTCAGCCACTTGCGTGTCTACATATCCCAGTTCGCTGTTGAAGTGCAAGTGACTTTTGTTTATCGGCATGATTCGTTTTGCTGATCAGTTAGAAGCGTTGGGATTCCAAATGCGTTGTGCAGCCTGGACGTTAGGCATGGGAGTGATCTGCCCGTAGATTACTGGCACTCAGATAAGTCGACTGCTAAGAAATAGGAGCTTTTCTCGTGCCAAAACCATCTACAGGTTGGAACTAGAGCAATTTCCAGGAACTTATCCGCGATGGAGGAACGAGGAATGGCGAGACAGAACTTTGCGACTGGCACAACCTGGGAGCCGATAGTGGGTTACTCTCGTGCAGTCAAAATCGGTTCGAATGTACATGTGTCCGGGACAACCGCCACAGGAGCTGATGGAAAGATCGTTGGAGTGGGCGATGTCTACGCACAAGCAGTCCAGACTCTAAAGAACATCGAGAGCGCGCTGCAGAAAGCTGGCGCGACCATGAAAGACGTCGTGCGGACTCGCATGTACGTGACCAACATCGCAGACTGGGAGAAAGTCGGCCGCGCCCACGGAGAGTTCTTTCGCGACATTCGACCCGCCACGTCCATGGTCCAGGTTGCCGCACTGATCTCGCCGGAAATCCTGGTCGAGATTGAAGCCGACGCGGTACTAACACAATAGCAAGGGTGCCCCACTTCTGGCCGACTTTGCCGGAAGTGGGGATTTGCTCCCTTGATCTGGGTATAGAATCGCTCCCACCAAATTGACCGAACAATTCCTTGTCGGCCACATCTCTAATCAGACCGGTTTCCGGGAGGCAAAGTGAACCATTTCTGGCGTGTGTTGTATCTCGCTGTAGCGTTCGGCGTGATGACGCAAGCCGCCACACCAGCCAGCGCGCAAGTCACTGTGATTCGCGCGGGCACATTGATTGACGGTAAGTCCGACAAGCCGAAGCGTGATCAGTTGATCGTCGTTCGGGGAAACCGGATCGAGAGCGTTTCCGATGCAGCGGGCGCGAAGATTCCGGAGGGTGCAAGCGTCATCGACCTCTCACAGCAGACGGTTCTTCCCGGACTCATCGATTCGCATACGCACATCTTTCTGCAGGGAGAAGATCCAGCCCAGGGCGGCTATGACGCCAACATCCTGAAGGCTCCGTACGCTCTTCGTGCTGCACGAGCTACGGTCTCAGCCCGGCGGGCACTAGAGCAGGGATTCACGACACTGCGCGACGTCGAGACCGAGGGGGCAGGCTACGGAGATGTCGGGATCAAGCAGGCAATCGATGGCGGATATATTCCGGGCCCGCGCTTGTTCGTAGCCACGCGCGCGATTTCTACGACCGGCGGCTATATGTTGGAGGGTTATGCGCCAGAGCTGGAAATACCTAAGGGCGCGCAGATTATTGACGGGCCCGTCGAAGCCCGCAAGGCGGCGCGGGAGCAGCTTGATCACGGCGCGGACTGGATTAAGGTTTATATGACGCACCGCTCTTGGGTTGGTAAGAATGGCGAATTGGTCTCGCAACCGACGCTCACCGTGGAAGAGTTGCGGGCAATCGTTGACGAGACTCACGGTTGGGGAAAGAGAGTGGCGTGCCATGCGTACAGCGGTATCGGCTTGCACCGTGCGCTTGATGGAGGATGCGACTCGATTGAGCACGGCCTCGATCTCGATGACGCGGCTATCGCCCAAATGTTGAAACAGGGTACCTGGTACGTACCAACGTTAAGCGTGTACTACACCGACTGGGGACCGGCGGACACCGCCGACGGAAAACGCGACCGGCTGCGAGCCTCTGCACACGAAGTCTCATTCAAAAAGGCGCTGAAAGCGGGCGTGAAGATTGTCTTCGGCACCGACATGGGAGGAATACCCTGGACGGAGCCCATCGCGCAGGAGTTCCCGCGCATGGTGGAATTCGGCATGCAGCCGATGGACGTGATCCAGAGCGCTACGTCGCGTGCCGCCGTCATGCTCGACATGGAGGGAAAGATCGGCGTAGTGGCTCCAGGCGCCTTCGCAGACATCATCGCCGTTCAGGGCGATCCCTTGAAAGACATAAAGGCCCTGGGCAACGTGCGATTCGTTATGAGAGACGGCCAGGTGTTTCCGGGAAAGTAGACCAGCGTAGGTCTCAGGCCTCAGGTTTCAGGTCTTGGGCCTGAAGTGATCGATTCAAGCGCTGGCTTTCCTAAGCCCGAACACCGAACACCGAACACCGAAGACCCGTCGAGTCCCCTGTTTCTTGTACTAGTAAGCGGGTGATTTTTCTCCAATTCCTCTTGACTTCCGCCAACTCGCGATCATAATGCGTCAAACTACCCTCAACGGGAACCTGTTTCGGATCGAGCCGGAGGAGGTGTTTATGAGCGTGCTGGAACTTTGCGACCGTGAAATTGCGGCGGTGGGAGTCGATGCAACTGTCGCTGAAGCAATCAACAAGATGCTCGACCACCACGTGGGCGCGGTGGCCGTTGTAGATAGCGAGTACCGCGTTGCGGGAATCTTTACCGAACGCGATGTCCTGCGAAAAATGTCGCTCAGCCGCATGGATCCGCAGACCACGTCGGTGCGAGAGTTCATGAGCACGCCTGTCGAGATGGCCACTCGAGGGACTGGTGCCGGCGAGGCTCTAAGCATCATGCTGGAACGCCACTTCCGCCATCTGCCAGTTGCCGATGACAACGGTAAGCTGCTGGGCATTCTCTCCATCCGGAATCTTCTCGAGTGGCGTGTTGATGACCTGAGCCATGAACTGGACTCTCTGGAGCAATACATGACGAATGATGGCCCCGGAGGCTAGTTCGTCGGCGTGACTCGGAACCCGAACGCAACACTCAGCAAGGGATGAATCCTTCCACCGCCCTGTCCCGGACGATCGCTTCGGTGCGCATTGCAACGTCCATTTTCTTCCTGTTGTTCGGTAAATAACAAACTTGCAGGACCGGGTTTTGCCCACGGCGGATTTCAGGCCTATCTGCAGGACTACACTGCGAACAGCCGTTTCTATCGTCCATTCCTGCCCGGTGTCGTTTTGCCCCACGCAATTTTCTTCGGATACTTCGTGGGCATTCCCGAGTTTTTGATCGGGATCCTCCTGTTCGTTGGACTTTGGGTGGGACTCGCGTGCGTGCTCGGTTCGCTCTTTCTGGTGAATATGCTCCTTGCAACCTGGTGGGCTCCTGGATATGGCGCCGCCCTCGGGCGCTATTTCGGTGCCAAACTCGATCACATTCCTCTACTGCTACTATTGATCGTCCTTTACGTGGCAGACGGCGGACGGATGTGGGGTCTCGACGCACGGCGCCGTTGAGCCGCGTACTATCGTTGTTCCAAATTCGTGCATGTCAGGAGAAGAAAGATCTCAATGAAGAAGGTCTGCGGTGTTGTGTTGTCTGTGATCTGCCTCGGAACCTTGGCGGTTGCTCAAGCGCCAAAGCACGTAGCCGTACACGCGGGATATCTGCTCGATGTGAAGACTGGCAAAACGCTCGAGGACCAGATGATCGTCATCGAGGGTGCGAAGATCTTGAGTATTGGCGCTATCGCCGATTCCAAAATTCCTGCTGATGCCACGCGCATCGAATTGCCCAACGCAACCGTTCTTCCGGGCTTGATCGACGCGCATACCCATCTGACCATGAATCCGCAGTTCGGCTATGAGACGCTGGCGATTTCCGTACCGCGAGAGGCATTGATCGGCGCCAAGAACGCTCGCCTTACGCTCATGGCTGGCTTTACGACTGTGCGAAACGTCGGAGCGTCCGGCTTCAGCGACGTTGCCCTGCGTGACGCGATCAATGCCGGAGACGTCCCCGGACCGAGAATGCTGGTGAGCGGCCCGGCTTTGGGTATCACCGGAGGCCACTGCGACAACAACATGTTGCCCTCCGAATATCACGCGGTCGGGGATGGCGTGGCTGACGGAATCGCCGCTGTCCAGCACAAGGTTCGGGAGAACATCAAGTACGGGGCCGACGTAATCAAAGTCTGCGCGACCGGTGGAGTGCTCTCCCTCGGCGACAATCCTCAACACTCGCAGTACACGCTGGAAGAAATGAAAGCCATCGTCGCCGATGCTCACCGTTTGGGCCGCAAGGTAGCCGCACACGCCCACGGAGCCGAGGGAATCCGCTGGGCAGCGGAGGCCGGCGTGGATTCCATTGAACACGGCTCCTACATCGACGATGCAGCGATCGCTGTAATGAAAGAACATGGCACATACCTCGTACCCACGCTATATCTCGGCGATTGGATGATCGAAAATGCAGGACTCACGCGCCTGCCTCCGCCGTTGCTAGCCAAGGCACAGGAAGTTCTTCCGAACGCGCGTAAGAATGTCGCTCACGCCTTTGCCGCAGGAGTGAAGGTTGCGCTCGGTACCGATGCGGCTGTTTATCCCCACGGCATGAACGGCCATGAATTCGGCGTGATGGTGAAGCTTGGCCTCACGCCGTTGCAGGCAATCCAGGCTGGCACGGTAAACGCCGCCGATCTTCTGGGGTGGGCCGGGAAGGTCGGTACATTGGCTTCCGGGTCCTGGGCTGACATCGTCGCTGTCGATGGCGATCCGCTGAAAGACGTTACGACACTCGAGCGTGTGAAGTTTGTAATGAAGGGCGGCGAAGTCGTGAAGAACGACTACGCCAAGTAGCAGCCTCACCGCAGGCAATCTCTATATTTTTCTGCGGGCCTGCTCCGTGATCCAATCCGTCCAATATGATGACGCTCCGCTCGCCAACAGCGGAGCCTTTCCTTCCACGGCATCGACGAAATTCTCGATCAGGGGCAGGTGCACGTTTGAGTGGACTGGCAGGGTCTCTTTGCCACCGGGATAAATCAGGTCTGGCCCATTCAGCGGCGACATTTCCATCTCGCCTTCAGTCCCGCGGATGCGGCATTCGTCGCGTCCGACCTGCGAATGCCACCGCACGTCGACGATTCCGCGCACTCCGTTCTGATACTCCACCATCACCGTCGCATTGTCCTCGACTGCATAGTGCTGAACGACGTTCGATAGCTGTCCCGTAACCCGCAGTGGCTGACCGAATAAATAATTCAGAACATCAATGCGATGCGAGGCGATATCCAAGAGCGGACCGCCTCCGGCCTTCGCCGGATCGAAAAGCCACCCCCGGTGCCCGCTGCCATCGAACCACATGTGGTTCGTCAACTCCGCAAACACGGGTTGCCCAATCGCCCCCGCCTCAATTAACTCTTTCGCCCGCTGCACCTTCGGATAGCACCGCCGGTAATAGGCAACGCCAAACACTTTCCCACTCTCCTTCGCGGCTTGCACCATCGCACAAGCTTCCGCTTCGTTCATCGCCATTGGCTTCTCGCAGAGCACATCCTTGCCCGCGCGAAGAGCCTCGATCGCCTGCGGCGCATGAAGAAAAACCGGTGTGCCGACATAAACCGCATCAATCGCCGAATCGGTGAGTGCATCCTCAAGAGTGGTCCACGCCTGCACGCCGAACTTGTCTGCCTTTGCGGGATCACGCGTGACAAATCCGTACAAGCGGCTTCGGCTTTCAGCTTGAATGGCAGGGATGACACGCCGCGTGGTGATATCGCCGATTCCAATGACGATCCAATTCAGCATGAAAGTAGTGTCTCACGCCGGCGAAAGCCTTTCTCGTCTGACATCTTTCGCCAAGTGGAACATGTCCGATTCCGCACAGTCCAGTCCGCCGATGGCCAGCTGCACTCGTGCGTTTTCCCCCTGGCTCCTTTGCCGCCAATCGCTTAAACTTTCTAGCCGTTGGTCCGGCATTTGCAGCGAACTCCCGGAGGCCATTTACATGGAACGCCTCTTTCAAGATCTCCGCCATGCCCTGCGTCTCCTCCGTCGCAATCCTGGATTCACCGCCGTTTCGGTCCTGACGCTCGGCCTCGCGATCGGCGCCACCACTGCTATCTTCAGCGTCGTTTACGGAGTGCTGCTGCGCCCGTTGCCGTACAGCGATCCGGACCGCATCATGGCTGTCTTCGAAATCAATACAGGAGGCACGTGGTCCCGACTCGCTGATCCTAATTTCGACGACTTTCGCGACCAGAACCATTTTTTCCAGTCGATCGCAAAGTACAGCGGCAACATCGCCTCCGTGTCCGGAGGCTCGCTGCCCACCCGCACCATGGTCGCCTCGGTTACTCCTGAGTTCCTGAAGGTTCTCCGCACCCAACCCGTCATCGGACGCGACTTCACTCCCACCGACTCCAAGAAGGGCGCCGCTCCCGTCGCCCTCTTAAGCAACGCCTACTGGAAGCAGCATCTCAACTCCTTCCCTGACCTCTCTCAGCTTCACCTGAAGATCGACAACACTCTTTTCTCCGTAATCGGTGTTCTTCCCGATGGATTTCAGTTCCCGAAGGATGCCGATCTTTACATCCCCGCCGATACTGACGGAGAGAATCCCAGCCGTACTTCGCACAATTACAACGCAGTCGCGCGCCTCAAAGACGGCGTCAGCGTCGCGCAAGCCAATGCAGAGATCAGCACCATCGCGCGCCGCATTCACGACACATCCAGCGAGCGAGGAGACTACCTGCTAAGAGATGCCATCGTCCTTCCGCTGCAGGATTCCATCACCGGCAAAGCTCGCCCCGCGCTGCTGATTCTTCTAGCCGCTGTCGGATTCCTACTTCTCGTCGCCTGCGCAAACGTTGCGAATCTTCTGCTCGCGCAAGCGGCGGCCCGCGTGCGCGAACTCGCGGTCCGCACCGCGCTCGGCGCAGCCCGCAGCCGTCTAGTCTTCCAATTTCTCACTGAAGCCCTTGTGCTCTCACTCCTCGGAGGAGGCCTTGGCATCCTCGGAGCCTTCCTCGGCCTCCATGGTCTGGTCGCGCTTTCGCCCGATAATCTCCCGCGCCTCGACAACATCTCGATCAATCTCCCGGTTCTCGCTTTTGCGCTTCTCCTCTCGACTGCAGTCGCCCTCGCACTTGGTGCATTCACGGCTCTCCGCGCCACCTCTGCGAATGTTCGCGGAGGTCTCGGCGAAGGCGGACGCTCCCAATCCGGCTCTCACGCCACCCAGCGCCTTGGGCGCGCCATCATCGCGGCACAAGTCGCCATCACACTCGTCCTCGTCGTCGGCGCGGGCCTCCTCGGCCGCAGCCTGATCAAAGTCCTCGAAGTCGATCCCGGATTCCGTGTCGACAAGATCATCACCATGGATGTTTCACTTCCATGGGCCGAAACTTCTAAGGAAAAATCAGCGCAAATATCCTTCTTCTCCAATCTCATCGACCGCCTCCAGCAGGTCCCCGGCGTGCACAAAGTCGGCGCCACCAGCGGACTCCCCATGGATGGCGGCCTTCCGGACGGCCAGTTCCTGGTGATGACGCGAGAGGAAATGCCGAAGGCCAATCCCGACGACCGTGACTCTCTCGGCCGCGCCTTCGATCTCCTCTTCCAACAGAGGGACCGCCTCGGCAACGCCGATTTCGGTGTCGTCACCGGCAGCTACTTCCAGGCTCTCGGTATCCCGCTTCTCCGAGGACGCGTCTTCGACCAGCGCGACACAGCCGATGCGCCTCATGTCGCCATCATCAGCGACTCGCTGGCGCGCACACGCTGGCCCGGTCAGGATCCCATTGGCCACACTCTCCAGTTCGGAAACATGGACGGCGATCTCCGCCTGCTCACCGTCGTGGGCATCGTGGCTGACGTGCGCGAGTACGGACTTGAATCTCCGCCGCGGCCCACCGTCTATGTGAACCTCTTTCAGCGTCCGCGCGCGCAGGTTACGGTGACCGTGCTCACCGACGCCGATACGCAACAAGTCACCGCTACGGCTCGCCGCATCCTCGCTGATCTGAATCCGGAACTCCCCCCGCGCTTCCGCACGTTCCCGCAGATTTACTCCGCTTCGCTGGGTTCGCGCCGCTTCAATTTGATCCTCATCGGATTCTTTGGAATCGTAGCGTTGCTGCTCGCTACTGCAGGAGTCTTCGGTGTGATGGCTTATTCCGTCGGTCGCCGCACCCGCGAAATCGGCGTACGCGTCGCACTCGGCGCGCAATCGCGCGATGTTCTGGGAATGATCCTGGGACAAGGCATGAGCACGATCCTGATCGGAGTAGTGATCGGGCTGGCAGGAGCTCTCGCACTAACGAGAGCCATCTCGTCACTGCTGTTCGGAGTAACTGCTACTGATCCGATTACGTTCGCGGCGGTGATTGCGCTGCTGATCGTGACGGCGCTGCTAGCGTGTTACATTCCGGCTCGCCGGGCGACAAAGGTCGATCCCATGGTTGCGCTTCGCTACGAATAACAGTGCTGGCTGACTTTTTCCCAAGTTGTGAGGGATTGCGGCGCTGATAGATTGCCTGAATTGAACTGAGTCAACGACTACCTGATGGAGCGCAATTTCGGCGCTACGTAGTTGGCGGCACGTATTCTTTTGGTTTGGCCGATCCTTCTCCGAAGAAGAACATTTCTAATTGCTTTACGATCACTTCCTGATCCTCTCGGCGTGCCGGGTTTAGACGATACTCGTTGAGCAACATTTTGCAGTGCTCCGTCCACATTCGCCAGGCTTCCTGCGAGACGTTGTCGTAGACTTTCTTTCCCAGTTCGTTATCGAACGGAGGCTCATCCAGCCCCGGCATTTCGCGGTTGAATTTCACGCAATGCACTATGTGTGCCATAAGTTCCTCGTCAAAAATAAGTTCAGTCTCCCGCCGAAGGCGGAATCTTTATCTTACATCCCTATTTGATGTGGGGACAGCGAGAGTGGGTGCGAAACGGTGGAAGCCATGCTTTTCTTCGCCTTTCCGCTGCCAGCAGTTGAACAGCAGCAGAGGCTTTCCACTATACGATTTTGGTGCTCTCGGCTCTCCCGCGAAGTCTTAGCCACAGGCCGAGGGCTACGATCCAAATCGACAGAAGTGGGATCAGGCTCTCGAGGCCTTTCAATCCCATCATCTGACCCAAATTAGTAGCCCCATAACCTCCTGCGGCCTCGGTCGCTGTCAACATCGATTCCCGATTGCTGGCCAGATTTCCCGCCCAGAATGCTGGCCACGCGGAATGCATGATCGGACAACTGTCTTGCATTGCCAACTGTGACGAAGTGGACACCACAATAAGGGTCACGAACACGCTGCAAGCGGCGAGTACCATCAACACGCAGCGCCAGAATCTCGAAGCCCGGTTCCAACTGACACCGAGTCCGAGACAAAGAAATGGAATGCACGCACCCGCGTATCTCGGGCCGAAAGACAGCCCCGCCTTCCACCAGTAGAACGACGCGTTGAAGAGGAAATAGTAGATGGCAATTCCGGCCGCAACGATTGCGGGTGCGCGGAACTGCTTTCGCAACCACCACAATCCGGTCACTCCGCCGAGCAATACCGGTGATACGAAGAACAATCCGCGGGAGCAGCCGAACAAGAGCTTTAGCAGTCGGTCCGGATGAGGATAGGTCAGGCCCATGTATCCCTGCTGCTGCATAAAGGAAAACGAATTGGGATCGTAATACGAGTAACTGGGACGGAGGCCTGCGAACGCGGCGTAGAGATAGCTGAACAGAACGAGCGCACAGGCCGCAGCACCAACTGTTACTCCGACCGCAGCCCGCCATCGTGCGGCGCGGCCCAGCGACCACACCTGCGAAACAGCCAGAAACGCCAGCATGGCGGAAGCTGGGGCTGCGGGATATTCGGTCACCGTGGCCCATCCGGCCGCGAGCCCGACGGCGAGGGACAACAAGAGGCTGTGATCCCCATCGCCAAGCTTGAGAGCGGCGGCGAATGCGAAAATCAGGCAAGCTGCGACGAGCGCGTGCGCCCAGAAAAGGCTGGCGTAGGCGAGCATCGGAGTGCCGATACTCATCATCGCTGCCACGAAAGAGGCACCAGTCAACCCAGTACCGAAGCGGAGCGACAGGAAGAACAAGCAGACCGCCGCTAGTGCCGTGGGAAAGGCCACCGCAATAGCTGTCGCGATGTACGAGAGCGCGAACTCACCAGGCGGGGATTCCGGATACATGCCAACCAGTCGCATCGTCGAGCGTGCCGCAAACGCAACCGGGACCGCCAGGAACACCAAGCCCGGCGCCTTGTCGGAGTAGTAGTGCCCCTTAAAATGCGCTTTGTCCTGAGTGTTCTCGTGGTAGGCGTCAATCTGGAGGGTATGCTGCTCTACGGTGGCGCGCAGCAGATCGAACCGAGAGTTCTGATTCCATCCTCCGCCCTCATAGAAACAAATGAAGGAAAGAAAAGAAGCAGCACCCAGGAGAGTGGCGATTTTCCAGTGTGCCGGTTGCGCGGTCATCGGCCCCAATCATACCTGCAGTAAGCGAAGGCTATGGCTGATTCGTCCGGGGTCCGTTGAAGTCATTCCGCACGACTTCTCCTCCCTTCATCACGAACTTCACCTTCTCGAGTTGGCCCACATCGGCAGAGGGATCTCCGGAAGTCGCGACGATGTCAGCCAATTTCCCGGGCTCAATGGCTCCGATACGGTCCTGCCAGCCCAGCAATTCGGCTGCATTGATGGTCGCAGCCTGGATGATTTGCCACGGTGTCATCCCCGAGTCACGATAGGCTTCGAAAATCGTGACGCTACTTTCGCCGCGAGTCCGCTTGCCCATCTGATAGTACTCGTCCGATCCGGCAGCAATCGGTACTCCGGCGGCGACAGCCCGCCTCAGGCGATCATGGTTGCCTTGGGCGAATTTCTTCATCTCAGCTTCCGCATCCTTTCGCTCGTCGGGCGTCATACTCGCAGGAAGAAATCCCGTGTACATCTCTTCGGGATAATCAGTTGGAACCAGAAATATCTTCTTGGCCGCCATCATCTTCAGAACATCATCGGGAACGATGTAGGCGTGCTCAATCGAATCGACGCCGGCCTCCGCAGCAATCCGCGTGGCATCGTCGCCAATCGCGTGAGCGGCCACCTTGCGATGTACTCGGTGTGCCTCTTCCACGATCGCCCTCATCTCGTCCAGAGAAACGACCCGGGGGCCCGTGTTCACGATCACCTTGATACATTTCGCTCCGTCGTAGAAGGCCTGCTGTACCGCGCGTCGCGCCTCATCCACGGTCGTGATTTCGACGTATTCCTGTTTCACGAGCGCTTCTGCCTCGTGCTGAAGGTTTCCAAATTGCCCGCCCACACCAGAAAGCGCGCGGGTGCAGGGAACAACGCGCGGTCCGCTCACCCACCCACGATCGATTGCCCGGCTAAGCGCAACGTCGCCGTTGATGCCGGAATTGCCGACATCGCGGACAGTAGTGATTCCGGCCTCCAGGTCTTCTCGACCCATCTTTGC
>Ga0335084_10000978_pt1 | contig 25823 bp, 25 predicted proteins | sample Lox_Sample_44_FD_206721 | JGI IMG/M metagenome (GOLD analysis project Ga0335084, IMG submission 206721) | Soil microbial communities from Loxahatchee National Wildlife Refuge, Florida, United States - Lox_Sample_4.4 | ecosystem: Environmental > Terrestrial > Soil > Wetlands | place: USA... | reverse complement strand
GTGCCGGTCTCGGCCTGCCGTAGCGCAAAGGCGATCTGCCCCTCCGTGAACCTGGACATCGAACGCCTCTGGTGCCGGATCAAGGACTGGCGCCGCATCGCAACCAGGTACGACAAACTCGCCAGAAGCTTCCTCAGCGGCGCCTATATCGCCGCCATCTTCACATGCTGGATCAATTGAGTCCGGACCCTAGCGGCAATCGGCTCACATCGAGATAACAACGCGGCCGTCGACTTTCCCAGCCCGGAGATCGGCAAACACCTGATTGATCTCCGTCAAGTCCGCTCTGTGGATCGCTGCACGAACCTTGCCTTCGGCGGCAAACGCAAGCGCTTCGGCAAGGTCCTGGCGCCCACCTACAATCGAGCCACGCAGCGTGATACGCTTCAGGACAACATCGAAGATCGGAGTTGCGAACTCGCCGGGCGGCAGGCCGACCAGACTTACCGTTCCCTTCCGTCGTGCCATATGCAGCGCTTGCGTGAAAGCAGGCGGCGAGACGGCTGTCACCAGGACACCATGGGCGCCGCCGCCAGTCGCCTTGATGACTTGAGCTAAGGCGTCCGGTGATCTTGCATTGACCGTCACTTCAGCACCCAAACGGCGAGCGAGCGCGAGCTTTTCCTCCGTCACGTCGATCGCCGCCACGTGAAGACCCATCGCCTTTGCGTACTGGATAGCGATGTGTCCAAGCCCGCCAATTCCAGAGATGGCGAGCCACTCACCGGGCTTTGCCTCCGTTTCCTTGATGGCCTTGTAGGTCGTGACTCCCGCGCACAGGATCGGTGCGATCTGGGCGAAATCCGGATCCTTTGGGAGTCGGGCTATATAGGGTGCGGCTCCTACGGCGTACTCCGCGAAAGTGCCGTTGACGCTGTAACCGCTGTTGTGCTGGGCCGCACAAAGTGTCTCCCAGCCGGTAGCGCAGTACTCGCACCCGCCGCAGGCGTCATGCAGCCATGCGATACCGACCGGGTCGCCTTCTCGTAGCCCCTTGACCCCTGGGCCCGTCGCAGCGACGATTCCGGCGCCTTCGTGCCCGGGTATGAAGGGGGGTGCCGGCTTTGCTGGCCAATCGCCGTCGGCGGCGTGGAGATCCGTGTGGCAAACGCCGGTCGCTACGACCTTAACCAGCACTTCACCTGGTCCGGGGTCTGGAATCGGCACCTGCTCGATCTTGAGCGGCTTGCCAAACGAGTGCACAATGGCAGCCTTCATCGTATTCATAATCGGAGGCCTCCGCGATAGTCGATCCGTCGCAGCCAACCGGTGGAAGCACCACGCTCCGGTTTGGTGGCTGCGATTCAACCAGCGCTGAAGATGCCGGCGCGCTCAAATATCGTATTGTCGATTCTGCAGATCGTTTTGAAGCTTAGCGCGCCGCAAACCTACTCTTATCCCAAGATGCATAGCTTGGCTGCTGCGTTGTCACCGCGCCGTCAGTTCACGGAATCGCCGTCATTTATATGGATCAGACTTGTACTTCCCACTCGAATCGCAAGCCATGGCTGCCCCCTCGTCAGAAGGACGCAGTGGGGCTGCTCGGGGTCATGTGGCCGCACAAGACAGTCCTCGCAAAGATGGTTTCTGGCGGGAACGTCTTCCCTGGCGCTGCCCCGTGGCCATTAGCTTTGGATACCTTTGTAAGGATTGTTCTAGTTCTTTAAGATCATTTGGCAGCGCCGATAGAGTTTCTGTGATCGAAGAGGATTTTCTGATGCATCCCGATGTTATTGTCATTGATGACGATCCATGGATACGGGATTCGTTGGAGAGCTTGTTGCAGTCTGTCGGCTTGAGCGTCAAGACGCTCGCATCGGTGCCGGAGTTTGTGAAGCTCGGAAGGCCAGATAGCCCAACTTGTCTCGTTCTTGATGTGCGCCTTCCCGGCCAAAGTGGCCTCGATTTCCAGAAGGAGCTCGCTTCGGCGAATATCCGCATTCCGATCGTGTTTCTTACGGGGCACGCGGACATACAGATGTCGGTGCGGGCTATGAAGAGTGGAGCGATTGAGTTCCTTGAGAAGCCCGCCCGAGATCAGGAACTTCTCGACGCTATCCGACTAGCTCTCGCCCAAGACAGTTCCTTGCTTGAGCACGAAAAGAATCTGGCGGATCTGCGTGGCCGATATCAGTCCCTGAGCAAAAGAGAACGCGAGGTGATGGGTCTCGTAGTGAAGGGGCGGTTGAACAGGCAGATTGCCGCTGAAATGGGGCTCAGCGAGATTACAGTGAAGATTCACCGAGGCCACGTAATGCGGAAGATGCAAGCTTCGTCCTTGCCCGACCTCGCGCGAATGGCGGACAAGCTCGGCTCGGCCGACGCGGCTTGAGGGTCATGCTTCCGAAGACCTCAGGGGCGATTAGCCAACGGGACGGTCAAGAATTGCGCGGATGCAGGCGAGCAGCTCCTCGTCGGCGAAAGGCTTTGTGAGATAGCAGACCACACCATCATTCAAAGCGCGACTAAGTGCCTGTTCGTTCGGATAGGCTGTGATAAGGATCGTGGGGATCGGCTCTTCGGAGGCCAATAGCCGCTCATAAAGCTCCAGACCCGTCATTCCGGGCATCTGGACGTCCGAGATCAGGCAGGATACGTCCCCGCGACGCGGGGAATCTAGGAGTTCCTGGGCACCGGCAAAAACCAGGGCCGCGTAACCAAGCGACCTGAGGAGGCTGGCCAGGGCGTGTCGAACGGCCTCGTCATCATCGACAACGGCGATAACCGGCTTCATTGAGGCCTTTGATTTCTTCATCAATTAGATATAGGAGCGAGCATCGGCTATAGGGACTTATCGTGTCGGTTTTTTTGCATAATACCATCGTATGAGGCGCCAGGGGTTTCGGCATTGGCGATATTTTGGCCGGCCCACCTAGGCTTTGGCCGAAATCGGCCAATGGGCAAGGCCGGTTGGCCAGACCGACAGCATCGACGAGGTCTTGCTCGATGGCCCTAGCAACATGGCTCTGCTTTCTTGGGCCAGGTTCCACATTGGGATTGCAAAGCAAGCCGGTCACATAGGTGCCCCCGCCAACTCTTGCTGGCTCATTCCGAATACCCCTACTGGATTATAGACAATGGAGGGTGTTTCACGATAGGCTGAACTGCGGCTGGATCGACCAGCGATGAGCGGAGCCGCGCGGTTAACCGAGAGCAAGATGGGGTTAGGTTGAATCGTTCTGCCGGCCGATTTTCTGCGAGGACTAGAAAGGGGCGGGGCTACGGACAAGGCACCTGACGACGGCCCTCGTGGAAAAGCGGCCGGCCCGGAGGGTTTGCCATCAGCGGCCCGCCGCGGCGTCAGAGCGCTTGCGCTTAGCCCCGCTACGCGCAAGCGCTCTTCCTGGCGGACGGACTCTCTGCCGGCAAACAGAACGATGCAACCTAATCCCATCTTGCTCTAGCCGAGCTGAGGTGCAGCAGCCCCATGCCTGTGGCGAGCTCAGAGGGCGAATCCATCGACGATCGGCGCTTCCGACTGGTCGTCGAGGCTGCACCAAACGCGATGGTTCTGATCGACCGGACCGGCGGGATTGCCATGGTCAATACTCAGGCCGAACGGGTCTTTGGTTACTCGCGGCCCGAGCTGGTAGGCCAGCCGGTAGACATGCTCGTGCCGGAACGGTTCCGCCGTCATCACCCGGAGCTGCGGAAGACATTTTTTGTCGATCCGCGGCCGCGGCCGATGGGGGCCGGGCGCGATCTCTATGGTCTCAAGAAGGACGGCAGCGAGTTCCCGGTCGAGATCGGCTTGAACCCGATTGAGACCGACCAAGGAACAATAGTACTCGCGGCGGTCGTCGACATTACAACGCGCAAAGCAGTCGAACTGGCGCTGCGCGAGAGCGAGCAGCGCTATCGCGTTCTGGTCGAGGGCATTACTGACTACGCGATCTACATGCTCGATCCAAATGGCATCATCACCAACTGGAACCGAGGCGCCGAGCGCATCAAGGGCTACCGCACCGAGGAGATCGTCGGGAAGCACTTTTCGTGCTTCGCCACCGAGGAGGACCGTGCTGCGAATGTGCCTCAGCAATCGCTCGAAATCGCCGCCCGAGATGGAAGATATGAGGCCGAAGTCTGGCGAGTGCGCAAGAATGGCGACCGCTTCTTGGCCGATGTCGTGATCGACGCGCTGAAGGATGACCGTGGCCGGTTGATCGGATTCGCCAAAATCACGCGCGACGTTACTGAGCGCGTTCAGGCTGCACGTGCGCTGGAAGAGGCGCGCATCGGCCTGGCGCGGTCGCGCGCCGAGGAGGCGCTGGGCCGCGCGCAGGCGGAGCTCGCGCACGTTGCGCGCGTAGCAACCATGGGCGAGCTGACGGCCTCGATTGCACATGAAGTGAATCAGCCGATCACCGCGACGGTAACCTCCGCTCAGGCAGCCTTGCGCTGGCTGGCCGCCCAGCCACCGGATCTCGAGGAGGTTCGGCAGGCACTCGTGCACATCATCATGGCCGGCAATCGAGCGAGCAATGTCATCAGCCGAATCCGTGATCTCGTCAGGAAGGCGCCGCCCCAGGTGCATTGGTTGAACATCAATGACGCAATCCATGAGGTGATCGAGCTTGCGCGTGTCGAAACCACAAAGAACAACGTTTCAGTAAAGATGGAACTCGCCAAAAGCCTACCCCTTGTCAAAGGGGCCAGGGTTGAATTACAGCAGGTCGTTCTCAATCTGATCATCAATGCCGTGGAGGCAATAAGCAATGTTGCCGAGGGCCCGCGGGAATTGCTGATCAGTACCGCGCGAGCCGGGACCGACGTGTTGGTCACGGTGCGGGATTCGGGACCCGGGCTGCCCGCAGAGGATCTTGATCGCATCTTCGAGCCCTTCCACACGACCAAACCGACCGGCTTGGGGATGGGACTGTCGATCTCCAGATCTCTCATCGAGGCGCACGGCGGACGATTGTGGCCGAGCGCCAATGTGCCCCGTGGCGCCGTTTTCCAATTCACAGTGCCCGCCGAGGTCGGCAATACGCGAACTTGCGACGACAGCGCGAGAGCATGACGCTACGATCTTTCGCGCAGAAGTAACCAGTCTGGGTATTGCCCCGGACAGGGGTTCGACCCACGAAGGTCGCGGATTCAGGCAATTTGGCCACACGCTGGATGCCGTGACCTAACCTAGAGAGACGGTCACCCTATCAAGACACGCCTCCAAGAATACCGGCGAATTCCTCAAACCGCATTGCGAACGTGCAATTTTGGAACGGTCCGTGCCGCTAGAGTCGGCCCGTGGAGCTGAGGGACCACCTGAAAGGAAGGGGAAGACGGCGAAAGGCGGAATGCCATGGTTCCAGTCTGCCGCGGCTTGTGTGGCTAGGCTCGCAGCTCAGCCTGCAGACGGCCACCATAATGCTAGGCGAAGCGGTCTCGGGCGACCGCGATGCCAATTTTGCCGCCCACCCGCGCTGCCAGACTGGCCGCGACTGAGCTTCGGGTATGTATCTCTGTTGATTTGACTTGTCTTGCGAGTATGGGGCATGGACATGAAGAAGCTGCTTCTCGGAAGTACCGCCGTGATCGGCTGCGCCTCGTTGGCGAGCGCCGCGAACGCTTCGGACGGCATCAAGCTCGAGGTCGGCGGTTTCTTCAAGATTGTGGCGATGGGTGTCTTCGACGACAAGAACAACCATCACTTCGGCAGCGAGCGCAATACCGACTCCATCAACCACAACGCTGAAGTCCACTTCACTGGCGAGACCACGCTCGACAACGGCCTGACGATCGGTGCCCACATCGAGCTCGAAGGTGAGAACGCCGCCGATCAGATCGATCACTCGTTCGTTTATTGGTCGGGTGGCTTCGGGAAGGTGCAGATCGGTACAATGCACGGCCCGCTCGGCGAATATTGCGTCCTCCCGCCGGGTTCCACAGCGAACTTCTCGGCGTGGTCGCCGAATGCCTGGGGATCGAACGATCCGATCGGGTCGAATCCCACCTGTACCGACGTCGAAAGTGACTCGCAGAAGATTATATACACGACGCCGAACTTCTCCGGGTTCCAGCTATATGTCGCCTACACGCCCGACAACAATGCCGAGGACTACACGCAGACCGGCGTCAACGGCGCCGGGACGCCGACCAATCCAGACGGCACCGCGCATCAGACCTTCGGCACCTATCTCACCTACAGCTATTCCGGCGACGGCTGGGGCGTGAACTGGGGCGGGGGCGGGGACTGGCAGAGCCAATTCAACAACGCCGGTCATTCCAATGACGGGAAGAGTTCGGACTATCAGACTGACCTCAACGTGACCATCGGAGATTTCGCGATCGGCGCGGTGATGGAATACTACAACATCGGCGGCAACGATAACAACGTCTTGCTTGCTGGCGGCGGCATGAGCTACACGGTCGACGCATGGACCATCGGGCTCCAGGGCAGCCATGGCCATTATGAAGGGGAGGGCCTCGGTTTCGCCCCGAATCCGGGAGGCAGTCGGGACCTGAACCGGGTCATCCTCACTGGCAACTATGCCATGGGTCCAGGCGTCAGCCTCGACGCCGAACTCGGATACACTTGGTTCCACGATTCCGGGTCCGATGTCCCCGACAACCGCGAGAGCTACCACGCATTCAGCGTGGCGGTTGGCTCCGCGTTCACCTTCTGACGGCCGGACCGGCCGGTCCGGCCGGAACTGAGAGGATCAGCAAGAGCGAGACAGTGTTCCGGCCCGCGCGCAATCGCGAAGGTGGCGCCATCACGTCTTAGGCGAAAGTCTCGAGCGGAACCGGCGGCGTTGCAGTGGCTGACCGCACCCAGCGGATCTCAAGAAGGTGCGGCAAGCACTCGTGTGCATCGTCGTGGCCGGCAATCTAGCTGCGATGTCTTCGGAGGAATCCGTTATCGGGTCGAAAAGGCACCACCCGGGGGTAGATATGGTTGAACTCCGATGTCGGCAATGCCTGAACTTACGACGATAGCGCACAAGCATGACGCAACCGATTCCTCGCGCTATGTGATCACTCTGCCATTGCACGGATAGGCTCTCCGCCAACCAACCTGCGGATTGACGCCTCGAGCCGCGCGTCATCGCCGTCGTAGCCGCGACCAATGGGGCGGGTCGCCCCATCAGTCCGTGCCCAGAATGCACTCGATCCGTCAACCCGCATCGCGAACGTACAATGCGCGCACGGTTCGCATCGCTAAGGTTCGGTCAGTGGTCTAGAGCGAGCAGCGTCCCTGCAGACGAAAGGCCAATGCATTCGACTTGGTCCTGTCTTGGTCGCGAATCGGCGCCATTGGGATCGCGGGGCTGAGAGTGCGCCACTTTAAGAGGACGTTGAACTCATGACGATCAACATATGCACTCTCAAGGAAAGGGAAGTTGGCGAAAAGCGTGTCGCTATGGTGCCGTCTGTCGTGCCGAGACTTGTGCGGCTAGGGTCGATGCTCAGTCTGCAGTCGGGTGCTGGCCAAGCCGCAACCTTCGCCGACGGCGCCTATCCAGACGCTAAGATCGTCGCCAATCCGGAAGAGCTCGTCGCCGGTGCGGACATCGTGCTCGCAGTTCAACCACCGCCGGTTACGATCGTAAAAGCGATGAAGCCCGGCGCAGTTCTCATCTCCTTCATCTATGGTGCAAGCAACCCCGCGCTCGTGGCGGCGCTCCAGGAGCGCAAAGTGACCGCGTTCGCTATGGAGTTGATCCCGCGCATCAGCAGGGCCCAGCCGATGGACGCCCTGTCGAGCCAGGCCGCGCTCAGCGGATATTACGCGCCACTGCTCGGCGCCGTGCATCTGCCGCGCATCCTGCCGATGATGACGACGGCGGTAGGCTCGCTCCGGGCCGCGAAGGTGCTTGTGATGGGGCTTGGCGTGGCCGGGTTGTCGGCGCTGGCGACTGCACATCGGCTCGGCGCGATTACTGAAGGTTATGACGTTCGGCCCGAGACAAAAGAGCAGGCCCTGTCGCTCGGCGCGAAGTTCGTCGACACGGGTGTCGATGCCCGCGGCGATGGCGGCTATGCCCGCGAACTGACGGCCGATGAGAAGGAGCGCGTGCACAAGGCGCTTAGCCGGCATATTGCCGAAGCCGATATGATCATTACCACCGCAGCCGTGCCGGGGCGACGGGCGCCGAAGCTGATCTCCACAGCGCAGATATCCGCGATGAAACCCGGCGCGGTGATCATCGATCTCGGCGCCGAGAGCGGCGGCAACTGCGAGGGCACGAAGCCAGGGGAAACGGTCGTGGCCGGACCCGCCACCATCCTCGGTCCTCTGAACATTCCATCCGTGCTCGCCCAGCACGCAAGCGAGCTCTACGCCAAGAACCTCCTCAACCTCATCACCCTCATAGTCAAGGACGGCGCGCTCAACCTCGACTTCGAAGACGAGGTCATCGCCGGCGCCACGCTGACCCATGCGGGAGAAATCCAGAACAAATCCATTCGCGAGAGCCTCGAGGGCGCCAGGCGCACCGTGGCTGCCGCCCAGTAAGGAGCATGCAATGGCAATCGACACGTCCATGACTTGGCTCGTCGCCCTGTACGTCTTCATGCTCGCCGCCTTTACCGGCTACGAGGTGATCAGCCGGGTGCCATCCATCCTGCACACGCCCCTGATGTCGGGATCGAACTTCATCCACGGCATCGTCGTCATCGGCGCGCTGCATACGCTCATCGGTGCCACTTCGCTCTTCGCGCAGATTGTAGGCTTCCTCGGCGTTGCGCTGGGCGCCGCCAACGCCGCCGGCGGCTATGTCGTGACGGACCGGATGCTCGCGATGTTCAAGTCCAGCAACAGAAAGAAGAACTGACATGCTCGCTCAGCATATTCAGGGCTTAAGCGGACTCGTCGCCGCAGCCGCCTTCATCTTCGGCCTGAAGCGGATGTCGTCGCCGACGACGGCCCTGTCGGGTATCGTCATCGCCGGCATCGGCATGGTCGTCGCAGTCGCCGCCAGCTTTCTCGCAGTTTTCGATCTGTCCGACGCGGCTCGATCGCAACTGACGATCAATCTCGCGCTGGTTGCGATCGCGCTCCTCGTCGGCGGCGGCTGGGCCTGGTGGCGTGGCCGCAATGTGGCCATGACCGCGATGCCGCAGATGGTCGCGCTGTATAACGGCATGGGCGGCGGCGCGGCAGCGGCCGTGGCCGCGGTGGAGTTCGGCAATGCCTATGCGCCCGGCCTTCTGCGTCTTGCTGTCACGGTGGCCGGCGCTCTGATCGGATCGGTGTCGCTGACCGGATCGGTCATCGCCTGGGCGAAGCTCGACGGCCGGATCAACAAGCCGTGGCGTTTCCGCGGCCAGCGCGCGTTCAATGGCGCGATCTTCGCCGCCACGGTTCTCATCGGCGTCGCGGCCATCGTCCTCCACGGCACCGCGACGGGAACCGCTCTGGCCATGCTGTTCTTCCTCGGCGCTGCGTTCTTCGGCGTCCTGATGACCCTGCCGATCGGCGGGGCGGACATGCCGGTCGTCATCTCCCTCTACAATGCCTTCACCGGCCTCGCGGTCGGCCTCGAAGGATACGCGCTGCAGAATCCCGCGTTGATGATCGCCGGCATGGTGGTCGGCTCGGCGGGCACGCTGCTCACGGTTCTAATGGCCAAGGCGATGAACCGCTCGCTCGCCAACGTGCTGTTCTCGAACTTCGGCGATGTGCAGGAGACTGGCGGCGCAGAAGCCCATGGCCAGATGAAGTCGGCCGAGGCGGCGGATGCCGGGATCAACATGCGCTACGCTTCGAGCGTCATCGTCATCCCCGGTTACGGCCTAGCCGTCGCGCAGGCGCAGCAGAAGCTTTACGAGTTCGTCAAGCTGCTCCAGGCGGCCGGCGTCGACGTAAAGTTCGCGATGCATCCGGTCGCCGGTCGTATGCCGGGCCACATGAATGTGCTGCTCGCCGAAGCCGGCGTTCCCTACGACATCATCTACGACATGGATGACATCAATGGCGACTTCGCCAATACCGATGTCGCCCTGGTGATCGGTGCAAACGATGTCGTCAATCCCGCAGCGCGCACCGACAAGTCCTCGCCCATCTATGGGATGCCGATCCTCAATGCCGATCAGGCGCGGCAAGTCTATGTCGTCAAGCGAGGACAAGGCAAAGGCTATTCGGGTGTCGAGAACCTCCTTTTCTACCAGGAGAACTGCAGCATGGTCTACGGCGACGCGCAGGCCGTGCTCACCCAAATGGTCCAGGCCGTGAAGGACCTCGCCGCGACCGACCTTGCCGCCTGAACCAGAGCGTGCCGCTCCGCACTGTCCAACATCCCCGCTCAATCGAAGGAGAACGAAATGACCTACGCAACCGTCAATCCCTATACGGGGGAAAGGCTCAAGACCTTCCCAGACGCTACGGATGCGAAAGTGGCCGAAGCCATAGGCAAGGCTCATAACGCCTTTCTGGCGTGGAAGGAAACCTCCTTCGCCGAGCGCGGGCGCGTCCTGCAGAAGGCTGCCGACATCCTGCGGCGTGACGCCGACCGCTACGCCAAGCTCCTGACGCTGGAAATGGGCAAACTCTTCTCCGAGGCGAAGGCCGAGGTCGAGCTCTCAGCGAAGATCCTCGAATACTACGTGCGGAACGCCGAGCGGCTGCTCAAGCCCGATAAGCTGCCGGTTCTCGATCCAGCCGAGGGCGAGGCGGTGCTCGTCTACGAGCCGCTCGGCGTGCTGCTCGCGATCGAGCCCTGGAATTTCCCGTATTATCAGATCGCCCGCATCCTCGCGCCGCAGCTTTCCGCCGGCAACACGATGATTCTCAAGCACGCCTCCAACGTGCCGCAGAGCGCCGCCGCCTTCGACAAGCTGATGAAGGAAGCGGGCCTGCCCGATGGCGCCTTCAAGAACCTCTATGCCACGCGCTCACAGGTCGAAATGATCATCAACGACCCGCGCGTGCACGGCGTGGCGCTTACCGGCTCGGAGGATGCAGGTTCCGTCATCGCCGCGCAGGCCGGCAAGGCGCTGAAGAAGTCCACGATGGAGCTTGGCGGCGCAGACGCATTCGTCGTGCTCGCCGACGCCGATCTCGAGAAGACCGTGAAATGGGCCGTCTTCGGCCGACATTGGAACGGGGGACAGGTCTGCGTTTCTTCCAAGCGCATGATCATCGTCGATCCGGTCTATGATCAGTTCCTTGACCGCTACAAGAAGGGCGTGGCCGGCTTGGTGGCGGGCGACCCATTCGATCCCAAGACGACCCTGGCTCCGCTCTCCTCGCGGGGCGCAGCCGAAGAAATCAAGGACAAGATCCACCAGGCGGTGAAGCTTGGGGCGAAGGCGGAGGAGGTCGGGCCGCCCATGCCCAATCAGGGTGCCTTTGTGCAGCCGACGATCCTGACGGAGGTCGCGGAGGACAATCCCGCGCGGTACTGGGAGTTCTTCGGGCCGGTCTCAATGCTGTTCCGCGCGAAGGACGAGGATGACGCGGTCCGGATCGCCAACGACTCCCCCTTCGGTCTCGGCGGCTCGGTGTTCACCTCTGATCCGGCCCACGGAGCCGAGGTGGCGAAGAAGATTTCCACGGGGATGGTGTTCATTAACCATCCGACCAAGGTCGAGGCGGATCTGCTCTTCGGCGGCGTCCGTCGCTCCGGCTACGGCCGCGAGCTGCTGGGGCTCGGGCTCAAGGAGTTCGTCAACCACAAGCTCATCGACATCGTAGATATCGACGCTCACTTCTGATGCTGCTCCAAAAATGTCCGCTCTGGCGTCGACGCTGGAGTCCGGGTTCGTGAAACTCGCGCCCGCGCCGATCAAGGAGATCCGCCATGCGTGAATTCGGGGTCTATTCGGAAGTCGGAAAGCTGCGAACTGTCATCGTGTGCAGGCCGTCGCTCGCCCACCAGCGGCTGACGCCGGGCAACTGCCACGAGCTGCTGTACGACGACGTCATCTGGGTCCACGAAGCGCAGAAGGACCATTACGACTTCACTCTCAAGATGCGGGAACGCGGCGTCGAGGTTCTCGAAATGCACGACCTCCTGGCGGAGACCGTGGCAAGCCCGGAAGCACGCGAATTCGTCCTCGATCGTCGCATCACGGCGCATGCCGTCGGGATCGGCGGGGTCGAAGTCATGCGGCCGTGGCTCAACGAGATGCCGGCAAGCCAACTCGCCGATTTCCTCATCGGGGGCATCGCCATTTCCGACCTGTCCGAGAACGCAAGGCGAAGGATGCTGAGCGAGGCGTTCGGCGCCACGGAGTTCGTGCTGCCGCCGATTCCCAATACCCTGTTTCAGCGGGATCCCTCCTGCTGGATCTACAACGGCGTGACCGTCAATCCGATGTACTGGCCTGCGCGGAAGCCGGAAACCCTGCTGCAAAGGGCGGTTTACAAGTTCCATCCCTCGTTCAAGGGGGGCGCCTTCAAGCTCTGGTGGGGCGATTCCGACGAAGCCTTCACCGGTGCCTCGATGGAGGGCGGCGACGTCATGGCGATCGGCAAGGGCATCGTGCTGGTCGGCATGGGCGAGCGCACGACCTATCAGGCGGTCGGCCAGGTCGCTCGGGAGTTGTTCAAGAACAAGGCGGCGACGCGCGTCATCGGCTGCCTGATGCCGAAGAGCCGGGCCGCCATGCATCTCGACACGGTCTTCAGCTTCTGCGACCGCGACCTCGCGACCGTGTTCCGCGACGTCGTCGATCAAGTCCGCTGCTACAACATGTACCCGACCGATGACAAAGGTCGATTCGAGGTCCGCCCCGACACGAAGCCGATGCTTGAAGTGGTGGCCGAGGCCCTGGGAATCGACAAGATCCGGACCGTGGCGACCGGCGGCGATGCGTATGAGGCGGAGCGCGAGCAGTGGGACGACGGCAACAACGTCGTGGCGCTCGAACCCGGCGTCGTCGTCGCCTACGACCGGAACACGTACACCAACACCCTGCTGCGCAAGGCCGGCGTCGAAGTGATCACGATCCGTGGGGCCGAGCTCGGGCGGGGCCGTGGCGGCGGCCATTGCATGACCTGCCCGATCTGGCGCGACCCGGCCTATTGAAACTGCGAACGGCAACCGGACTCGAGATTGGGAGGATCAATCCATGAGCTTCAATCTGCGCAACCGCTCGCTTCTGACCGTGCAGGACTATACCCCGCGCGAATTCCGCTACCTGCTCGATCTGGCGCGCGACCTGAAGCGCGCCAAGTATGCGAGGACCGAGCAGAAGCACCTCGAGGACAAGGAGATCTGTCTGATCTTCGAGAAGACTTCCACGCGCACCCGCTGCGCCTTCGAGGTCGCCTGCTACGACCAGGGCGCCAACGTCACCTACCTCGACCCCGTGGGCTCGCAGATCGGTCACAAGGAATCCTTCAAGGACACGGCGCGCGTGCTGGGGCGGATGTACGACGCAATCGAATACCGCGGCTCGGCGCAGGGCGGCGTGGAGGAACTGGCCAAGTACGCAGGCGTGCCGGTCTATAACGGCCTGACCGATGAGTATCATCCCACCCAGATGCTGGCCGACGTCATGACCATGCGGGAGCACAGCGACAAGCCGATCCACGAGATCAAGTACGCCTATGTCGGCGATACGCGCTCCAACATGGGTCATTCCCTAATGATCGTCGGCTGCCTAATGGGCATGGATGTGCGGATCTGCGGCCCCAAGGAATTGTGGCCCTCGGACGACTATCGGAAGATCGCCGATCGGCTCGCTAAGGCATCGGGCGCGAAGCTGACCGTCACCGACGATACCGCCGCGGCGGTCAAGGGCGTCGATTTCATCCACACGGATGTCTGGGTCTCCATGGGCGAGCCTAAGGACATCTGGAAGCAGCGCATCAAGCTGCTGACGCCCTACCAGGTCAACAAGGCCCTGATGGCAGCGGCCGGCAACCCGCAGGTCAGGTTCATGCATTGCCTGCCGGCCTTCCATGACGCCTCGACCACCCTCGGCAAGCAGATCGCTCAGGACTACAACATGCCCAACGGGCTCGAGGTCACCGACGATGTCTTCGAGTCCGAGGCGAACGTCGCCTTCGAACAGGCCGAGAATCGCCTGCACACGATCAAGGCCCTGCTGGTCGCGACGCTGGGGGAGTGATCTGATGCGGATCGTGGTGGCACTCGGCGGGAATGCGCTGCTGAAGCGCGGCGAGCCGATGACGGCAACGGTGCAGCGCGGGAACATCCGGGTGGCCGCAGAAGCCATGGCGCCCATCGCCAAGGAGCACCAGCTGGTCATCAGCCACGGCAACGGCCCCCGAGTCGGGCTGCTGGCCCTGCAGGGCGCCTCCTATTGAGCCGGACGAAGCATATCCGCTGGACGTTATCGGTGCCGAGACCGAGGGCATGATCGGCTACATGATCGAACAGGAGCTCGGCAATCTGCTGCCGTTCGAGGTGCCCTTCGCAGCGCTTCTCACCATGGCGGAAGTGGACGGTCAGGATCCGGCGTTCAAGAACCCGACCGAGTTTGTAGGCCCGATCCACGACAAACCCGACGCAGACCGCCTGAAGGCAGAAAAAGGGCCGGGTCTTCAAGCAGGACGGCGCGGTTGAAACCACGCGCTTTTCTGGTCCAACATCCTCGTTAGAGCCCGCCCAATCCCTCTCTACCGGGGAAGGAAGGGGAAAGGTTCGAACAGTAACCGGGCTTTGCGCTACATGCCCTCATATCGCGATTATTAGGTCCGAAGGATACGACGCGTGGCATTGACAAAGGCATTGACTGAGGCGGCCGCCGCGGAAACCAAGGAACCACAAGAGCTGAAGGACGACAAGGTCACGGGCATGTTCGTCCGCGTCGCTTGGCGCACAAAGGCGCCGGTTGCCTACGTGCGTTTCAGCAAAGGCGTTGGTCGATCAGCGAAGCGCGTCGAGCGGAAGGTCGGCGAGGTAACACCAGAATTTCCTCTGGACGCCGCGCGCCGAGAGGCGCTGAGGCTGCAGACGGCCGGCCGGGACGGTACCCTTGAGGACAACTTTCGGAGAGCTGGCTCTCTTGCTGGCGATCAGGGGCCGTTCGAAATCGTTCGAGATGCCTTAGTTGGGATAAGAGAAATCGGGCGCAGCGGCTTCACCGCAGGGTCATGACGAAGTCAGGGCTCCGGGACGCGACGCAGGTCCCGTCTCTGCCTCAAGTTTCCCCGGAATGACCGCGACTACAAACCCACCCGGGAGAAGGAGCTGTCGGCTCCTGCCCTCCCGTGCCGACGCACTTGGGGCTCCTACGTCATGTAGGGGCCCTTTTTGTTTCCGCCCCTGAACCAAGGATGAGTGCGGCTAGACGAAGGACCATTCCATATGTTCCGACGCACAATAGCCTGGCGCTCCACAATTCCAGAAGATCGGACCCAGTCCAGATGCATCCTCGGGGCATCGGTCGCCAAGCGCCTGCAACCAGACCCGAGATGGTCCTTTCATGTCGACTGTCGTCCACAAAAACTATCGCCGACCTCGCCACCACAAATCTCTGGCGCTGACAAGGAGACCTGCAATGACCGCTTTCCGCAGCCGGCTGCGAGCCTGCCGCAGCTTCCACCTGACCCCGGGCTCTAGGCCCGAGAGGTTTTCCGCCGCCAGCGCCGTCGGCGGAGACGGCATCATGGTCGATCTCGAATCGACCGTCGCTCCCGAGGACAAGGGTCGGGCCCGCGAGGCTGCGCTGACGTTCTTCCGCCAGGCGCCGCAACCGGACTTCGTGCGCCTCCTGCGCATCAACAGCCCGCGCTCGGTGGAAGGCCTCCGCGACCTGCTCGCGCTTCATGAATCCGCTGGCCGCCCAGACGCCATCGTCATTCCCAAGTGCCAGTCCGCAGACGAGATCCGGGTCGTGGCTGACATCTTCGACAGCGCACAGTCCACAATCGGCATCGTCCCAATGGTCGAGCTCGCACGCGCGGTGTTCGTCGCCGAGCTGATGGCGGACGCTCACGACCGTGTCTGCGGTCTCTTCCTGGGCGGCGGCGACCTGGCGGCCGACCTTGGCGCCGACGGCTCCTGGGAAAACCTGCTGTTCGGACGGTCGCAGATGGTGGCGGCGGCAGCCACCAGCGGCATCGCCGCCATCGACGTACCCTACTTCAAGGGCGATGAGGCCGGCCTTCGGCAGGAGGCGACGGCGAGCCGCAAGCTCGGGATGACGGGCAAGGCGGCCTTGCACGCCGAGCAGCTCCCTACGATCAACACCATCTTCTCCCCGCCGCCGGAGGCCGTAAGTCGCGCGCAGGCCGTAATGGCGGCCATCAGCTCCGCGGGCACCGGCACGCCCGTACTGGCTGGCCATGCGGTGGAGACCGCCATGGTCCGAGAGGCCGACCGGGTGCTGGCCATTGCAGGCAGGCTGCGCGACGGCACGCTCGGATCCAGTCCAAGGACGCCTGCGATTAGCGCCCTCTGAGGAGCTCTCCTATGATCGCTACCATCCTGAGCACGCTGCTTCCTGTGATCGTCACACTGCTGCTGGGATTGATCGCAGCATGGCACCATGACTTCAACGCCAAGGACGCGAAGATCATCAATCGCATGGTGCTGACGTACGCCGTGCCGATTTCGATCTTTGTCGGCACGGTCACCACGACGCGCGACAAACTGGTCCAGAGCGTCCCCCTCGCCGTTACGATACTCGTCGGCATCGTCGGCATGTATGCCCTGGTATTTCTGCTGTCTCGCTTCGTGTTCCGCCTCTCGATGGGTGCGAGCGCGTTGGTGGCGGTGACCGCTTCCGGGCCCGCCGTTCCGTTCTACGGACCGGCCATTCTTGGCGGCCTGTTCGGCGACGCCAGCGCAATTCCCATTGCTGTCGCCAGCATCGTTATCAACATCACCATTGTGCCGCTCACGATCTTCCTTCTTACCCTGGAGAGCACGCGCAAACCCGTGCCACTGAGCGCAAGCGTCTCCCCGGCCGAACTGGTCCCTGTGACAGCGAACTCTGTCCTCCTGGAAAAGCTTGTCGAAACGGTCAGGAAGCCGCTCGTCTGGGCCCCCGTTCTCGCTTTCGTGCTCGTGCTGCTCAACGTGCGCGTGCCCGAGCTCGTCGGCCACTCACTTCTGCTGTTGGGACACGCGTCGGCTGGTGTCGCGCTGTTTGCCGCCGGCATCGTGCTTGCCGCGTACAAAGTCAAGTTCGACTGGCGCACCCTGTTGGTCGTGCTGCTCAAGAATGTCGTGCAGCCGGCTCTGGTCCTGGGTGGCCTGCTCTGTCTTGGGTTTCGCAGCCCGGTCGTCCCTCAGGCAGTGGTAGCAACCTCCATTTCGGTCATGCCGATCGTGGTCATGCTCGCCCTCGAGTACCGCATCGGCGAAGAGTATGCCCCCTCCGTCCTGTTGATCAGCACGCTTCTCTCCCTCGTCACGGTCGGCGGCTTCATCGCACTGACAATGTAGGCGACACGCACACATGAGGCCATGAAGGTCCAAGGCATTTTGAACGAGGTAGGCGCGCAATGAGTGCCACACGCGACTTCTACATCATACAGCCAAAGGACTCGCCGCCAGAAATGGCTGAAGTCCGAAAGCTGCTGACCACCAACGATCTGGAGTTGGATGACGAGATAGAACAGTTTGTGGTGTGCCGGCGCGAGGGGCGCATCGTCGCGTGCGCCGGCCTGGACCACTACACAATCAAGTGCGTGGCCGTCTCGGAGGATCGGCGCGGCGAATCGCTGAGCCTTCAGCTCGGCAGCGAAGTCGTCAAACTGGCAGCCGAGAGAGGGCAGTATCACCTCTTTCTGTACTCCGCGCCTCGCAATTTGCCGTTCTTCCGCGGCTGGGGGTTCTACCCGCTGATTGAGGTGCCGCGCTTAGTTGTCATGATGGAGAACAGCCCCGTCGCTATCAAAATCTACTGCGACAGACTGCGTAAGCAACGCCGGCAGGGACGACAAATCGGTGCCATCGTACTCAACGCTAATCCATTTACCCTCGGCCACCGCTACCTGGTTGAGCAGGCTGCTGCGGCCTGCGATTGGCTCCATGTGTTCGTTGTAAAAGAGGACGCGTCGTTGTTTTCGTATGACGCTCGCTTCGCGCTCGTGGCAGCGGGGGTGGAGCATATCGGCCATCTAACCTTGCATGCAGGCTCGGACTACATCATCTCCCGCGCCACCTTTCCTGGCTATTTCTTAAAGGAGAAGACCATCATCGACCATAGCTGGGCCGCGATCGACTTGCTTCTTTTCCGTCAATACATTGCACCGGCGCTTGGCATTACGCACCGCTATGTCGGCACCGAACCATTCGACCCCGTGACCAACCACTACAACGCCGACATGAAGCATCTTTTGCAGCAAACCCCTTCGGCAGCTCCGCCAATTACCGTCTTGGAAGTGCCCAGGGCATCTATCAACGGCACTCCGATTTCCGCGACCGAGGTCAGACGACTGCTTACCCGGCGGGATTTCACCAGGATCAAGCAGCTCGTCCCTGACGCGACATTCCAGTTCCTGGAGAACGAGTGCCCAAGAGTCCCGCAAACGGCTGAATGAAGAGGAACCAGATCAATGAAAGTACTGAAAGAGGCGATCGCCGGGACCTTGGAGTCCAGCGACCTGCTGGTCAAAGTGGCTCCGAGTGAGAAGGAGACGCTCGACATCGTAATCAAGAGCGAAGTGATCAAGCAGTTTGGCAAGCAGATCAGGCGTGTCGTAACGGAAACGCTGGGTAAGCTTTCCGTGAGCGCCGGATCCATCGTGATCGAAGACAAGGGCGCGTTGGATTGCGTCATTCAAGCCCGCGTTCAAGCGGCCGTGCTGCGCGGCTGCGGGTCGGAAGATATCGATTGGAGGAGACTGTCATGAAACTGCGTCGCAGCATGCTGTTTGTGCCAGGTGACAACGCGGCGATGTTGAGCACCTCCTTTGTGTTCAAGCCAGATTCGATCATGTTCGACCTGGAGGACGCGGTCTCGCCGCGCGAGAAGGATTCCGCGCGGTTGATGGTCTTTCAGGCGCTGCGCCATCCCGCGTATTGTGAGATCGAAAAGGTCGTGCGTGTGAATGAACTCAACACCGAGTTCGGGGCAAAGGATCTCGAGGCGGCAGTCAGGGGCGGTGCCGACATCGTGCGTCTCCCCAAGACCGAAAGCGCGGAGGAGATACGTGCGCTGGACGGGCGGGTGGCCACGATCGAACAGGAATGCGGCCGTCCTAGTGGCGACACCAAGATCATGGCGGCAGTCGAATCCGCCTCCGGCGTCGTCAACGCGGTTTCGATTGCAACCGCATCCCCGCGAATGGTCGCCATCGCGCTGGCTGGCTTCGACTACCTCGTGGACATGCACGCCAAGCGAAGCGACGGCTGGGAGCCGGAGCTGTTCTACGCCCGGGCGGCGGTGCTGCATGCCGCGCGCGCGGCGCACATCGATGCCTTCGACGTCGCCTACGGCAACGTGACCGATGACGAAGGCTTCCTGCGCGAGGTCGGGATCGCCAAGCAGCTCGGCTTCAACGGCAAGTCGCTGATCCATCCGAAGCAGATCGAACTATTGCACAAGGCGTATGCGCCGACGGACGCGGAAGTGAACCATGCGCGGCGCGTGATTGCGGCCGCCGAGGAGGCGCGCCGCAAGGGCCTCGGAGTTATCTCGCTTGACGGCAAGATGATCGACCCGCCGGTGATCGAAGAAGCCCATATGACGCTAGAACTCGCGCAGGCTGCCTGACGCAGCTGCGGCAAAACGAAGGACAACCGTGATGAGCATCACCTCCAGTCGAAAGCAAACGCAAGAACCCGCGCTCGAAGGCCTACCGCGGTTTGCAGGAGCGAACGCCGAAACTCCTTATCTCGGCAGCCCTGAGACGAAGTTGCACAGGAAGCTATGCAGCTCTCTCGAGGAGGCCGTCAAGCGCTCGGGGCTGAAGGATGGCATGACGATCTCCTTCCATCACGCCTTTCGTGAGGGCGACAAGGTGGTCAACACGGTTGTCGATACCCTTGCGAGGCTTGGCTTCAAGAACCTGACGCTGGCCTCGAGTTCTCTGCTGAATTGCCACGATCCTCTCGTCGATCACATCAAAGCCGGGGTCATCACGCAAGTCTACACCTCCGGCTTGCGCGGCAGACTGGCCGAAGCCGTTTCGAACGGATTGATGAAGCGGCCGGTGCAAATCCACTCGCATGGGGGTCGCGTCCATCTGTTGCAAACCGGAGAGCTCGCGATCGACGTGGCCTTCCTAGGCGTCGCGTGCTGTGACGAGTTCGGAAATGCCAATGGTTCGCACGGCAAATTGAATTGTGGCTCGCTCGGCTACGCCAAGGTTGATGCTCAGTTCGCTCGCCAAGTCGTGTTGCTGACCGAGGAAGTGGTCGCCTTCCCGAACCCCACGATCAGCATTTCGCAGGATCGCGTCGACTGGATCGTCAAGCTCGACGAGGTGGGCGATTCCTCGAAGATCAGCGTCGGAGCGGCGCGGGTCACTAAGAATCCGCGGGATTTGCTGATCGCTCGCCACGCCGCCAACGTGATCGAGCACTCAGGCTATTTCAACGACGGTTTCTCGATGCAGACGGGCTCCGGAGCGGCATCCACGGCCGCGACCCGGTTTCTTGAGGAGCGCATGACGCGCAAGGGCATCAAAGCCAGCTTTGCCCTGGGCGGCATCACCGGCGGCATCGCGGACCTGCACAAGAAGGGTCTGATCAGGACAGTCGTCGATGTGCAGTCATTCGACGGCGACGCCGCGGAGTCGCTACGGACGTCGAGGGGACACTTAGAGATTTCAGCAAACGAGTATGCAAATCCCACCTCCAAAGCGGCATTCGTCGATCGGGTCAATGTAGTGATTCTAAGCGCGCTTGAGATCGACCTTGACTTCAATGTGAACGTTATAACCGGCTCCGACGGGGTAATGCGCGGCGCATCTGGGGGACATTGCGACGTCGCTGCTGCAGCCGACTTGACCATCATCGTGGCCCCATTGGTGCGTAGCCGAATTCCTACGGTGGTCCGTCGCGTCACCACACTCCTCACACCCGGAGAATCAGTTGATGTATTGGTGACCGACCACGGCATTGCTGTGAACCCGAAACGTCCGGAAGTCGAACAACGGCTGCGCGAGGCAAGGTTGCCTGTGGTCGCGATCGAGGATCTGCACCGGCGTGCAGTGGCGCTGACCGGCGAACCGGAGCCCCTCGAGTTCGAAGAGCGCATCATCGGCATCGTCCGCTATCGCGATGGCAGCGTGATTGACGTCGTGCGACAGGTGAAGAACTGATGCATGCGCCAGTGCCTACGGCCGCTGGGGCCACCATCAGGCTTGAGCCCATGCTGGCCGCTAGGGAGCAGCGGGCCACGCGCCAGGCCGCTGTCTTGGCGCGCTTCGACAAGCCGCTGGTGTCCGTGACGGTCGTGACACCGGGCCCGGTGAAGGATGGTCGGTTACCCCGGCAGGTGCTAGTCGAAGCGCTCCAGGAGCTGGAGGCTGTGTCGGGCCAACGAGGTTGGCGAGTCCTGTCGCGCGAAGTCCTGTGGCAGGACACCGGCCCCGAAGCGATCTATGTCATCGATGTGGACGCCCGGATTCTCAAGTCGACTACCGTCGAACTGGAAGAGCTTCATCCTCTCGGACGCCTTTGGGATCTCGACGTTATTGCTCCTCGGCAGGGCCAATTGTCGCGCCGAGACCTAGGCTTTCCTGCGCGTCGCTGCCTGATCTGTGACGAGCCGGCCCACGCCTGCGCCCGCTCGCGCCGACATCCGCTGGAAGAGCTGCTAGAAACGATAGGCAGGATCGCCCATGAACATGATCTGCGCTGACCTGCGAAGTGCGCCATCCGCCGGACCGGTGCGCGCCATCCCGGCGCCGACCGCAAAGGCGATAGCCGAGCATGCCGACGGCGCACTGCTTGCTGAGCTGATGCTTACACCGAAGCCTGGGCTGGTGGACCGGCGCAACTGCGGGGCCCACCGAGACATGGACATCCACACTTTCCTGGCGAGCGCGCGCGCCATTTCTCCCTGGTGGGAGCCCTTCGTGGAAGTCGGCCAGGCCTCGGCGCATGTTGCCGCGTGTGCATCGCTCCCGCTGGTGCGTCCGACCGGACTCCTGTGCGAACAGGCGATGCTGCGGGCGACGCATGGGATCAACACGCACAAGGGTGCCATTTTCTCGCTGGGTCTGCTTTGTTTCGCTGCCGGTCGTCTCCTGGCCAATGGGACCGTCCTCACCCGAGAGCAGCTGTGCAGCGAGGTGGCCGCCATCTGTGCCGGGATCGTGCAGCGGGAACTTCAGGGCGCGCGGGAGGCGCACACGGCAGGCGAGCGAATCTACTTCCGCTACGGCCTTACCGGAGCGCGCGGCGAAGCAGCCTCGGGGTTTGCGACGGTGCGCACGGCTGCCCTGCCGGTCTACGACCGTCTCCGAGCGGGCGGCGTCGGCGAGGAAGTGGCGCTTCTCCAGGTACTGCTGCACCTGCTCGCCGCCAACCCGGACACAAATGTCGTGTCGCGTGGCGGTCTCGCCGGCCTGGACTACGTCCGCACCTACGCGCGAAGGCTCCTTCGGGAGGGTGGCGCGCTGGCACCCGACGGCATGGAGAAAATGGCGGCATTCGATGATGCGCTGATCGCACGTCGCCTCAGTCCTGGCGGGGGCGCGGACTTGCTGGGGCTTGCATGGTTCCTGGCCCAGTTCCCGACATCAGACGTCGGCCCTGCGGACGTCGTGCTGCGCATCGGATCGGGGACGCACGTCATCACTGACGACGCATCCTCCGGCCACCCGTCCCACGAGCCATCGCAAAGTATCTCACCCTTACCGGCACAGGGTTTCTCGCCCCTGCTGCCGCGCCAACGGAGTGTGCCATGACCTACACCATCGGAAGTTATCTCGCAGAGCGGTTGTCGCAGATCGGCCTGAAGCACCACTTTGCGGTCGCGGGTGATTTCAACCTGGTGCTGCTTGACGAACTGCTGAAGAACAAGAAGCTGGAGCAGGTCTACTGCTGCAACGAACTGAATTGCGGTTACAGCGCCGAGGGCTACGCACGCGCCTGCGGAGCGGGGGCTGCCGTCGTGACCTTCAGCGTCGGCGGGCTCTCGATCATGAACGCGATCGGCGGGGCCTACGCCGAGAATCTGCCGGTGATCCTGGTATCGGGCGCTCCCAACAGCAATGATCGCGCGGCGGGGCGTCTGATCCACCATACCCTTGCGACTCACGATCTGTCGTACTCACTTGAGATCGCCAAGAAGCTCACTTGCGCAGCGGTAGCGATCTCCTCAGCGGCCGATGCACCGGAGCAGATCGACGAGGCGATCCGGTGCGCCCTTCGAGAGCGGAAGCCCGCCTATATCGAGATCGCCTGCAACATCGCATCGGCGCCCTGCGCGGCACCCGGCCCGGTCAACGCCGTCCTGGGGGAGGAGCCGAGCGATCCCGCGACGCTACAGGCCGCCATCGCCGCCGCAGCCGAGTTCCTAGCCGGCAAGCAGAAGCCGATCCTGCTGATCGGCAGCAAGCTAAGGTCAGCGGGGGCGGAAAGGCAGGCGATCGAGCTCGCAGAGGCGCTCGGGTGCGCCGTCGTCGTCATGCCCGCGGCGAAGAGTTTCTTCCCCGAGGATCACCCGCAGTTCGCGGGCATCTACTGGGGTCAGGTGAGCGCGCCCGCTTCGCGCGAAACCTTCGACTGGTCGGACGGCGTATTGTGCATCGGCACGATCTTCAATGACTACTCGACGGTAGGCTGGACGGCGATGCCAGGCGGTGCCGGCACGCTGACCGCGGACCCACATCGCGTTCAGTTCCAAGGGCACGATTTCAGTTGCATCCATTTGCGCGACTTCCTTTCCGGGCTGGCCCGCAAGGTCCAGCGGCGCACCGCGACCATGGTCGAGTATCGGCGCATTCTCCCCGCGCCACGGGTCGAACGTACCGCTGCTCCGGATGCACAGCTGACGCGGACCGAGATCGTCCGGCAGGTGCAGGCCCTCATCACCGCCGACACTACCCTTTTCGCCGAAACCGGCGACTCCTGGTTCAACGGCATAGCAATGAAGCTACCGGGTGGTGCCCGGTTCGAGATCGAGATGCAGTGGGGCTCGATCGGTTGGTCGGTACCGGCGGCATTCGGCTATGCGGTGGGCGCCTCCCACCGAAAAGTCATCGCGCTGATCGGCGACGGATCGTTTCAGCTGACTGCGCAAGAAGTGGCTCAAATGGTCCGGCGCAAGCTGCCTGTGATCATCTTCCTTATTAACAATCGCGGATACACAATCGAGGTCGAGATCCACGACGGCCCGTACAACAACATAAAGAATTGGGACTATGCGGGGCTGATGCAGGTATTCAATGCCGAGGACGGCGGTGGCCTTGGCCTGCGCGCCGGCACTGGCCGAGAGCTCGACGAGGCCATCAGAGCGGCGCTCGCCAACGCAGAGGGTCCGACGCTGATCGAGTGCGTCATCGATCGCGACGACTGCTCGCCCGAACTCATCTCCTGGGGTCGCCAGGTAGCGACGGCCAATGCTCGCTTGCCTGCAGGTTGAAACGCATGAGCAGCGACCGAAGGGATGAGGCCGTCAGCCTCGCCAGCACCAACACTTCACCCCAGCACCGGGGGAATACGATGGAGCTCACGGCACATCTCCGTCCCGGCTGCAGTTCGCCTTCACCTTTTCATTTCATAATCGTCTTTCCGTAACTCACCATCGGACTCGCGGCCGGGCGACCGTCATCGAGGCGCTTCACCTCGCTGCCGGTCGTGCGACCTACCGTCTGGTCGTCGAGTTCTGACTGAAGATATTCAGCTTTGCCTTCGGAATATGACTTCCGTCGGAGAACAACGTCTACGCCCCGCATGTTGCGCACGCGATAGTTTCGACCAGGCATTCATGTGAGGAACCTGCGTGGCGCGAGGTGCCGTCACGCGGCCAGCGCACTGAACCTTCGTACAAAGCCAGCCACCAAAAGATGCATAGCTAGAATACCTCGGAGGCCCCTAAGAGCCTTGGCCCTTCGGCAGACGAACTGAAACCAGCAGGCCGCCGATTCCCCCGGCGTCTTCGAGGTAGATCGAACCGCCTGAGCCTTCCGCAATCTCCCTCGCGATGTTCGCGGACTAGGTTCTGTACTCATAAGGGGATTCCCAGGGGAGCGGGATTGTGATTCAAATTCCTTAGACGAGAGGGAGTTTGGTCATGGCTCGCTTCGATCTGTCGGACCGAGAGTGGTCGATTATCGCGCCGCTGCTGCCGAACAAGCCGCGGGGCGTTCCGCGGCAGGACGACCGGCGGATCCTGAATGGCATCTTCTACATCTTGCGGACCGGCTCGCCGTGGCGCGACCTGCCGGAGCGCTACGGTCCGTACACCACGGTCTATAACCGCTTCAACCGCTGGGCCCGCGCTGGCGTCTGGGTGAGGGTATTCGAGACTTTGGCGGCCAAGTCGCCGCATTCGATGGCGTTTATTGACAGCTCGATCATCCGAGCCCACCAGCACGCCGCCGGCGGAAAAAAGGGGGCGAAGATCACGCCATCGGCCGTTCTCGTGGAGGACTGAGCACCAAGATCAACGCCCTGGTCGATGAGAATGGCCTGCCGGTGCGGCTCGTGCTCACTGCAGGCCAGGCCCATGACCTACGCGCAGCGCCCCTCCTGCTGGAAGGCCTCGAATGCCGCCATGTCGTCGCCGACCGTGGCTACGACGCCAACGCCCTCCTCGACCTGATCAGAGAAAGCGGCGCCAAAGCCCACATCCCATCGACCCGCCAGCGCATCGTGCACCGCTCGGTCAACAAACGCATCTACCGCCAGCGAAACCTGGTCGAGCGCTTCTTCTGCAAGCTTAAGCACTTCAGGCGCATCGCAACCCGCTTCGACAAGCTCGCAAGGAACTTCCTCGCCGCTGTCGCTCTTGCCTCAACCCGCCTCTGGACCCGAACTTATGAGTCCACTACCTAG
>Ga0335084_10000977_pt1 | contig 25824 bp, 26 predicted proteins | sample Lox_Sample_44_FD_206721 | JGI IMG/M metagenome (GOLD analysis project Ga0335084, IMG submission 206721) | Soil microbial communities from Loxahatchee National Wildlife Refuge, Florida, United States - Lox_Sample_4.4 | ecosystem: Environmental > Terrestrial > Soil > Wetlands | place: USA... | reverse complement strand
TGATCGAGCGTGGTGATGACGCAGCGCGGCACGGGATCGCCCACCCGGAGGATCGCTTCGCCGACCCCGATCCGGCGTCCGGCCCACGTGTCCTCCTCGAGCGGTTCGCAGCCGTCGAGCTCCATCGTCATGCGGAACCGGCGCGGGTCGGGCATGCCGCCGCTCCAGCGGGGGCCGGCGCGGCGACCGAGGTCCTCGACCGTGGCCAGCGAGATCATCGTGACCGCCTTCACGTCGCGCGCGTTCTCCTCCTCGACGCGGACGAGGATCAGGTCCTCGTGCAGGTCTTCGGACAGGAAGTGATCCACGGCGGTGTGGAAGACCTTGCGCGCGGTGATCGTCCGGTCGTACATCCGCACGGGGAAGACCTCCTCGTCTTCGGACGCGTCGTACGCGCTCCAGCAGGTGGAGCCGTCGGGGAACACGAACGTGAGCGAGCCGTCGGCCGGATCGGCGGTGACGCGGATGCCGAGGAGCGGCGCCTTCTCGGCGCCGGAGAGCCGCTGTCCGTCCTCGTGCAGGATCAGGTAGCGGCGGTCGCCCGCGACGCCAGAGGGCGCGAGCTCGACCTCGTCCGGGTGCGTGAGGGCGGTCGACTTCACGATGGTCGTGTTGAATCGGCCGACGCTCGGCATGGACCGCATGCTAGAGGCTCGGGGAGCGGTCGACCCGGGGTGCGATGTGGTCTGCATCACGGTCCGTCCGGACCTCCGCGCGTACGGTCCGGCCGTGGCTCTCAGGGAGCGGCTGGACGCCCTTTCGCGCGCCGAACTGGCCGGCCTCGCGGTCGTCGTCGTCGTGACGATCGCCGGCGCGGGCCTGTGGTACGCGCGCTCGCTGCCCCGTCCGGTCGATGTCGCGATGTCCGGGGCGCCGGCCGCCCCGTCGGGCGCCGGCTCGGCCGTTCCCGGCTCGGCGTCGGTCTCGGCGAGCGCGACGCCGGCCCAGCTCGTCGTCGACGTCGCCGGTCTCGTTCGGCGTCCGGGCGTGTACGCGTTCCCGCCGGGCAGCCGGGTGATCGACGCGATCCGCCGCGCCGGCGGGGCGCTGCCTCGCGCCGAGCTCGGCTCGCTGAACCTCGCCGCGCCACTCACGGACGGCACGCAGATCGTGGTGAGCGACGGAACCCTCGCGCCATCGACGGGCGCGTCCGGCTCGTCGGGGACCGGTGTCGCCGGAGCGCCCGTGAACATCAACTCGGCCTCCGAATCGGAGCTCGAGGCGCTCACCGGCGTCGGGCCCGTCACGGCGAACGCGATCATCCAGTACCGCACGGAGCACGGCCCCTTCGCCACGGTCGACGATCTGCTCAACGTCAGCGGGATCGGTCCGGCGACGTTGGAAGAGCTCCGCTCCCAGGTCACCGTGTGAGCGACCTCCTCCTCCCGGCCGCCGCGGCCGCGTTCTGGGGCGGCCTCGTGCTCGCCGGCACCGACCGCTGGGCGTCCTCGGTGCTGGTCGGCGCAGCGATCGTCGCGGGGCTCGGACTGCTCGCCGTCGCGGCCGCGTCGGCGCCGCATGCCGAGACGGGGCCGGGACCGCTGGAGACCGCGGCGCTCCTTCAGCCGGAACATCGGGTCGCTCGCGAGGTGGGGGCGCCGCGGATGGCTCCGGGGCGTCCGATCGCCGCGCTCGGGCTCGCGCTGTGCGGTGTGCTCGTCCTCGGCGCCGGCTGGGGAGCGCTCGCGGCCATCCGGGTGGACCGATCGTTCCTCGGACACCTCGCGCCGATGCACGTGGCCGTCGAGGGCACGCTCCGGGAAGATCCCGTCGCCGGCACGATCGGCTGGCACGCACTCCTTGACGTCCGTCGCGTCACCTGGCGCGGTCGGTCGGTGGCGCTGCACGAACGTGTCTGGCTGTCGGGCGATGGCGACGTCCCGGACGCGGCGCGGTGGGACGCGGTCGCGGCCGAGGGCATCGTGCGAACGCCGGGCGACGGAGGGTTCGCCGACACGCTCCATCGGGACGGCATCGCGGTCGAGCTCGGTGCGGATCGGTTCCGCCGCACGGGTCCGGCGCCGTCGCGGCTGATCCGGTCCATGCAGAGCTTCCGTTCGTTCGCGGGACGCTCGATCGATCGGATCTTCCCGCCGCGGGAGGCGGGGCTCCTGCTGGGGCTCGCGCTTGGCGACGCCTCGCAACTCGATCCCGTGACCTCGCGCGGCTTCCAGGCGACCGGGCTCGGTCACCTGCTCGTCGTCTCGGGCGAGAACGTGGCGATGGTGCTCGCGCCGGTCATGGCGTTCGCCCTGTGGATCGGCCTGGCGCGGTGGGGCAGGTTCGCGCTCGGCATGCTCACGGTGCTGTCCTTCGTGGTGCTGACCGGCGCGGAGCCCTCGGTCATGCGCGCGGGCGTGATGGCGTCGCTGGCGATGCTCGGTGTCCTGGCCGGCCGGCCGCGTGCGACCGGCGCGGTTCTCGCCGCAGCGGTCCTGCTGCTGCTGATCCTCGATCCGTGGCTGGTCTGGTCGATCGGCTTCCAGCTCTCGGTCGCCGCGACCGCGGGGATGGTGTCGCTCGCGACGCCGATCTCCGGACGCGTGTCCCGGTTCCTGCCGCGGCCGGTGGCGCTGGCCGCCTCCACCAGCATCGCGGCGCAGATCGCGGTGAGCCCGGTGCTCCTGTACCACTTCCACGAGGTCCCGGGGATCACCGTCGTGGCGAACCTCCTGGCGTTCCCGGCGGTCTCCCCGGCGCTCCTGCTTGGGCTAGCCGCCGCCGTTGCCGGCATCGCGAGTCCCGGGCTGGGTCACCTCCTCGCGATCCCCGCGCAGGTGCCGATGCGCTACCTCGAGGAGGTCGCGACCAGGCTCGCGAAGGCGCCGGTCGGCTGGATCACGTCCGGCGGGGGGCCGATCGTCCTGGTCGTCGGGGCCACGGTCGTCCTCGGCCTCGCATGGTGGCTGCGCGCGGATCGCCGGCTCCCGAGGGCCGCCCTGCTCGCCGGCGTCGCGCTCGTCCCACTCGTCGTGTGGTCCTCCGCGATCGGGGCGGGGGCACCGTCGGGCCTGACGATCAGGTTCTTCGACGTCGGGCAGGGGGACTCGGCCCTCGTGACCAGCCCGGCCGGAGCAACGATGCTGGTGGACGGTGGCCCGGACCAGGAGCAGGTCGCCACGTACCTGTCCGCGCTCGGCGTGAAACGGCTGGACGTGGTGGTCGCGAGCCACCCCCACGCCGATCACATCATCGGGCTGCCCGCCGTCCTGGCTCGGTTCCCGGTCGGGACCTTCATGGATCCGGGGTGCCCGGACGACTCCGAGATCCAGACGGTGTTGGAGTACGCCGTCGCCGCCGAGCACATCCGCGAGGTGCATCCGCGGGTCGGCGATTCGTTCGACGTCGGCGACATCCACGTGGACGTGCTGTCGCCGGATCGCTGCTGGCAGGGCACGAACTCGGACCCGAACAACGACTCGATCGTGTTGCGGGTGCGCCTCGGGGACGACGTCGCGCTCCTGTCGATGGAGCCGGAGGCGGCGGCGCAGCAGGTACTGCTCGACGACGGCGTCGACCTCCACGCGGAGCTGCTCCACGTGCCGCACCACGGCGCGAAGACGTCCCTGCCGGCGTTCTTCCAGGCGGTCGGCGCGCGGGTCGCCGTCGTCTCGGTCGGCCCGAACGACTACGGGCATCCGGTTCCGGCGACGCTCGCGGCCGTCGCCGCGACCGGCGCCCAGATCTGGCGGACCGACCAGCACGGCACGATCACCGTCACGTTCGGCCCGCAGGGACCGGTGGTAGCGTCGGACCGATGACCGCGACCCGGCCCCCCGTCGTCCTGTTCTGGGGTGAGGACCCCTACCTGCTGCGCGAGGCCGCGCACGATGCGTTGACCGGCTTCGACGTGACCGAGGTCGACGGCGGCGAGTGGCAGGGCACGGAGTTGCACCACCTCGCGACGCCTCCCCTGTTCGGTGACCCCCGGGCGCTGCTGGTGACCGACGCGCGCGCGCTGCCGAAGGAGGCGATGGGGGACCTGGCCGGCTACCTCGCCGCTCCCGACGCCGACGCGGCGCTCGTCGTGTGCTGCACCGTGGCTGAGCGGGGGAAGCCGCCGGCCGCGCTCCTGAAGCTGATCGAGCCGGTCGGCGAGATCCGCCAGCTCCAGCTCGGCCGCAAGGACCTCGAACCTTGGATCCTCACCAGGGCGAAGGAGGCCGGCGCGGATCTGACACCGCCGGCGGCGCGCGCGATCGTCGAGATCCTCGGCAGTGATGCCGCGCAGCTCGACGCGGCCGTCCGGCAGCTGGCGTCGGCCTTCCCGACCGGGACCCGCCTCGGGCCGGGGGAGATCCACCGGCAGTTCCGAGGGCTGGGGGAGCAGAAGACCTGGGATCTGTGCGACAAGGCGTTCGGCAAAGACCTGGCGGGCGCGGTGCGCGCCCTGCGCTCGATGGAAGAGAGCGGCGACGAAGCGCTGATGGTGCTCGGCGGCATCGCCAGCCGGCTCCGCGATCTGATCAAGGTGCGCGCGTTGCCCGACCGGATGCCGCAGGCGCAGGTGGCGAAGCAGGCCGGGCTCCGGTTCGACTGGCAGGTCCGCCGCTACCGGCAGCAGGCTCGGAACTTCACGCTGCCGCAGCTGGTCGAGATCCACGAGCGCGTCACGGACGCCGACCGGGCCCTGAAGTCGGGCGCCTCCGGTGACGTCGTGATGCCCGCGCTGATCGCCGCCATCGCGGCGTGACTACGCGGGGATCTTGTTGACGGACTTGGCCAGCCGGCTCTTCTTGCGCGCGACCGTCCGCTTGTGGAGGACGCCCTTGCTGGCCGCCTTGTCCAACGACCGCGCGGCCTCGCGCTGGGAGATCGTGGCCGCTTCGGCGTCGCCCTCGGCCACCGCGACCTGCACCTTCTTCGTGGAGGTCTTGAGCGACGTCTTGACGGCACGATTGCGCTCGTGCCGCTTCTCGTTCTGCCGGTTCCGTTTGATCTGTGACTTGATGTTCGCCATGAGGAACCGGGAGTCTACCAGTGGCTTCAGGCGGCTTCCGCGGGCGGCGTCGGCGCGGACCGCCAGGGCCACCGTCCGTTGATCTCCACGAACAGCGACCAGGACAGGAACGTCCGGATCACGACGAGGATCCCCAGGAGGAGCGTGTTCGAGAGCGTCCGCTCCAGGGTGACCGTCTGGATCACATCGGCCGCGATCAGCAGTTCGAGGCCGAGGAGGACGCCGTTGGCGATCGTGCGCTTCGCCTCGGCCGAGGCGGCCCACGCTCCGGAGCCGAGCGTGCGGATCCCCGCAACGATCGCGAGGAGCACCGAGACGATGATGACGGCGACGGCGAGCACCTCTAGGAGCGACACCGCGTCTTCGATGAGCCGGAAGAGCGTGGTCCCGGACGTGATCGCCACCATCGCGTAGATCGGCGCGTGCATCGGCGCCCGAGTCTAGCGGGCCCGTACCATGGTCTCCGGTGGTCACCGACATCTCCCGCATCCGGAACTTCTGCATCGTGGCGCACATCGACCACGGGAAGTCGACGCTCGCCGATCGGATGCTCGAGCTCACCCACACGGTGGACCAGCGGCTGATGCGGGCCCAGTACCTCGACCGGATGGATCTCGAACGCGAGCGGGGCATCACGATCAAGGCGCAGGCGGTCCGGCTGTTGCATGAGGGACACGAACTGAACCTCATCGACACCCCGGGGCACGTGGACTTCACGTACGAGGTCTCGCGCTCCCTCGCCGCCTGCGAAGGGGCGATCCTCCTGGTGGACGCGGCCCAGGGCTTGGAGGCACAGACGCTCGCGAACTTCCACCTCGCCCGCGACGCCGGCCTGGTGATCGTCCCGGTGCTGAACAAGATCGACCTGCCGGCGGCGGAGCCGGCGCAGCGGGCCGAGGAGCTGGCGCACCTGCTGGACCGGGAGCCCGAGGACATCCTGCTCGTGTCGGCGAAGACGGGCGAGGGCGTGCCCGAGCTGCTGAAGGCGGTGATCGAGCAGGTGCCGCATCCGGAGGGCGATGCCGACGCCCGGCTCCGCGCCCTGATCTTCGACTCGGCGTTCGACATGTACCGGGGCGTGATCACGTACGTCCGCGTCCACGAAGGGACGCTGCCGAGCAACGCGAAGATCCGGATGTTCGCAACCGGGGTGACCTCCGACGCGGAGGAGACGGGGGTGATGGCGCCGGAGGCGACGCCGGTCGGATCCCTCGGTGCCGGCGAGGTCGGCTACCTCGTCACCGGGCTGAAGGACGTCCACCAGGCGAAGGTCGGCGACACGATCACGCTCGCGGGCAAGCTCGCCGCGACCGAGCCGCTCCCCGGCTACCGCGAGCCCAAGCCGATGGTCTGGTCGGGACTGTATCCGGCCGACGGTAACGACTACCCGGTCCTGCGTGATGCCCTCGACAAGCTGAAGCTCTCGGACTCGGCGCTCGTGTACGAACCCGAGACCTCGATGGCCCTCGGGTTCGGGTTCCGGGTCGGGTTCCTGGGCCTGTTGCACATGGACATCGTGCGCGAGCGGCTCGAGCGGGAGTTCGGTCTCGAGCTGATCTCGACGGCGCCGAACGTCGAGTTCCACGTCTTCAAGGGCGACCGCGAGATCGTTGTGCACAACCCGGCCGAGATGCCGCCGGGCGGGGACCACGACCGCGTGGAGGAACCCGTCGTGTACGCGACGATCATCACGCCGGTGGAGTACCTCGGCGCCGTGTTCGAGCTGTGTCAGTCGCGCCGCGGCGAGACGGTCGACATGAGTTACCTCACGCCCGAGCGCGTCGAGGTCCACTACGTCCTGCCGCTCGCCGAGATCGTGTTCGATTTCTTCGATCTGCTGAAATCGCGGACGCGGGGGTTCGCCAGTCTCGACTACGAGCCGTGGGGGTTCCAGGAGGCGAAACTCGTGCGTGTCGACATCCTGCTGCACGGTGAGCCGGTCGACGCGTTCTCCTCCGTCGTGCATCGGGAGAAGGCGTACGTGTACGGCAAGCAGATGGTAGAGCGGCTCAAGGAGCTGATCCCGCGGCAGCTCTTCGACGTCGCCGTGCAGGCGTCGATCGGCTCGAAGGTGATCGCGCGCGAGACCGTGAAGGCCAAGCGCAAGGACGTGCTGGCGAAGTGCTACGGCGGCGACATCACCCGTAAGCGAAAGCTCCTCGAGACCCAGAAGAAGGGGAAGGAGCGGATGCGGCGCGTCGGCAAGGTCGACGTCCCTCAGGAGGCGTTCATCGCCGCGCTCCGGGTGGACGAGGGCGGGAAGAGGCGATGAGCGACCCGGCCGGGATCTACGTCCACATCCCGTTCTGCCTCACGCGCTGCGGGTATTGCGACTTCAACGCGTACGCGGGGCTCGACGGCTTGAAGCCGCGCTACCTGGCCGCGCTGCTCCGCGAGGCCGAACTGGCCGGCCCCGGCTGGGCCGGCACATCGTTCGGCAGCGTCTTCCTGGGCGGCGGAACGCCGACGACGATCGAGCCCGCGGACCTGCGAGCCCTCCTCGGCCGGTTGCGCGAGGTGTTCGACGTGGCCGCCGACGCCGAGGTCACGATCGAGGCGAACCCCGACACCGTGACCGAGGCGTCCCTCGCGGCGATGCTCGAGGCCGGGTTCGACCGGCTGTCGATCGGCGCGCAGTCGTTCGATCCGAGCGTCCTCGCGGCCCTCGAGCGGGTGCATCAGCCGGCGTCGGTCCGCGCCGCCGTCCTCGCCGCGCGTCGCGCCGGCTACCGGAACGTGAGCCTCGATCTGATCTACGGCGCGCGGGGCGAGACGATCGAGTCCTGGACGCACACGCTCGAGCAGACGCTCACGCTGTCGCCGGAACATCTGTCCGCCTACGCCCTGACGATCGAGCCGGCGACGGCGCTCGGCAGGAGGGTCGCCGCCGGCGAGGTTCCGGCCCCGGATCCCGACCTGCAGGCCGACATGTTCATGCGGGCCTGCGAGCTGTTGCACGACGCCGGCTACGGCCATTACGAGGTCTCCAACTGGGCCCGACCGGGCTTCGAGTGTCGCCACAACCTCGGGTACTGGGAGCGCCGGCCCTACGTGGGACTCGGGGCGGGGGCGCACGCCTACCGCGACGACGTCCGGTGGTGGAACGTCCGTCCGCCGGAGACCTACCTCGAGCGGGTGGAGGCGGGCGAGTTGCCGATCGGCGGCTCCGAGTCGCTCGACCCCTCGGACGCGTACCTGGAGGAGGTGTTCCTCCGGCTGCGGATCTTGGAGGGCGTCCCGACGAGCTGGTTCGACGAGGCGCGGTACGAGCCGTTCGTCGCGAGCGGTCTCCTGCGGGACGACCTCGGCCGGCTCGTGCCGACCGAGCGCGGGTTGCTCCTGCTGAACGAGCTTGTCCTCGGTCTGACCGCCTAGGGCTGCGGCGCCGACGCCGTCTGCGCCGGGCTGTCGGGGCTCGGCGTCCCGGCGAACACCGGCACGCCGCACATCTCATTGCCCGGCAACGGGGCGTCCGCGAGCGGCATCGTCGCGTGGGTCGCGTCCACGACGGTCGCGGTGGTCCCTCGGAGCACGAGCACGGTCGAGCGCACGGCGGCGTTCGCGCCGAGCTTGTCTCCGTCGTCCACGACCAACGTGCGCGAGCCGTCCGGCAGCGCGCCGCAGCGTGCGTCGTCGAACCGCCCGACGACATCGACCCACGCGAACTGCATGGGATCGTAGGCCCGCGGATCGACCCGGATGAAGCCGAGCCCCTCCGGGTCGGCGACGCTGATGGACCGGATCGACGGGTCGGCGCCGCCGGTCACCGCGTACAGGCTGATGCCGTAACCATCGGCGCCGGCGTTCGACACGGCGACCTCGCTCGTCCCGTCGCCGTTCACGTCGGGTGCGGCCCACGCCTTGCAGCCGTAGGAGCAGTCGCCGAACGGCCCGGCCGACGCGTCCGCCCGGCCGTCGCCGTTGACATCGACCGCGACCACGGTGTCCCCGTCCTTCGGGCAGGGGCCGTCGTCCGCCTTCGTCGCGACGTAGGCGAACCCGTGGGTCCCGTCGACCGTGATCGGGACCGACGTCACATCGCACGTCGGGAACCCCAACCGCAGGGGCGGCGCTGCCTGGGGAACCGTGCTGCTCGGGCTCCCGCCGGGCGCGATCGTGGCCGTGGTCCGTGCCTGCACGACCACGAACGCCCCGAACGCCGCCGCCGTCACCACGAGCGCGACGGCGCCGGCCTGGATCCGTCGGGCGGCGGCACGCCGCGCCCGGCGGCGCACGACGTCGTCGACGAGCGCGCCCACATCGGGCGCCGCCGGCCGCGCCGCTCGTTCGAGCTCCCGCTCCAGCCGTTCGTCGATCATCGTCGTCACTCCTCTTCCTCGCCGAGGGCGACCGCCATGGCGTGCCTGCCTCGGAACAGCGTCGATTTGACGGTCCCCTCGGTGACCCGGAGCGCCCGAGCGATCTCCAGGACCGGCAGCCCGAGGTAGTAGTGCAGGACGATCACCTCGCGCTGCCGTCGCGGGAGCCGCGCGAGCGCCCGTCGCACGTCCAGTCGGTCCTCGGCGGACGCGGGTGGCTCGGTCTGGGCGTCGATCCGCTCCCGCGCTCGCGCCTCGGCGCGGATCCGCCGGAGCCGGCTCCGGGACAGGTTGAGGGCGACGTGGGTGACCCACGCCGGCAGGGAGTCGATCGGGTCGCCGCGATCGGCCCGCTCCCACGCGCGGGAGAGGGCTTCGGCCACCGCGTCCTCGGCCGCGGCACGGTTGCCGGCCACGAGCGCGACGGCGGCGACGATCCTCGGGAACGGCCCGCCGAGGAACTCGCGGATCGCGGCCTCGTCGAGGACCGGCGCGCCCTGCTCGCTCACGAGCGTCTGCTCCATGCTCTGAAGACGCACGAAGCTTGGCACGGGTTGCCCTCCGGACGGACATCGGCCCCGGTATCGTGAGCGCCGATGTCCGAGGTCACGTGTCCCCGGTGCACGACCCGGCAGCCCATCGGCGCCCACGCCCAGGGGTACACGTGCATCGAGTGCGGGACCGAGTGGGTCTTCGCGACGTGCGATCGGTGTGGGGACCGGTTCCACATGCACCCGGGGACCCAGGGTTGGACGTGCCCGACCTGCGGCACGGCGCACGGCTCGGTGCCGGCCGCTCCGACCCGGGCGGCGCCTGCCGCCGGGACCGCCGAGCCGGCGAGCGCCGCCGCGGCGCCGGGCCCCGGAGCGACCGGGCGACGGTCGCAACCGCCGATGGGGCCGATCCTCGCGGTCGCGGGGATCCTGCTCGTGGTCGCGGTCGCGGTCCTGCTGACGCGCGGGGGCGGCGGCGGTGGCTCGGGCACCCCGAGCGCTTCGGGCGACCCGGTCACGGCGCTCTGCGTCGACCTCCGGGACCTGCAGACGCCGCGCGTCGATGCCCTCTCTCGGGTGTTGCGGTCGCTGCCGGCGCACGCGGACGCGATCGCCGCGGCAGGGAACGAGACGCTCGCGGCGAACGTCCGGGCGCTCGAGCCCGCGGTGAAGGCGTACCGAGATGCCCTGGAAACGCAGGCGGATGACACGGCGGCGCTCCAGCAGATGGGAGCCGCGCTCGCGGAGCTCCCGTGCTGAGGGAACGCACTGCGGAGCGATTAGCACTCTGTCGGCAAGAGTGCCAGCTATCATCCAGGGATGGCGGAACGAGCGGATCTGGGGCTGCGGAAATCCGCCGTCCTGCACGCGGTGGTCGAGGCCTACGTCCGCACCGGCGAGCCGGTGGGATCGGAGACGATCGCGGAGCACGCCGGCCTCGGCGTTTCCAGCGCCACGATCCGCAACGAGATGGCGGCGCTCGAGGAGCTCGGCTACCTGCGTCACCCGCATACCTCGGCTGGTCGGATCCCGACCGACGCCGGCTACCGCCACTACGTGGACACGCTCCCGGCGCACGGCAGGCTCCGGGATGCGCAGCGGCGCGCGATCGCGACCCACTTCGAGGAGGCGATCCTCGACCTCGAGGAGGTCCTGAAGGGCTCGGTGCTGCTCCTGTCGCGCCTGACCCAGTACGCGGGCCTCGCGGTCCCACCCGGCGCGTCGGATGAGCAGCTCGTCCGGCTCGAGTTGATCGACATGGGACCGACCCTGATGGTGCTCGCGATCGGACAGCACGGTCGCGTGGACAAGCAGATCCTGGACCGGCCCGACGAGATCGGCGCCCCGGCGGTCGCCGCGGCCGAGCGGAAGCTCCGGACGCTCCAGGGTTCGACGTACGTGGACTCACAGGCCCGGCTCCTGCAGATGGCCGCGGGCGTGAGCTCCGACGAGCACGACCTGCTGCTGATGGTCGCCGACGTGCTCCGGCTGGCCACGCGCGGGGAGCGCGCCGCGCACGTGGTGGTGGGCGGCGCGTCGAACCTGGCCGACGAGACGCAGGCCTGGCGGCGGGAGACGTTGCGCCGGTTGTTCGAGACGCTCGAGCGCGAGCAGGAGATGTTGAGCGTCCTGCAGGACGTGGCCGCCGACGACGTCAGCGTGACGATCGGCGCCGAGCATCCGACGACGGGCGAGTGGGAGGCCTCGATCGTGACCGCGCCGTTCCGATCCGGCGAGGCGACGGTCGGCACGATCGGGATCGTCGGGCCCACCCGCATGGACTACCTGTCGGCGATGGCGTCGGTCCGCGCGGTCGCGGAGCGGCTCTCCGGGATCGCGACCGAGCTCGACCAGTAGACCGATGGCCGCCACGCGCGATCTCTACGCGTTGCTCGGCGTCACGCGCGACGCCTCCGAGGCCGACATCCGCACGGCGTACCGGCGACTCGCGCGCGAGCTGCACCCCGATGTGAACGGTGATCCCGCGGCGGAGACCCGGTTCAAGGAGATCGCCGGTGCGTACGAGATCCTGTCGGACCCGGAGAAGCGGGCGCGGTACGACGCCTACGGCGACGGGGGAGGACAGCCGTTCGCCGACATCGGCGACATCTTCGACATGTTCTTCGGGCAGGGTGGCTTCGGCGGGTTCGGCTCGCGGCGGCGCGGGCCTCGAACGAGGACCCGGCGGGGCGAGGACGCCGGCGTCCATGTCCAGCTGTCCTTCGAGGAGGCGGCCTTCGGGGTGCGGCGGGAGGTCGAGTTCGAACGCCTGTCGGTGTGCGAGCGATGCATGGGCAACGGGGCCGAGCCCGGGACGGCGCCGATCGCCTGTCGGACCTGCGGCGGGACCGGCGAGGTCCAGAGCGTGCGTCGCAGCGTGTTCGGCACGCTGATGACGACCGCGCCGTGCGGGGCCTGCCGGGGCACCGGGCAGGAGATCCCCGATCCGTGCGCTGCGTGCGCGGGCGAGGGGCGCGTTCGCGGCGCGGCGACGGTCACCGTCGAGATCCCCGCCGGCGTCGCCGACGGGATGGAGCTGCGGGTCGCCGGCAACGGTCACGCCGGCGTGGCCGGTGGGGCGGCCGGCGACCTGTTCGTGCGTCTCGGGGTCGAGGGATCGGACTCCTTCGACCGCCGGGGGCAGAACGTGTACACCGTGCTCGACATCTCGATCACGCAGGCGGCGCTCGGCGCCGACGTCCGGGTCGCGGGCCTCGACGGCGCGGAGGTCTTCAAGGTGGAGCCGGGTACGGCCTCGGGCACCGTCGTGAAGCTGCGGGGCAAGGGCGTGCCGAACCTCAACCGGCGCGGGCGTGGGGATCTGTTCGTGACCCTGCACGTCGTCACGCCGCGCGAGCTCTCGCGCGAGGAGCGGTCGTTGCTCGAACGACTGGCCGAGATCCGCGGCGAGCCCCGCAAGGGGGCCGCGGAGGGTCACCTGCGCCGCCCGGAGTTCTGAATCGTCATCGCGCCGCGATAGGCTCGGAACGTGTCGGACACGAGCTGCCTGTTCTGTCGGATCGCCGCCAGGGAGATCCCGGCCGAGATCCTCCGGGAGTCCGACCGCGTGCTCGCGTTCCGCGATATCGACCCGAAGGCGCCGACGCACATCCTGCTGATCCCGAAGGAGCACCTCGAGTCGCTCGCGGACATCGAGGACGGCCACGGCGCGATGCTTGCCGACATCGCGCAGGCCGCGACCCACCTGGCCCGGACGGAGGGCATCGACCAGTCCGGCTGGCGCCTCGTCTCGAACGTCGGTCCGGACGCTGGCCAGGCGGTGTTCCATCTGCACTTCCATCTGCTCGGCGGGCGTCCGATGGGCTGGCCCCCGGGCTGAGCGGGTACGATAGACGCGGCCGTCCACGTGACGGCCGTTGCTACTCCCGAGCAGGAGGGAACGGGGCGTCGCCCCGGATGTCGGAGCACGTGGCAGCCGCCACCACCCAAGTGAAGATCCTCGTCCCGGGGCACCAGTCGATGGTGGCCTTGCTGGGTCAGCGCGACTCCTTCCTGAAACTCGTCGAAGGCGCGTTCGGTGCGGACATCCTCGTGCGCGGCAACGAGATCACGATCACCGGTCCTCCCGCGGAGGCCGAGCGCGTCGGCCGGATCTTCGAGGAGCTCCTGGAGCTGCTCGAGAAGGGCACCGAGCTGACCGAGGATTCGGTCGGGCAGACGATCGCGATGGTGACCGGCGGCGTGGTGGCTCCCGGTGAGGAGGACGCGCGGCTCCCGCGTCCGAGCGAGGTCCTCGGCGACAACCTCCTGTCGGCGCGCGGGAAGAAGATCGCGCCGAAGACGTTCGGGCAGAAGCGCTACGTGGACGCGATCAGGCATTCCACCGTCACGTTCGCGATCGGCCCGGCGGGCACCGGCAAGACGTACCTGGCGGTGGCGGTGGCGGTCCGTGCGTTGCAGGAACGGCAGGTTTCCCGCCTGATCCTGACCCGTCCCGCCGTGGAGGCGGGGGAGCGGCTCGGGTTCCTCCCCGGCTCGCTCTACGAGAAGATCGACCCCTACATGCGGCCGCTCTACGACGCCCTGTACGAGATGACGGGACCGGACACACTGCCGCGGTTGATGGAGCGCGGCGTGGTCGAGGTGGCGCCGCTCGCCTACATGCGCGGCCGTACGTTGAACGACGCCTTCATCATCTTGGACGAAGCACAGAACACGTCGCCGGAGCAGATGAAGATGTTCCTGACGCGGCTCGGGTTCGGGTCGACGGCTGTGGTGAACGGCGACGCGACGCAGGTGGACCTGCCGAACGGCACGCGATCCGGCCTGCACGTCGTGCAGGAGATCCTGGAGTCGATCGACGGGATCTCGTTCGTGCATCTGGACGGGAAGGACGTCGTGCGGCACCGGATCGTGCAGGACATCGTCGAGGCCTACGGCCGGTTCGGTCAGCAGCGCCTCGGCGACGACGACTGACGCATGGGTGCCGACGCCAGCCCCGGTGGCCATCCGGCGATCCTCGTCTCGGACCGCCAATCACGCCCGCTCGACGTGGACGCGCTGAGCGCGCTCGCGAGCGACACCCTTCGGGCGGAGGGGATCGAGGACGCCGAGCTGTCCGTCAGCTTCGTCGAGGACGCCGAGATCGAGGAGCTCCACGTCCGATACATGGGCGAACCCGGGCCGACGGACGTGTTGAGCTTCCCGCAGGACGACCGCGGCGAGGACGGTGTGCGGATGCTGGGCGACGTGGTGATCGCCCCCGCGGTCGCGGCGCGGAACAACCCGGAGGATCCCGGCGCGGAGCTGCGGCTCCTCCTCGTCCACGGCATCCTTCATCTGCTCGGCTATGACCATGAGGAGGATGGCGAGCGAGCCGAGATGTGGGGCCGTCAGGAGCGCTACAGCGGGGTCCGGACGCCATGACGACGTCCGACGTGCTGTCGATCGCGATCGTCCTGCTGTCGATCGTGGCGGTCGGGTTCTTCGCGGCGTCAGAGACCGCGATCATCCGGACGAGCCGGGTGCGGGCGTTCCGCCTCCGGGAGGAGGGCCGCCGCGGCTCCGCGCAGCTCGTCCGGATCGTCGAGGATCCCGCGCCGCACCTCAACGTCGTGCTGTTCCTGACGCTGCTGTTCACGATCGGCGGATCGACGATCGCGACCTCGTTCGCGGTACGGCATTTCCACGACGTCGGTGAGATCGTGGCCACGATCGTGATGACGCTGTTGCTGTTCGTGTTCGCGGAGGTGACCCCGAAGACGTACGCGATCGAACGCACCGACCGGGTCGCGCTCGTGGTCGCGCCGCCCATCGCGTTCCTCCGGCGCGTGCTCGGCCCGTTCGCGAGCGGCCTGTTGAAGCTCGCGAACGCGCTGATGCCGGGCAAGGGCCTGCGCCAGGGGCCCTACATCACCGAGCAGGAGCTCCGCGCCTCAGCCGAGATGGCCTCCGAGGAAGGGGAGATCGAGGAGGAGGAGAAGGAGCTGATCCATTCGATCTTCGAGTTCGGCGACACCATCGTGCGCGAGGTGATGGTGCCCCGTCCGGACATCGTGGCGATCGAGGACGACAAGACGCTCCGCGACGTGCAGGCGCTCGTCCTGGAGCACGGATACTCCCGGATCCCCGTCTACCACGAGGACGTCGACGACGTCGTCGGCGTGGTGTTCGCGAAGGACGTCCTGAAGGCGCTGCATCAGGGCACGGTCGACATGCCGCTGAAGGAGATCGCACGCCCGGCCAGGTTCGTGCCGGAGTCGAAGAAGGTGGCCGACCTGCTCCGCGAGATGCAGAAGGGGAAGTTCCACCTCGCGCTCGTCACCGACGAGTACGGCTCCGTCACCGGCATCGTCTCCCTCGAGGACCTCCTGGAGGAGCTCGTCGGCGAGATCACCGACGAGTACGACCGCGAGGAGCCCGAGATGGTGCAGGTCGGCGAGGGGGTCTACCGCGTCTCGGGCAAGACGTCGATCGACGACCTCAACGAGCTGCTCGACGTCGAGCTCCCCGACGAGGAATGGGACACGGTCGGCGGGCTCGTGCTCGATCTGTTCGGCAAGATCCCTAGCGCCGGCGAATCGACCGAGTTCCTCGGCCTACGGTTCGTCGCTGAGGACGTGCAGGGCAGGCGCGTCGCGACGGTGCTGATCGAGCGCCTGCCGGAGCGAACGGGCGTGGAGGGCGCCGAGGGAGCCTGAACCGACCGCCGCGATCAGGGATCAGGGCCGGATCATGGTCGGATATGGCCAGGTCATGGCCGGATCACGGCCCGATCATGGATGGCCGGGCAGGTCGGGCAGGGTGGACTCGCACGACCCGTCCTGCGTCCCATCAAGGCACACGTCGACGCCGGCCCCGCCGCTGAGGGTGTCGCGGCCCGCATCGCCGAAGAGCACGTCGTCGCCGCTTCCGCCGATCAGGACGTCCGGCTGGTAGCCGCCGCCGATCAGATCCCTCCCGGGCCCGCCGAAGATGTGATCGGCGCCGTCGTCACCGTAGACCGCGTCGTTGCCCTGGCCCGCGAGGACGACGTCCTCACCGTTGCCGGCATGGATGTCATCATTGCCGGGACCGCCGAGCAGCCGATCGTCGCCCTGCCCACCGGCCAGCAGGTCGGCGCCGGGCCCGCCGATCACCAGATCGTTCCCGACGCCCGCGTCGATGATGTCGCGCCCGGGACCGCCGCAGATGATGTCGTCGCCCCCGCGCGCGATGATCGTGTCGTTCCCGCCGAGCCCGGCGATCACGTCCGGTCCCTCGGTGCCGATCAGGACGTCCGGGCCGCTCGTCCCCACGATCGTGGGCGTGAGGCCGTCGCAGTCGGTTCCCGTCGTGGCGAACCGAGGTCCCCGTTCGCATCCGGTCGTGCGCTCGCCCCGGGCACACATGTCGTCGCCCGGGCCTCCGTCGAGCACGTCGCGATCGGTATCCACGACGATCGTTTCGCTCGCGGTTCCCCCGTCGAGGATGTCGTTCCCGGGGCCGCCGAGGAGGAGGTCGCTCCCGGCCCGGCCCGCGAGCGCATCGTTGCCGGGACCGCCCTTCAGGACGTCGTTGCCGGGACCGGCGTTGAGGAGCGCATCGTTCCCGGGGCCGCCGACGAGATGGTCGCGCCCCGGATCGGCGCCGCCCGAGGTCATCACGTCGTTCCCGGGACCGCCGAACTGCCAGTCGTCGCCGACCACACCGAAGAGGCCGTCGTTGCCCGGGCCGCCGACCAAGATGTCGTTGCCGGCTTCGCCGACGAGCTCGTCGTCGCCGGCGCCGCCGCAGATCACGTCGTTCCCCCCGCCTCCGAACACGATGTCGTCGCCACCCAGCGCGACGATCACATCCGGGCCGCTCGTGCCGTCGATCGCGTCGTTCCCCGGCGTCCCGACGATCGTCGCCGGTCGGCCGCGACAGGTGAAGCCGGCGGGGTCGCCGGTCGCGGGGTGGCCGGTCGTGGGGTGGGCGGCCGGCGCCGGGACGATCACCAGCATCGCGAGCAGGACCATGCCGGCCACGACCGAGCCGGGCCTCGACCCGAGCCAGCGAGCGGTTGGGGGTTGCCGGATCGATGACCCGTTCGACATCGGGAAGCACGCTACAAGTGCCCGGGTGCTGCGTCCACGGACCGCGCACCCGTCGCGCGCTAGCATCATCGGATGGATGCGGATCCCGTCGAGCGCGCGCTGCAGGCGGCTCGAGCGGCGATGGGCAGGGCGTACGCACCCTATTCGGGCTTCGACGTGGGGGCCGCGATCGTCGCCGGCGACGAGATCTTCACCGGGCAGAACATCGAGAACGCCAGCTACCCGGTGTCCGTCTGCGCGGAACGGAACGCCGTCGGACGGATGATCGACGCGGGGGAGCGGCGGATCGACGTCGTGGCCGTCGTGACCGCGGCCGATGCCCCGACGCCTCCATGCGGCGCGTGCCGGCAGGTGCTGTGGGAGTTCGGTCCGGACGCGGTCGTCGTCGCCGAGACCGTCGCGGGCGCTCGCCGCACCTGGACGCTGGCCGAGCTGCTGCCCGACGCGTTCGGGCCCGCCGACCTCGACCGATGAGCGAGACGCCGTTCCGCAGCGGCATGGTGGCCGTCGTCGGCCGGCCGAACGTCGGGAAGTCCACGCTCGTGAACGCGCTGATGGGCCAGAAGGTGGCGATCGTCTCGGACAAGCCGCAGACGACCCGCCGAGAGCTGCACGCGGTCTGGACCTCCGACGACGTGCAGGTGGTGTTCACGGACACCCCCGGCTTCCACAAGGCGAAGACGTTGATGGGCGCACGGATGAACGACGTGGTGGGCGACGCCGTGCACGGCGTCGACCTCGTCCTGCACGTGGTGGACGCCGAAGGAGGCGTCGGGACCGGCGATGCGTTCGTGTACGCGCAACGCGTACGTCCGACCGGCGCGCCGGCCGTGTGTGTGGTGAACAAGGTGGACGCCCTACGCGCGCATCGCGAGGTTCCGCAGCTGGCGGCGGCGGCGGCGATCGGCGACTACGACGAGATCGTGCCGGTCTCGGCGAAGCTCGGAAAGGGTATCCGGCTGCTCCGGGGGTTGATCATCGAGGGCATGCCGGAGGGGCCGGCGCTGTATCCGGACGAGATGGTCACCGACCAGCCGCTCGACGTGCGTCTGGCAGACATCGTCCGCGAGAAAGCCCTGGCCGTGACGCGACAGGAGGTTCCGCATTCGATCGCCGTCGTCGTGAACGAGTTCGACCTCGGCGACGGGCTGGCGAGGGTGTTCGCGTCGCTCTTCGTCGAACGTGAGTCGCAGAAGGGGATCGTGATCGGCCGCGGCGGCGAGACGTTGAAGACGATCGGGTCGCGCGCCCGTGAGGAGATGGAGCTGGTGCTCGGCTGCAAGGTCTTCCTGGACCTGCACGTCAAGGTGCTCAAGGAGTGGCAGCGGGACCCGCGCGCGCTCGAACGGCTCGGGTTCTGAGAGCCGCGCTACCCGATCCGCAAGGCCGCGACCATCTGCGGGTGGAGCGTGCAGACCACCTCGTAGGTTCCGGCGGGGACGCCCGCGAGCGACGCGTCGGCGTGCTGGCCGGCCGGCACCATCACGTTCACGTCGGTGCCCTTCACGGTGAAGGAGTGGGGCTGCGAGCCCGTGTTCGAGATCGTCAGCGTCGCGCCGGAGGCGGTGGACGTGCACACCGGGCTGTACGAGAAGTCCTTGATCTCGATGGTCGATGCCTTCGTCGGGTCCTGACACGTCGTTGCGGATGACCCCTTCGAGCAGCCCACCCCCGCGACGAGCAGGACGGCGGCGATCCCGACGGCTGCGACGCGCTGCACGGCGCCCGAGCCTACCGGGCCGCCGCCGGCGCGACACGTGGGCTACCCTGAACCGATGAGCCAGCTCGCGCCGCTCTCGCCGGCCTTCCCGGCAGCGGAGGCCGTGCGCATGGTCCGCCGCGCACCCGGCGTCGACGCGGTCGGCCTCGAGGCGCGCGCCGCCGATCTCGCGACCCGTTCGATCAAGAGGGACGCGAAGCTCCGGGCGCTCGATCTGGTGATCCGCTGCATCGATCTGACCACGCTCGAAGGCTCCGATACCGTCGGGAAGGTCGTCGCGATGTGCGCGAAGGCGGTGCGACCCGATCCGACCGACGCGTCGATCCCGTCGGTGGCGGCCGTGTGCATCTATCCGTGGCTCGTGCCGACGGCCGTCGCCGCGACGGCCGGCACCGGGGTCCGCGTGGCGAGCGTCGCGGGCGCGTTCCCCGCGGGTCTCGGGCCGCTCGCGCCGAGGCTCGAGGAGGTCCGCGACGTGGTGGCGATGGGCGCGGACGAGGTCGACATCGTCTTGAACCGCTCGCTCTTCCTCGGTGGCCGCTACCAGCAGGCGTTCGAGGAGCTGATCGCCGCGAAGGAGGCGGCGGCGCCCGCGCACCTCAAGGTCATCCTCGAGGTCGGGGAGCTCGGCTCGTACGACCGCATCCGTCAGGCGAGCGTGCTGGCCATGGCGGCGGGCGCCGACATGATCAAGACCTCGACCGGGAAGATCGGGAGCAGCGCCACCCTGCCGGCCGCGCTCTGCATGATGGAGGCGATCCGCGACCTCTCGCGCGACACGGGGCGGGCGGTCGGCATCAAGGTGGCCGGCGGTGTCCGGGCGGCGAAGGACTCGATCCGGTACCTCGTCGTCCTGCGTGAGACGCTCGGACCCGGCTGGCTCTCGCCGGATCTGTTCCGGATCGGGGCGTCGAGCCTGCTGAACGACGTCCTGATGCAGATCGCGAAAGAGCGGACCGGCCGCTACCAAGGTCCCGACCACTTCACCGTCGATTGATGGTCGAGAGCGGGGGGGAGCTCGAGACGCTCGGAGCGTGGACGTATGCGCCCGCGCCCGAATCCCGGGACGTCGTTCGACTCGAGGATCGCTACGGCCTGTTCGTCGGCGGAAGGTTCGTCGAGCCGAAGAGCGCCCGGTGGTTCCCCACGATCGATCCGTCGACGGAGGACGAGTTGGCCGAGGTGGCCGAGGCGGGTGCGGAGGACGTCGACGTCGCGGTCGCCGCGGCGCGTGCGGCGTTCGAGGAGCGGTGGTGTCGCACACCGGGGACCGAGCGCGCGAAGTACCTGTTCCGGATCGCGCGCGCGCTCCAGGAGCGCGCGCGCGAGTTCGCGGTCCTCGAATCGATGAACGGCGGCAAGCCGATCAAGGAGTCGCGCGACGTCGACCTGCCGCTGGCGGCGGCCCACTTCTTCTACTACGCGGGGTGGGCCGACAAGCTCGAGTACGCGTTCCCGGCCATGTCGATCGCGCCGGTGGGTGTTGCGGCGCAGATCATCCCGTGGAACTTCCCGTTGCTGATGGCAGCCTGGAAGCTCGCGCCCGCGCTGGCGTGCGGGAACACGGTCGTGCTCAAGCCGGCCGAGACGACCCCGCTCACCGCGCTCCTGCTCGCCGACGTGATCCAGGAGGCCGACCTGCCCCCCGGCGTCGTGAACATCCTCACGGGCGCCGGCACGACGGGGCAGGCCCTCGTCGAGCATCCCGGCGTGGACAAGATCGCGTTCACCGGCTCGACGGAGGTCGGCAAAGGGATCCAGCGTGAGGTCGCCGGCAGCGGGAAGCGGCTGACGCTCGAGCTGGGGGGCAAGGCCGCGAACATCGTGTTCGAGGACGCCCCGATCGATCAGGCCGTCGAGGGCGTCGTCAACGGCATCTACTTCAACCAGGGACACGTCTGCTGCGCCGGCTCGCGGCTGCTCGTGCAGGAGCCGGTGTTCGAGGAGCTGCTCGACAAGCTGAAGGCACGGCTCGGCACGCTGCGCGTCGGCGATCCGTTGGACAAGAACACCGACGTCGGCGCGATCAACTCACGCGCGCAGCTCGAGAAGATCCGCGACCTGGTCGCGAGCGGCATCGACGAGGGCGCCGCGATGTACCAGCCGCCGTGCGAGCTGCCCGGCCGAGGCTTCTGGTTCGCGCCCACCCTGTTCACCGGGGTGTCGCAGTCGCATCGCATCGCGCGCGAGGAGATCTTCGGCCCGGTCCTGTCGATCCTCACGTTCCGCACACCCGAGGAGGCGGTCGAGAAGGCGAACAACACGCCGTACGGCCTCTCGGCCGGCATCTGGACCGAGAAGGGGTCGCGGATCCTCTGGATGGCCGAGCGGCTGCGCGCCGGGGTCGTGTGGGCGAACACGTTCAACCGGTTCGATCCGGCGTCGCCGTTCGGCGGGTACAAGGAGAGCGGGTTCGGCCGCGAGGGCGGGCTGCACGGGCTCGCCCCGTACCTGCGTCTGGAGGCGCGCGCGTGAGCGACGACCGGCTCCCGGTCCGGCGAACGTTGAAGCTGTTCATCGGCGGCGCCTTCCCGCGGAGCGAGTCGGGGCGCAGCTACGCCATCACCGGCGTCGACGCGCGTCCGCTCGGGCAGGCGTCGCGCGCGTCCCGGAAGGATGCGCGCGACGCGGTCGTGGCGGCGCGCGCGGCCCAGCGGAGCTGGGCCGCGAAGACCCCGTACAACCGGGGCCAGATCCTCTACCGCGTCGCGGAACTGATGGAGGGCCGGCGGGCGCAGTTCGAGACCGAGTTGACCGACGCCGGCGCGGCGGACGGGGCCGGCGAAGTGAGCGCCGCGATCGACCGGTGGGTGTGGTACGCCGGCTGGGCGGACAAGCTGGCGCAGGTCGCCGGCGGGACGAACCCGGTCGCCGGCCCGTACTTCAACTTCACGGTGCCGGAGCCCACCGGCGTGGTCGCGGTCGTCGCGCCGCGCGAACCCGCGCTCCTCGGGCTCGTCGACCGGATCGCGCCGGCGATCGTGAGCGGGAACACCGTCGTGGCGCTCGCCAGCGAAGCGACCCCGGTCCCGGCGATCTCGCTCGCGGAGGTGCTCGTCACCTCCGACGTCCCGGGTGGGGTCGTGAACATCCTGACGGGTTCGCCCACCGAGCTCGTGCCGTGGTTGGCCGGCCACATGGACGTGAACGCGATCGATCTGACCGGGTGCCCACCCGAGATGGTGCCGGCCGCCGAACGCTCGGCCGCGGAGAACGTGAAGCGGGTGCATCGCGCGCGCGCGACGGACGCCGCCTCACCAGCCGCCCAGCACCTCTCGGAGATCACGGCCCTCGTCGAGTTCAAGACCGTCTGGCACCCGATCGGCGCGTGAGCGTCGGGGCCACGGCGGCCGGCCCTGCTTCGGCCGCAACGGAAACGTCACACCCCTGATAGGGCTCCTGCAACATCGCGGGAGCTAGCATCGCGGCATGCCGCCGTACAAGGAGCAGGGGATCGTCCTACGCTCCGCGAAGCTCGGCGAAGCCGACAAGATCATCACCATCCTCACCCAGGGCTCCGGGAAGGTCCGGGGCGTGGCGAAGGGGATCCGCAAGACCAGCTCCCGTTTCGGCGGGCGCCTCGAACCCTTCACGCACATCAACGTGATGCTCTACCGCGGCCGCGGCGCGCTCGACACGATCACGCAGGTCGAGATCCTGGCCCCGCACCGGAACATCCGCGACGACCTCGCGCTGTTCGCGGCGGGGGAGACGATGCTCGAGGCGGTCGACAAGGTGGCCGAGGAGCACGAGCGGAACGTCCGGCTGGCCCTCCTGCTGCTCTCGGGGCTGCGCGCGCTGGACGCAGGCCCCGCCGATCCCGCGGCCGTCACCGAATCCTTCGTCCTGAAGCTCCTGTCGCTCTCGGGGTTCCATCCGGCGCTGACCGCCTGCGCCGGGTGCGGCTCGGCCGACGTGCGCCTGTGGTCGGCCGCGTCGGGGGGCGCCGTCTGTTCCACCTGTGCGGAGGGCGGTGCCGCCCCGGTGAGCCCGGACGCGCTCGCCCTCCTCGCGCATCTCGCGACCACCGATCTCAGCGTGATCGGGGCGACCGTCGTCGCGGACGGCCGGCTCCGGCGCGAGGCCAGGGGTCTGCTGTTCGGGTTCGCGGAGTACCACCTGGAGCGCCGGATGAAGTCGGTGCCGATGCTCGTGAGGACCGCGCCGTGAGCAGCTACCTCTCCGACATCGACCGCACGAAGGTGCCCGCGCACGTCGCGATCGTGATGGACGGGAACGGGCGCTGGGCCACGCAGCGCGGGCTGCCCCGGACCGAGGGCCACGGCGCCGGTGAGGAGGCGCTGTGGGACACCGTCAACGGTGCGGTCGAGGTCGGCGTGCGCTGGCTGACCGTATTCGCCTTCTCCACGGAGAACTGGGCGCGGCCGCCGTCGGAGGTGCTCTACCTGATGAACTTCAACCGCGGCCTCCTGCACCGTCGGCGAGACGAGCTCCACGGGATGAACGTGCGCATCCGCTTCATCGGGCGGCGGAACTGGCGCGTGCCCCGCTCGGTCCTGCGAGAGATCCGTATCGCCGAGGATCTGACCCGGCAGAACACCGGCATGACCCTGACGATCGCGTTCAACTACGGGGGCCGCGCCGAGGTCGTGGACGCCGTGAAGGAGCTCGCGCGCGAGGTCGCGGCGGGACGGCTCAAGCCGGAGAAGATCGATGAGCGCATGATCGCCGAGCACCTGTTCGCGGCGGACATGCCCGACCCCGACCTCCTGATCCGCACCAGCGGGGAGATGCGGACCTCGAACTTCCTGCTTTGGGAGGCCGCCTACTCGGAGCTGTGGTTCACGCCGATCTTCTGGCCGGACTTCGACCGCGAGCACCTGTTCGAGGCGATCCGCGACTTCCAGAAGCGTGAGCGACGCTTCGGCGGGCTCGCCGAGGACGCCTGATCGCTCAGCGGTCGAGGACCCGGCGATAGAACCAGATCGGGCCGGCGATCGAGGCGCTCGCGAGCACGACGGCTTTCGCCGGCACCGGCCCGTACGCCACCGTCAGCGACGCGCCGATCGCGACGGCCCATCCGAGCGCCCGGAGCACGACCCGGGAGCGGGATCGAGGCTCCTCGGCGACGGGGACCTCGATGACCGGCAGAGGCGGCAACTCCGGTTCGTCGGGGACGATCCAACCTCGCGCCCAGATCGAGCCCAGCGCGATCGCCGCGACGACCGGGAACAGCACGGCGTACAGGAACATCCCGAGCGCGAGTGCGAGCGGGAGGGTCGCGACCACGAGGGCCGAGGCGACGATCCTGCCGGCAGGCCCGAGAGTGGTCGCGCTCTTCTCCCACCGCGACCAGTGCGGGCGGTGGCCGCCCTCCGCGAGCGGCGCGCTGATGAAGTCGCCGTCGTGGAGGCTCGCACGCGGCGAGAGCTCGTAGACGGGCGCGTAGCAGAGGCTGCACCAGCGCAGGTCCGGGGACAGCGTCGCACCGCAGGATCGGCAGGTCCGTGGGGCCGGCATCGCACTTCCAGGTATCGGCCGGTCGCCCGGGCGGCTTCATCCGGCCCGGTAGCATGGCGGTACGCCAGCGGCCGCATCCGGCGGCCGGGAGGAAGGAGCCGGGTCATGCCCGACCGCATGGATGAGATCATCTCGCTCGCGAAACGTCGGGGCTTCGCGTTCCAGTCCTCGGAGATCTACGGGGGGCTCCGCTCGTCCTGGGACTACGGTCCGTTGGGCGTCGAGCTCAAGCGCAACGTCCGCGAGGCGTGGTGGCGTTCGATGGTCCAATTGCGCGACGACGTCGTGGGACTGGACGCCGCCGTCATCATGTCGCCCAAGGTCTGGGAGGCGAGCGGGCACCTCGAGGTGTTCACCGATCCCCTCGTGGAGTGTCTCGCGTGCCACCACCGCTTCCGCGAGGATCACCTCCAGGGCGACCCGAAGACCTGCCCGAACTGCGGGAACAGCGCGTTCACCGATGCCCGGAACTTCAACCTGATGTTCAAGACGCACATGGGACCGATCCCGGACGAGGACAACGCCGTCTACCTGCGTCCCGAGACCGCCCAGGCCGCGTTCGTCGACTTCCCGCAGATCCAGAGCACGACGCGGAAGAAGGTGCCGTTCGGGATCGCGCAGATCGGCAAGTCGTTCCGCAACGAGATCACGCCCGGGAACTTCCTGTTCCGCACGCGCGAGTTCGAGCAGATGGAGATGGAGTTCTTCGTCGAGCCGGGGACCGACGAGGCCTGGCACGACGGATGGATCGAGCGTCGCTTCCGGTGGTACGTGGACCTGGGGATCCGCGAGGAGAACCTCCGCCTGCGGGAGCACGACGCGAACGAACTGTCGCACTACTCGAAGCGAACGGTCGATATCGAGTACCGGTTCCCGTTCACGGATTGGGGCGAGCTCGAAGGGATCGCGAACCGCACCGACTATGACCTGAAGGCGCACGAGCGAGCGAGCGGCCAGGACATGACCTACTTCGATCAGGAGAAGGAGACGCGCTACCACCCGTACGTGATCGAACCCGCGGCCGGGGTGGACCGCGCGCTGCTCGCGTTCTTGATCGATGCCTACACCGTCGACGAGGCGCCCTCCGCGAAGGGCGCGATGGAGAAGCGGACCGTCCTGCGTTTCCATCCGGCGCTCGCGCCGGTGAAGGTCGCGGTGCTGCCGCTGTCGCGGAACGACCGTCTCGTGCCCGAGGCCAAGCGGGTCCACGAGTTGGTACGCGAGCGCTGGATCACGCAGTACGACGACGCCGGGGCGATCGGCCGTCGGTACCGGCGCCAGGACGAGGTCGGGACGCCGCTGTGCGTGACCG
>Ga0335084_10000976_pt1 | contig 25828 bp, 20 predicted proteins | sample Lox_Sample_44_FD_206721 | JGI IMG/M metagenome (GOLD analysis project Ga0335084, IMG submission 206721) | Soil microbial communities from Loxahatchee National Wildlife Refuge, Florida, United States - Lox_Sample_4.4 | ecosystem: Environmental > Terrestrial > Soil > Wetlands | place: USA... | reverse complement strand
GTAGTAGAAGAACCACTGGCTGTTGAAGAAGAAGGTCCGGTTCGGATTCAGGAAGTTGATGAAGGTCGGGCGGTCGACCGAGACCGTCAGGTTGAGCGTGTCCGAGTGGCTCACGCCGACCAACGAGCCGTTGTCCTGGAACGGGGTGTCCCCGATCCAGGTGAACTCGACGCCCCAATTTGTTTTGGTTCTGTCCTCTGCGAAGTCGGTCGAGAAGCCGAGCACGTTGCGCTGCTGGTACTCGAGCGTGAGCTCGCCGCCGCTGTGCCAGATGAAGGTGCGGCGTCCGAAGCGGTTGTTGCCGCCCGCGAGCGCGGTGTTGCGGTTGACACCGGCGGCCGTCAGGAAGCCCTTCACGTTGCTGCAGTACTGTGGCGAGGCGATCGAGCACCGCCCGTTCGTGTAGGGGTTTGCCGGGTCGAAGCAGTTGGGATCACCCGGCCCCTGCGGCCCCGGCCCCATGTCGCGTGGCCCGCCGTTCTGGAGGCGGTGGTCGTTGCCGTCGAGGTCGAAGCTCGTGAGGTTGCACGACGTCAAGGTCAGGAACATCAGGAAGTTCCACGAGAAGGCCGCCAGCTCGTTCTGGAACAGCTGCGCCGTGCCGTTGAAGAACTCCTGGACGTAGTTGCGGTACATCCAGTAGCGGCAGTCGTCTGGCGTCGCGCCTGGGACCTGGAACGAGACGTCCGAGGCGACGCAGCCGGCCGTCGGGTGGAAGAGCGGCAGGTCCTGCAAGGTCACTTCGCGCGAGTTGCAGATGCGGAGCGGATCGTTCGGGCCGCCGGGCCCGATCGCGGTGCCCGTACACGCGGGGTTGTTGACCGTGACCGGTGTGCCGTCCGGGTTCGTGTTCGGCTGCCCCTGGGCGTTGAACGTGAGCAGGCGCCGCGTGACCACCTGCTTGGTGCGGGCGCCGTTGCACAGGCGCAGCTCCGACTGGAGCTGCGCGCTCGGCGCGGGCGCACTCGGGTCGTATACCACCTGCACCGGGCTCTGGCCCGGGCGGTTGATCTGCGTCCCGATCACGCAGCCGTCGATCGAGGGCAGGTAGCCCTGCTCGAACGAGACCAGGACGACGGGATCGCCATTCGCCGTATGCGTGACCTCGAGCGTCCGCACGCCGCGGCAGCCCGGCAGCTTGATCTCGCGGTGCTCGTCCATCACGAAGCGCGTGCAGATCGGGCCCCCGATGCCGTTGTTGAACCGGCCTTCCCCGTCGTCCGTCGGCACCCAGCCGACGGTGCCCGGCTGGATCTTCGTCGAGGTGGTCGTATCGCCCTGGACGCTGCCTTCGACGCCGATCCACGACTGCACCAGCGCCGAGGCCTCCATGTTCATGAAGTCGAGGCCGCCGTAGCTGCCGAAGTAGGTGGTGCGCGTGGTGTCGCGGAAGCGCAGCGACGAGTCGCAGCGGCTGCCGAAGAAGGGGCCGCAACCGAGCAGCGCCCGCTGCTCGTTGGTGAGCGAGCGGTCGAGCGTGACGAAGTTCTGCACCAGGTTGGAGACGCTGACCGGCTGGCGGCCCGGGATCTGGACGCGTCCGTCGAAGCCGTCGAAGCCGCCGAGATCGCAGTTGCTCATGTTGGTGGGGTCGTTGCAGTTGGTCCGGTCCACCACGCCGTTGCCGTTGCGGTCGAACGGCGCGTTCGGGTTGTTGTAGAGCATGTTGAGCGACGCCAGCGGCAACGGTGACAACGTCGCGGCGTCCACCGGTCCCTTGATGTTGTTCGCCACGAGGCCGAGGAACTGTGCGGGGCCGGCCGCGCCGGTCTGCTCGCCGGCCATCACGGCCGTCAGCGACTCGATGAACGAGATCGGCAGCACCTGGCGCTGGAGCACCGCGTCGCTCGCGAAGATGGTCCAGGCGCAGGAGCCGGCATCGAGCGAAGACGCGATGCCGACCGTGCCCGCGCACACCCACGCGAAGAGCTGCTGGTTCGCGGAGTGGTTGTAGAGGGCGTTGGTCTGGGCCAGGATGTCCTGATCGAACGCGAAGGCGTTCGAGCTGCCCGGCGCGCCGCCCGGCCGCAGGCAGTCTGGATCCCGGCCGATGCCGCCGCGCTTCAAGGTCGAGAAGCCCGGCGCGAGCGGATCGAACTGCGGCGCGCCCGTCGTGACGGAGAACGGGTGCGACGCGAACGACGAGTTGTAGGAGAGGCCGAGCGGCGTGGTCCCCGCGCCGGACTGGAAGGGCACGCCGGTCGTCGCGTTCATGTTGTCGACCGCCGACTCACCGGCATTGAGCCCGCACTTGCCGGGCTTCTGGGTCGGCAGCACGCCGACCAGCGGGCGACCCGTGGTGGTGTCGACCGTGCGGTCGTAGTACCACTGCGCCTCCGGGTGCGGGAAGTCGCTGAAGCCCCAGAAGTCCATCAGGGCGAAGCTGAAGCGATCCCAGCGCCACTCGATGCGGCCGCCGAACTCGAGGTCGCTGAGGTTCTTCCACGGGCTCTCGGGCCGGTCGATGCCGATCACGCCGACGCCCAGCAGCCCGTGAGCGAAGATGCCGTTGGTCAGCGAGCAGACGACGTCGGGCGTGTAGGGCTCGCCGCAGGCGCCGAGGTCGTTCGGCTGGTAGTGGTCGAGATTGGTGGCGAACTCCACGCGCACGTCTTCCAGCGGGCCGATGTCGTAGAGCGAGTAGACGAAGCGCGCGGACCAGAGCGCGATGCGCGACTCCTCGAGCGAGGGCAGCGAGGACAGCGCGAGGTCCTGCGGGTTGAACTGGTCGGTGGTGCGGAAGAGCTCCGTCTTGCCCCACACGATGTTCTGGAGGCCGAGGCGCATCCACAGGCGGCTGTCGAGCACCTCGATGTCGGTGTAGGCCTCCTTCAGCTCCTTGTTCTCCTGCTGCGCCTGCCCGCGGTTCCACGAGCGGTCGGTCTCGTTGAAGTTGAAGTCGAGGCTGTCGAGGTGGTCGCTGCGGATCTCGCGCAGCGCGCCCTTGCTCGGGATGTAGAGGCCCTGGGCCTGGTCGTGCTTCTGGTTGAGATTCGGCACGTCGCCCAGGTCGATCAGCGCGCCGGTGCTGTCGCGCGCGATCAGGCGCTGGCCGAGGTTCGGGAGGTCCGGCGCGGGGCGGAAGGGGGTCTCGCCCTTGCCGCCCGTCATCTTCGTCAGGCTCGGCGCCGTGTAGGAGCCCTTCGGGTCGCCCGGGTCGACGTTGGGCGGATTGCCGGGCGTGCCGCCGATCTGGCCCGTCGTGCCCGGGCCCGGACCGCCGCCCGTGCTCGCGCTCTCGATGCAGTTCGAGAGCGGGTTCGCCGCCTGCGTGCCGGAACGAATTGGCACGGCGCTGTCGGCCGTCGGATCCTGACAGGGCACGACGCCGCCCATGTAGTCGCCGCCGAAGTCGTCGAGCAGGCTCGGCGAGGGCGAGAGGCCCGTCGGCGACAGCGGGTTCGGCGTGAAGCGGCCGGGGAAGGTCGAGCTCAGCAAGGCCGGGACCGCTCCGCCGTTGGGCCCTCCGATCACGGGCCAGCCGCGCAGGTCGAGGTAGACGTTGTTCACGTTGAACGGCGCCGTCGGGTCCTGGCCCGGCGCGAGCAGGACGCGCTGGAGCACGGGGTCGAGGAGGTCGACCGTCGCGAAGCTCAACTGGCCCGGCGCCGGCAGCGGGATGGTCGACGCGAGCGCCGCCGGATTGATGAGCTGGTCGGCCTGGTTGTAGCGGATCGCGGTGAGCTGCGCGTCGCCGAACTGCTGCGGAACGAAGGGGTTGTTGAGCAGCATCGGCGGCGTCGGCGCGAGGCGACCGCGGAACGGGTTGCCGCGGTCTGTGTTCAGCGCATTGGCCGTGACGAAGTTCTTCGGCAGCCACGGCCCCATGATCATCGTGTCGTTGCCGATCGGGCCGCGGAAGTCGCGGAACGTGAACTCGAAGTCGCGGACGTGGGCGTGGACGTAGCGGGCCGGGTCGTCCTCGGTGCCGAACTGGTTGTCGGGGCCCGCCTGGGAGAAGAAGAGGTCGAAGCCCGGATAGCCGCGGCGCATGCCGTAGTCGCTCTGGCGACCCGCGGCGGTGATCTCGTCCGCCCCGCCCTTCGCGACGTTGAGGCCGTCGGGAAGGATGGTCGCGACCTTGGCGGGGTCGGGTTTGCCGAAATTGGGATCGTTGGGGTCCGTGACGAGGAAGTTGGGCCCGAGGTCGATATTACCGGGCGGGATGTTCATCACCGGCGGCGCGATCGGGAAGGGATCGCGATTGGTGATTCGCTGCGTCTTGAACTGGCCGAAGCGATCGGTGGTCTTGATCACGCCACCCATCTGCTTCGTCTCCCCGTCGCGCAGGCGCTTCGGCAGGTTCTGCGAGGCGTTGCCGTAGGTGTCGATCGACGGGAAGAGGTAGAAGCCGTTGTTGTAGATCGCGTCGTAGCGCGCCTCGGCGCGGATGTAGGCCGACATCAGGTTGATCGGGCCGATGCCGTCCGGCGCGATGTCGAACTCGAGCTCGAGGTTGAGGACGTTGTACCACTGCGCGAGGTCGAGCTCCTGCGAGAACTTCTCGTCGAGCGCGCGGAGCTGGAGCTCCGTGTAGCCGTGGAACTGCACGCGCCCATCGAGCGCTTCGATTGCGCGGGCGCCGCTCGCGGTCAGTGCGAGGCCTGCGGCGGCCAATGCGGCGAGCGAGAGACCGCGGGCGAACCCTCGACTCGCTGCAACACCCGCCATGAGCCCTCCTCGTGCCTGCAACCGAGCGAGAGCACACACACCACCGGTTCGCGGTGAGCTCCCGTCCGCGGCGCTTTTCCCGGCTCATGTTTTACACCCGTCGCATCGAGGGTGTCACTGACTTTTCGTCGAGCGCACGTGTGCACGCGCACGCCTCGACGCATCGCGTCGCGGTACCGAACGGTTCCAGCGCGCATGCGCGCGCGGAAGTGCGTCGAACTATTCGCCGGGATTCGCGTCGGCGTCGGCGTCGGCGCGCCGGGCCGGCTTGCGACGCGACGAGGCCTTGCGCGTGCGCGCGCGTCCGCCGGCCGCGGCCTTCGCGGGTGCCGCCTTCGGCTTGCGCGCGGCCGCCTTCTTGCGGCCGCCGGCGCGCGCCGGCTTCACCTTCTCCGCGCCGCCGCTCTCCGCGGCCGCCCCCTCGGCGTCGGACGCCTCGGCGCCGCGGGCCTTTCGCGGCGGGAACTCGAAGCCGTGGCGCCCGTTCTCCTTCAGCACCAGCGTCGCGGAGAACGGACGTCCGAAGCGCGAGGTGAAGTCGGTCAGCAGCGCGGTCTTGCCCTCGGCGAGGTAGACGAGCGCCTCGTCGCGCGTGATCTCGCGCTTGCAGACGCTGCGCGGCAGCACGAAGCCGCAGCTCTGCGGAGCGCCCTCGGCGGCGAGCCGCGCGCGCTCCTCGCGCGAGAGCTCGGCCTCCTTCAGCTTCCGCTCGCACACGAACTGCGTCGGCGACTCGACCGCCATGCAGTCTTCTTCGAAGGGACAGCGGCCGAGCGGCTCGGGGTTCACATCGAACTCCGGCTCGGCGTTGCTCGAGTCCTCGTTCCAGCCGGCGGGGCGCACGGCCAAGGTCCACTCGCCGGGCACGATCTCGAGCGTGCCGCGGTAGGTGCGGCCGTCGCGCGCGGTGAAGCCGTCGATCACGCCGGTCTTCCCGTCCTTCAGCAGCGCCCGCACCGACGCGCGGTCGATGTAGCGGCCCGACGTGTCCTTCCAGATGCGCAGCGGGCAGTCCGGATCGCGCGGCGGCTCCTCCTTGCAGCGGTAGAACCAGGCCATCTCGATCACGGGGCGCCCGCAGGCGGGGCACGTGCCGAGCACGTCGTTCGCGTCGTAGAGCGACTCGTAGGAGAAGCCCTTCGCGCGGTCCACGATCTCGACGGTGTAGTCCGAGATCTCCGACATGAAGTCGCGCTTCGTGCGGTTGCGCTGCTCCACCTGGCGCAGGTGGAACTCGAGCTCGCCGGTCAGCTCGGGCGAGGTCAGGCGATCGACGTGGATACGCCGGAGCGTGTCGATCATGCGGATGCCCTTCACCGTCGGGCGCAGCGCCTTGCCGACGCGCACGACGTAGCCCTTCGCGATCAGGTTCTCGATGATGTCGGCGCGCGTCGCCGGCGTCCCGATGCCCTTCTCGTGCAGCACCGCCGCGAAGTCCTCGTCGTCGATCTGCTTGCCCGCGTTCTCCATCAGCGACAGCAGACGCGCCTCGGTGATGCGCGCGGGCGGCTTCGTCTCCTCCTGCTGCGACGCGGCCTCGACGTTGCGCACCGCGACGCCCGACGCCTCGCTCTGCCCCGGCACGAGCGGCGGCAGCGGCGCGACGTCTTCGCCCTCGGCCACGTCCGGCAGCACGCTGCGCCAGCCCGGCTCGACCAAGGTGCGCGCGCGCGTGCGGAAGCGCTCCTCGCCGACCGCGCTCGTCCGCTCGACGCGCTCCCACAGCGCGGGCGGATGGAAGGCGCCGAGGAAGCGCCGCACCACGAGGTCGAAGAGCCGCTTGTCGTCGCCCGAGAGCGGGCCGGCGAAAGAACCCGTCGGCACGATCGCGAAGTGATCGGAGACGCCGGCGTCGTCGAAGATGCGCCCCTCGTTCTGGAGGCCCGCCTGCGTCAGGTGCTTCGCGGCGCGCGCGTAGTCGGCAAAGCCCTCCTCGCCGCTGCGCGAGCCCGCGAAGGCATCGAGCGTGCGGCGCACGGTGGCGCGGTAGTCGTTCGGGAGGCAGCGAGAGTCGGTGCGCGGGTACGTCAGCACCTTGTGTCGCTCGTAGCAGCGCTGCGCCGCCGACAGCGTGCGGCGCGCCGACCAGCCGAAGCGGCGGTTGCCCTCGCGCTGGAGGCTCGTCAGGTCGAAGAGCGGCGGCGCCGACTCGCGCGACGGCTTGCGCGTCTCCTCGGCGCTGCCGGCGTGCCCCGACACCGCCGCGACGATGGCCACCGCGCGCGCCTCGTCGAAGATGCGGTCGTCGCGGCGCTCGGAGTCGTCGTCGGCTTCGAAGCGCGCGTCGAACCAGGTGGCGTCGTAGGACTGCCCGGCGTGCTCGAAGCGAGCGGTGACGCGCCAGAACGGGCGCGGCACGTGCGCCAGCACCTCGATCTCCTTGTCGACCAGCATCGCGAGCGTCGGCGTCTGCACGCGGCCCGCCGACCACGCCGTCTTCTCCTTGCGGCTCTTGAGCCGCTTGGTCAGCGCGCGCGTGGCGTTCATGCCGATCAGCCAGTCGGACTGCGCGCGACAGGCCGCGGCGTCGGCGAGGCCCTCGAGCTCCTCGCCCGGCCGCAGCCGCGCGAAGCCCTCGCGGATCGCCTCGTCCGTCATCGACTGGAGCCACAGGCGGCGGATCGGCTTCTGCGACCCGAGGTGCTCCACGATCTCGCGGAAGATCAGCTCGCCCTCACGCCCGGCGTCGCACGCGTTGATCACCGAGTCGACGTCCTTGCGCTCGAGCAGGCGCCGGATCGTGCGCACGCGCTCGGACTGCCCCTGCTTCGGCTTGTAGCGGAACTCGTCCGGCAGGATCGGCAGCACGTCGAGCGTCCAGCGCTTGTAGCGGTCGTCGATCTCCTCGGGCGGCAGCAGCTCGAAGAGGTGGCCGACGGCGAAGGTGAGCACGAAGTCGTCGTTCTCGAACCAGCCGTCGTGCTCGGTGAAGCCGCCGAGCGCCTTCGCGATGTCGTTCGCGACGCTCGGCTTCTCGGTGATGATCAGCGCCTTCGCCAATGTGTGTCGTCCCTGAGGGGCAGCCCGTCGATCGATCATCCTTAGCCCAGCGCCTCGCGGCGTGACAACCAGCGCGTCGCGAGACGCCGTTCGAAAAAAGCCAGACAGGAGTCGGGGAACCGCGAGAGGAGCTTGAGCCGCGCGGACTTCCGCTTGCGCCTTCCGGCCCGCTCCGTCAGCCTCGCGCGGCGTGGCGGACAGCATCTTCGGCCGGATCGCTCGCGGCGAGCTCCAAGCCGACGTGGTCTACGAAGACGACCGCGCGCTCGCCTTCCGAGACATCAACCCTCAGGCGCCGACCCACATCCTCGTGATCCCGCGCAAGCCGATCGAGCGCCTCTCGGCCGCGCACTCGAGCGACGCTCCACTGCTCGGTCACCTGCTCGACGTCGCGCGCAAGGTCGCGTCGCAGGAAGGTCTTCGCGACTTTCGCCTGGTCGTGAACGACGGCGCCGGCGCCGGCCAGACCGTCTTCCACTTGCACGTCCACGTGCTCGGTGGTCGAATGTTCAGCTGGCCCCCGGGGTAGCGCGAAGGGCTCCCTATCTCTCTAGGGACGACTTGTCGTCAGCCGGAGCGAGCCCCACGGGGATCGGCATCAGGTTCCAGGTGAAGATCGAGCGCTCGTCGGGCCGCGAGTAGATGACCTCGCGCACCAGGTGCTTCCCATCCCAGACGTAGCGGCGCACCTGCTTGTGCTCGTCGCTCGCGACGTAGAGCTCGTCCTTCCCGTCGCCATCGAGGTCGGTGAGGATCGCCGCGTGCTCGAAGCCGCGGGAGTCGGCGTCGATCAGCTCCGTGCTCCAGGTCCCGCCCGGCTGCTTCGGCGGGCGCAGCAGCCAGAGACCGCTGCTGAAGCTCGCGGCCACCATCTCTCGGTGGCCGTCGCCCTCGATGTCGCCGGCGGTGAGGAAGCGCGTCTGGCGATCGTTCAAGGTCGCGATCGTCTTGCCGGCGTCGGGTGGCGTGCCGGCGTCGTAGCGGCGGATCTCCACCGGGTGCACGAGCACCTTGTTCGCGTCGACCTGGCCTTCGACCGCGACGTAGAGCTCGTCGCGGCCGTCGCCGTCCACGTCGGCGACGAGGATCTCCTTCGCGTGGCGGTCGCCGAGCGCCGCGACCACCTTGCGCTGGCCGCCACGCGCCGGCACGTAACGCACGACCTCGCCCGACTGCACGGAGCCGTCGAGGCGGTTCGGCTCGGAGGGCGTGGCGTACACCTCGAGCACACCGTCGCCGTCGAGGTCGCCGACCTCGATCTCGTGCACGAAGGTGTCGGGGTGGTGGTCGAGCTCGACCGCCTCGAAGGCGTCGCCGCGCGGGCGCAGCACCGCGACCACACCCTGGTCGTGCGTCGCGACCGCGATGCTGGCGCCGCCGTCGCCGTAGAGGTCCGCGACCTCGGCGTCGCGCATGCGGCTGAACTTCCCGCCGAAGTCCTTCTCCCAGATCGTCTGCGCGACGAGCTTCCCGGCGCCGTCGGGCTTCCAGAGCTTCACCTTCGCGGCGGTGCCGCCGAGCGTGAGGAGACGCGCGGCGTCGCCCGTGCCGTAGGTCATCGCCTTGTGGAAGACGTTGCTCTCGGGGTCTTCGAGCGCGGTCACGTGCCAGACGCCGCCCTTGCGCACCAGGAACTCGAGGCGCGCGGGACCGGGGACCGGCGTGGTCTTGCCCGTCTTCTCGTCGCGCTCGTCCCGGAACTGCGCGAGCGCGAGGACGATGCCGCGCGGCAGGTCGTCGGGCGTGGGTGGCGAGCCGATCCCGAGGTCCTCGGGCTCCGGCTCCGACACGGGGTGCGGCGGCCGGATGATCTTCGGCTCCTCGGACCTCCCACAGGCCGCCGCGCCGAGCAGCGCGAGAGCCAGCCACAAAAGGGCGCGCGAACGCGACATGGACTCCTCCGTGCGAGGGGCCGGGGTGTAGCAAACAGGCGCCTCGTGGTGTCGGGCGCCGGCGCCCGGCGGGTATCGGGCGGGCGGGTGTGATATTTCGAGGCGCGTGACGAGCCTCCAGCCGCCGCGCGGCACGCGTGACTTCTATCCCGAGGACATGCGCCGCCGCGACTGGCTCTTCGGCCACTTCCGCGCGGTCGGGCGCGCCTTCGGCTACGAGGAGGTCGACGCGCCCGTCCTCGAGCACGAGGAGCTCTTCACGCGCAAGGCGGGGGAAGAGATCGTCGAGCAGCTCTACCACTTCGAGCTGCACGGGCGCCGCTACGCGCTGCGCGGCGAGTTCACCCCCTCGCTGGCGCGCATGGTGATGGCGCGCGCGGGCGGACTGCGCCTGCCGATCCGCTGGACCGCGATCCCGCAGTGCTGGCGCTACGAGCGCACCACGCGCGGCCGCCGCCGCGAGCACTACCAGTGGAACATGGACATCTGGGGAGAGCCCGGCGTCTCGGCGGAGGCGGAGCTGATCGCGGCCATCTTCGCCCTCTGCGACCGCCTGGGGCTCGCGCGGGGCGACCTCAAGGTCGGCGTCTCGAGCCGCGCGCTGCTCGAGGAGACACTCCGCCGCGGCGTGCTGCGCGACCGGCCGGAGGTCTTCCCGCCGCTCTGCGTGGCGATCGACAAGCTCGGGAAGATCGGCGCCGACGAGGTGATCGGGCTGCTCACCGCGCCCTCGGGCGGCATCGCGCTGCCGCTGCCAGACGCGCGCCACGTGGTCGACTGGCTGCGGCTCTCCAACGTCGAGGAGGCCGCCGCGGGGCTCCCGCCCGACTCCCGCGCCCGCCGCGAGCTCGAGGAGCTCTTCGGCCTGCTCGAGGCGTACGGCGTAGGCGACCGGGTCGTCTTCGACGCCTCGATCGTGCGCGGCCTCGCCTACTACACGGGGATCGTCTTCGAGGCCTTCGACGCCGAACGGAAGCTGCGCGCGATCTGCGGCGGCGGCCGCTACGACCGCCTGCTCGAGTCGCTCGGCGGCCCGGCGCTCCCGGCCGCCGGCTTCGGCTTCGGCGACGCCGTGATCGGCGAGCTGCTGGCCGACAAGGGACTGTGGCCCGACCTCCCGCGCGCGCTCGATGCCTACGTCTTCGCGCTCGGGGAGGCGCAGCGGCCCGCCGCGATCCGACTGGGCTCGGCGCTGCGCGCCCGCGGCGAGTCGGTCGAGCTGTCGCTCTCCGATTCGAAGCTCAAGCGCGCGCTCGCGGACGCCGATCGCGCCGGTGCGAAGCGCTTCTACCTGATCGGGCCGGACGAGCTCGCTCGCGGCGAGGTGACGGTGCGAGATCTCGCGAGCGGCACCCAGTCGAGAGAATCTCTCCCGAGCTGAGTCGGAGCGCGGAATTCGTGCACCCCGGGAAACGGGGTGTTACAAAGAGCGCGACCGCCGTCGGTGGCGAGCGAGGACCGTGAATGCGCGGTTGGACCGTCCAGGACAGCCTCGAGCTGTACAGCGTCCCGGCTTGGGGCGCGGGCTTCTTCACGATCAACCCGGGCGGGCACGTCGCGGTGCGACCGCGCGGCAACGGCGGCCAGGAGATCGACCTGCTCGAGCTGGTGAAGGACCTCGAGCAGCGCGGCCTGCGCAAGCCGCTGCTGGTCCGCTTCTCGGACATCCTGGCAGCGCGCGTCGAGGGCATCGCGAAGGGCTTCGAGCGCGCGATGGCCGAGTACGGCTATCGCGGCAACTACCGCGGCGTGTACCCGATCAAGGTCAACCAGCAACGCCACGTGGTGGAGGAGATCGTCCAGTACGGCGCGCCGCTGCGCGTCGGCCTCGAGGCGGGCAGCAAGCCCGAGCTGCTGGTCGCCCTGGCGCTGCTCGACACGCCCGAGGCGCTGATCATCTGCAACGGCTACAAGGACCGCGCCTACGTCGAGACGGCGCTGCTCGCCCAGCGCATCGGCCGCACGCCCTACATCGTGATCGACCGGCCCGGCGAGATCGATCTCGTGATCAAGACCTCGCGCGAGCTCGGCATCCGGCCGCACCTCGGCGTGCGCGCGCGGCTCTCGACCCGCGGCGCCGGCAAGTGGGTGGAGTCGACCGGCGACCGCTCGAAGTTCGGGCTGTCGGCGCCGGAGATCGTGGAGGCGGTCGACCGCCTGCGCACCGAGGATATGCTCGACTGCCTCGAGCTGCTGCACTTCCACATCGGCTCGCAGATCACCGCGATCCGCGCGCACAAGGACGCGCTCGCCGAGGCGAGCCGCGTGTTCGTGGGGCTCCACGAGCTCGGCGCGCGGCCGCACGTGCTCGACGTCGGCGGTGGGCTCGGCGTCGACTACGACGGCTCGAGCACCAACTTCCACTCCTCGATGAATTACACCGTGCAGGAGTACGCGAACGACGTCGTCTCCTCGGTGCAGGAGGCCTGCGACGAGGCGGGCGTCGCGCACCCGGACATCGTCACCGAGGCGGGTCGCGCGATGGTCGCCCACCACTCGGTGCTGATCTTCGACGTGCTCGGCGTGCAGGAGCGGAGCACGGGAACGAAGCCGGCTCCGGTCGAGGAGAGCGACCCGAAGGTGCTCCACGACCTCGCCGAGGTGCACCGCACGATCACGAAGAAGAACGCGGTCGAGGCCTACCACGACGCGCTCCAGCTGAAGGAGGAGGCGTCCACGCTCTTCTCGCTCGGCTACCTCGACCTGAAGGGCCGCGCGCGCCTCGAGGCGCTCTTCTGGAGCTGCTGCGAGAAGATCGCGCGGGTCGCGCGCGAGATGGACGCCGACTCGATCCCCGAGGAGCTCGAGCCGCTCGAGAAGGGCCTGGCCGACACCTACTACGCGAACCTCTCGGTCTTCCAGTCGATGCCCGACCACTGGGCCGTGAAGCAGCTCTTCCCGATCCTGCCGATCCACCGCCTCGACGAGAAGCCGACGCGCCGCGGCGTCTTCGTCGACCTGACCTGCGACAGCGACGGCAAGATCGACCAGTTCATCGACATGCACGACGTGAAGGACGTGCTCGAGCTGCACAGCTGGAACGGCGGTCCGTACTACATCGGCGTCTTCCTGGTGGGCGCCTACCAGGAGATCCTGGGCGACCTGCACAACCTCTTCGGCGACACCGACGCGGTCCACGTGACCTTGGCCGACGACGGCAGCTACCGGGTCGAGCGCGTGGTCGAGGGCGACGACGTCGAGCACGTGCTCGCCTACGTGCAGTACGACCGCCGCGCGCTGATCGAGAAGGTGCGCGTGACGATCGAGGAGGCGGCTCGAAAGGGACAGATCACGCTCGAGGAGTCGGCGCGGCTGCGGCGGCGCTACGAGCAGGGGCTGCAGGAGTACACGTACCTGGCGCGGGATCACTAGCGGGTGCAACGGCGCCCGGGACTTTCCGTCCTCCTGCTCCTGCTCGGACTCGCGTGTGCTCATCCTCGGGAAGCGCAGTCACCCGCGTGCCACGAATCACCCGAGACGAGCTCCCGCCTCTCCGCTCTCTTGGAGCCGAGTCGGGTGCTTCCGATCTTCGTGGACGGACAGATCTACGGGCAGACTCTCGTCGACGTCGCCCCGACCAGCCGGCTTGCGAGGTTCGGCCTCCAGTCCGGGGACATGATCGTCGCGGTCGACGGAACACGGATCACGAGCGCCGAGGCCTCGCGCTATCTCTGGTGCAGACTCGGCAGTCACGACGTGGTCGAGCTCGAGGTCGAGCGAACGGTCGACCGAACCATCGGCGACCCGCTCGAGGTCGAGCTGGATCTCCGCGAGTAGTCCTCGAGCGTGCGCATCCTCACCTGGAACGTGAACGGCCTGCGCGCATGCGCGCGCAAGGGCTTCTTGCGCTGGCTCGCGGGCTCGGGCGCCGACTTCGTCGCGCTCCAGGAGGTGCGTGCGCTGCCCGACGACCTAGGACCGCGGCTGTGCGCGCCGCCAGGCTTCCATGCGCACTTCGCGCCGGCCGAGCGCCTCGGCTACAGCGGCGTCGCTCTATACTCGCGGCGTCCGCCCGACCGGGTCGAGACCTCACTCGTGGCTCCGGAGTTCGATTGCGAGGGCCGTCTGCTGATCGCGCACTTCGGACGCCTGGCGCTCGTCAGTGTCTACGTGCCGAAGGGCAGCGGCGTGAACCGCGACAACAGCCGCGTGCCCTACAAGCTGGCCTTCAGCCGCGCGCTCTTCGACCGGCTCGAGAGGCTCCGCCGCGGCGGCCGTCGCGTGCTCGTGATGGGCGACTTCAACACCGCGCACCGGGAGATCGACCTCGCGCGACCGCGCCAGAACCAGGAGACGAGCGGCTTCCTGCCGGAGGAGCGCGAAGAGTTCCAGCGCTGGGTCGACGCGGGCTGGGTCGACACCTTCCGGCGTTTCGAGCCCGGCCCCGGCCACTACACCTGGTGGAGCCAGCGCTTCGGGGTTCGCGCCAGGAATGTCGGCTGGCGGATCGACTACGTGCTCGCCTCCCCCGCCGCCATGCGCTTCGTGAAGGGCGCCTTCCACCTCCCGAAAGTCCGCGGCTCCGACCACTGCCCGGTCGGCGTGGAGGTGGACGCGGCGGCGCTCGGGTAGGCGTCGGGACCCGATGCAGGTGCGCAATGCGCTGGCGTGCGCGGGCGCCTGGCTTTCGCTGGCCGCGTGCGCGACCCCCGAGGCGCCTCGGCCCGCGGACCGAGACCTGCTCGTCACGCTCGCGTCTCTCTCCGAGTTCGGCCTCGCGCTGCCGGATGGCTACGCACAGCACGAGCACTTCCGACGCGAACGCAGATCCGACGGCACGCTGTCGCTCGAATACGAATTCCAGACGCCGGACGGAGATCCGCCCTTCGTCTACTCGAGCGCGAAGATCTTCTCGTCGCCGAGCGAAGCCTGCCTCTCCTACTCCGCCGACAATCTGGGTCTGCGGCTCAGCAGCCTCCAGCCGACCGACCGCAACGACCTCTACCAGTACGGAGAGCGGAGCCGCTTCGCGCTGGTCGAGCGCGACGGGACACCCGTCGGCAACGTCTTCGCGATGTGCCGCTCGCGCACGTCCCTGCTCGTGATGTTCGTCGGGCTCTACTTCGACGACACCGCCTCGTGGCGCGCGCTGATCGAGCCGCACCTGCAGGCGCTCGATGCCTTCGAGGCGGCGAACCCGGAGGAGTGAGCGTGGCTCTAGGCCGCCGCGGGCGGGCTGAAGACCCACTCCCGCGGCGCGTGCAGCAGCAGCAGCGCACCGGCCCCCGCGACATAGGGCCACGCCATGCGGGCCGAGCCCGAGCCCCAGGCCACGACTTCGCCGAGCAGACCGATCACGACGCACAAGGTCCAGAGTGCGACGAGCATCCGGCGGAGCCGGATGAGGCCCTCCGACGTGGAGGGATCGAGCGCGCCCGAGCGGACGTCGCGCAGCGCGAGCCCCTCGCGCAGGGCGAAGGTCCAGACGCCGAGAGCCACCGAGATCACGCCGAGCACGAAGCCCGCGACGCCGGTCGTCGCCTCGGCCCAGGGGTAGGTCTGGGTCGACGCGAGTCGCTCGGCCAACACCAGCTCGAGCCCGAGCAACGCCACGGCGAATGCCCACAGGGCCCACATCGACGCGCGCGAGCTGCCCATGTGGCCCATGCTAGCGCCATGAGAACCGCGAGCCTCGCTCCGTGGATCGCCGCGCTCGGCTGCGGCTGCGCCACCGCGCCGGCAGCCGTTCCGGAGCCCGAGCCGCCGCGCATCGTAGAAGTCCCCGTGCTTCCCTCGGACGGCGCCGACCTGGCCCAGCCGGTGGAGCGCCTCGCATTCGAGATCTACGCCCACGACATCGCGGCGTGGCGGGCCACCGACGAGGCCACCGAATCCGGATTCGACCTCGGGGCTGCGGGCGTGGTCGGGTGGATCGCCGTTCCGGACAGGGACCACCAGTTCCGGGTGCGATTCATCGGCGAAGCAGGTCCGGACCCCGTCTCGCTGCTCGACGTCGACCTCGACGTCTCGAACGCGAGGCCAGGTCTCGTCACGGAGCGACCGGGCGGAGCTGCGCTCTCGCCGGTCGAGCGCTCGATGTGGCGCGCGCGCCAGCTCGCCGTCCATTCGAAGTTCCGCGCCTGCTCGGATCGCTACAACAGCGTCGTCCTCCAGGCTCCGGACTCGGACAACTGGCTCGTCTACCTGCTCGCCGCGACGGTGAAACGCGAGCTGGTCGTCGGCGGGCACCATCGCTTCCTGGTGTCGGCAGATGGCGGGGAGATCCTCGAGGCGAAGGCTCTGTCACAGAGCTGCTTGACCATCCCGATCGATCCGAAATCCGAGACGGTCGTGTTCACGCAGAACGCGAGCGACGAACCGCTCGAGACCTCGGTCCTGCTGAGCCTCGAGTACGACAAGCCGATCGGCTTCATCGTTCCGGACGGCTCCATCTGGATCGCGACACGAGGCCATCTGTGGCGGGCCCGCGAGGGACCGGCAAAGTGAGCCTCGAAATCCTCCCGCTCGAGCCGCGCTTCCAGCGCGAGACGGTCGAGCTGATCGTGTCGATCCAGCGCGACGAGTTCGGCATCGACATCACCGCCGCGCAGCAGCCCGACCTCCACGACATCCCGGACTTCTACCAGGTGCGCGGCGGCGGCTTCTGGGTCGCGCTCGCCGACGGCCGCGTGGTCGGCACGATCTCGCTGCTCGACATCGGGGACGGTCAGGGCGCGTTGCGCAAGATGTTCGTGGCGCGCGAGTTCCGCGGCGCGCGCGCGGGCACGGCGCAGCGCCTCCTCGACACCTTGCTCGGCCACGCGCGCAATCGAGAGATGCGCGACGTCTTCCTCGGCACCACCTCGAAGTTCCTGGCGGCGCACCGCTTCTATGCGAAGAACGGCTTCCACGAGATCGCGAAGTCCGATCTGCCGCCCAGCTTCGCGGTGATGGCGGTCGACGACCGTTTCTTCCACCGGCGGTTGGAAGCAGGGTGATCATCCGGGAATCTCCGCCAGATCCAGCAGTCCGTGCCTGCGCCATCCGACGCGCAGTAGCCACGTGTGCCGCGCAGCGACTGGCGGTGGTCGCTCCAGACTCGCCGCTCCGAGTGTCCGCCAGCCGTCGAACCAACGACCCGAAGACGCGGCTGGAAGCGATCCGCGAGCACCAAGCCGCGGCGGCGAAATACGCGATTCACGGCGCGCGCGAAACGCGAGCCGATCGACTTCATGCCGGAGGCGAGTGCGTACGCACTCACGGCCTCGACTAGCAGGTGCACGAAGTCCTCTTCGAATCTTCAGCGTGACGTGACAGGGGAAACGCGCCGCAAGAGGAGCGCGCACACGGTGCGCATTGCGCGGACTCGGGCCGCACTTGCGGCCCGCGCCCGCGCGTCTTCCACCCCAGCGCGTGCGTTCGCGCAGATCGAACTCGAGCTGTCGCACGCGCCGCGCCATGATCGGTACTCTGACATGCGGATGTGACAGGGACGGTCACACGTGACTTGAATTGCGCGATGTTCTGGCGCGAACCACGCTGTGCAATCAGGGGAGACTCGTATGTCGGAGAGGTTTTCCGGTGGATGCTTCTGCGGCGCGGTGCGCTTCGAGCTGAGCGAGATCTTCGACGCCGGCTACTGCCACTGCTCGATCTGCAGGCGCTTCAGCGGCGCGCCACTGGTGCTCTGGGCCAATGCGCCGGCTCACGCGTTCCGGATCACAGCAGGCGCGCCGACCGGATTCGCGTCGTCGGAGAAGTGGACGCGCTACTTCTGCCCGACTTGCGGCGCACCCGTCTACGGGCGCCACGCGACACCACCCGAAGACGCGCCCGACCGGGTGTGCGTCTGTATTCCGAACCTCGACCGATCCGAGGCCGTGCGTCCCACCGCGCACATCTGGTGCGAAAGCGGCCTACCAGGCTTCGACACGCGAGACGAGCTCCCGCGCTTCCCCGACGGTCGGCTGAGCCCGCCGAGCCAGCGACGCTCCTGGCGCGCCGGTTAGTTGAAGAGTTCGCGCACTCGAATTGCGCGATGTTCTCGCGGCCGACTCAGCGTCGACGGTGCGTCTTCCAGGGCAGACAGCTCGCGTTCGTGAGCGCCACGCGGCGGCTGTCGACGACTCGTGCGACGTCCAACGTGTACCTCACCGGGTAGATTCGCTCGCCATGATCGGCACAAGTGCCTTCGAGCTCCACATCGAAGCACGCGTCCACGATCCGTCCATTCGAATCCATCTGCACGAGATCGCCGAGCGCCCCAGTGACCCCGAGGACCTCGTCCGTGCCAGCGACCTGGAGGCGGGCGCCTTTGAAGTCGGTGGCGAGCCGACCCGCGAAGAGCGCACGGCTCGAAGCTCCGCACGAAGCGAGGGGGTTCGCCGTATCGGTCACCCGGGTCGATGAATCCGATCGGCTACATGCGATCGCGATCGCGCCAGCAACGAGAGCGCCGACTCGCCGCCAGGACATTCACGCCAGCCCGAGCTGGCGATCCTGCTCCGTCGGGTCGAAGTCCTCGAACTCGATGATGCCGAGCTTGGTGAAGGCCTCGCGCACGCGCGGGCTGATCAGGCCGAGGCGCTTCAGGTTCGGCACGACGCGCGCGAAGAGCATGCGGCGGAAGGCGTTGCCGAGCGGCGAAGAGAGCACCACCTGACGCAGCGCCTCGACGTTCCAGCCCATCACCCGCGCGATCTGGTCGCCGACCAGACGATTGCGCATCAGCTCGCAGGCGTAGATCGCGAAGTCCTCGCGGTCGCGCACCTCGTTCGCGGGCATGTCCACGTAGTAGTCCTTCAGCGAGAGCACGCCGAAGGCGACGTGGCGCGACTCGTCCTTCATCACGTACTTGATCAGCTCTTTCAGCAGCGGCTCCTGCGCGACCTGGTAGAGGTTGCCGAAGGCGGCCATCGCCAGGCCCTCGATGATGATCTGCATGCCGAGGTACTTGAAGTCCCAGCGCGAGTCCTTGATCGTGGCGTCGAGCAGCTCCTTCAAGCTCTCGTTGATCGGCCACTCCCACTCGAGCTTCTCGTGCAGGTAGCGGCTGAACACCTCGACGTGTCGCGCCTCGTCCATTGTCTGCGTGCCGGCGTAGTACTTGGCGTCGATCCAGGGCACGCCGCCGACGAGCTGCGACGCGACGATCAGCGCGCCCTGCTCGCCGTGCAGGAACTGCGAGAGCTGGAGCGAGATCTGCCCGTGGCGAAGCCGCGCGCGCTCCTTCGCGTCGAGCTTCTGGAACGGCGCGAAGTCCTTCAGCGGATTCACGGCCGCCGGCAGGATCTCGCCCTCGGGCTCGACCTGGGTGCCCCAGTCGAGCTGCGTGGTCGCGTTCCACTGGTCGCGCTTGGCCTTCTCGTAGAGGTCGCGCAGGCCCTCCTTCACGCTGCCGTAGTTCCAGGCGTAGCTCGTATCGAAGGAGGTGAGGATCGTCTCGAGCTCGCGGTCCATTCCGTCGAGCTGGTTCACGCGGGGGCTGGCCGACATCGTGACCTCCGGAGGCGCGCAGCGGCGGACCGGCACAGGCTAGCGTGCGCCTTCCGAAGGGGCGCGCTACGCCTCGCGCATGAGCGTCACCGCGCACGCCGAGCCCCTCTGCACGCGCGCCGCCGAGCCGACCGTCGCGCTGCGGATCGAAGGCCGCGCGAAGGACCTCGGTGACGGCTTTCGCGTGCGCCGCCTGCTGCCCGCCGCCGAGCGCCGCACGGTCGGCCCATTCATCTTCTTCGACCATATGGGCCCCGTGCAGATGCCGCGCGGACGCGGTCTCGACGTGCGGCCGCACCCGCACATCAACCTCGCGACGCTCACCTGGCTCTTCGAGGGCGAGATCCTGCACCGCGACAGCCTCGGGAGCGAGCAGCTGATCCGCCCGGGCGCGCTCAACTGGATGACGGCCGGCCGCGGCATCGTCCACTCCGAGCGCTCGCCGGGCGCCGCTCGCGCAGCGGGCGCGTCGCTCCACGGGCTCCAGCTCTGGGTCGCCCTGCCGCGCGCGCACGAGGAAACGGCGCCCTCCTTCCAGCACCATCCGGCGGACGAGATCCCGTCACTGGAAAGCGACGGAGCGCAGCTTCGCCTGATCGCCGGCTCGGCCTACGGACTCACCTCGCCCGCGCGCGTGTTGTCGCCGCTCTTCTACGTCGAGGCGGCGCTCGAGCCGGGCGCCGCGCTCGAGCTGCCGCGCGAGCACGCGGAGCGCGCCGCCTACGTGGTCGAGGGGCGCGTCACCTGCGACAGCGAGACGCACGCGCCCGGACGCATGCTCGTCTTCCGCGAGGGCGCAGCGGCGGCGCTTCACGCGGACGAGGCGTCGCGCGTCGCGCTGATCGGCGGCGCGCCGCTCGACGGCGAGCGCCACATCTGGTGGAACTTCGTGTCGAGCTCGCGCGAGCGGATCGAGCGCGCGAAAGGCGACTGGAAGAGCGGGCGCTTCCCCAAGGTCCCGGGCGACGAGATCGAGTTCATCCCGCTGCCCGAGACGATCTGATCGCCCGTCGGAGGAGGCCGCATGTCCGGCGAAGTCTTGGTCCGGAGCCGCACGGCGCCGTTCGAGCAGGAGATCGAGACGGGGCGGCATCGGTTCGTCAGCGACGAGCCGTTCGCCTCGGGCGGGCGGGATGCCGGCCCCGATCCCTACGACCTGCTGCTCGCGGCGCTCGGCACCTGCACGTCGATGACGATCGGCCTGTATGCGCGCAAGAAGCGCTGGCCGCTCGAGCGGGTCGAGGTCCGACTCACGCACTCGCGAAACCACGAGGAGGACTGCGAGGAGTGCGAGGGCGGGAAGCGCCGCGTCGAGCGGATCGAGCGGCGCATCGCGCTCGAAGGTCCGCTCGACGAGTCGCAGAAGACGCGCCTGCTCGCGATCGCCGAGCGCTGTCCGGTCCACCAGACGTTGACCTCGGCGCTCGAGATTCGCACGACCTGGCTCGAGCCTGCCGCCGCGCCCCCGGCCTCTCGTTAGTCGGCGGCTCCACCGAACAGCGTCCGCGCCTCGACCGGCAGCTCGGCGAAGGCGCCGTCCGGCGCGATCGCGACGGCGACCACGCGAGCCCCCCACAGCGGATCCATGACGTCGTCGACCACGTCGAAGGTGAAGGCGCCGTCCGCGGGCGTGAACCCGATGCCGCGCAGCTCGCGTCCGCGCAGCACCGAGACGAGCAGCCAGCCCTGCGGGTCGCTCCGGTCGCGCGCGACGCCTCGCAGGTGGATCTGCACGCGCCCGACACCGTCGGACGACGCCGACTCGATGCGGCCCGCGATGCGGTCCGGATCGTGGCGCAGGCCGGCTCGCGCGAGCACGTCCGCCACGGCGGCGAAGCTCCCGAGGCCGTCGCCCGCGAGCGCCGCGCCGACCTGGTTTCGCAGCCGCGTCGCGGCCTCGAGCCGAGGCAGCGAGGCGTCGAGCCAGCGCAGGACGTCGGGGTTGACCGGCGGCGGATCGCTCGGACACGGAGGCGGCGGCGGCTCGCCCGCCGGCACGCGCCCCGCGCCGAGATCCCAGGCGGACGCCAGTCGCTCGGCCAGCACGCGCCCCACGATCTCGTTGCCGCGCACGCTCCAGTGCGTGTTGGTCTTGTAGTAGGTGTCCTGTCCCTGCGCCTCGGCCTCTCGCAGGCACTCGTGGAAGACCACGATCGGACCCGCGAAGCCGCGCCGCTGCGCGAGCGCCGTGACGACCTGCTCGGGCAGATCGAGGCGCAGGTCCATCTCGTCGAGCCCGCGCTCCGCGAGCACCGCGTCGAACCACTCGCGCGACACCGCGAAGTCCGGCGGCGCGACGGTCAGCGCGACGCGCATGCCGGCGCGCTCGAGCGACACCGCGCGCGAGATCAGCGTGTCGAGCCCGTAGAGCGATCCGCCGTACACCACCTCGAGGGGCTCGGGGCCGTAGTAGCGCGACGTCGCGGCCTGCGTGCGCACGTAGTACTTGCGCGGCGCCATCGGCATGCGCGGCCGATAGCGCTCCGCGTCCTCGTCTTCCGCGGCCGCCTCGGTGTGCGTCAGGTACTGCGCCCGAGCGTAATCGAGCAGGCGCAGCGGGTAGCGGTGCGGCACGTCGACCCCCGGTCCGACGAGCCGGACCTCCTCGCTGCCCTTGCGGACCGGACCGGCCACCACGCCCGGCGCGAAGAGCGCGTACTGCGGCACCTCGGCGAAGTCGTTGCCCGAGTAGAGGTTGAAGAGCACGGCATCGTGCGCGACCCGCTCGCCCCAGGTGCGCTCCTCGAGCAGGTAGTCCTGGAAGGTGGTCTTCGGGACGCCGAGGTTGACGACGCGCACGGGGTGCCCCGACGCCTCGGTCAGATTCCTGGCGAGCACCTCCGCGTAGGCATAACGAGCGCGCGTCGGCGACTCGGCGAAGGAGTCGCCGAAAGAGAGGATGCGGAACGTGCCCTCCGGCTTCGCCGCGGCGACGAAGCCCTCGCCGTCGTTGAAGCCGAGCTTCGCGAGGTCGAAGTCGTCGGCGCCGATCCGGACCTCCTCGATCCAGAAGTGGCGCTCGTACACGCGGAAGATCGCCTCCGCGACGAGGATGGACCCGAGCAGCGATGCGCAGGCCAGCGCGAGCGCAGCGAACGCGCGAAGGGGACGGCCGACCGGCACGGGCGCAGAGGCTAGGGAATCGCCCGCGCCTCCGGCGCGCTCAGCGGCGTCGAGCCAGATCGAGCAAGGTCAGGCCGAGGCCGAGCATGGATGCGGTGCCCGGCTCCGGCACCGTCGCGAAGCCCGTCGCGAGCGCGCCGGTTCCCGCATCGCAGCTCGCCGCGCTTGCGCAGCTGGCGACGAAGACATGAGCCGCGGCTACGTATCCGCTTGCATTTGCCGCGAGCACATCGGCAGCGCTAGCCCACGAGCCACTGAGGTTGGTGAGCGTGAACGAGAGAGAGCTCGTGGTGTGGGTATAGCCGTCGAAATCATCGACCTTCTGATTGAACGACCCGAAACCGTCCTGGTTGCCGCTGCCACCGTCGCTGAACGGACCGGGCGAGAATCCGGTCCCGAGGTTGACTCCCAGGATGCTGCTGAGCGACCAGGTCGATGCGTTGACATTCACCGCGGCAGAGCCGCCATCGCCAATGAGGAATGTCTGCGAGCCACTGGAGAGGCTCGTGAATGTGATATCGGCCGTCGTCCCGCTGGTCCGGTTGACCAGCACGCCTACGTAAGGTCCGGTGTAACCAGAGATGGCCGGATTTCCCAGGCCGAGCGAATACGAGATCGTGTCAGCGTTCGCGTTCGAACCCGCGACGACCAGCGCAGACACCACCACCGCAAGGTGGACCGACAGCCTCATCCGCTTCACCTCGGCCCCAACGAGGGAATAGGGACCAGCCAGAAGAAGCGCAGCGCGCGCTCACCTTCCCGCGTCCTGCGAATGGCAATCTCCGGGCCCGCGGTCGAGATCCGTACCGACGAGGTGTGAAATCGCGCGACTTCCATGGGTTGCGTCGACTGCCCTTCTGTCTTCCCCATTCCCGATGGAGACTGCGTGGAAAACCTTTCCTTCAGATGGGGGAAAACACTTCCCGCTGTGACCCGAGGGGCCTAGCTGCGGCGGTACTCGGCGTAGTCGACGAGCGCGCGTAGCGCGCGCACGGCCCGGTGCGCGCTCGCGTGGCAGAAGCGGCCCTCCGCCAGCACGCCGCGCGGGCCCGGATTGCCGTAGTGGCGGTCGGTGTGGACGAGCTCGGTGGCGGTCAGCACGGGCTTGCCATGGCGCTCGCTCGCCTCGCGCGCGGCCTGCGCGTAGCGGCGGTCCTGCCGCTCGTGGAAGGCGACGATCCGCTCGAGCCCGTGCCCGGGATAGAAGGGGCCGCTCTTCAGCACGTAGGCCGACGCCGCCTGGATGCCGATCCCGAGGTGGATCACCGCGTCGACCTGCGGGTGCGCGCACACGAGGTCGAGCACCTCGGGGATCGTGTCGCGCGTCTCGCCGCCGGCGAGATCGATCGGGTTGTTGCGGCTCCAGCGCGCGGGGACCATCGAGTCGATCTTCTCGCGGATCTCCTCCGGCAGCGCGATCAGCTCGAGGCCGGCCGCGGCGCAGGCGTCGGCCGCGAGCACGCCCCAGCCGCCCGCGGTCGTGAACACGACCACGCGACGCCCACGCGGCAGCGGCTGCGTCGCAAAGGTCGCCGCCCACTCGAAGGCGTCTTCGACGGTCGGCGCGCGCAAGGCGCCGCACTGCCGCAGCACGCCGTCGAAGACGCGGTCGTCGGTCGCGAGCGAGCCGGTGTGGCTGGCGGCGGCGCGCTTGCCCTCGGCCGCGACGCCGCCCTTCATCAGCACCAGCGGCTTTCGCGCCGTAAAGGCGCGCACCGACTCGACGAAGCGCGCGCCGTCCGCGACGCCCTCCAGGTAGCCGAGCGCGACGTCGGTCTCCGGATCGGCGCCGAAGTAGTCGAGGTAGTCGGCGAGCGTCGTCTGCGCGGAGTTGCCGCAGGAGATCGCCTTCGAGATGCCGATCCCCGACTCGACCGCGTAGTTGAGGAACGACGAGACGAGGTTCCCGCTCTGGCTCGCCACCGAGATGCGTCCCGGCGGCGGATACGGCGCGACGATCTGCGCGCACATCGAGACTGGCGTCGAGATGACGCCCTGCCCGTTCGGGCCCGCGAGCAGGACACCCAGCTCGTCGCAGAGCGCGACGAGCTCGCGCTCGAGCGCGCGGCCCTCGGCGCCGGCCTCGCCGTAGCCGCCGCTCGCGACGAAGGCAGCGCGCACGCCGCGCGCCGCGCACGCGCGCAGCAGCGCGAGGTTGGCGGAGACGGGCGTACACACGAAGACGAGGTCCGCAGCGCCGTGCGGGATCTCCGACACGTCGCGGTAGCACTTCCGGTCGAGCACCTCGCCACCATCGCGGTTCAGGGGGAAGACCTCGCCGCGGTAGCCGAAGCGCAGCAGGTTGTGGAGCGCGACGAAGCCGAACTTGCCGGGGTGGGCCGACGCGCCGGCGACGATCACGCCGCGCGGATGGAAGAGTGGCGCGAAGCGGGCGCGAAGGGATTCATCGTCGGGGCGAGCGCGCAGCGCCGGTGTAGGCGCGGTCTCGCCCAGCACCACGAGCGCATCGACCGCGACGGGCTCCCCGCGGCGCACGATCAGCGGATTCAGGTCGACACTCGCGACATCCGGCCGCTCGAGCGCGAGCCGCGCGAGGCCCTCGAGAATGGTGGCGAGCGCCTCGCGGTCGACCGCGGGCTCGCCGCGAAACGGTCCCAGGAGGTGCTCCGCAGTCAGGCGTTCCGGCAGCGCCCGCGCTTCCGCGCGCGAGAGCGGCGCCGACGCAAAGACCACGTCGCCGACCGCCTCGGCCAGGATGCCGCCGAGTCCGAGCATCACGCAGGGACCGAGCTGCGGATCGCGCACGAGCCCCGCGATCAGCTCGCGGTGCCCGCGCACCTGCTCCGCCACGAGCAGCGAGGTCTCGCCGTCTTCGGGGCGCCGCAGCGAGAGCAGCTCGCGCGCGGCCGACTCGACCGCCGCGGCGTCCGCCAGCCCGAGTCGCACCAGCGATCGCTCCGTCTTGTGAGCGATCAACTCGCCGCAGAGCTTCAGCACGACGGGGAAGCCGAGCTCGCGCGCGGCCGCGGCGGCGGCCTGTGGCGAGTCGGCGAGCGACTCGCGCGCGACCGGGACGCCATAGCCCGCGAGCAGTCGCTTCGAGGCGTGCTCCGACAGCGTGCGAGCAATGTCGGCCATGGCGCGCGCATCCTACGCGACCCCATCGCGCGGGTCACGCCCGCGCGCAGACCCCCGATCTGCATGGGGATCGGCCGACGCCGCGAGCTCGGCTCGGACTGGGCGCGGCTGCGCGCGAGGATTTCCCCGCGCCGCCGCGCGCCGCTGAATCGGTGGACGGAGGACCTTCACACGGCACCGAGGCGCGGAGTATGGTGCTCTCTGGCGCAGTCACGAGTCGTGCCGCGCCGCACCGGACCGGCCGTCACCAGACGGCGACGGCCCGGACACGGGCCGCCGGCACGAGGAGGAGCGCAGCGACATCGTCGCGCGTCGAAGGAAGGACTCGGACACCATGACGACCACGACCGCGCCCGCCACCGCGGGCCTCTTCGGAGAGCTCCGAAACAAATGGGGCTGGCTGCTCGCGATGGGGATCGTCTCCATTGCCTTGGGAACCTTCGGTCTCGCACGCGTTGCGTTCCTGACCCTGGCCGGTGTTCTCTTCTTCGGCTGGTTGATCCTGATCTCGGGCGTCCTCCAGGTCGTCCAGACCTTCCAGTGCCGCGGCTGGCGGAGTGCCCTCTGGCACGCGCTCGTGGCGGCGCTCCACGTCGCGGCCGGCATCG
>Ga0335084_10000975_pt1 | contig 25848 bp, 21 predicted proteins | sample Lox_Sample_44_FD_206721 | JGI IMG/M metagenome (GOLD analysis project Ga0335084, IMG submission 206721) | Soil microbial communities from Loxahatchee National Wildlife Refuge, Florida, United States - Lox_Sample_4.4 | ecosystem: Environmental > Terrestrial > Soil > Wetlands | place: USA... | reverse complement strand
CCTTCGTCTCCCGCGGCGCACGTTCCTGGTCGCTGAGGCCACTGCCCCAACCGGAGAACCTACCTCCGGCCGAGAGTCTCCGCCGTGCCCTCGCGGCGGGCGGGTTCCGCCTGCGCGGCCTGGATCTCGAGACGCTCTCGCCCTGATTCAGGTGTCCAGCTTTACCCAAGAACAGGAACCCCGGTTTTCCACCCCTCCCGATTCCCCGACCCCTCGAAAACAGGCGGCCGCTTCGCGCGCATCCCGGGGTGAAGTCGTCGAGCGCATGGATTGCGCGCAACGAGGCATCACCGCAGGCGCTGCAGCCCCGAGGGCAGAACGACGCCTGTGGATTGGGCCTCATCGAGCGGCGCGAGACTTGCGTGCCCGTGATTGCAATGACGGTGCATCGAAAGGTCCATCGCCCCAGGGATGCGTTCGCCACCCGGGAGGTGCTGCTGGAAGCGGCGACACGGGTATTCGCCGAGCGAGGCTTCGCCGGGGCGCGGGTCGACGAGATCGCGGCGCGGGCCGGGGTCAACAAGGCCCTGATCTACGCGTACTACCGCGACAAGAAGGGAATCTACCGCGCCCTCTTCGCCTCTCGCCTGCGCGAGCTTGGCGAGCTCGCCGGAGGCATCTCGGCTTCAGCGAGTCCCCGTCGAGCGCTCGAGGACCTCATCCGACAGCTCTTCCGGATGCTGATCCAGGATCGCCGCTTCGCACGCCTCCTGGTCTGGGATCTGCTCGCCCAGGGCCCCGAGGGCCGGGAGCTGATCTGGGAGAGCTCCCGGCCGCTGATGGACCTCGTCTTCGAGCTCGTCGGACGCGGCCGGGACGTGGGGGAGCTCAGCCCCTCGGCGGATCCGGAACTCTTCCGCTCCGCGCTCGTCGCCCTCGTGCTCGGGTACACGGTTCAGCAGTCCGTCATGGCGCTTGCTCGTGAGCAAACCGGTGTTGCCCGGACGGACGAGCAGTTCGTGAACCACGCCTGCCGCATGCTTCTCGAGGTGCCGGGGCCGGGGGACGCAGGTCTCCGGAGCTCTGGCGCCGCGGGTCCGAGGGGCCGCGAGGTCAACGGCCGGACCGGAGCGTCCGCCAGGAGTTCGCGAGCCTCTTCTGCATGATGCGGCTGCTCGGGCTGCCCGCCCGGTACAGCACGTCGGGGAGCGAGTCGGGCGCGCCCCACCTCCGGGACGCTCTTCGCCGGGGCCGCTGGGTGATCCGCTCGAGCTGCCGTACGTCAAACAGACGCTGGCGACGGCGCCGGAGCTCGTGAAGTCGGCCGAGCGCCTCGAACCGGAGCTGCGAACTGTTCTTCTCGCCGCTCGCGGAAGTCAAAACGGACTCCCAACGGGGTTCCAGGCGGGTGCTCGGGAAGCGACAGCCGCTCTGTGTGTCGTGAGCGGATCAGTCCACTGACAGCCGTAGCGCGGCCGGGGCGGGCACCCGCTCCGCGAGGTCAGTCGCGAAACGGAGGCACTCTGCGCTCGCATCGTCGAGGCGCTCGGCCGGCGTGCGCGGGGGGGAAGACGCGGCGATCGGGTCACGGCGCGCCGAGCGCGGCCCGGCAGGCCTCGCCGAGGTCCTGCTCGCGCTCGTGCAGGCAGACGGCGACGCGGCCGCGTCCGGGCGGCACGTTCGTGCAGAGCCGCCGCGCGTCCTCCTGGCAGGCCGCCTTCACCTCCTTGAACCGGCCGCGCATGGCCTGGAGGTGGTTGCGGCACGTCGGGCTGAGCTCTGCCTCGTGTGACTGGATGCAGACCGCGACACGACCCGCGCCGGGCGGGACGTCGCTGCAGAGCTTCTCGGCGTCGGCATGACAGGCCTGGTGCACCTCCTTCGCCTGCTCCATCCGTGCCTTGCAGGGGTCGGAGACCTGGTCGGCCTTGCCCTGGAGACACCGGGCGATGCGTCCGCCTCCGGGCTTCACCCCGGGGCAGAGCCGCGCCACGTCCTGGCCGCAGGGCTTCCCGAGCGCCTCCCCGGCGGACGGCGCCTGCGCCAGCACCGGGAGCGCGAGCAGCGCAATGACCAGCACGGCGGCTTGGCGAGGCGAGGCGGACATGGCGGGTCGCTCCTGGAGGATGGCGTGCGTTGCGCCGGGTTCCAGCACGGTCCGCGTCGCGGAGGAAGTGCGTTCTCCGCGACGCGGGCGGTCAGTCGGGCACGAACGGCGGACGGACGAGCGGGTCCGCCCGACGGAGGAGCCAGTCGCTGACGCGCCCGAACGAGAAGCGACAGGGGCGTCCTCCCTCCGAGTGCCTTCGAGGGTGTCTGGAGCCAGCGTCTGCCAGTTCGGGAGTGGAGCGTGCCGTGGTCACGCGCGTTGCCCGTGTTCAGGCCGCGACCTTCTCGCAGGCCGCGGCGCAGGCCCGGCAGCTCTCCATGCAGCGCCGGCAGATGTCGTGGTGTCCCGCGTGCGGTTTGCAGGCAGCCTCGCAATCGCGGCAGACGAGGCCGCACGCGCGCGCGATCTCCTTCAGCCGGGACGAGCCCTGCGCCGAAGCGCTCATCAGCGCCCTGCACATCGCGAGCATGAGGGTAACGGAGCGCGCACAAGTCGCGAGCGAGGTGTCGCCGGTGGCGAGGAGCTGGAGGCAGTGCGCCTGGCAGAGTTCCCCGACCTCGGTGCACTCGGCGGCGAGCTGGACCAGTTCCTTCCCGGCCGACGCCCCGGCCGCGATGCCACCATCGGGCGCGGCGCGCGCCACCCCGGCGCCGGTCAGTGCGGCGGCGCCGAATACGAACTCTCGTCGGTTCATGGACGCTCCCTCCGGGCGAGAGCATAGGGGACCTCCGGCCTGACAGACCACCGAGTGGGCGGGACCCAGGGCGCGACTCCCGTCAGCGCGGCAGGGCGGAGGCGGTGCTCGAGAGGAGCGTCGCGTCGGTGAGCGCGTGCCGGCCTTGGCCACGGCCCGACGGTGTCGCGCCCACGGGCTATGCGCGAGGATCTGCCTTCCGCTCAGTGGGGATCGACCAGACCCACGTCGGAGTCCAGCGTTCTCTCGCACTGCCCCGTTTTTCCCCCATCTTGGGGACTGTCGGCGGCTCCCCGGCTCGCTCTAGGAGTGGGAATCAGCGCGTGGCGACCGGTGTCGGCCCGGCGCGAAAGGACGAGCGATGAATCGAGTCAAGTCGAAGCTCTCTGGAATTCGGCTGATGGTCGCAGCGCTGGCTCTGGTCGCTGCGGTGACGCCGGCCCTTGCGCAGACCGGCAAGAAGCCGAACATCGTCGTCATCTTCGGTGACGACATCGGCACCTGGAACATCGGCGCGTACACCCACGGGATGATGGGGAGGACGCCCAACATCGACCGGATCGCCAGCGAGGGGATGCTCTTCACCGATCACTACGCCCAGCCGAGCTGCACCGCCGGTCGCGCCGCGTTCATCATGGGCCAGCTTCCCGTCCGCACGGGCATGACCACGGTCGGCATCCCCGGCTCCACCCGGGGAATCCAGAAGTCGGATCCCACGCTGGCCGAGGTGCTCAAGTCCCTGGGGTACGCCACCGCCCAGTTCGGAAAGAACCACCTGGGCGACCGGAACGAGTTCCTGCCCACCAATCACGGGTTCGACGAGTGGTACGGCAACCTTTACCACCTGAACGCCGAGGAGGAGCCGGAGGAGCTCGACTACCCGGGCCAGAAGAACCCGGCATATCTGGAGAAGTACGGCCCGCGCGGCGTGCTCCACACCTGGGCCACCGACAAGGACGATCCCACCACCGACCCGAAGTTCGGCCGGATCGGGAAGCAGAAGATCGTCGACACCGGCAAGCTCACCCGCAAGCGAATGGAGACCATCGACGCCGAGGTCACGACAGAGACGCTCAAGTGGCTGGACAAGACCGGCAAGAGCGGCAAGCCCTTCTTCCTCTGGTACAACTCCACCGCCATCCACGTCTGGTCGCACCCGGCCCGCAAGTACCTGCAGATGGCCGTCGACGAGGGCCGCGCCGAGGAGGACGTGGTGCGCGCCCGGATGATCGAGCACGACGAGCTGGTCGGTTCGGTGCTCAAGAAGCTCGAGCAGCTCGGTGTGGCCAACAACACCATCGTCATCTACACCACCGACAACGGCTACGAGCTCAGCTTCTGGCCCGACGGTGGCTACGCGCCCTACCGCGGCGAGAAGGGGACCACTTGGGAGGGCGGCGTCCGCGCGCCCCTGCTCGTCAAGTGGCCCGGGAAGATCAAGCCGGGCAGCGTCTCCAACGGCATCCAGAACCACGAGGACCTGTTCGTCACCCTGGCCTCGGCGGCTGGCCTGCCCAAGCTGAAGGAGGAGCTGCTGGTCGGGAAGAACATGAATGGCCAGACCTACAAGGTCCACCTGGACGGATATGACAACCTGCCGCTCTGGACGGGAAAGACCGAGAAGTCCGCGCGCCGGGAGATCTTTTACTACGACGAGACGGATCTGATGGCGCTGAGAGTCGACGCCTGGAAGCTCCACATCGGGGTCAAGCACGACGGCAGCTGGTGGGGCGAGAAGGCCTATCCCAGCGTCCCCTACGTCGTGAATCTCCTGATGGACCCGCTGGAGAAGATGACGCCGGACTCGGCGGAGTGGAGCTACATCGGCAAGCTGTTCTTCGCCCACAAGATGTGGGCGGGCACCGGAGCCGGGCCGTTCCTGCAGGAGCACCTGAAGAGCCTGAACGACTTCCCGCCCAGCCAGGGTGCCGACACGTTCTCCATGAAGAAGGTCATCGAGAACACGATGAAGAAGCTGGAGAGCCCGCAAGGCAGCAGCAACTGACAGGGTCGAGCACGGGGGTCGCATGGTCAGCCTGCTCCTCGTCTTCCATGTCCTCGGGCTGATCAGCTCCTGTCACGCGGTCATGACCAACCGCACCGCCCAGGGCGCCATCGCCTGGGCGGTGAGCCTCAACACCTTCCCGTACCTCGCGGTTCCCCTGTACTGGGTGTTCGGGCGGAGCCACTTCGAGGGCTACCGGGAGTCCTGGAAGGAGCACCAGAGGGAGATCGAGGCGCTCAGCGCCCGGGCTCGCCAGGCGCTCGAGCCGTTCACCATCCCCGAGGTCGAGCGGCTCCCGCACTACCAGGCCCTGAAGAAGCTGGCGCACACCTCGTTCCTGCGAGGGAACGAGGTCGAGCTCCTGGTGGACGGGAAGGCGACGTTCGACAGCATCCTTCCCGGGCTGGCGCGCGCGCGGCGCTACGCGCTGGTGCAGTTCTACATCGTCCACGACGACGATCTGGGCCGGCGCCTGAAGGCCGCGATGATCGACTGCGTGAAGCGAGGCGTCGAGGTCTTCTTCATCTACGACGAGATCGGGAGCGCCGGTCTCCCTCGCGCCTACCTTCAGGAGATCGGCGCGGCAGGGGTCAAGCACTCGAAGTTCAACTCCGAGCGGGGGGTGCGCAATCGCTTCCAGCTCAACTTCAGGAACCACCGGAAGAACGTGGTCATCGACGGCCTGGAGACCTGGCTCGGTGGGCACAACGTCGGCAACGAGTACCTGGGGCTCGACAAGAAGATCGGACCGTGGCGAGACACCCACGTCCACGTCACCGGCCCGGCGGCGCAGCTCGCCCAGCTGGTGCTCCTGGCGGACTGGTACTGGGCGACCCGCACCCTTCCCGAGTGGAGCTGGGAGCCGCAGGTGGCGCCCGGTGGCGCGAGCTGCCAGGCCATGGTGGTCCCCTTCGGACCGGCGGACGACCACGAGGCTGCCCAGCTGTTCTTCGTCCAGGCCCTGGACGTGGCGAAGCAGCGCATCTGGATCGCCAACGCCTACTTCATCCCGGATGACGCGGTCATGGCCGCTCTCCGCCTTGCGGCGCTACGGGGAGTCGACGTCCGGGTGATCACCCCGGCCAAGTCGGACAATTCGGTCCTCGACCTCGCCACGCTCTGGTTCATGGAGAGGCTCGACGGGGTGGGGATCAAGTTCTACCGGCATGCACCGGGAATGATGCATCAAAAAGTATTTCTGGTGGACGATGACCTCGCCACCGTCGGCAGCACCAACTTCGACAACCGGTCGTTCCGCCTGCAGTTCGAGGTGAACGCGCTGTTCCTCGACAGGGCCTTCGCCAGCCAGATGGAGCGCATGCTGCTCCACGACCTGGAGCAGTCCGAGCCGTACGATCCCTCCTCCCTCCGGCGTGCGTCGTTTCCGAGGCGCCTCGCCGTCTCCGCGGCCCGACTCACCGCCCCGCTTCTCTGAGCCGTGGACCCGGGCGGAGAGCGCGTGAGCGAGGACGTCCCGGAGCCCCCGAAGGACAGGTCGCTGCGCGACCAGGTCCTGGACCCGGTCGACAGGGCGTCGGAGGCCATCAACGGCGTCATCATGGCGCTCAGCATCACCGGCTCGATCAGCGTGGCGACGGCCGGCCCTCACGAGATCAGGACCATGCTCCTCGGCGCCCTTGGCTCCAACCTCGCCTCGGGCATCACCGAGGGGGTGATGTACCTCATCGGCGCGATGACAGAGCAGAACCGTCGGAGAAATCTCCTGCTCCGGATCCAGGGGACAGAGGACACCGGCCAGGCGGACCGCCTCATCGCCGATGCACTGCCCGAGCAGCTGGCAGGTGGCGCCAGCCAGGCGACGCTCGAGTCCATCCGGAAGCGCCTCGCCGTCATCCCGGCTCCCAGGACGGTGCTCCAGGGACGGGACTACGCCGCCGGGATCCTCATCTGCGCGGTGGTGGTTCTCGCCACCCTGCCTGTCGCGATCCCCTTCCTCGTCTTCCACGACCCACGCCTGGCGATGACGGCCTCGCGCGGACTCGCCTTCCTGGATCTCTTCGCATGCGGGATCGTGCTGGGCCACTACAGCGGGGGCAGCACCTGGAAGTACGGCGTCGGGATCACCGCCATCGGAGTGGTCCTGGTGCTGGTCATCCGCGCGCTCGGAGGCTGAGCCGCCCGAGACGCCTGCCACGGCCGTACCCCGTTTTTCCCCCCTCTCGGGGACTGTCGCGCTCCCCCCACAGGCTCTACGAGCAAGGTCGGATCGAAGGGTCTTCGAGCCGAGAAGGGGACGACCGTGCATCGCTCAGGAGATTCCGGCAGAGCGGAAGGCTTCCTCGGAGCGCTCGCCCTGGCGCTGCTGCTGCTCTCACCGCCCTCGATGGCCGCGGAAGACGACGCCAGGCCCGCTGCAGATGCGCCCGAGCTGCGGCGCGAGCTCGCCGGGCACAACTTCATCCCGTCCAGGTTCACGCTCGACCCCTTCGTCTCCACCTACGTCGGATCCGAGACGGGGGGCGGCTACGGGTCGGCCCCCGGGCGGACCTTCGACATCCTCGGGCACGTCGTCTCCACTGACACCTACAAGGTCGGTGCCTTCGCGCAGTACCTGGATTTCCAGTACGGCTTCTTCGACTGGTGGGCGGTCCGGGCCTCGGTGCGCATCGTCGTCTATACCGGCATCAACGACCCCGGAATCGTGGGGATCGGCAGCAGCGTCCAGGTGAACCCGGTCTTTGGCACGACCGTCAGCTTCAAGGTGGGTGAGAGACTCCGGCTCGGGGGCTCGTTCGATGTCGGTTCCGGACCAGCGGTGCTCTTCAACGTCGTGCAGGCAGTCGTGCTGACCATCCGGAACGGAGAGCTCACCACGCCGCTGACCAACACCAGCCAGACCACGTTCCAGCCCGCCCTCGTGGGCGCCTGGGCAATCCACAAGTCGCTGGGGATGACCTTCTCCCTCGCCTATCAGTACACCCACGGCTCGGGCGACAACCCGACGGTCCTCGCCCATCTGCTCGGGGCCAACGTGATGCTCGACTTCGACATGAAGGGGCTGAACTGGATCCCGTTCGGCCTGGTCGCCGGGTTCACCACCCAGTACGACCTGAGCGAGGCGAGATTCGCGTCCTACCGGTACAACTTTGGTCTTTTCTACACCAGCGTGAAGCCCCTCAACGTGGGGCTCGAGATCGTCTACGCCCGTTCCCCGGTCTTCTCGAACACTCATGTGTTCCTCTCCTCCGTGATCGGGCTTCTCGTCCTCCAGTACAACTTCAACTGAGAGCGGGACATGAGACCCAGGCTCTCGATCCGGTCGATGGCGCTCCTCGCAGTGCTGGGGCTTGCTCGCCCTTCCGAGGCCTTCGACAGCAAGGGCCACAACGTCATCGAGGCGCTGGCCTACCGGACCCTGGTCGAGGGGCATGCCGGAGTGGCGGCCCAGCCGGACGTGCTTCGCGATCTGATCAACGATGGCGCCCTCGACACGCCCTGGTGCTTCGGGCGAGGGAAGCCGCTGACCGGCGAATGCCTGGACGCGCTGTCCAGCAATCCGCTCCTCTTCTGGCCAGAGGCGGAGACCGCCCGGCCGGATGCCTTCTTCCGCCGGCAGTTCAGCGACTCCGGCCAGTGCTTCCACTACATGGCGACGCTGGCGGACGGGATGACCGAGATGCTTCCCGGAACCCAGGTCCCGCGCGCGCTGGCCACCAGCGCCGTGATCCGCTGCAACGATCTGCTCGATACGCTCATGCGTCAGGTGGTGGTCGAGGGGGGGGGCGGCACGCGCCGGGGTGGCTTCGGGCTGTACGAGCTGATGCACGCGGTCGAGGATTCCTTCTCCTTCGCTCACGCGGAGCGGACGGCCGAGGGGATCGACCACCTCCGGGTCTGGAGGCCGCTGGAGCGGATCGCCGGGCTCTCCTCCGAGCAGACGAAGAAGATACCGGCCGCCGTCTTTCATGAGTGGGGCGACCACCGGGACACGACATACGTCGTCGAGGGAGGCGAGAAGGGATGCGAGAAGCGCACCGGACACCCCTACGACGTCCCGTACGAGTGTCTCTCCAGTGAAGGCGACCGCGCGCGGCAGGCGATCGTCGAGCTGCTGGTGGTGGTGAGGAACCTGCGCCTGGCGAAGCTCGGCGCCCCCGGGGGGACGGACACCCATCCGGAACAGTCGGTCGAGTGGGTCCAGTACCGGGCCCGATGGTTCACCCCGGTCCACGCCTGCGAGGGGGCAGAGTGCGCCACCCGGCAGCCCTCCGATCCGGTCCCCGGAAGCTACGCCTTCCTCGGGGTCGACCTGCGCTTCGAGAGCCCCGGAAACTTCGAGGCCATCGCGCGCGGATCGGTCCTGCGCTTCGCCGAGGAGCTGAACCCCTTCGTGTACGGGGTGAGCGTGAACCTCGGGTACCAGCACCGCAAGGACGGCAGCAGCGCCGGTCTCGCCGGCCTGGGGGTCGGGCTCGTGCTCCCGCTGGGCTTCAAGGCTGCCATCGGCCTCACCGCAGCGGAGATGCGCGCCATCTTCGGAGGCCCGGGCGACAGCTTCGAGCTGCTGACCCGGCTCCTCCGGTTCGACTATGCCCTGAGCGACAGGGTCCTGCTCTCGATCGAGGGGCCGCTGGCGGTGAACTGGGTGGAGCCGAGCGCCCGGTGGTCCATCGCCGTCGGGCTCAGCTACGGCCTCTCCTCGCCGCGCTTCGTGGGGGACGCGACCCTCGTGCACCACGAGGACAAGACGGAGCGAGAGGATCCCGACTGGGTCCCGCCCCCGGCGCCCTACGGTTACCTGCACGGCCGGAAGACCGCGGTGGGCCTGCTCGCGGGTGTCACCGCGACCACCCGTCCAGCAAGTGCGGTCGAAGGTCGGCCCTATGGCCTGGGACTGCTCGGCGTCGAGCTGGCCTGGGATCGCGATCGCTGGGGAAGACCCCATGCACTCACCCCGGTCGTCCTCCTGGGTGCCGGCGTTCGCAACACCTCGGGAGAGTCGGGCTACTTCACCGGGACGCTCGGCCTTGGCCTCCGCTGGTACTTCCTCGGCCCGCTCGGGCTCACGCTCACTCCACTCGTCATCGAGGGAGGTCCGAAGATCCACGCGACGGATGAGGCCGACACCTCCGCGGGCGTCCATGGATCTCCAGGCAGCCAGTACTACCTCGTGGTCGGCTCACGGCTCGGGCTCGCGCTGCGGATCGGCTTCATCGACCTGCTCGTCGACGGCCCGACCCTCGCCTGGACCTCGGATCCGTTCGGGGCGCACGAGATCCTCAGCTTCACGCTCGGGATCCGGCTGTGAGCCCGGGAATCACCTCGCACCCCGTCTCGAGTCCGGGCTGCCGTACCCCGTTTTTCCCCCGTGTCGGGGACTGTCGTGGTCCCTCCGTCCGAACTACGAGCAGGTGCAGTCCGGCCCGGGGGCGGACCGGGAAGTCGATCGAGTGACGGGGTCTCAACCGCGTGAGACGGGAAGCTCCGGCGGCCGGCGCTCAAAAGAAGTCTCCTGCAGCTCACGGAGGAGACGGACGCAGTCAGGAGAGACGACCATGTACGGATTCAAGGCATACGTTTTTCAGGGAAAGAAGACAGCCGGCAAGGCGATGGCCACGCTCGAGGACCACATGCCGGTCTACCCGTGGATCGACGATGCGGCGGTGGTGTCGCGGAGCAAGCTCGGCATCACCCGCATTCACAGCACCTGGGCGCAGGATGACACGGCGGTGGGAGCCGGCACCGGAATGGGCGCGGTGACCGGAGCGCTGGTCGGCTCGATGCTCGGGCCCGGCGGGGCGGCGGCAGGAGCGGCAGTCGGTGGCTCGGTGGGGGCTCTCTTCGGCGTGGGCGACGAGCTTGCCTTCGACGATCCGCGGCTGGACGACTTCGCGGCGTCGCTGGCGAAGGACACGTCGGCGCTGATCCTGGTCGGGGAGACGCCGAGCATCGCCGACTTCACCTCCGCGGTGCAGCCCTTCGGCGGGAAGGTCATCGAGACCAACCTCAACGACGACGACGTGAAGAAGATCCGGAAGGCCCTCAACAAGAAGAACTGACGAGCCTCGGCTCCGTGACCGGCGCGAGATGCTCGGGTCTTGGCCCCGGCTCTCGCGTCGGCCCGGGCGTGTCGAACGGTTTCGAGAAGGTCCCGCCGCAATTGGCTCGACGGGAAAAGCAGTCGGATTCCCCGGAGCGACGACCAATCATGGCTTCCCTGTCGGACGAGAGGGCGCGCTACGCGATCCGGGTCCAGGGGCGGCTGGAACCGCGCTGGGCGGAGCATCTGGGGGATCTGAAGCCGACGATTCGCGAGGGTGGCGGGCAGACGCACATGGAGATCACCGACCTCACGGGATGGATCACGGATCAGGCCGCGCTGATGGGCGTGCTCGAGCAGCTGTACGCGCGAGGGCTGACGCTCCTGAAGGTCGAGCGTCTTTCGGGTGAGGTGGGTGCGGGCGGGGACGGTCCAGGCGGTGAACTTCCTCCCAGGAATTGAAGCTTTCGAGCCGGCTCACGAAGGAACGCACAAGGGGAATCTCATGGATCCAGTCGGTCAGAGTTGGCTGCAGCAAGCGAAGACGAACGCCGGTTGGCTGGTCGCCCTCGGCATCGTGGAGATCGTCGCCGGCGTCCTCGGGATCCTGGCGCCGTTCGTCGCCGGCATCGCCGTGACGGTCGTGGTCGGGTTCATGATGATCGTCGGGGGAGGGGCACGGGTGGTGGGCGCGTTCAAGGCGCTGTCCTTCGGCGCCGGGGCGCTCACCTTCCTCTGGGGCCTGCTCCTCCTGGCCACGGGCTTCTACTTCGTCGCCCGGCCGTCGATCGGTCTCGAATCGCTCACCCTGGTGGTGATGATGTTCCTGTTCCTCGACGGAATCCTTCGCGTCATCCTGGCCTTCCACATGAAGCCGGTCTCCGGCTGGGGCTGGATGCTGGGAGGCGGAATCCTCAGCGTCGTCTTCGCGGTGATGATCGGCTGGCAATTCCCCGGCTCGAGCCTCTGGGTGGTGGGAACCCTGGCCGGATTCAGCATGGTCTCCAACGGCTGGACCATGGTCTCCGTGGCCAAGACCGCCCGGAACACGGCCACCGCGGTCGCCGACGCCCGGAGCTACGCCTGAGCTGTGAACAAGGACCCCTCGAGATCGAGGGGTCATCGACCACGAGGAGAGCAATGATGCGCAAGACGATCGGAACGTTGGTGGCAGCAACGGTGCTGACGATCACGGGGCAAGCCCGGGCAGCCGACTCGCTCGAGGACAGCGTCAAGAAGGCCTGCAACAAGGAGCTCACCACCTTCTGCAAGGGCGTGCCGCAGGGTGAGGGACGCATCCTCGCCTGCCTCTACGCCTTCGAGGACAAGGTCTCGGACAAGTGCATCTACGCGCTCTACGACGCTTCCTCTCAGCTCAAGGACGCAATCGCCGCCCTCGACTTCGCGGCGACCCAGTGCAAGGGTGATCTCCAGAAGTTCTGCGCCGACGTCCAGCCCGGCCAGGGACGGGGGCTCGCCTGCATCCAGAAGAACCAGAAGAGTGCGACCCAGGCCTGCCAGGACGCCCTGAAGCAGACCGGGCTGTGGAAGAAGTAGCCCGACCGGCAAGCTGGATCGGCGGTGAGTGAGAAGGCCCCTCGGCCCGCGCTTCTCCGAGCGCGGGCTGCTGTGCTCGTCGGGGTCGCCGCGGTGGTGCTCGCAGGCGGCGGAGTCCTGATCGTTCATCGAGGGGGACCGCGGGCCGTCCGCTCGAACGTTCCGGACGCTTACGTGGGGAGCGAGGCCTGCAAGGCCTGTCACACGACGGAGTACGACCGGTGGCAAGGCTCGCACCACGCGGCAGCGATGGCAGTCGCAGGGGAGGGGACGGTCCTCGGCGACTTCCGCGACGGGCGGCTGGTTCACCGGGGAAAGACCTGGCGCTTCTTCCGCGACGGCCAGAAGTTCATGGCGCACGCCGAGGGCCCCGACGCGGAGATGCACGACTACCAGGTCCTCTACACCTTCGGCGTCGAGCCCCTGCAGCAGTACCTGGTGGCGTTCCCCGGTGGCCGGTTCCAGACGCTGTCGGCCGCCTGGGACACGCGCGCGCGCACGTGGTTCTACGTGAACCCGGGTCCCGACGTCGCTCCGGGTGACTGGCTCCACTGGACCCGCGGAGGCCAGAACTGGAATGCGATGTGCGCGGACTGCCATTCCACGGACGTCCGCAAGAACTTCGACCCCGGGACGGACACCTACCGGACCACCTGGTCGGAGATCATGGTCGGCTGCGAGGCCTGCCACGGTCCCGGATCGCGGCACCTGGCCTGGGCAGCGCAGCCACCGACCCGGCGGCCGGCGGTGGAGAACGCCGGGCTGCCGACCCGGACGGCGAAGCTCGCGGCGCCAGAGCTCGTCGGGCTCTGCGCCCCCTGCCACTCGCGGCGCGCCCAGTTCACGGACCAGGGAACGCCGGGCGGCGAGCTGCTGGACCGCTACCTGCCGGTGCTCCTCTCGCCAGGCGTCTTCCAGCCCGACGGGCAGATCCTGGACGAGGACTTCGAGTGGCACTCGTTCACACAGAGCAAGATGTACGCGAACGGCATTCGCTGCAGCGATTGCCACGACGTCCATTCGGGAAAGCGGTTGCAGGAAGGGAACGCGCTCTGCACCCGCTGCCACCGCGCCGACACCTACGACGACCCCTCGCACCACTTCCATGCTGCGGAGTGGAAGGGGAAGCCCAGCCCGGGCGTCCTTTGCGTCTCCTGCCACATGCCGGGGCAGAACTACATGCGGGTCCACTTTCGCAGGGACCACTCCATCCGCATCCCCCGCCCGGACCTCACCACGGCGATCGGGGTGCCCAACGCCTGCAGCACCTCGGGCTGCCACTCCGACCGGCCGCTCAGGTGGGTGCAGGCGAAGTACGACGAGTGGTACGGAAAGAAGCGGAAGCCACACGTCGGAACGGTGATCGCGGCCGGACGGAAGGGGGACCCGAAGGCGGAGCAGGGGCTGATCAAGCTCGCCCTGGACGCGCTGCAGCCGGTCGTCGCCCGGGCGACGGCGGTCGACCTCCTGGCCGGGTACCCGGGTCCGGGCGCGCTGGGAGCGTTCCAGGAGGTGCTCACCGACCCCGAGCCGCTGGTGCGAGTCACCGCCGCGCAGCGGCTTCCCGGCGACCCGGCCGCGCTGGCCCGACTGCTGGGCCCCTTGCTGCAGGATCCGGTCCGCGCAGTCCGCGCCCAGGCGGCGGCGCGTCTCGCCGGCCCACCGTCCAGCCAGCTCCCGGAGGCGCAGCGCAAGGCCCAGGCCACGGCCCTCGAGGAGTACGTGCAGGCACAGCGCTACACCTCCGACCTTCCGTCCGGGCCCTACAACCTCGGAAACCTCGACGTCGCGCTCGGGCGTCCGGACGAGGCCGAGCGGCAGTACCGGCGCGCGCTCGCCATCGACGACCAGCTGTTCGCCGCCAAGGCAAACCTGGCGATGCTCCTCGCCGGTCGCGGCCAGCTCGAGGAGGCGGAGACGCTCCTTCGACAGGCCCGCGCGGCGCGACCGAACGACGCCGGTCTGGCCTTCAACCTCGGGCTGCTTCTCGCCGAGCGGGGAAAGCGGGACGAGGCGGAGCACGCGCTCCGTGACGCGCTGCAGGCCGACCCGCGCCTGGCGCCGGCGGCCTACAACCTCGCGGTGATGGTCGGCGAGACGCGGCCCAGGGAGGCGGTGGCGCTCGCGCGGAAGGCAGCCGAGGCGGACCCGGCCGTTCCCCGCTATGCGTGGACGCTGGGGTACTTCCAGTCCCGGGCGGGAGATCTGACCGGCGCCGCCGGGACGCTGGAGTCACTGCTCCACGCCCACCCGGAGTACGGCGACGCCCGGGGGCTGCTGGCAGAGGTGTACGCCGGCCAGGGCCGCGCTGCCGATGCGGCGGCGCTCCTCCGGGATCGACCCCGGCAGTGACCCGACGTCGAGCGGACCTCCGTTCGAAAGGCGGCGTTGCAACAGGGCCCGACGAGGCCCTGGTCGCTCTCGGGTCGTGGCAGCCAGAGCGGAATTTCCGAGATACGCCTCCAGGCTGAGGGCATCCTCTGAGTGACACTGGTATACGACCTTCAGTCCTGGACATGGGGCATCCGTGAGAGCAGCCGTCAACCGGGGGAGGCGACGTCTGGAGCCGGTGCTCATCCGGACCCGGTTCAGCCGGCCGCCTGCCCGTACGGGGCTCCTGGAGCGGCGGCAGCTCGTCGACCTCCTGGAGAAGACGGTTGCGCAGCACCGAGTGACTCTGGTGTCCGCCCCGCCGGGCTTCGGCAAGACGACTCTCGCCTCCCAGTGGGTGGCCGGGCGAGGTGCCCCGGCAGCGTGGCTCGCGCTCGATAGAAGCGACACCGATCCCGATCGCTTCGTGCGGTACCTCGTGGCCGCGGTCGAGGACGGCACTCCGCACCGGCTACCGAGATCCACCGCGCTGCTCGCCGCGGGCACGCCACCTCCCTTCGAGCACCTGTGCGAGGTGCTCGCCTCGGAGCTGGCGACGGCAGAGGCGGGGCCCCTGCTCCTGGTCCTCGAGGACTATCACCTGGTCGAGTCGAAGCAGGTCCACGGTCTCATCGAGCGACTGGTGTCGGTGATGCCTCCGTCGATGCACCTGCTGGTCCTCTCCCGGGTGGATCCCCCCTGGCCCCTGGGACACTGGCGCGCCCAGGGGTGGCTGGGCGAGGTTCGGGCGAGAGATCTGCGATTCTCCCTGGAGGAAGCGCGCCAGTTCTTCGCGGGAGAGCGAGGAGCCGGTCTCTCGAGCAGCACGGTCGAGAGGCTCCATGCCTGGGCAGAGGGGTGGGTGGCCGCCCTGCAGCTGGTGCAGCTGTCGCTTCGAGACTCGGCCCACCCGGAGGAGCAGGCCCGGGCTCTCTCGGGCACCGGCCAGCTCGTGGCCGACTATCTCGTGGCGGAGGTGCTCGCCGCACAGCCGCCGGAGATCCTCCGGTTCCTGACGGTGACGGCGCCACTGAAGCGCTTCTCGGCTCCCCTGTGCGACCACCTGCTGGCAGGCCCCGATGAGCCGCCAGCGCGGGAGACCCTCGCCCGGATCCTCCGGCGGAATCTCTTCCTCGTTCCCATCGATGCCGACGGCGAGTGGTACAGCTACCACCACCTCTTCCAGGACCTCCTCCTGCATCACCTTCCGGAGCTGGCCAGGGCCGAGCGCCGTGCGGAGATCGAGCACGCTGCCGGGGAGTGGTTCGCGCGCGAGGGGCTCGTGGAGGAGGGTCTAGAGCACCTGATCCACGCGGGCGCGATCGATGCCGCCGCGGAGCTGCTGGGCACGACCGTCAGGGCGGTGCTCGACGCGGACCTGACCAGGCAGGTCCTGCAGCGCTGGGTCTCCCTGTTTCCCCCCGGTGCCGAGCGCCGCCGACTCCCGCTCCTGGTCGCGCACGCTTACCTCAGGATGGCCAGGTGGGACCTCCCTGGCATGGGGGAGCTCCTCGACGAGGCCGCCCGGCTCCTGCGGACGTCGGCGCACGGGCGGTCGAAACCCGATCCCCTGAACTTCCATGCGGACGTCGACGCCCTGGCTGCCTTCAGGCATTACTGGAGCGGAGATCCGATCGCCGCGATGGAAGCCGGCTCGCGCGCGCTCGATGCGCTCCCCCCCCGCCGCGGTGGGATGACCCGCTGGCTCGCCACCCGCTACAAGGCGGCCAGCCTGGCCCTCACCGGCCGGCAGCGCGAGGCACAGGAGTTCCTGGAGTCTGCGATCCAGGACGCGAGCGCCACCGGGGAGCGAGGAATCGACTTGCTGCTGCTCACCCAGGGGGGCCTCCACTGGTACGCGACGGACCTCGGAGCGGTGGCGCTCGCGGCGCGGAGAATGCTCGCGCTCCACGACGCCACCCCGATCCAGAAGTACCAGCTCGGCCACGCGCACCACCTACTGGGCATCGTCGCGTATGCGCAGAACCGGCTGGACGTCGCCGAGAGCGAGTTCCGTCAGGTCGTGGAGATGCGGTACCAGGTCAACTCCCGCATTCATCAGGACGCGCTGATCGGGCTCTGCCTGGTCGCGCGAGCGACCGGCGATGCGGCGAGTGTCGCACGCCACGCCGTGGACGTGCGTGCCACGGCGCTGCAGGCTGGAGATGCGGTCTCGCTGCGGATCGCAGACTGGTTCGACCTGCGCCTGACCCTCGACCCGGGCGGCGGCCACGGGCCGGTCTCCGGCCCCCCGTCGACCGACGACTCGATGTACTTCTGGCTAGAGGTGCCGTCCGTGACCTACGCCGAGGCGCTCCTCCGCGACCCGTCCCCGGAAGTGCGGGCGACGGCGCTGCCCTTCATCGAGCGCGCGCTGGAGAAGGTCGATGCGCGCCACAACCAGTTCCAGTCCATCGTGTTCTCGGTCCTCCGTGCCCAGGCCATGGCCGAGCGTGGGGACGAGCCCGCGGCGCTGGACGTCCTGGCAGACGCAGTGCGCCGCTCCGAGCACTCGTGCCTCGTCCGGGTGTTTCTCGATCGAGGTCCTCGCCTGACGCAGCTGCTGGAAGCGCTGGCGAGCCGAGACGGGCGAGAGGGGCACCTCGCCGTGCTTCTGTCGGCCTCCGTCGGAACTCCCACCGCTCCCGGTCCATCGAATGGAACGGCAGGGGCCGTCGCCTCGGCGATGTTGCTGAGCAACCGGGAGATCGACGTCCTGGAACTCCTGACGCAGAGGCTCTCCAACAAGGAGATCGCCGACCGGCTGAAGGTCTCCGCGGAGACCATCAAGAAGCACACCCGGAACCTCTATCTGAAGCTCGAGGTCCACGGGCGCCGTGAGGCCGTCGCCAAGGCGCTGGCCGAGCGGCTGATCAGCATCCGCCCCTAGTCACGGGTCCCCTGTCGTACCCCGTTTTTCCCCCTTCTCGGGGACTGTGCGCCTCGTCCCACCCGGCCTACGAGGAAACGTGAGGCCCTGTCGACACTGGTGTCGGTCCGGGCGGGAGGACCACCCATGAATCGCGTCACCCTGAAGTCTCCACGCAGCGGCGGAACGACGGATCACCTCGCCGGAGTCCGGCGATGAGGCGATCTTCAGCGCTCTGCACGGCACTCTTCGCGCTGTCGGTCGTTTCCCCGGCTGTAGCAGAGGAGAAGAAGCCGAATATCGTCATCATCTGGGGCGACGACATCGGTCGGTCGAACATCAGTGCCTACTCCCAGGGGCTGATGGGCTACAGGACGCCGAACATCGATCGTGTCGCCAGGGAGGGCATGCTCTTCACCGACATCTACGCCGAGCAGAGCTGCACCGCGGGCCGTTCGTCCTTCATCACCGGGCAGTCGGGATTACGCACCGGGCTGACCAAGGTTGGCCTCCCGGGCGCCAAGGCCGGGCTCCAGAAGGAAGACCCGACCATCGCCGAGTTGCTGAAGCCACTCGGCTACGCCACTGGCCAGTTCGGAAAGAACCACCTGGGTGATCGCAACGAGTACCTGCCCACGGTGCATGGGTTCGACGAGTTCTACGGCAACCTCTACCACCTCAATGCCGAGGAAGAGCCGGAGTTGCCGGACTACCCGAAGAACCCCGAGTTCCGCGCCAAGTTCGGACCGCGCGGCGTGATGGACTGCAAGGCATCGACCAAGGACGACCCCACCGTGGACCCCCGGTTCGGCAAGGTCGGCAAGCAGGTGTGCAAGGATACTGGCCCTCTCACCAAGCAGCGGATGGTGACCATCGACGACGACATCGCAAACCGTGCCGTCGAATTCATCACCCGGCAAAACAAGTCCGGGAAGCCGATCTTCGTCTGGGTGAACTTCACGCACATGCATCTCCGTACTCATCCAAAGCCGGAGCATATCGGGCAGTCGGGTGTTTGGCAGAGCCCGTACCACGACACCATGATTGACCATGACCGGAACGTCGGTCAGGTTCTCAAGGCGCTGGATGACCTGGGAATCGCCGAAAACACGTTCGTCATGTACAGCACCGACAACGGGCCGCACATGAACAGCTGGCCGGATGGAGCGATGACGCCCTTCCGAAACGAGAAGAACTCGAACTGGGAAGGCGCCTACCGCGTCCCAGCCATGGTTCGCTGGCCGGGGAAGATCAAGCCGGGCGGCGTCTCCAACGAAATCGTGTCCCACCACGACTGGCTGCCGACATTGCTTGCAATGGCCGGCGACGCACAGGTCAGCGAGAAGCTGCTCAAGGGATACAAAATCGGCGACCGGACGTACAAGGTCCACATCGATGGCTACAATCTCGTGCCGTACCTGACGGGGAAAGCCGAGAAGAGTCCGCGCGACGCCTTCATCTACATCAATGACGACCAGGAAGTGACTGGCGTCCGCTACAACAACTGGAAGGTCGTTTTCAGTGAGCAGAGGATTCCGGGCACCTTCCGCATTTGGGCCGAGCCGTTCGTCACTTTGCGGGTTCCGAAGATCTTCAACCTGCGGACGGACCCCTACGAGCGTGCGGACATCACCTCGAACACCTATTACGATTGGCTGCTCGACCATGCCTTCGTGTATGTGCCGGTCCAGCAGTACGTCGGCCAGTTCCTGGCGACCTTCAAGGAATACCCGCAGCGGCAGAAGGCGAGCTCCTTCAACCTCGACAAGGTGATGGAGCAGATGTCGGAAGCCCACGGCTCCAAGTGAACAGCCTCCGATGAGCCACGGCGGAACCTCAGCTACCGGTTCGCCTGCGTGCAGGACGGGGCCACCGCGTTCGCCGTCGAGAGGCTTGCCCGTGCCGGCCGACTCGGCAGCCTGCCGCTGCTCAACCCCTTGAAGATGGACCAGTCGAGGGAGAGCTAGCCAGGCGCCGGCCGCGTCCACGCGCCGTCGTGCCAGAAGAACGGGATGACCCGCGGCTCGCGAGTGTCGTACTCCCTGGCGCTCCACTCGCAGGTGCTCCAGTCCTGCTCCCCGAAGACCATCCTGGCCTTCTCCAGGAGCAGGTCCATCGCCGCCTCGGGCGTGCTTGTCCGGCTCCGGCCTATTGATGTGCCGGTGCCCGCACCCAGCGCCTCCTCCACCTTCGCCAGGCGGGTCTGCAGCCCCTGTGCGGAGGGGACGAGCGACCCACGGCGCCGGAAGTGTCCGGGCCGTCGGCGACCGACTAGCCGCGGAGCGCCCCGTCGTACCCCGTTTTTCCCCCTTCTCGGGGACTGTGCGCCTCGTCCCACCGCGCCTACGAGGGAAGGTGAGGCCCTGTCGACAGCGGTGTCGGTCCGGGCGGGAGGACCACCCATGAATCGCGTTACCCTGAAGCTCGCACCGGGACTGCCGACGCTGCTCTCCAGGGCCGTCGTCGTGTTCGGAGCGCTGCTGTGCTCGCTCGCGATGGCCCAGACGGCCAAGAAGCCCGCTCCGTCGTCGCAGGCGGTCGGGCCCTACAAGGACTTCAAGGGCGTCATCAAGCTCGACATCCGCGACTCGAAGGCCGATTGGGGCCCGTTCACCCCGAAGAAGGCTCCGGCGGGCGCGCCCACTTTCTCTTCATCCTCTACGACGACACCGGTCTCTCCGCCTGGTCGCCGTTCGGCGGCCGGGTGAACATGCCCACCCTGCAGAAACTGGCGGACCAGGGCCTGATGTACACGCAGTGGCACACGGTGGCGCTGTGCTCGCCGACACGGTCCACCCTGCTCACCGGGCGCAACCACACCCTCAATGGCTTCGCCAGCATCTCTGAGGGCGCGAACGGATTCCCCGGCCTGAGTGGCCGGCTCCCACCGCAGGCCGCCACCGTCGCGCAGATTCTCCAGGACAATGGCTACAGCACCTTCTGGCTTGGAAAGAACCACAACGTTCCGGAGCAGGAAGTCGCCGAAGGCGGGGACCGCAAGTCGTGGCCGCTGGGGTGGGGCTTCGAGCGCTTCTACGGGTTCCTCGGTGGCGAGACCAACCAGTGGTATCCGGATCTGGTCGAGGACAATCACTTCATCGAGCCGCCGTACAAGCCGGAGCAGGGTTACCACCTGTCCAAGGATCTGGCCGATCAGGCGATCAAGATGATCCGCGATCAGAAGGCGACCAATCCCTCGAAGCCGTGGTTCGTCTACTACAACCCGGGAGCGAATCACGCCCCGCACCACGCGCCCCAGGAGTACATCGCCAAGTACAAGGGCAAGTTCGACGACGGCTACGAGGCCTATCGCACCTGGGTGCTGGCGCGGATGATCGAGAAGGGCGTGCTTCCGAAGGGAACGAAGCTGACGCCGATCAACCCGATGCCGAAGGACATGTCCAACCCGGCAGACTACGTCCGCCCCTGGGACTCGCTGAACGCGGACGAGAAGAAGCTGTTCTCCCACATGGCCGAGGTCTGGGCGGGATTCTCCGAGTACACCGACGCGCAGGTCGGCCGGGTGATCGACTACCTCAGGGAATCAGGGCAGCTGGACAACACGGTCGTCTTCTACGCCGCGGACAACGGCACCTCCGGCGAGGGCACGCCCAATGGCTCCGTCAACGAGGACAAGTTCTTCAACAATTACCCGGACGATCTCACCGAGAACATGAAGCTCATCGATAAGCTCGGGAGCCCGGATACCTACGGACACTTTCCCACCGGCTGGGCGGTTGCCTTCTCGACGCCCTACCAGATGTTCAAGCGCTACTCGCAGTACTCCGGCGGCACGGACTGCCCGCTGGTCATCTCCTGGCCGAAGGGAATCAAGGCCCGCGGAGAGATCCGCAACCAGTACCACCACTCGGTGGACATCGTGCCGACGATCCTCGACATCGCCGGCGTGAAGATGCCCAAGGTCTACCACGGTGTGGAGCAGTTCCCGCTCTCGGGGATCTCGATGCGCTACACCTTCGATGCGGCGCCGGACGCGCCGACGCAGAAAAAGCGCCAGTTCTACGCGATGCTCGGCACGCGCGGCATCTGGGAGAACGGCTGGAAGGCCTCGGCCGTGCATGCCGCCTTCCTGGGCAAGGGCAAGTTCGACCAGGACGAGTGGCAGCTCTACCACGTGGACGCGGACCGGTCGGAGTCGACGGACCTCGCGAAGCAGTACCCCGACAAGCTGGCGGCGCTGAAGAAGAGGTGGTTCGAGGAGGCCCGGATCAACCTGGCGCTACCGCTGGATGACCGCAACGCCATGGAGCAGCTGGGCGTGGAGAGGCCCTCCGCAGAGCCCAAGCGCGACCGCTACATCTACTACCCCGGCACTGCTCCGGTTCCGGAGGGGGTCGCGGTCAGCGTGCGGCAGCGCTCGTTCAAGATCCTGGCAAATGTCGAGACCACCGACGCTGATGCTGGGGGCGTGATCTTCGCCCATGGCTCACGACTAGGCGGTCTCCTGGGACTCACCCCGCCGTGCGGCAGCACCGGAGGACCTCGGTGCTGCCGGTCTCCGATCCAGTGGAGCGCGCCATGAACGATGAACAGTGCCGCTGCCTTTCCACCCGCGACCCACTCACCCGGCGTGTGGTCCTGGCCGGCGGAGTGGCGCTTGGCGCGACCGTGCTCCTGCCGGAGGCCCTGGCTGCGGGCTCGAAGGGCAAGCGCACCTTCACCATCCTGCACACCAACGACCTTCACTCCAGCCTCATCGGAATGGGCCCGTCGAGCGACTACACGCCGTTCACCCTGCGCGACGACAGGACCCGTGGCGGCTGGGCACGTCTGGCCGCGACGATCGCCAGGCGGCGCAAGGCGCGCCAGGCAGAAGGGCCGGTCCTGACCCTCGATGCCGGTGACTTCAGCATGGGGACCCCCTTCGGCGCGGCCTCGCGGCAGATCGGCGCCGAGCTGAAGCTGCTGGCGCGGATGGGCTTTGACGCCACCACCTTCGGCAACCACGAGTTCGACCTGGGGACGGACGGGCTGGCCCAGGCGATCGCGGTGGCCGCCAAGGCGGGGCGGGTCCCGGCGGTTCTTCCGAGCAACATCGACCTGACGGCCAGCGACCCGAAGCTGGCCGGGCTGCAGAAGCTGGCGAAGCAAGGTGTGCTCCGCACGCACGCGATCATCGAGCGGGGTGGGGTGCGCTTCGGCCTCATCGGGCTCCTCGGCGCCGAGGCCAGCCACTACACCGGGGGGACGAAGTTCAAGGACGCGATCAAGACTGCCACCGAGCTGGTGAAAGCGCTTCGAGAGCAGGAGAAGGCCGACGTCGTCATCTGCCTGAGCCACGGCGGCGTCATGAAGGGGGCGGACGGGCGCTACACCGATGGCGACGACGTGCGGGTGGCCAGGGAGGTGCCGGGGGTCGACGTGGTGATCGGCGGGCACAGCCACACCGAGCTCACCGAGCCGATCCTGGTGGACGGCCGGCCGGTGGTCCAGACAGGCAAGGAGAGCGCGAACCTGGGCGAGCTGGTGCTCGTCCTGGAGGGCGGCAAGGTGACGGTCCAGTCCTACGTCCTCCATCCCATGGACGACACGGTGGCCGGGGACCACGGGACCGCCGAGGAGATCGAGACGCTGAAAAAGGGTGTCACCAGCGCGGTGTTCGCCTCCCGCGGGTACTCCGTGGATCAGCCGCTGGCCATCGTTCCGCAGGATCTGTCCAACACCTTCACCGACGTCGCCGCCGGCACGGTCCTCGCCAACCTGGTCACCGATTCATTCCGGGCCGCCACGGGAGCGGACATCGGCTTCACCGCCAACGGGCTCATGCGCGCTCCCCTGAAGCGCGGAAAGTCCGGGGTGCAGACGGTCTACGACGTCTTCGCGGTGGCGCCGCTCGGCGCCGGGGTGATCGATGACACGGCCGGCAGTGCCCTCGTCACCGGATGGTTCACCGGACAGGAGCTGAAGCACATCCTCGAGTTCCTGCTGGTGGACAACCCGACCCATCCCGGGGAGATGTTCCCGCGCGCCTCGGGTCTCCGGTACCGGTACGATCCCTCGCGGCCGAAGTTCGACGTGGTGACCGCGATCGAGCTGGGAGACCTCGACCGTGGGTACCGCCCCATCGACATCACCGGGAAGGACGGGCAGCTCTACAGCCTGACCACGCCGCTGTACCTGGCGCTCGTGCTGGTGGCCATTCCCAAGTACAGCAAGGGGCTCCTGCCTCTCGTCCCGAAGAACAGGGACGGCAAGCCGCTCGGGTCGCGGGCCGAGGCGCTCGATGCTCCCCAGGGCCCGCAGACGCCCTACCTGCTGCCGCCCGAGGGCGCCATCGACAAGGGGAGCGTCGCCGCCGGACCGGGGAAGGACGGGGTTCGCGAGATCAAGGAATGGCAGGCAATCATGGACCACCTGCGCAAGCTGCCAGCGTCGGCACCGGGGAAGCTCCCCATCGTGCCCGTCGAGGGGCGCGCCGCCGAGGTCCGGGCCATCAAGGTGGCCTGAACCGCTCGTCAGAACCGAAGGCCAGCCGAGACGACGAACGAGGTGTTGGTCCCTCCGGCCCGAAACCAGTACGCCGCGAGGTCGAGCTTCCAGAAGGAGAATCCGACCAGCGGCCCGTAGATGACCTCCCTTGGGGTGTGGAAGAGCTTCGTCCGCTGCATCGCCACGCCGAAGCGGAACCACTCCCAGGGCTTCACGTCGATCTCGGACCAGACGTAGGCGTAGGGGTCCGATCCGCCCACGAGGTCGAACACCCACTCGCCCTGCGAGCTGAAGGAGAGGGGGCCCCAGCCGAGAAAGAGCTCGAGCCCGACGATTGGCCCTCCGATCTCGCCGGCCATGCAGCCAAAGAGTGGCGTCACGGTGAGGGTGACGCGGCTGCCGAAGGCGAAGGTCCATCCGACGAGGAAGGAGGCCGTCCGGAGCGACTCGTAGTTGTAACGGGCCTCGAGATGCACCGGTCCGCGGTCAGCCAGGATGACGGGCTGCAGGAAATTGGTCTGGTCGGGCACCACGTAGAAGGCCAGCGTGGCATCCAGGGACCAGGTCGGAGCTGGCGGAGCGGCGCTGGACGGCTCCTCGGCGCCCGATCCCCTTGGGAACGAGAAGAGGAGAAGGGTGGACCAAGCTCCGAGGGCTCGGAGAGTCATTCGACAGTCGCGACGTGAATCGCGTCGACCCTCTCCGACAGGACCGCACTCGCCAGCCAAGCCAGGTTCCACGCCAGGGCTCTCGGCAAAGAGGGGAAGGCCGCCCGACTGGGCGGGCTGGAGGTTCGGAGCATTCGGGCGGAGCATTCGCCCTCGCGGCGCTGCCGTGGCGCAATGGGACCTTGGGCCGACTCAATCGATGTGCTGTCTTCGCGAAGCCGCTGGCATCAAGGCCATCGTCTGGCGTGAGGTCCTGGACCGGAAGACGCCCTCCGATTGACAGCCGAAGCGGTGACGCGCACCGTGCCCTCGACGAGTGTGGCGGGGAGTGTTGCGATCGGCGTGTCCCGCCCCCTCCGAGGTGAGGATGTGAGCATGCGCGGCTCCGTCTGGCTTTTCTTCTTCACGATTGCCCTGCTCGGGTGCAGTTCCGGGGGCGGGGGGAACGGACCCGCACCTGTTCCGACGCCTCCCATCGTGCCCTCGCAACAGCCGCCGGATCTCGACGTCTCCGGTCCATGGAGCGGGCAGGACTCCGACTCCGATGGAGCAGGACCGTTCAGCCTCTCGCTCCACCAAGATGGTGGCGTGGTCACCGGAGGCGGAAGCATCACCGAGGACAGGCTGCGAAATGGGCTCTTCGCGGGAACGCTGTCGGCAAGTACCCTCTACTTCAACTTCAACTACGGGGAGAATTGCATCCGCCTGCTGAGCGGGACGATGAGCGCCGGTGCGAACACGATGAGCGGTACCTTCAGCGGGTCGAAGAGCTGCGGCGGCGCGATCGAGAACGGGCGGCTCACCCTGACCAGCGGACGCCCCGACGTCGACGGCATCTGGTCCGGCACTGCGCCGAGCTCCCTCGGTCCGGGTACCTGGACCTGGCAGGTCCAACAGGACGGCAACCGCATCAGCGCCGCGGTGAACATCGCCACGACCCTCTTTCACGAGACGGACAGCCTGAGTGGAGCGCTCTCTTATGGGCCGGGAGGCTTCTCCCTGACCGGCGTCTTCCCGCTGTCCGGGTGCGCTGGGGTGACGGCCTCGGTTGCGCCAGGGCCGGAAGGGCCACCTGTCACCGCGAAGCAGCTGGGTGGGGTGTTGACGCTCAACAATGCCCGCTGCACGGGGGGCTTGGCGGGGGACTTCCTCCTCTCCAAGCAGTGACCGGGCCGGTGCCAAGA
>Ga0335084_10000974_pt1 | contig 25856 bp, 19 predicted proteins | sample Lox_Sample_44_FD_206721 | JGI IMG/M metagenome (GOLD analysis project Ga0335084, IMG submission 206721) | Soil microbial communities from Loxahatchee National Wildlife Refuge, Florida, United States - Lox_Sample_4.4 | ecosystem: Environmental > Terrestrial > Soil > Wetlands | place: USA... | reverse complement strand
AGGACGCGCTTGAGGTGAGGCTGGTTGGAATCAGAGCTCATCGGGTCATCGGGTGATCGGGTCATCGAGCCATCCAAAGTGACCGGGCCTTTAAATCGCCCGATGACCCGATGGCCAGATGACCCGATGCATTCTTAGTGTGCCGCCACCGCTCCCAGCCGCTCCTGCTGCGCGGCGGCAAGAGCGGGAGCCACGTCGCTGAACGCAGCGAGATGCTTGTCGATGTCAGCTTCGGTGTGTTGAACAGAGATCGTCCACTGCTCATCCCACCAGTAGGGCTGCGCCATGACGCCGCGATTCACCATACCGAACCAGTAGTGCCGCCATAGATCGACATCGATCGGCAGCCAGTCGCGGTAGTTGCGAATCTCTTCCGCGTAGAGCATCAGGGCGCCGTTGACGCCGGCGCTCACGATGTAAGCCTGCAGGCCGACCTTGGCCACGATCTTGCGATAGCCCTCGGTCAACTTCGAGCTGAGCTTGTCGGTATGGGCATAGTTTTCGCGGGTCAGGACTTCACGGAATGTCGCCAAGCCCGCCGCCATCGAGACCGGATTCGTGTTGTAGGTGCCGCCGTGGAAGACTTTGTGATCGGAAATCAGGTCCATGACGCGCTTGTGCGTGCCGAAAGCAGCCAGCGGGAGTCCGCCACCGATCGACTTCGCCAGACAGATCATGTCGGGCGTAACGCCGAAGTACTCCGACGCTCCACCCCAGCACAGTTTCGCGCCCGTCTTCACTTCGTCAAAGATGAGCAGAGCGCCGTACTGATCGCAGAGCTTGCGCAGTCCCGGTAAAAATTCCGGCTGCGGCATACACAAACCGACATTCATCATGATCGGCTCAAGAATAATCGCGGCAATTTCGCCAGGATTCTCTTTGAACCGGCGCTCCACAGTTTCGAGGTCGTTGAACGTCGCGATCAGGACGTTCGCAATGCTGGCCTTGGGTACGCCGAGTCCGCCGGTGACGGCCTTGGGGTTCTTGATGTCGCCAAAGTCGTCTTTCGGAGGATGCGGTTTCACGCTGACCAACGCGGAATCGTGCAGGCCGTGATATCCACCTTCGAACTTGATGATCTTGTCGCGTCCGGTCGCGGCGCGAGCAAGACGGATCGAATGCATGGTCGCCTCGGTTCCACTATTGCCGAAGCGGCACATCTCAACGGGGAAACGATTGCAAATCTCCTCGGCGAGTTCCCACTCCATGTTGTGCGGCATGCCGAACATCGTTCCGGTGGATAGCCGCTTCTCAACCGCCTTCATCACCGCGGGATGGCAATGACCAGCCATCAGTGCGCCGAAGCAGAGGTTGTGATCGATGTAGTCATTGCCATCGAGATCGCGGAAGTGACTCCCTTTCGCGTCCTGAACGAAGATGGGGTAAGGATCGTAGGCGCGGTAGTTGCTCGCGACTCCCAGCGGGAGCCGCTTCAGGTTCTTTTTGTGAGCGTCGGCGGACTTCGGGGTACGGCGCTCGAACGTGTCGAGCTCTTTTTGCAGTGCGGGGTACATCGTGTCTCCAAGTAAGACTCAGGCCGGGAAAGGCCATTAGATTGGGCCGGGCGGCGAGGCCGCCCGGAATCGAGCTAGAAGTAGAACTTCAATGCAAATTGTACTAGACGCGGATCGCGAACGCGCTTGATACGCCCGAAGTCGCTTCCATCGGTGATGTTTCCATCGGGACTGCTGAATTGCGTGTGATTGAAAAGATTGAAGATCTCGGTACGGAATTCGAAGCGCTTGTTCTCACCGAGGCCGAACACCTTATGCACGGCGAAGTCAAAGTTGTTGATGGGCGGTCCACAACAAATCGTCCGTTTCGAATTGCCGATCGTACCAAGATCGCTCTCCACGAACGCTGACGTGTCAAACCAGTAGCCAGAACCCGCGCCATAATCTTTCTTTGGATCCAACACGTGGAATGGAGCGATCTGATTCGGCTCGCCGGGATACTCGAAGAACGCGCTGTACATCAACTCGTTGTCAGACGATGACGTAATGCGAATCGGGAATCCGCTCTGATAGGTGTAGATGCCCGAGATATCCCATCCGCTCACGATCTGTCCGGCAATTCCGGAGTATTTGGGAATCGGGAGCTGCCAGACATAACTCAAGATGAAGCGGTGGCGAGCGTCGAACTGGGAGAGTGAATACGTCTTGTGGAAGTCGAGCGGATTCAATTCACCTTCAAAGCTCGATGCCAGATCGAACGACTTGCTCCAGGTGTAGGCGACGTTCGCCTGCAACCCGTGCGAGAATCGCTTCTCCAGCGACGCCTGGAACGAGTTGTAGTTGGAATTCGCGATCGTATCCTCGGCGAAGATACTCGAGAACACCGGAGTTCCGTCTTCCGGGCAGTTGGTTCCCGTCATCGGATCACAATTCGGAGACGAATACGGACGCAACCCAACCAGGGTGATGCCGTTTTCGCCGATCGTCGTTCCGGCGGGAATCACCGAGTGGTTCTGGGCATACGGCAACGGAAGATCGACCGGCAATGTCGTTCCGCCCGGGATGAAGAAGGAGCTGTCCGCATAGAACTGGCCGCAAGCCAGATCAGGATTCTCGGTGGCGTCGGAAATCGCCTGCAGCGCCAGACACGTTCCCGCGTTGCCATAGTTGATGTCATGGCTGGCTAGCAACCGATGCCCCTGCGAACCGACGTAGCCGACCTGCAAGACGAGATCCTTCGTTAGTTCGCGCTGGATGTTCAGGTTGTATTGCGCCGAGTATTGGGTGCGCAGATGAGGCTGGAATTGGCCATACATCAGCAGCGACCGGAATCTCGCCCAGTCCGGATCCTGTCCCTTCGGGGGCGTGATGATTCCGTCGAACGGGTTGGGCTTGGTGTCCCCGCCCTGGGTCAGATATGGAGTATTGAACAGCGGGTAGCTGATCAAGTTGCTTCCACCGAACGGAGGCTCAGCGCTGAACTGCTCCAGCACCAACTGTTCCATCGGGTTGTAGAACATGCCCCAACCAGCGCGGATGCTGGTCTTCCCCGAACCGCCCGGGCTCCAGGCGATTCCGATACGCGGCGCGAAAGTCTTGTAATAAGTGGTGGTGAGTCCGGCTGGCACACCAGGATCCCCTGGAACGAGGAGTCCGGTAGGACAGTCGGTAAGGGGGGACGTGTTGCCCGCCGCATCAGGGTTGGAAATCGTACACGGGTAGGCGGTGCTGGTCTGTCCCGGACGAAAGCTCTGTACGTGTCCGCTCACGTCGGTAAGCGGAGTGAACAACTCCCAGCGCAAGCCGTAGTTCAAGGTCAGGTTCGGACGAATCTTCCAGCTGTCCTGGGCAAAAACCGAGAAGATCTTGCTGCGCACATTTTCCGACTGCGCGGAGCCCTGGCTGAAGCTGTCGGGCAATCCCAACAGATAGGCCGGGAACAGGTCCTCAAATGTTCCGCCCGAGCCATCTGGAACCTCCAAATCAGGATCGTTTGGCCCGCCTCCGTAGTAGCTGTAGAAGCCGTTCACGTTGTAGTAGAGGGTCTGGTCAAAGCGCTGGTAGCGGAGATCGCTACCGAACTTCATGGTGTGCGTACCCTTGATCCAGCTCACATTGTCAGACCACTGAAAGCTGTTGCCGATCTGCGGGATCTCGCCCTCGAAGTTGTTTCCGATATTGAAATAGCCGGAAAGCGAGATGAACGGCACTCCTTCGCGGCTGGCGCCCAAGCCAGGGTGAATGCCGGTCGCATTGTCAGTAGAGCCATCGCTGAAACATGCACTGGAAGGCACAGTAATGCAGGAATCCTGAACGAGGTTTGTGTGCTGGGGATGCAGGAAGTTCCCCTGCGCCTCGCGGAATACGGTGAAGTGCGCCTCGTTGACCAGATTGTTCCGCAGCGTCCAGTTGTGCGTGATATTCCACTGCTGGTAGCGCTCCGCGGTGTTCGCCCCGAAATCAAGAACGTTCGCGCCGCCTGCCTGGAAGCGAGAGTAGGGATCGAACAACGTGCTGTCATTGAAGTAGTAATACACGGACAGGTTCTGACGATCACTCAGGCGATGATCCAGCTTGAGCGTGAACTGGTCAGTGCGATCCTTATGGACGCCCGAGACGGTCTGGAAGGTGCCATCTGGCCGGTTTGCAGGGGGGACGAACTGGTTCATCAAGTCGACGGCGGTGGGATCCAGGCAAGCCGTCGGAATCTGCGAACCGGGGAAAATATCGGCATAGGCGTCACCGACATTGATCGCCTCGCCTTCCGGACCAGTACATCCCGGACGGCTGTTCAGCAGATCCGCCACGGTCTGGTCACTGACTGCGCCGAAGAAATCTCCACCGGAGAAGTCTCCCGTCCGATACGCATCGCTCGGAACGGCAACGGCATCGGAGGAAATTCCCTGCCGGATGCGGCGCCCTTCATACGAACTGAAAAAGAACGTGCGGTCCTTTTTGATTGGGCCGCCGAATGTGCCGCCGAACTGGTTCTGCTTGAAGTCAGGCTTCTCACTGTCAAAGTAGCCCTTCGAGTTCAGCACCTTGTTGCGGAAGAATTCATACACATTTCCATGAAATGCGTTGGTTCCGGATTTGGTAACGACGTTCACGACGGCGCCGGAGTTGCGGCCGTATTCTGCGTCGAAGGTGTTCGTGAGCACGCGAAACTCTTCGATGGAGTCGGGACTGGGCTGCACGGCCGGCAGGTTGGCAAACTGATCGTTGGCATCGCCGCCGTTTACGCTGAAGTTGTTAGAACGGCCCCGACCGCCATTTACCGAGACAACACCGGCGCGATCGCTGCCGTAGAAGAGATCCGAGCCTGTTTGCGACTGCACGCCAGGCTGTAAAGAAAGCAACTGGTAGGTGTCGCGCGCATTCAGCGGCAATTGCGAAACAGCGCGATCGTTCACCACCGCACCCAGCTGCGTACTCGTCGTGTCGACCAAAGGCGCTTCGGAAGTGACTTCCACAACCTCTTTGGTCTCGCCGATCTGCAGAACAGCGTTGACCGTCAGAACCTGGTTGAGGTCGACGTTAATGCCCCGCTGCAGACTTTTCTTGAAGCCGGCAAGATCGAACTCCATGCGATAGGATCCGACCGCCACCTGCGGAAATCCATAGTCGCCATTCTCACTGGTGATCGAGGTTGTACTCACCCCGGTCGCTTCGTTGGTGAGCGTGACTTTCACGTTCGCCAGCACAGCACCCGTGGGATCGGCCACACGGCCGAGAATACGGCCTCCGGTGCTTTGCGCCAGGAGCAGCGTGGAACAAACCAGACAGAGGCTCAAGACGGCGAACCAATGCGTCAACCGGTGCGGTTTCGACGACGGCATGGGGAAGAATCCTCCAAACCCACTGGGAAAAGATTGTCTTTATTTGAGACCCGAATTCAATCTTGCGCGCGGAACAAACCTTGCTATAATCGCGCAAGGTTATTGACTCCGCAGTCATCTGTCAAGCGGAAAATTCCTCTGCACACGATCCAGGAAATGGAATCCGAAGTCATGTCGGACGGGGCGAAATCCTACCTCAAGATCGGCGACGTGGCGCGACTGGTTGGCATGTCTCCTTCCGCGATCCGCAGCTGGGAGAGTCTAGGGCTGGCGCGCCCGCGGCGTACCGAAAGCCGCTACCGTCTTTACAGCGATGACGACGTGCGGCGCTTGAAGAAGGCGCGCTACCTGCGCCGGGTTCGGGGACTCAACGCGCCGGCAATCGTCGACATGCTGAAGCGCGAAGGAACGATTCAGCCGCCGGGAGATGGCGCCTCCAGTTCCATCGGTCCGCGCCTGCGTCTATTGCGCCAGAAACGCAATCTCGGTCTCGCAACCGTGGCGAGAGCAGCCGGCATCTCGGTGGGCTTTCTCAGTGCGCTCGAGCGCTCGCAGATGAGCGCATCGGTGGGAACTCTGCGCAAGCTGGCCCGCTTCTACCGCACCAACATCCTTGATTTCTTCGATCCGACAGAATCCAATACACGGCTGGTACGTCCCAGCAAACGGAAAGTGCTGGAGGCGGGTCCGGGTGTACGAATGGAGCTGCTCGCCTGGGGCAACACGGTCATGGAGCCGCACCTGTTTCGTATCGCGCCGCAAGCGAGCAGCGGCGACGCCTATGCCCACGAAGGTGAAGAGTTTCTCTACCTGCTCCGCGGCGAGCTGACGATCGCGCTCTCCGGCAAGGAGTACGCGCTGAAACCCGGCGACAGTTTCTATTTCGAAAGTGCGACACCGCATTACTGGAAGAACCCCGGACGGAGCGAGACCTGGGTGCTGTGGGTCAACACCCCGCCGACATTCTGAGCTGAGACATCAACAACTATGGGCTTTCCCTCACTCCGTGCATCGTTCTGTTGTCTGCTACTGGCCGTCGCCGCCGCCGCATCAGCCTTCGCTGCGCCGACCGCCGATCTGATCCTCGTCAACGCCAAGATCTATACGCTGAATGCGCAGCAACCATGGGCGGAGGCTGTCGCGATCCAAAACGGCAAGATCGTCGCGGTTGGCGACCAGGCGAAGATCGAAGCCTACCGTGGCCCTGAAACCAAGATCGTCGACGCGCTTGGACGGCTCGTCCTCCCCGGCTTCACCGATTGCCATATTCATTTCATGGAGGGCTCGCTCGGGCTGACGCGTGTCGATCTCAACCACGCCGATTCCGTTGCGGAAATTCAAAAGCGGGTGAAGGCGTACGCCGACGCACATCCGGACGTACCGTGGATCCAGGGCATGGGATGGACCTACCCGACCTTCAAGCCAAGTGGACTGCCGGACAAAAGGGTTCTCGACGAGGTTGTACCGGATCGCCCAGTGTTCATGGTTGCCTTCGACGGCCACAGTTCCTGGGCGAACAGCAAGGCTCTGGCGATGGCCGGGATCGATCGCAACACACCGGACCCGCCCAACGGGAAGATCGTTCGCGACGAAAAAGGTGAAGCGACCGGAGCACTGAAGGAAGCTGCCGGCGATCTGATCGACAGAAAAATTCCCAAGCCAACTCGAGCCGAGCGGCTCGAAGCGTTGCGCAAAGGTATTCATGAAGCGAATCGGGTCGGGCTGGCGCGCGTTCACAGCGCAGGGGGAGATTTCGAATACCTCGATCTCTACGAGGAGTTGCGTAAGCAAGGAGATCTCACGCTGCGCTTCTATGTCGCGTACTTCCTTGATCCGCCCGCCCTCACAGCCGAGATCAACAAGAAAATTGACGAGGTGCGCAGCCAGTACAAGGACGACTGGATTTCCGGTGGCGTGATCAAGACGATGCTCGACGGCGTCGTAGAGGCGCACACGGCCGCCATGCTCGCGCCTTATTCCGATGACCCATCGCAGAGCGGCAAGCTGTTCTGGGACCCGGACAAGTACAAGGCGGCGATTAAGGATCTCGACCGGCGCGGTTATCAAATTTTTACGCACGCCATCGGCGACAAAGCGGTCCGCCTTGCACTTGATGCGTACCAGAACGCCGAGGAAGTGAATCACACGACGGATGCTCGCCCGCGCATCGAGCACATCGAAACCATCAGCGCGCAAGACATTGAACGTTTTGGGAAGATCGGGGTTGTCGCCAGCATGCAGCCGCTGCATTCGTATCCAGACGAAGACACACTCAGTATCTGGGCACGGAACATAGGCCCCGAACGCGCGATGCGGCCGTGGGTGTGGCGCAGTATCGAACAGAAAGGTGGCGTGCTCGCCTTTGGCAGCGACTGGCCGGTGGTGACACTGAATCCCTGGCCCGGGGTGCAGACGGCCGTCACACGTCAAACGGAAGAGGGTGAGCCCGCAGGCGGATTCGTTCCGCAACAGCGTCTGAGCCTGGAAGATACGATCCGGGCGTACACGCTGGGTGCGGCCTTCGCCGGACACCGTGAAAAGACAGAAGGATCGATCGAAGCGGGTAAACTGGCAGACCTTATTGTGCTTGACCGCGATCTATTCAGGATCGAGCCATCGGAAATCAGTAAAACCGAAGTTCTGCTGACGGTGGTTGGCGGGAAGATTGTGCACGAATCTCCCAACTGGAAGAGTCCGGGAGCGGAGAAGAAATAGATGATGAGAGGCAGATTGCTCGCTTTGTTGGCCGGCACTTCCCTGCTGGTATTCGGCGTTTCGTGTGCCAAGAAGACTCCGACGCTGAACCTGCTGGTGTGGGAAGGCTATGCCGATCCGTCGTATGTCAGGGCTTTCGAAGCAGCGAATCACTGCAAAGTGTCCGCATCGTACATGGGATCGAGCGACGATCTTGTCAGCAAATTGCGCGGGGGCAGCCCTGGCACCTATGACGTGATTTCGCCATCGAGTGACGTCGCTACGACAATCGCGAGTTCCGGCCTGGCTGCGCCTCTCGACCTGAGCCAGATTCCGAGTTATGGCAATCTCTCGCCGCAACTGACTTCTCTTCCGCTGGTGCGCGCTCAAGGCAAGGTCTATGGAGTTCCCTTCATGTGGGGACCGGATCCCATGATTTATGACACGACCGCTTTTCCGAAGCCACCGGAGAGCTGGGGAGTGCTCTGGGATGCGAAGTTGAAGGGCAAAGTGTCGGTGTGGGACGACCTCTCGACCGTTTACATGGCGGCGCAGATGCTTGGCTACGACAAGCCCGATCCAAGCCACCTTTATAACCTTAGCGACGAAGAACTGGATGCGGTGAAAAAGAAGCTGCTTGAACTCAAGCCGAACGTCCGCAAGATGTGGGCAACCGGCGGCGAACTGACGAACCTGTTTCAGAACCATGAGATCGTCATCGCCATGGGATGGCCGCTGAACACGGTCGACCTCAAGAAGGTCAAGTTTCCGGTCGGCGAGACCATTCCAAAAGAGAATACGACGGGCTGGATTGATCACCTGATGATTACGGCCGGCAGCGAGAACAAAGAACTGGCGCACAAGTTTCTGGAATTCATGATCCAGGCGGAGACGCAGAAGAAGGTCACGGACGTGACGCACTATACGCCGGCGAATCCGCATGCGGCACAGTACATGACGCCGGAGGAACAGAAAGCCTTGCATCTGGACGACGTGGACAACTATCAGAAACGGATTTATTTCTGGCAGAATGTCCCGCGCCGCACGAAGTACACCGAAGTCTGGAATGAGGTGAAGGCGGCACAATAGATGTGTGGCGCGGGCGTTCTCGCCCGCGAGGGGGTCCACCCAACAACAGTGGATGCGGGCCTTACGAATGCCAACAGACCTTCATACTCGGGCCGGAAAGTCCACTCAGGATGGCGCGTCCAGCCTGCTTTCCATCCGGTCCGTCGCCAAGCACTTTGGCAAGAACGTTGTGCTGCGCGACATCTCGCTCGAAATCGCCGAAGGGGAATTCCTCACCATTCTTGGGGAAAGCGGATCGGGCAAGACGACGTTGCTCAGAATTCTCGCTGGCTTCGAACATTCGACCTCTGGCGAAGTCTGGATGTCGGGCGAGCGACTCGATAGGCAGCCGCCGTACCGACGTCGCGTCAACACCGTCTTCCAGCACTACGCGCTCTTCCCGCACATGACGGTCGAAGAGAACGTCGCCTACGGATTGCGCATCGCCAAGCGGCCTGCCGCGGAAATCCAGACACGAGTGACCCAAGCGCTAGCCAAGGTGAAGATGTCGGCATTTGCCAAATCGAAGCCGTCGAAGATCAGTGGCGGACAGCAACAACGTGTGGCACTCGCCCGCGCTCTCGTGAACCGGCCCAGACTTCTCCTCCTCGACGAGCCCCTTTCTGCGCTCGATGCCAACCTGCGGCGCCAGATGCAAGTCGAGCTCAAAGCCCTGCAGCGCGAAGTCGGCATCACGTTTATCTTCGTGACGCACGATCAGGAAGAGGCAATGGTCATGTCGGACCGCATCGCCTTGCTGCGCTCCGGGGAATTGGAGCAGGTCGCCAGCCCGCGCGAGATTTACAACCGGCCTGCAACGGCTTACACAGCACAGTTCATCGGGCACACGAACCTGTTGAAGGCCGAGGTCGAACGTGGCAAAGCACAGTGCGGCGCTCTGCGCTGGACGACGTCGCACCCCGACGGGCCTTGCCTGTTTTCGCTGCGTCCTGAGTGCATTCGCCTTGCGGGGGCAGCGTCGACGGGTGCTATTCGCTTCTCGGCCCGCCTCCGCGACCAGGCGTTTCACGGCGCGACAGAATTTCTGCGAGTCGAGTGCGAAGGTGGACAGATCCTGACCGTTCGGGCCGCCAGCCGCGATTTTCGCGACGATGCGATCGAATTCGAATTCGATCCCTCCGATGCCGTGCCCGTGAACCCTTCCGAGGAGCGCGCGTAATGTTCTCCCGGGCCTATCGTGCTGCCATCACCGTGCCGCCGCTGGCGTGGGTAGCCGCGTTTCTGCTGCTTCCGTATCTGCTGATGTTTGCCCACAGCTTTTGGTCGGTCTCGCCGTCTCAGCAAATCGTGCACTCCTGGAACCTGGCGAACTATAAGGACCTCCTGACGAAAGCTGTTTATTGGCAGACACTGTTGCGCTCTGCGTGGATCGCGGTACGCGTTATGCTCTTCTCGCTATTGCTGGGATATCCACTGGCGTACTTTCTTTCGTTTCATGCGGGCAAGAGAAAGGACCTCTACTATCAGCTCGTTATCATTCCGTTGTGGGTGAGCTACCTCGTACGGGCGTACGCATGGAAAACGATTCTCGGGACCGATGGCGTTCTCAACACGTCGCTGCAGTATCTGCATCTGACACAGCACCCGCTGGACTTCCTGCTCTATAGCCCCTTCGCCGTCGTGCTGACCTTGACGCATATCTACACGCCCTTCACGTTTCTGCCGATCTATGCCGCGCTGGAGCATATTCCTCGCAATCTGGTGGAAGCCTCGCACGATCTGGGTGCGTCTCCTGCGAACACATTCTGGCGCGTGATCTTCCCGCTTTCGATTCCTGGCGTGCTTGCTGGCGCGACGTTTGCGTTCGTGCTGAGCCTTGGCGACTTCCTCGCGCCCCTGCTGCTGGGCGGGCCGAGCGGAATCATGATCTCGAACATCGTTGTCAGCTTGTTTGGGGCGGCCTACAACTGGCCGCTGGGCGCGGCCATTTCGTTCTGCATGCTGGTGCTGGTGATCTCGCTCCTATTCGTCTCGGAACGGCTGGAGAAGAAGTGGAGCTTCTCATGACCGATTCATCAAGTGAGATCAAAGGCTCCCGCTGGCTCACGGCGCATGCTCTCGTGGTCTTTGCTTTCCTCTATCTCCCGATCGCAGTGCTCATCATTTATTCCTTCAACGGCGAAGGCGTCGGCGGGTTTCCTCCACGCAATCTGACGTTGAGCTGGTACCAGACTCTTTTTCAGGACAGCGCAATCTGGGATGCCGTCGTCAACAGTCTGGCCGTAGCTTTTGCCGCCATGGTGGTCGCGCTGGCATTCGGGATTCCGGCAGCTTTGGCACTCGACCGCGCACAATTCCCGGGAAAGGCGATCTTTCGCAGGCTGGTGCTCCTGCCGCTGATTCTGCCCGGGATTATCACCGGCCTGTCGCTGCTGATGCTCTTTCGTGAACTCGACATGAAGTTGAGCCTGGTGACGGTCGCGCTGGGCCACGGCACAGCGCTGATTTCAGTCGCGGCCACCGAAGTCTTTGCCGGCTTGCAGAAGCTCAACCGCGCGCAGGAAGAAGCGTCGCTCGATCTTGGAGCGAGCTACTGGCAGACATTCTGGCGCATCACTGTGCCAACCCTGAAACTTCCAATCATCGGGGCAGCGTTGCTCATCTTCACTCTCTCGATGGATGAAATCGCTGTCAGCTTCTTCCTCATCGGCCGCGACAACACCTTGCCACTCGAAATCTGGGGACGCCTGCGCCGCGGCATTACGCCGGAGATCAACGCCATCTCGACCATCATCTTCGCCTTCTCGCTGGTTGCGATCGTGTTCTGGTATCGCCTGAGGGTGAGGGCAGAGGGCAAGGCAGAGGTCGGTGCAGAACTGATCGAAACCGCCCACCACTAGTCCCGACGAACAATGCGATTCAGTCCTGGCGCAAAAAGGGCGGGATCGAAGTCCCGCCCAAGTTCAATTCTTGAAACAACACTACTTGCCCGTGCCCGACAGACTCACATTCTGTGGATTGTCAGGAGCATCATCGGTAAATGTCAGATTGCCGTTGCGTACTCCCGTCTGGGTCGGCGCAAATTTCACTTTCACCAGGCAACTTGCACCAGGCGCCAGCGTGCTACCGCAGGCCTTCTTGGCCGCCACCGGGAAGAGGACGAAATCCCCGCTCGGGGCGATGCTGGTGATATGGAGCGTGGCCAATCCGATATTGCTGACCGTCACCTTCTTTGCACCGCTGGTGTTGCCGACGAGAATCTTGCCCCACTTCAGTGTCGCGGGACTGATGCTTACGGCAGGACCGCCCGTGTGCGATCCAGCCAGTGCGGCGATAAGGGCAGGCCCGATCGGACTTCCCCATCCGGTGACCATGTCATAGCCCGCGACCGCAGGGTAGCCATTGCTTCCGCTGGTGATGTCATGGAACAGCGAGGAATAGCCTGAACCGAGCGCAAGTGGATAGAGAATCGGATTGAGAAAGCCGAGCGGAGGATTGCCGTTGGCCACCGACTGTTGATTCACCAGGGCCATAAAACCCGCCCACATCGGCGCGGCAAAACTGGTTCCGCCCCATCCTCCGCTGCAGCCGCTCTGGTCGTAACAGACGTAGTAGTCAAAGTTCGACTCGCCAGCGATGTCCGGGGCATTGCGCAGGGTTGTGGAACCCTGGTTCTGCGAGTTGATCACACCGGCAAGTTGTTGCCAGGTAGGTATGGGAATGCCATCTGGTGAAATGCCGCCACCGGCATCCGCCCATCCTGTTTCAGAGACCCACGGGCCGCCAGCGCTTTGGACCTGCAAGTTGGTGCCGCCGACGGAAGTGACATACGCATCCTCCGGCGGGAAGGCATACGGGGATCTCCTATAGTCTTTCCAGTCGCCGGACGCTGCGAAGAAGTTCTGACCCTGCGCAGCAAACTTCTTGAAGTAGGGATCGCACGCGCCAGGATCTGCCGGCGTCCATACCCAGGATGCGCTCATCTGTGCCGCCAGCGGAGTGTGCGTGGACATCGAGCTCAGGATTGCGGTCTCGCTGGACCCGACGAATACAAACAAGCCGGCCAAGCCGGGGGCCATGGAAACGGCCTGGGTAATATCCAGCGTCTGCTCGGCATCGTCACAACCGGGATATATGCAGTTCACGCTGGTCCCGTCGGTCGAGATGCCTGTGATGGGCACACTGAGCGTTTGCCCCGTGTTCCGGAAATACGTGTTCACATCCGCCATGTTGTATCCCGCGAACTGAAACAACCCGACATACTGTCCGGCGCCGGTAAGGGTTGATTGTCCGTAATAAGCCGCGCGCATGTCACTTCCGCAGTAGTAACCTCCCGGACACGAGCCTTTGACCACTGCGGGCTGAACACCGACCGCCTTGTGTTTGACCAGCGGACGCGGGATCGAATAGTTGTCCAGGCCCGAGATGTGCCACAGAGCGAATGGCAGATCCGCCTTGGGTTCCCGGTCTGGAGCGTAGAACGTGCGGCTTTCTGTGGGGTGCTGATACACGCCCATCGTCACGTGGAATGCTCGTTCGATGGCGGCAACCGTGCCTTTGAGCTGCACATCCATTCCGTCGCGCGAGCCGCCCATCACCGCCAGTCCATTCGCCTTGGCGTAGCGAACGACCGCGTCATAGTCTTCCTGGCTGGGACCAAACCTTTCCGTAAATTCTTTCACGGTGACGAAGTGACGATAGGAAGGGCTGGAGGGGTCGTAGAGTTCTTGCAAGAAATTGTCCAACTCCGCGGCGTGACGCAGCGCAAGCACGACGTCGATCTGCAGCGCCTGGGTTGCGGGAAGACGCCCTACGGATTGCGCCTGCGCACTCACCACTACGTCGCGCGTGTGGCGCGTCATGAGAGACGTTGACTGTGCCTGGGAAAGTGCACTCAGGATCGAAACGACTGCCACGAGTGTGAGTAGGGGGGGACTGGCTCTTCGAATCATGCGTTCTCCTTCGTTGATGCGAATCAGCTCGTTGGATGGTCTTGTCCGCCGGTTACACGGTCACGGTCCGGATCGAGTTCGCGTGAGTGACGGAATGGGAAGGAACTTTTTCCCGTGGAGCTCAGAAAATCGACTAAGCGTACACCGATTCGGCTCCGAGCAACAGTCTGAAAGATAGTTTCCTAATGTGAGCATTACTATGACGACTCGTAGGTCGCCGCGCATAGTAAAGTAGTGACAGCCCCACACAGGACGACCTTTGAACTCCAACCTGCGCAATATCGCCATCATCGCCCACGTCGACCACGGTAAGACGACGCTGGTCGACGCCATGCTCAAGCAAAGCGGCACCTTCCGCGAGAACGAGGCCGTTGCCGAGCGCGTCATGGACTCGAACGAACTCGAGCGCGAGCGCGGCATCACGATCCTCGCCAAAAACACGGCAATCTTCTATCACGACGTGAAAATCAACATCGTCGACACGCCCGGGCACAGCGACTTCGGTGGCGAGGTCGAGCGCGCGCTCAAGATGGTCGATGGCGTCATGCTTCTGGTGGATGCCAGCGAAGGTCCGCTGCCGCAGACGCGCTACGTGCTGGGCAAGGCCCTCGAGGCCAACCTGCCCCCGATCGTGGTAATCAACAAGATCGACCGGACCGATGCGCGTCCGCAGGAAGTACTGAACGAGGTGTACGATCTTTTCATCGATCTGGACGCCCGCGAAGAACAGCTGGACTTCCCCATTCTTTACACCAACGCAAAAGCGGGCACGGCAACCCGCGACAGGACTTCCGCCGGACAGGATCTCCGCCCGCTGTTCGATGCAATCGTCGATACGATCCCGGCGCCACGCGGCGACGCGAACGCCACGCTGCAGATTCTTGTGGCCAACCTCGACTACAGCGACTACCTAGGCCGGCTGGCCATCGCGCGCGTATTTTCCGGGACTCTTCGGACCGGCGAGGAAGTCGGTATCGCCAAGCGGGATGGCACACTCCAGAAAACCAAGATTACGAAACTCTTCAGCTTCTCGGGACTGAAACGCACCGACATCACCGAGACTGAACTCGGGGACATTGTTGCCGTGGCCGGTGTTGAGGGCATCACGATCGGCGAGACGATTACCAACGCCGATCTCCCGGCGCCGCTGCCGCCGATCGTCATTGACGAGCCGACGATCGCGATGCTGTTTACCATCAACACCTCGCCGTTCGCAGGACGCGAGGGCAGCTATGTGACTTCCCGCAACCTTCGGGAACGGCTGGAAAAGGAGCTGCTCACGAATGTCTCCTTGCGCATGGAGGAAACCGGCTCAACCGATTCGTTCAAAGTGCTCGGCCGCGGCGAACTGCAACTCTCGATTCTCATCGAGATGATGCGCCGGGAAGGCTATGAACTTATGGTGGGCAAACCTGAGATCGTCACGAAACGAATCGACGGCAAGCTCATGGAACCGGTCGAGCACCTCACGGTCGATATTCCTGAAGAATTCGTCGGCGTGGTCATGGAGCAACTTGGATCGCGCAAAGGCGAAGTAGTCAACATGCACAATCACGGATACGGCCGCGTGCGGATCGAGTTTCGCGTGGCCAGCCGCGGCCTGATCGGGCTCCGCAGCCAGCTTCTGACCGACACGCGCGGCACCATCGTGATGAACGCCCTTTTCGACGGCTACACGGAGTGGCAGGGCGAGATCCCGCATCGTTTGACCGGTGTGCTGGTTGCTGACCGGCCGGGAGTTTCGACGGCTTATGCTCTCTGGGGCTTGCAGGAACGCGGCGAATTGTTCGTGGGTCCCGGTATCGAACTCTACGAAGGGATGATCGTCGGCGAGAATGCCAAGGACGTCGATCTCGACGTCAATGCAGTCCGCGAGAAAAAGCTCACCAACATGCGTGCCTCGACGGCAGACGAGGCGATCCGTCTGGTTCCGCACCGCGAACTGAACCTGGAGCAGGCCATCGAATTCATCGCCGACGACGAATTTGTAGAGGTCACGCCCAAGGCCCTGCGGGTACGCAAGAAAGTTCTACAATCGAATAAACGCAAGAAGAGTTCGATGGCTGTCGTCGAAGAGAACTCATGAAAAAGAGTGCTTCCGAGCAGAGCGAACAGAAGCCGCGCATGTTTCTGATCCCGTGCAGCTGCGGCACTACGTTCGCAGTCGCCGAAGATTTCGATCGCCAGGGCACGCATATCCGCAGTTTCATTCCCTGCCCTAACTGCGGGAAGCGGCACGACCCGAAAAATCGCGTATTGCGGATCGGCTACCAGGCGGAGAATTTCTGGAAGGTAGATGGGTGCTAGGTAGGGGGCACCGCCGACAGCCTCCGCAACTGCGGACCGGCAGGCGGTTAGCCGAGGCATTGAGCGTGTTTGCGACCACGATGTACACTGATCACACGCGCCCGTAGCTCAGCTGGATAGAGCGGCAGCCTCCGGAGCTGTAGGTCGGGAGTTCGAATCTCTCCGGGCGCGCCATACCCCACTTCTAATCGATAGAGATCCCCTCTACACTCGGAACTCCGACTTCGCTGGGTGCTGCAGCTTACGGACAGAAGGAGGATCGAAAGAACCTGAGCCGAGCCCTTGAGCCCGGCCCAGGAGACCGTTTGGTCTTATTTCGTAACGAAGAGAAAGAACGCGGTGTCGGCCGGTCCGGAGTGGTTCTGGCAGTTCACCCAGACGGCAGCGGCAACGCCAGCACGATCGGCGGTGTCACACCAAACCTGGGTGTTGCCGGCAGTCAGGGTATCCGGTTGGACCCAGCGCGCGACGCCCTTCTTCATGGCCACGCTGCCGCCCTTGAAGGCGACCTGGTACGTGCCCGTCCCCAGGCGCGTGGTGGTTGCAGGATTGCAGTTGTAGCAACTGCCGACAGTGCCGTCCGCGTTGATCGCAGCGGTTTCTGCCATGATCCCTCGTGAGACAACCTTGAATTTAACGGTGGGGGCAACAGCGACGCCGTTCTCGGGCGCAGGGGCCCCCGAAGCCGCGTTGACGGCTCCAATAGAACCCAGCGCTAACAGCGCTGCTCCCAGGACAATGTAGCGTTGAATATGCTTCAAATTCATATCCTCTCCTTAAGGTCTAGATTCCCCTTTCTTCGGTAACGTCGAAGGCTCACTCTGCAGACTGTGCATGTGAACGCCTAGCACTACCGCGCCACGAAGAGGAAAAACGCTCCGTCAGTAAACGTGCCTGCGGCATTTTGGCAGTTGACGAAGATGCCATTCGCGTTGCCCGCACGATCCGCTGTATCGCAAAACACCGCCTCCGATCCCGTGGTCAAGGTATCGGGTTGCACCCAGCGGCTCCAGCCATTGGTCGCTTGGACGTTCGTGCCGAAATCCACTTCATATGTTCCTGTTGAAAGGTGTATCGCTCCCGTACAGCCGAAGCATGCTGCGATGGAACCGTCGGCATTGATTGCCGCAGTGTCAAACACCACACCACGGGTCGCCGCGGCCAAAGTGACGTCTGGAGATGCAACCCCGCCGTTTGCTGCTGCACCTACCTGCGCTCCTGAGTGATAGGCCGCAAGAATGGCAAATGTCAGCACTGCCACCGCCGAGAATATCCATCCATACCGCTTTACGTTTCTTGTCATAGCTACCTCTCCTCCTGGGAATTCATGGTTGGTTGAACTGTCGCTGCGCAGTGAGAATCAGCAACGTAGAAACAGAGCCGTGCATCTGCTCACGCTTCTTCATATCTCACGCAGCCTTTTTCGATTGGGTAGGCGAGAAGGAACCTATCCCCCTAAACGACTCCACCTGGGTCACTGCCGAACAAACAGCTTGGGGAAAGTTCTTGCAAACTGGGACAAACCGAACCACAAGTGGCGGGATCATGCTACACATCCATGGGATTGTCAAGCACAATTCAAGACAGACGCGGCTTTTGGTTGAGCAAAGCAGATCACCTGACGGCGGAGGGTTCCGTTTGCGCCCCGTGCGATCCGCTCCAGATGAAATTCATCCGTCGGCACCCGAACTAAAATGCAATCGTCTGCTCCCGGCAAAATCGAACTCGCCAAAGCGAAAAAATTCACTGGTCGGTCGGATCTTTGCACAGCTGCGATGTCGAATCTTTGTCGACCTATCGCGCTTTCAACAACTTGCGATGTTCGGCCGAAGCTGGCATTGCAGTTGCACTCTTTTACACTATAAGGGAACAGTTTAAGCGGAAAAGACCTCGGAATCGGCGGGTGAACGCTCGTCCGAGTATTTTTACCACGGTGGGCCACACAACCCCATTCGGTGTTGGCTCATCCATATGAGTTTCTTCGTGTGTTTCACGAACCGGAGTTCCTTGCATGCACTTGCTGAGCGTTCGACTTATTGTTTCCCTCATCGTCGGCATCACGCTGGTGTCGCTCGGCTTCTCCTACTTCCAGGTAGTCGGAGAAAAACGGAATCTGCGCAGGGAACTGGAACGTCGCGGCGAAGTGCTTGGCGAAAGCCTGGCCGGAAACGTGGAAAAGTCATGGAACGTAGATTCGGAGCGCGAACTGCAAAAGCTGGTTCAGCGGTTCGGCAACCGCGAACACCTGCTCGGCGTTGCCATCTATGACCGCCAGGGCAAGCTCCTCGCGGTCACACCGGAGCTGGGAAAGATTCTCGCCGAGGCTCCTCCGGTCCTCTCCCAGGCGATGGCCGGCAATCAGAACCAGAGCGTATTTCAGCGGTTGTCCGGCAGGTCCGTGTACTTTCTCGCCGTGCCCCTGCAACGGCAAGACCAGGTGGCGGGTGCTCTCGTTGTCGTTCAGGATGTCAGTTACATCCGCGAACAGAGCCTGCGAGTCTGGCGGGTAGGGTTTCTTCGCGTGCTCACCCAGGTCGTCATCATTGTCCTCGTGACGCTGCTGATCGTCCGCTGGAGCATGGCTGGGCCGATCGCTCAGGCGGCGCAATGGATCCGTGCGCTCCGCACCGGAAAGGCGTCTTCGCGCCAGATGCCGAATCTCGATATGTTCCGCCCGCTGGCGCGTGAAGTTGCCACCATCGCTGAGAGCTTAAGCCAGGCACGAATTGCGGCAGAGAATGAAGCCCGGCTTCGAGAGGCGGCCGATTCCACCTGGACTGCCGACCGCCTTTCCGTCCAAGTGCGCACGCGGTTGGAGGGCAGCGGCCTTTTCGTCGTCTCCAATCGCCAACCCTACATGCACCAGCGCAATGGGAAAAGCGTGGACGTCATCGTTCCAGCCAGCGGCCTGGTCACCGCGCTGGAACCCGTGCTGAACGCTTGCGATGGTACGTGGATCGCGCACGGCAATGGCGATGCCGACATGGAAGCTGTGGACGAGAAAGATCGCCTGCGGGTCCCGCCCGACGACCCTCGCTACACCCTGCGGCGTGTCTGGTTGAGCAAACAGGAGGAAGACGGCTACTACTACGGCTTTGCCAACGAAGGGCTGTGGCCCCTCTGTCATATCGCGCACACGCGTCCCATCTTCCGTGTCGACGACTGGCAGCAGTACCAGGCCGTAAACCAGAAATTCGCTGACGCGCTGTTGCAGGAGATCGAGGGCGTCCCCCGTCCGGTCGTTCTTGTACAGGACTATCACTTTGCCTTGCTGCCGCGCATGATCAAAGACAAGTGCCCGCATGCGCGGGTCGCCATCTTCTGGCACATCCCCTGGCCTAATCCGGAAGCCTTTGGCATCTGCCCCTGGCAGCGGCAACTGGTCGATGGCCTGCTTGGCGCCGACCTCGTCGGCTTTCACGTTCAGTCGCACTGCAACAATTTCCTGCAAACGGTCGATCGTGTGGTGGAGTCTCGCGTCGACTGGGAGCATTTCTTCGTGCTTCGCCGTGACCACCGCACGCTGGTTCACCCGTTCCCGATCAGCGTGGAAATGTCAGAACCGGAGGCGGCCGGCCACAACGCCGGGTTCTCGTACCTGGAGCGATCAGCCCTGTTCCGCTCTCTCGGGATCGAGGCGACCTACCTCGGGATCGGTGTCGATCGCGTCGATTACACCAAAGGTATCCTCGAACGCTTCCTGGCAATCGAGCGCTTTCTCGAAAAATATCCCCACTATCAGGGCAAGTTCACCTTCGTGCAGATCGGAGCGCCCAGCCGCACACATATCAAGCGCTATCACGATCTGCTGGCGGAAGTCGAACTGGAAGCGGAACGTATCAATTGGCGCTTTCAGTCCGGCAAGTGGAAGCCCATCGTCTTCCTGAAGCGCCAGCACAGCCACAACGAAATCGTGCCCTATTACCGCGGCGCCGACCTTTGCCTGGTCACCTCGCTGCATGACGGCATGAACCTGGTGGCGAAAGAATTCCTTGCCGCACGACAGGATGAGCGCGGGGTACTGATCCTCAGCCAATTCACCGGCGCGGCGCGCGAACTCCGCGACGCTCTGCTCATCAATCCATACGATATCGATCAGACGGCCGAGGCCATCCGGGTCGCCCTCGAGATGGAGCCGGAAGAGAAAGAAGCGCGTATGCAGCGCATGCGAAAGGCGGTTAAGGAACACAACATCTACCGCTGGGCGGCAAGCCTGATTGCGGAACTCTGCGAGGTTCGACTGGACACAAATGAGGACATACACGAACGTCTGAGCGCCAACGAATCCATGGTGTAAACCTTCGATCATGAAGAGGACGAGGTGCCGGCAAAAGAACAGCCGCAAATTGAGACCTTTCTGCACCAGCTGTCGCGAGCGCCGCAATCGCTGCTGATGCTCGACTATGACGGCACATTGGCGCCGTTTCACCAGCGACGGGACCAGGCATATCCATATGCCGGGATCACATCTGCCGTGCGAAACATCATGCAACCGGACACGGGCACTCGGCTTGTCATCATCTCCGGACGGGACGCTGCCGAGGTCGTTCCGCTGCTCGGCGTCCACCCTTCACCTGAGATCTGGGGGCTCCACGGCTTGCAACGGCGCAAGCCTGATGGAACGCTCATCACAGCTGCGCTCGACGAGTCGGTTCTGGACGCTCTGTCCGATGCCGGCCGGTGGTTGGGTTATCAGCAATTGCAACACCTGGCGGAAGCCAAGACCGGCAGCATTGCTGTGCATTGGCGCGGCATGAGCGAGAACAGCATGGAGGACGTTCGGGGGCGAATCCTGTTGGGCTGGAGCCCGATTGCCGCCCGCACCGGCCTCGACTTGATGGAATTTGACGGGGGAGTGGAGATTCGCGCGCCTGCCGCTGACAAGGGAGATGCCGTTCGTCTCCTGCTCGATGAAGCCGGTCGCGGCACGCCGGCAGCGTACTTTGGGGACGATGCTACCGATGAACATGCATTTGAGGCGATTCGCGGGCGAGGCTTGAGCGTGCTGGTGCGTCCGCGCTGGCGGCATACTGCAGCTCAGGCATGGCTAAAGCCGGGCAACGAAGTTCTGGCATTCCTCACGCAGTGGTGGGAAGCATGCCGGCAGCGTAGCGGAGTTCGCGATCCCGGCAGAGCGAATGAGAGGTTAACGGGAGCGAGAGACTCTCATTAGAACCAATCCCGATCGTGGTCTCGCAAGGCTGAGAATCAGCCGCCGAAAAACAGAAAGGCGTCCAGAGTGGCGACGCTGGACGCCCGATACCTCGAAAGCCCGTCAAAAGACGCGCTACGACGAAAGATAGTCCGTCCAGGCGAAAGTGAAAAGATGTCTGCGGTCATACCAACCGCGTTACGAAGGAAACCGGCAGTCGGCCAGCGCCACGCTCTGCCCGGCGCGGAACATTTGCAACAAGCGGTTTGTTTTGCGCACGGCCGCAGCCGCCTTGAGAGCGGCCGCCTGAAGGGGATCCTGCTCGGAGCGCGTGCATCGGTTTTGCACATCATTACTTACGGCGTGCGCTACACTCTTCTCAACATCCGCAATCTCTTGCACACAACAGGCAGAATCTTCAAAAAATCTTGACAACATAACAGTCGTGTTACATCATCCATCGACTTCCGGGGTCTTTCCCCAAGGACCCGCAGGGGTGGAGTTCAGGCTTTCCCCTTAAGCACAATGCCTCGGCATCCTTGCGCTGACGTAGTGTGCATTGTTCAACTTTGACTTTCAACCACGATTTTCGAGGGGCAGTGCGTTCCGTTCTGTGACCGGGCAGCCGTGTGCGGCCGCTCCGGATGCTGAAGGAACCGGACAGACCCCGTTGCCAATAAGAGATCGTGCTTATGACGAACCCTTCCAGGAGACCAATTACGATGAAGCAAACAGGGGTAGTGCTGTTGGTGATAGTGCTGTGTTGCACGTTAGGGGCTTTTGCGCAAAAGTTGCCCGGTAGCGGAAACGCGACGGCGACAACGAAAGCCGCACCGCCGCAAAACTGGATCACGCCGGCGACAAGCGTGGCCCGTGCGGAAGATGCCGGTGTCCGCGCGCATACGAACTACGTATTGGCCAAGGGGGTCGACGGCATGGCGGCCAGGCCCGAAACCCTAGGAGTAACGCCAAACGTGAGTACCGTCACACACTACGAAACTCCAAGTTCAATGGCATGCGTGTACAAGATCCCTTCCAATGGAAACACGTCCGGGTGCGTTCCCGCACACGTGGCCGGCTCGGGTGGTCCACAGAAAGGTGGATGGGGAGCGATCGCGATCGTCGATGCATTTGACAACCCTTATGCAGCCACTGAACTGAACACATTCACCAGTTTCTATGGATTGCCGGCCGCAGACTTCACGAAGGTCTACGCCAACGGCAATGGCAGCTGCACAACGCCTCCAGTGAATGCCGGCTGGGGACTGGAAATCTCGCTTGACGTCCAATGGGCCCATGTCATGGCACCCAAGGCAAAAATCATTCTTGTTGAAGCCTGTTCGAATTCCTACACCGACCTGATGTATGCCGAGTACGTGGCTGCCCAGTTGGTGGACGCGGCCGGCGGCGGGGACATCACCAACAGCTGGGGCAGCGGCGAATTCTCGGGCGAGACCGGCTACGACCCGTACTTCGGCTTCTACTTCCCGTTCAACATCTCCTACTTCGCTTCAGCAGGCGATGCGGGTTGCGGCGCGCAGTATCCAAGTTCATCCCCCTGGGTCATCTCGGCTGGCGGTACCACCGTCAACCGGCTGGCGACGAATCTTCATTTCAAGTCGGAAAGTTGCTGGGCGGGATCTGGTGGCGGCACCAGCGCTGTCGAAACCTACCAGACGACCTTCGCGGGCGGCGCTTACACAGGCCCGTGGGCGAACTATCAGTATGGGATCTTCGGCCAAGGTGCCCGTTCGACACCGGACATTGCGTTCAACGCAGATCCCAACAGCGGCGTCGTCGTGTATGACTGCGCCTACTATAGCGGCACCTGCTACTTCCTCATCGTGGGCGGAACCAGCGCTTCTTCACCGGCATTGGCGGGCATTATCAACAACGCCAACAACCGGCTGGGAGTCGGTCACATCAATGGGACCACTGGAAACGGGTTCTACACGGCGGAAGAAAACAACATGCTTTATTCACAACTTGGTACCCAGACGGCCTATTCAAAGAACTTCTATGACGTAAAGGCCGGCACCAATGGCTGTTCGGTTGACAAGGACTGGGACTATTGCACAGGCGTGGGCACCCCACGTGGCCTGCTAGGAAAATAGAAGTACTGCCGTTCACAATTGAGGCCCTTCGGAAGAAGGGCCTCTTTCTTTTGCTGGACACGGCAGTGGCTGGCCCCCCGTTACTTCTGCTTCTGATCGGAGGGCACCTTCCCGGGCACTTGTTGGCTTTCCGGCGCAACCTGATAGGTCTTTTCGTGCGGCGTGCATTTGGCCGGAAGCTTGAACAGGGCTGGATCAGGAGGCCCGAGGACGATGTCCCGATACGTTGTCGTCATGGTGCTGCGCCCCGTTGTCATGTCAATGCGCACGGGAACTCCTTTCAGATCGTCAGCGGCCCAGATTTTCGAGATTGCCTCGCTGTGATCGGGCAACGTCGTGACCGCATCCAGGACAGTGCAGGTGTGGCCTTCCACGACTTCCTTGGCCTCGCGCGGCGTTCTCCTGGTATTTGGGCCGTATACCACCTGCAAGGGACTGCGCATCATCTTCGCCTGCGCGGTCTTCAACACTACGCACGTCGTCTTTTCCGGGAAGATGAAAAGATTGAAGACCTTGTCTTCTTCCGGCACGTAAATCGTGGCCGTCACAGGACTGGGCTCGACCCGAAGTTTTGACCCGGAGCGGTGGATCTTCCAGCTCAGGCTGGATTTCACTTCTGTGGCCGAAAAGTCCGGCAGATCGGAGCTGATTTGCGCCCGAACCGCCGGCGCCAGAAGCAGCGCCAAGTGAGCAATCACGACTCTTTTGAGGATCGAAGTGGTCATTGGAAAATGTTCCCCGGGGGCCGTGGATGTAGAGACAGGCTGCGCGGAACAGATGGGAAGCACAGATTGAGGCCCGACAGACATCTTCCTGTAGGCTGTTGGCCCTTGTCAAATTGGACGAATGCGTCCACGCCTTGCGCAACGTTCTGACCAAAATGGCATTCCATCGGTGCAATGCATTGCCCCAATCGCTGCAACAGGTTGCACACTGGTGCCGCTTTGTCCAAAAAGCGTAGTCTTTCCTTGACATGGCTCGTGCGCCATTGCAGTATCCTCCATGTCAAGCGGGCTTCCCCCCAAGTCCCAAGCCAAGATTTCCATCAGTACAACCTAACGTTCCAGGAGAACACTTCGATGAAGAAGATGTTGTTTGTGTTGTGCTTGGTACTGACCTTGACCTTGGGTGCGATTGCCAAGGATACGATTTACACCTTCAATTTCCGCAGCGCAGCCGGATCCTCATATTGCGATGGGATGTCGCTGCGCCTTTACACTCCCGGTGCCGGCATCCCCAAAGCACTTGTGGGCGGCACTCACTTCTACTTTGACTGCACGAACAACAGTTCTGTTGGTGGCTTCAAGCACGGAATTGGTGCTGCGTTCCAGTATGCCGCTTCTGGAGCAGTCCTCGACGTGGCCGATCCCGCCTACGCGCTGGGCGGTATTTATGCTCCTCAGAACCGTTCGGAGCAGTACCTGATCAACACCAAGTACCACACCTGGGTCCTCTACTCGGGAAATGACTATTTCGGGAATTATGTGGTCAACTATGGCACGTATGTCGCAGCATCAGAGTCCATGGGGAAAAACGGGGCCACGAAATCGTCATCCCAACCGTAATCTTCAATTCCTCAGTCTTCCAGCGGCCACGCCGGAGTCACGGCGTGGCTGTTCTCTGTTTCAGGAGAAGCTCATCTCATGACTGCACGAGCCGCCTCCCTCGGGCTGTGTCTGCTCACCCTAAGCGCCGCAGCGGTTGCGCAAGCTCCGGGGACGATGAACTCTGTCCCTCCGTCGGTGACAACCCGAAATCCATTTGATTCCTTTACATCTTTCTCTGCGACGATGACCGGGGGGCTCCGGGCCGATCAGAATCGGAAAATCTACCGCTCCGGCAACCTGATGCGCCTCGACTTTGACGGTTCCTATCGCGTTGTCGATTTGAAGAAACACACAACGTGGGGGGTGGGAGGAGGCCACTGCGCCGAAATTGCCGCGCCAGACGCAGGTTCGTATCCGTTCTCGGCGCCATATGAGAATTTCAAGATTGAGCGCGTGCTGACGGACGAAAAGGAAACTGTTGCGGGACACGTGTGCCGGCTTTCGCATGTGACATTCGAAGCGGGACACGGCAGTCCCATCATGGTCAAAATGAAACTCTGGGAGGCAGAGGACTTGCAGGGATTCCCGATTAAGGTGGAAGTGGAAGCCAACGGGAACAAGGTGTCCATCACCTACAGCGACGTGTCGCTGGAGCCTCCGGATTCGAAGCTGTTTGTCCATCCCGCCAGGTGTCCGCCACCTCTCGAGGCGGGGACAGCAGGGGTCGCAGATCCGAAGTCGCACGAGGCTCCTCCCAAGAAGGAGGCG